>OLZW01000722.1_pt1 | contig 27180 bp, 21 predicted proteins | sample 1674281 | NCBI WGS metagenome assembly OLZW01 (sample SAMEA103958157, study PRJEB25191) | human gut metagenome | biome: human-associated habitat [ENVO:00009003]; feature: intestine environment [ENVO:2100002]; material: feces | place: Germany | collected 2013/2015
AGGGATAACCGCTGAAAGCATCTAAGCGGGAAGCCTGCTCCAAGATTAGGATTCCGTACGGTCTTGAACTGTTGTAGCCCGCATGTTGAACACGTGTTTGATAGGCCGGAGGTGGAAGCCCCGTGAGGGGTGGAGCCGACCGGTACTAACGGGCGACGGCGACATAACATTCCGATCCTTTTGTGGGGTTGGTTCCGCGTCTTTCCTGTGCTGGATCGTCCTGGACGGCAATATGCGTTGGGATGGTCACTGAACGATACAACGATAGGCGTTTGCCTCGCGTCCGCTAGCCGGTTCCCAGACCGCCACGGTTCATAACATAATGGCCGGAATGGCCGCCATGTTTTGGTTGTCGTTCCGTGATCGCGGTTTTGCGGTGGTCATAGCCCTGGTGAGACGCCCGGTCCCATTCCGAACCCGGTAGCTAAGGCCAGGCGCGGCGATGGTACTGCACTCGAGAGGGTGTGGGAGAGTAGCACGCCGCCGCTTCAAACGTTGGGGGTTCCCGTCGAGCATCCTGCTCCGGGAACCCCATTTTTTATCCCTGAACACAAGTAGGGCGCAAGCGTTTTATCGCAATGGGTTTATAGACTGGGCAACTATGCATTACTTCGTACCCAAACGTTGCACCGAGTCGAACAAGATCATGTATCACGACAAGGCAACGGCTCAGCAGGCCGCCGACCAGAGTTGGCGCGAACGCGGCACTGAGCTTTGGGTATACCGTTGCGATTTCTGCGGTACTTGGCATCTCACGCATCGCGATCCACAATCCAGCTACATGCATGTTCCGCTTAACCAGCAGCTCAAGCCACATTCCCGCAAGAAGGGCTACAAGCCCCGCAGAAGGTAATAGCAGAGCAATAGCAGGGCATAACAGGACAATACCGAGAACAAGGCAACATATAAAACCAAGGCCCGGCGGATTCATTGCAATCCACCGGGCCTTGTGTTGTATCAGCTTCGTATCAATGATACGAGCGCTGCCATGTATCTACCGCTCCAAACGGAAGCCCTGTCGCTTCGCCTGCACGGCAATGGCCTTGGCGTTCACGCCCTCGTCGATCGCATTTGCCGCAATCTGGTCGCTGAACGCGTCCACCGGCCGTTCGGTATCGCGCAAATCGTAATACTTGTGCACTTCGGCGTCGAACGAATCCAAGCCGGACAGCAGCTTCTCATCGCTACTTGGATACTCGTTCTCGAAGAACTGCATGGAACGCGGCATACGCGGCTTGATGGCCGGCTCCTGATCGGGCTTGCCGATTGCAATGCCCAGCACCGGGTACGTGTATTCGGGCAGATTCAGCAGGTCGATCAGCGCGGGAACATCGTTGAGCAGCGAGCCGAGAATCACGCAACCCAAGCCGAGCGAGTACGCGGCCGTCTCCATCGCGTGCAGTGCCAGAACCGCGTCGTTCTGCGCCTGCGTGAAACGATAGCTGCCATTGAGCGTGAACGCGTCGGACGCCACTTCCACGCCCTTGCGCGCGGCGATCGCGGCATTGCGATGCTCGTCCAGCACGAACACGTACAGCAGCGGCGCGGTCGCGATATACGGCTGCCCGCCGATTTCGGCAAGACGCTTCTTGGCGGCTGGCTCGGTGACGCGGATGGCGGACCAGTCGTTCAGGAACTGGCTGCTCGCCGCATGCTGCGCCACGGTCTCCAACGTTTCGACGACGTCGTCCGGCAGTGGCTTCGGCTTGAATTTGCGGATGGAACGACGCTCCAGCAGAGTGTCGACGGTTGCGTTATGAAGAATGTTGCTCATACCGCCATTGTTGTCCGCGCGGCGCGATTTTGCAAGGGAATCGGGCTAAATCCGTCTCCCTGTGAGAACATATCTACTTGAGACTGCTTTGCGATATTTGCGACGTATTTACTTGCGATGCGCCTGCCGTGCGTGCCGCCTGTCCACAATCGCCTTCGACCCGCGACCGGACAGTTGCGATACGAGCGCGCCGAAACCGGCGGAAACCACGGCGAATACGATGTCGAGCGCCGCTTCCGCAGCTTCGTTCTTGGTACCGTCGGCACGGACGGCCTTGCGGCCGACGCTTTTCTTCCACACCATCTCGAACGCCTTGCCGAGCACCAGTCCGGCCAACGTGGGCACGACGGACTTGAAAATCTTATCGCCAAATGAATCGGGATCGTTCAGTCTCTGGTCGCGCATCGCATTCACCTTCTCGTCGACGGTGTGCAGGGCCGCCACCACGCGGTCCGCACTGGATTCCATATTCGGCATTTCACTCATGAAACCAGTGTAACGCGTCGGAAAACATGCCGGAATATGTGCGGGACACGTGGCGGAATGGGATGAAAACGCAGCTTGCGTCGGCTAGAGTAGAGACATGACTGAAACTCAACTGGGAGGCAATGCCGCTTCCGCAATCACCCCTGGCCGCTTGGTGCTGTTGCGTCACGGGCAGACCGTGTGGAGCGAATCCGGACAGCACACCGGCCGCACCAATATTCCGTTGACTGACATTGGCTGCGATCAGGCTCGTGCCGCCGGCGAACGGTTGCGTGAGGCGTTTCCCCAGGGTTTCGCGCAGGGGTGCATGTTCGCCAGTCCGTTGCGCAGAGCCCAGCAGACGGCGCAGCTGGCCGGATATGGCGATTTTAAGGTGCTTCCCGAAATCGCGGAATGGGATTACGGCCGTGCCGAGGGCCGTACGCGTCAGGATGTGAGCGCGGCGGGCGGTTTCGCTTGGGATGTGTGGCGCGACGGACCGCGGTCGCTCCCCGAATCACTGGAGGGCGATTGGGTCGAGACGTTGCCGAACGGCGAGCAGGTGCCCGTGCACAACGGTCCGGGTGAGACGGTGGAGGAAGCTGCGGCGCGCACACGTGAGGCGATCGCCACGGTCAAACCGTTGCTCGACGCTGGAAACGATGTGCTGCTGGTGGCGCATGCGCACGTTCTTCGTATCTTGACGTCGCAATGGCTCGGTGTTGATCCGCATTTCGCGCGGTTGCTGCGATTGGACACTGCGCATTATTGTGTATTAAGCCAATATAAAGGTGACAATGTCATCGAACATTGGAATTGCTGAATTATTGAACGGAACTGTTTGATATCGCTGAATATTATGGCGGTCCCTCCTTGGAACCGCCTCTTTATCGCATGCATGACTTGCCACTTTGCTGCGGCGTGTCGCAAACGCTTGCATAGAAGTATGCTCTCTAAAAGTATTGAAAATAAATGATTTTCGGGATTTCTTTCGATGGTATGACGTCTGACTTTTGAATTCATTTTGCCTACGTTTGCAAAAATCGGGGAAATGCGGCACAATAGTGGTTGTTAGGAATCGTGATGACGCGATACCGCAAATTGTTTCCCAACGAGAAGCTGGGAACAGGAATGGAAGAGAAAGGTTCGATGATGAATCGTACTATTAAGGCAGCAGTTGGAATGGTCGCTATCGCGGCAATGTCTGTTGGCACGTTGGCTGCTTGCGGTGGTTCTAGCTCAAGTTCCGATAACGGCAAGGGCAAGGTGTACTTCCTTAACTTCAAGCCGGAATCCAGCGACGAATGGAAGAAGCTGGCCAAGGATTACACCAAGGAAACCGGTGTCGAGGTCAAGGTCCAGACCGCTGCTTCCGGCACCTACGAGCAGACTCTGAAGTCCGAGATCGCCAAGTCCGAAGCCCCGACCCTGTTCCAGGTCAACGGTCCGGTCGGCTATCAGAACTGGAAGTCCTACACTGATGACATGACGGACACTGAGCCGTACAAGCAGCTCATCAACAAGGACGTCGCCCTCAAGGATGGGAGCAAGGTCGTTGGCGTTCCATACGCTATGGAGACCTATGGCCTGATTTACAACAAGGATCTGCTGGCCAAGTACATCGCCACCGATGGAGCCAAGATCAAGGACGTCAAGGATATCGACAATTTCGATACCCTGAAGGCCGTGGCTGATGACATCCAGGCCAAGAAGGACCAGCTCGGAGTCAAGGGCGCATTCACTTCCGCTGGTTTCGATTCCAGCTCCGATTGGCGTTTTAAGACCCATTTGGCTAACCTGCCGCTTTACTATGAGTTCAAGGATGACAACGTCACCAAGCAGCCGGAGACCATCAAGGGCACCTATCTGCCGGAATATAAGAACATCTTCGATTTGTATCTGAAGGACTCCACCACCGAGCCGACCCAGCTGAGCTCCAAGACCGGTAATGATTCTACCTCCGAGTTCTCCCTCGGCGAGGCTGTGTTCTATCAGAACGGCACCTGGGCATGGTCCGATCTGCAGAAGGCCGGCATGAAGGCTGACAGCGTTGGCATGATTCCGATCTACATCGGTGCCAAGGGCGAAGAGAAGCAGGGTCTGGCCACCGGTTCCGAGAACTACTGGTGCATCAACTCCAAGGCTTCCGACGCTGACAAGAAGGCCACCAAGGACTTCCTGAAGTGGGTCGTCACCAGCAAGACTGGCATCGAGTCCCTGTCCAGCGCCATGGGCTTTACCACCCCGTTCAAGTCCTTCAGCGACGTCAAGTCCGACAATCCGCTGGTGCAGGCCGCTGTTGAAGATCAGAACTCCGGCAAGACTGCAGTCTCTTGGAACTTCACCATGATGCCGTCCGAAGAGTGGAAGAACAAGCTTGGTTCCGCCCTCCTTGAGTACGCTCAGGGCACCGGCGACTGGAACGCAGTCAAGAAGGCGTTCGTGGACGGTTGGAAGACCGAGTACGACGCTGTTCACTGATCACCGCTTGATCAAACCAATAACTGAATAGAACAACTGCGGCCGAGAGTTTTTCCTTTCCTTCTCTCGGCCAGTTGGTTGTGACGACATACACGAAGGGCCGTCATCGTAATTACTTGCGATGACGGCCCTTCGTGTATGTCGCTACGTTCGCTGTATGTTGTCGGAAAATCAGCTATGCAGACGAGCGGTGGTCGAACGGACGATCAGCTGCGCGGGGAACGTCTTGAACGGTTCGTCGAGCGGCTGCTTCTCGATTAGCGCGAGTGTCATGCGGGCCGCTTCGCGGGCCATCTCGACAGGGGTCTGACGGATGGTGGTCAGGCCGAGGTCGCGCGCGTAGACGCTGTCGTCGTAACCGATGATGGAGATGTCGTTCGGCACGGTGAAACCGTTGCGTTCCAGCTGGAACAGCAGCGGCACCGCGATGCCATCCTCCTGGCAGGCGATGGCCGTCGGCATGTGGTCGAGGCTGAGCAGCTGCGTCACGACCTTGCTGATCCTGTTCCTGCCAGCGTCGGTGACAAGCACGCGCGGTTCGACGCCGTTGGCCTGGCAGCATGCCATGAACGATTCGTAACGGCCCTGCACGCTGAAGTGCAGCGTCACTTCGCGGTCGGAACGGATGTAGACGATGTTGCGGTGGCCAAGCATCATCAGATGGCGTGCGGCGAGTTCCGAACCCTGCTTGTCGTCGATGCGGACGGCCGCGTTGAAGCCGCGTTCTTCCGGCAGGCTTGAGTTGATGCCGATGATCGGCACGTCGATCGACCTGAGCTGTTCGATTTCGTTGCTGGCGATGTCGAAGGAAATGACGATCACGGCGTCGACGTTGCGGCGCACCGGCAGCATGTTGAAGAACTCGCTGCGTTCCTCGGTGCTGGACATCTGGTAGATGGAGATGTCGTAGCCCTCATCGTGGAAGACCTCGTTCAGACCTTCGATGATGGAGGAGCTGAACCATAGGTTGAGCCGGCCTGAGACGAGTACCGCGATACGCAGCGCACGGCCGGTTTTCAAGGCCGCGGCAGAACGCGAGATGGAGAAATTCAGCTCGTCCGCGGCCTTCATCACCTTGTCTCTGGTGGCTTTCGACACCAGGTCAGGGCGCGTGAAGGAACGAGAGACGGTGGAAATGGACACGTGCGCGAGTTGCGCAACATCCTGAATGCTACTGCTTTTCATCGAGTCCCCTGTACAGTGATTGCTTGAATAATGTAATGCTACCTCCCCTCACCATTAAGACCGTGTTCTTGTCCAATTTGCAACTTATTCATTACAAACGTTTTCATAAAGTGGTGGTAGTTGGGCATTGTGTGGAATATAAGCGTTCTCTAGAGATGGTTTTTGGTGACAACGTTTCATATTTTGCCGTGCGTGACATACGAAAATGACAACGTTTGACATTTGCAGTCATGCCGTTTATCATGACTGATGTAAGCACTGGAGAAACAGGAAACAATGCTGTGGATGGTTCCTCTGGGGAATGGAATTCCCGCCCGCGTTGACGCGGTACGCGGAATGGAGAAGGAAAGAAAGCAGGCAGGCTATGATCAGCATGGCTGGCAAGGCGATACGAAAGTGGTGGGCGCTCTTCGCGCTGCCAACGTTCGCCGCGTTCATCATCGGGTTTGTGATCCCGTTCATCATGGGTGTGTATCTGAGCTTCTGCAAGTTCACCACCGTCACCGACGCCGAATTCGTCGGTCTGAAAAACTACAAGAGGGCTTTTGCCGATAAGGAGTTCCTGCACGCGCTGGGCTTCTCGACGGCACTGACCATCATCACGACGATCGTGATCAACGTAGTCGCGTTCGCCATCGCATACATGCTGACCAAGGCCATCAAGGGCTCCAACATCTTCCGTTCGGTGTTCTTCATGCCGAACCTCATCGGTGGCATTATCCTGGGCTACATCTGGATGCTGCTGCTCAACGGCATTCTCGCTCACTGGGGCCGCGCGTTGACGTATAGCGCAACCTACGGCTTCTGGGGCTTGGTCATCTTGGTGTGCTGGCAGCAGATCGGCTATATGATGATTATCTACATCGCAGGCATGCAGTCGCTGCCGACCGACGTGCTCGAAGCGGCTTCCGTGGACGGCGCAAACGGCACCCAGACCATGTTCAAGATCATCATTCCGCTGATGATGCCGTCGATCACCGTATGCTCGTTCCTGTGCGTCACCAACGGCTTCAAGCTGTACGATCAGAACCTTGCATTGACCAACGGCGCTCCGTCGAACATGTCTGAAGGTCTGGCAATGAACATTACCCGCACGTTCTATGGCCGTATGGGCTGGGAAGGCGTCGGCCAAGCGAAGGCAGTGCTGTTCTTCATTCTGGTGGCCATCGTGGCGCTCATCCAGAACAAGCTCACCACGAGCAAGGAGGTGGAGGCATGAACTCCGGAGAAAAAGTCAAGCACGGCGCACTGTGGTCCGTACTGTTCGCGGTGGTTTCGCTGGCGTGGATCTTCCCGATCGTGCTGGTGATCATCAACTCTTTCAAGCAGAAGGCGTATATTTCTCGTAACGCGTTCTCCCTGCCGACCGGTAAGGCGTTCGTTGGACTTGAAAACTATACGCGTGGCCTCGAGACCACGAACTTCTTTGCCAGTTTCGGCTGGACCCTGCTCATCACTGTCGGTTCCGTGGCGCTGATTCTGGTGTGCACTTCGATGTGCGCATGGTGGATCGTCCGCGTGAACAACTGGGCTGCAAAGCTGCTGTACACGTTGTTCCTGTTCAACATGATCGTGCCGTTCCAGATGGTCATGTTCACCCTCTCCAAGCTGGCCGATATGCTCAAGCTCAACACCCCGTGGGGTCTGTGCTTCGTGTATCTGGGCTTCGGCGCTGGTCTGGCCGTGTTCATCTTCACCGGTGTGGTTAAGGGCATTCCGGAATCGCTGGAAGAATCCGCCATGATCGATGGTGCTTCCGTGCCGCGTATCTTCTTCCAGATCGTGGTGCCGATCATGAAGCCGTCCATTGTGTCCGTGGCCATTCTGCAGGCCATGTGGATCTGGAACGACTACCTGCTGCCGTACCTGACGCTCGATTTGAGCAAGTACAAGACCATTTCCGTGGCGGTGCAGTATCTGAAGGGCGGTTATGGTTCCGTGGATATGGGCGCCATGATGGCATGCCTGGTCATGGCCATCATCCCGATCATCATCTTCTACCTCATCTGCCAGAAGTACATCGTCAAGGGTGTTATGGCTGGAGCCGTTAAGGGCTGATCTTCGATCAGCCCTTAGGGAACAGCGCAGTGCGCTGTTCCCAGGCTCCAGCCCGAGCGGCTATGCCGCGAGGGTAACGTTTAGCCCGCGCGTAGCGCGGTCCTTAATTGCAGGGCCGAAGGCGGCGCGGTGAAGGGCTGATTTTCACCCAGAAAAATTTAAGGGACTGATGCGAATCAGTCCCTTTTTTCGTGCCTAATTACTTGCTGATGTACTTGCGGAAGACATGCTCGAGAATCGGCGAATGCAGCATCAGCATCGTGCCATACCCCAGTATGAGCAGCAGGAACAGGCCCTGCGGCATGTAAACCCAGCTGGCCACGAGCAGCGCCACGTACACTGCGTCGATCGCAACCAATGCCAACGTGTGGCCGATGTTGCTCACGCCGAACACAAAAGCGTTGCCAAGCGTGCGCCAGAACGAGTTCTCGAACCGCGCCTGCAACGCCCACACCCATTCGAAACCGATGAGCCACACAATCGTCAACGCGAATTTCGGAATGAGCAGCGGCGTGATCTGCAGCACGATCCACGAGTAGACGCACAGCGTGCCGGTCGTGCCGAAAATCAGCCAATAGCCGGTCGATTTCGCAAAATTCGAACGGAACGCCTTGAAATAATTGCGCGTCGCCGTGCCTTCGCCGGACAGCGTGCGACGGACGGCGTCGTGGCCGGCGGTCAGTGCCGCGCCGATCGTGATGATCGGAATGCTGGTGACGAGCATCAGAATGTTGATCCAGATCGCGTCGACGGCGTCGCTCAGGCCGCGCATAAAGCCGGAATCGGGGGAGAGGAACTTCATAATCGCCTTTCGTATGGCATCCGTTGGCAACGTATGCAAGTCGAATCTTCCGCGATTCTACTCGATACAGCTGGAGTATGCACATTTTCGTCAAACGTTTGATGTGCTGCAATGATTAAGTTTTCATTAGCGTTTCGCTTTGCTTGATGTTATCGTTTTCATGTAGCGGAGACAGTGCTCCGCATCCGATGGACTACGACAAAAGGGGTTATCGTGACAGCAAACAACATGCGTGACGATTGGTGGAAGCAAGCCGTCGTCTACCAGATCTACCCGCGCAGCTTCAAAGACGTGAACGGCGACGGGTTGGGAGACATCGCCGGTGTCACCGAGAAAATGGATTACCTGAAGAATCTCGGCATCGACGCGATCTGGCTGAGCCCGTTCTACCCGTCCGACCTGGCCGATGGCGGCTACGACGTGATCGACTACCGCAACGTGGACCCGCGCCTCGGCACCATGGCCGATTTCGACGCGATGGCCGCCGCCGCGCATGAAGCCGGCATCAAGGTGATCGTCGACATCGTGCCGAACCACACGTCCAACAAGCACAAGATGTTCATCGAGGCGCTCGCCGCCGGCCGCGGTTCGGCCGCACGCGACCGCTACATCTTCCGCGAAGGCCGCGGCGAGCACGGCGAGCTGCCGCCGAACGACTGGCAGTCGCTGTTCGGCGGCCCGGCGTGGCAGCAGGTCGACGACGGCCAGTGGTACCTGCACATGTTCGCCAAGGAGCAGCCGGATTTGAATTGGAAGAATCCGGACGTGCACGAGGAATTCAAGAAGACATTGCGATTCTGGTCCGACCACGGAACCGACGGCTTCCGCATCGACGTGGCGCACGGCTTGGCCAAGGACCTCGATTCCGTGCCGCTGGCCGACATGGATCCGGCCGCGGTGCAGCATGTGCTGCCGGCGGACGGCGCGTTCAGCCCGCTGTGGGACCGTCCGGAAGTGCACGACATCTACCGCGAATGGCGTCAGGTGTTCAACGAGTACAATCCGCCGCGTTTCGCCGTCGGCGAGGCGTGGGTGAAGGCCGAATCGCAGCATCTGTACGCGTCCACCGACGAGCTCGGCCAGGTGTTCAATTTCGAGTTCGCCGAAGCCAACTGGTTCGCCGACGAGTTCCGTACGGCCATTGCTGACGGCTTGCGCGCCGCCGAGGAAACTCACGGTTCCACCACGACGTGGGTTATGAACAACCACGATGTGCCGCGCAGTCCGTCGCGTTTCGGTCTGCCGCAGGTGAAGGACGCTCCGTACCACCAGCTGGCGCACGATTGGCTGTTGCGTGACGGAGAGACCTACCGCGAGAATCGTGAGCTCGGCACCCGTCGCGCCCGCGCAGCCGCGCTGATGGAACTGGGCCTGCCGGGTTCCGCCTACGTGTATCAGGGCGAGGAACTGGGCCTGTTCGAAGTGGCGAACATTCCGTGGGATCGTCTTGAGGATCCGACGCCGTTCAACACCCGTCGCAACTTCACCGACAAGGGTCGTGACGGCTGCCGTGCACCGATGCCGTGGAAGGCTGCCGATTGCGGCGAACCGGCTTCGTGGAGCCCGGACTTCATCACCGGCGGCACGTTCGGTTTCGGCCCGGAGCAGGGCGATTCCGCCGACGCGCACCTGCCGCAGCCGGCCTGGTTCAAGGATTTCGCGGCCGACGTCGAGGCCGATGACAACGGTTCCATGCTGCACTTGTACCGCAAGCTGTTGCAGCTGCGGCAGACGGTGCTGACGGCGACCGGAGACACGTCCGCCGACCTGCTGGACATGGGCGATACGGTGGTCGCCTACTCGCGTCCGGCCACGGAAGGTCGTCGATTCCTGTCCGTCACCAATTTCGGCGACGAGCCGATCGCCCTGCCGGACGATGCGGTCGCCATCGCAAATTCCGTGCCGTTGACGGACGACGGCAAGCTGGATAGCGACGCCTCAGTCTGGCTGCTGCTGGGCTGATCGACCGCTGAACCTGGCCGTTGCACTGCTGGCTGAGGTTGCGATTGTTCTCAGGCGGCCTAACCGCTCCCAAATCGCCTTGCATATATGAAAAATTCCGGCCCTCCACAAGGAGGACCGGAATTTTGGTTTGTAAGGAAAGGGGAATGGTAAGTCTAAACGCTACTTCTCGCCGTTCATGATGGCGGCAAGCGATTGCACGCGCGGCAGATCGAACACCTCATCGGTGTGCACCACCTTGAGGTCCGGGCCTGCCAGCGGCACACGCCAGTTGGAGTATTCACTGGACGTGCCCGGCTGGTTCTGCGTGCGCGTCTCGCCCACGCCATCCACCAGCGCGGCCTGCAGCAGCACGGACGGCGACTTGAGCAGCATCTTGTGCATCGCCTCGACGATTTCCTGGATGTGGCCTTCCACATCGCCCGCCACTTCCGGCGTGATCAGGCCGGACTCCACAAGACGGTCCATCATCGCGTCGCGTTCGGCGGTGGCGGAAGCCTGGAACTCCTCGACCGGGCCGGACAGCAGGTGCAGCTGTTCGCGCAGCTTGACGTGCTCGAACTGCAGGTAGCCGGCGGTCGGCGGCAGGTCGTGCGTGGTGACGGAAGCCAGCGCGTACTTGCGGTACGTGGACGGATCGGCGTACGGGTCGCCGGCGTTGGGGGAGTCGTCCACGCGGGCGAACCATTCCACCATGCAGCCCAGCAGGCCGTGCTCGCCGAGTACCGTGCGTACGTAATCAGGCACGGTGCCCAGATCCTCGCCGACCACCAAACCGTTCACGCGGGACGCTTCAATGGTCAGGATCGCGATCATCGCCTCATAGTCGTACGTAACGTACGCGCCACCGCGCGCGCCTTCGCCCTGCGGAATCCACCACAGACGGAATAGGCCGAGTACATGGTCGATGCGCACCGCGCCCGCGTGCGAGAACATGTTGTGCACCATCTCGCGGTACACGCCATAACCAGTTTTGGCCAGATAATTCGGATTGAACGGCGGCTGGCCCCAATCCTGACCCTGCTGGTTGTAGAAGTCCGGTGGGCAGCCCACGGTTACGCTGCCTACTGCGAAACGTTCCGGATTCCACCACACGTCCGCGCCGAGCGAGTGCACGCCCACGGCCATATCCTGCATGAGGCCGAGTGCCATACCGCTGTCACGGGCGGCGTTCTGCGCGGCTGTCACCTGCTCGTCGGCGATCCACTGCAGCCAGCATTCGAAATCGACCATATCGGCGTGCTCGCGCATGAGCTCCACCACTTCAGGCGAATCGCGGTTCGTGTCCTTGAACCACGTGCCTTCCCACGGCGCGCCCCACACCTGGAACGCCACCGACCATGCGGCGAACGCGCGCAGATCCGGACCCGCGGCCTCCTTGAACGCGTCGAACGCGGCCTGACGCTCGACGGAACGCGGCACGTTGTACACAAGCTGCAGCGCCTGGCGCTTGTGCCACCAAGCGGAATTGATGTCGAGCGGCTCGATACTGTCGTTGGCTGGCGAGACTTCCGCGTGCAGACGCGCCACTTCGGCCTGGTCCGCCTCGTTGAGTTCCGCATATTCAGCGATATCCTGCGGACGGATGTACGTCACATTGAGAAAACGACGCGATTCGGGAAGATACGGCGACGGCTCCAGCGGCGGCACCGGCGCGGTGGCGTGAATCGGGTTGATAAGCATGAAATCGGCATGCGATTTCGTTGCCGCGTCGGACAACAGCAGCTTCAGATCGCCATAGTCGCCCACGCCCCAGGATTCAGCGGAACGGATGGAATACATCTGTGCCATCCAGCCCCAACGTTGCTTTTCCGCTACTGCTGGCGGCAGTTCGATGCGTGCCGGTGCGCAGATCAGCGCGGCTTCGGCGTGCAGCGGGCCGGCATCGACGGCCAGCGTGTGGTAGCCGGCGGGAATATCGTCCGGCAGCGTCAGTTGCAGCGAGCCGTCATCTGCGTTCGAGCCCGTCAGATACGCGGTCAGATCGCCCGCATATTCCGTGCCGTCTTCCAACGTCAGCTTCAGCGCCACGTCGTTTCCTTTCGCGCGGATTGGCGTGACGGCTTCCTTGCCGATGAACTTCACGACGGTCGGCTCAACAAGTGTGTCTGCGATGCGCTGCTGGGTCGCCGCATAGGAGGCGGTGATCGCTTCGTCGCTGGATGCGTCCACACCGAGTGCGGCCAATACGGAGACGAGCACTTCGTCGCGGATTTCCACATAGGTGCCGAGCTGGTCGATATACGACGTGGAAATGCCATTGAGCTTGGCGAGCTGGATAAGAGGCCGTGCGATGCGTTCTGCGCTTTCGGTCTGCTGGGTCTGTGTCATGGGTCCCTTCTTTCCGCGCCGTTTGTGACGGCTGACATGCTACATTGCTTGCGATTGCCGCAGCTTCGATGCTGGTGGCATTCGCACCAAAGATAACTATATCACGGTATGATATCGTTTTCAAAGCGTGTTTTGCGGTAAGAGAGTGTTGCTATATTGCGATTTTGCTCTAATTTCAGGAATATAGATAACCGGAATTGTTTTTTCATATTGACTATCGTTTGCAATACGAAGGCGCAGCGCTCCGCATTGCAAACGATTATTTCAACGGGGCATTGCTCGTCTGCTACTCGACTTCGAGAATTGCAAAGCTTTGCAGACCTAGACGCAGCGAAGTGCCGCTAATTTCGTTTTCGCCGACAACAAGCACGGCGTGTATTACGACTTTTTGATTGAACGCGATTGCGGTTCCGTGGACCGCGTCGCCGATCCGTGGGCGCGCGGGGCCGGTGTGAACGGCCGGCGCAGCATGGTCGTGGACTTCAGCCGCACCAATCCGGATGGTTGGGACCACGATCACACGCCGGACGTGCCGCTTGCGCAGACGGTGGTCTGGGAAACCCATGTGGGCGATTTCAGCAATGATCCCGCCGGCGGTTTCCCCGAATCGCATCGGGGCAAGTATCTGGCGTTCACCGACGACGGTACGTCTCTGGACGGGCATCCCGACTTTCCCACGGGCATCGCATATCTCAAGAAACTTGGCATCACCGCGGTGCAGCTCATGCCGATTTACGACTTCGGTTCCGTGGACGAAGAGACCTGCGATCGCTACAACTGGGGTACGATCCGGTCAATTACAACGTGCCGGAAGGCTCATATTCCACTAATCCGTTCGACGGGTCGGTGCGCATCCGCGAAGTGAAGCAGATGGTGCAGGCGCTGCACAACGCCGGCATCAAAGTGATCATGGACGTGGTCTACAACCACATGTTCTCGCCCGATAATTGGTTCGAGCGGTCGGTGCCGGACTATTTCCTGCGCCGCAAGCCCAACGGCGCGCTGGCCAACGGATCCGGCTGCGGCTGCGATATGGCCACCGAACGCAAGATGTTCCGCCGGTTCATCGTGGAATCCGTGACGTTCTGGGCGCGCGAATACCACATGGACGGCTTCCGCTTCGATCTGATGGGCCTGATCGACGTGGACACCATGAACGCCGTGCGCGCCGCGTTGAACGAGATTCCCGGCCGCGGCCGTGACATCCTCATGTATGGCGAACCGTGGTCCGCAGGCGCGTCGGCGCCACTTCCCGCGGACACGCTGCTCGCCGGCAAGCAGGGGCTTGCGCAGTTGGACGATCGCATCGGCCACTTCTGCGACACCACGCGCGACACCATCAAAGGCCACGTGTTCTGTTCGGATCGCCCCGGCTACGTGAACGGCGGCATGCACGCCAACGCCGTGGCCGTGCGCGAGGCGGTGGACGCCTGGCGCCATAGCGACCGGCCGGAAGGCGTTGCTGGGCAGGTGATCCAATACGTTTCCGCGCATGATGACCTGACCTTGTGGGACAAGCTATGCGCCAGTCTTGCGGCGAGCTCGCTGGGCAGCGCCGTGGCCGAAGGCGACGAGGAAAACACGGTGGATGTGCCGAAGGCGCTGCATGACGCCGATTTCTCCGAACAGGGACTGGACGCCGTCGGACCGGAGATGGCACAGGCGTTGCGCGATGTGCTGGGGGCCAATCGTCTGTCCGCCGGCATCGTGCTCACATCGGCAGGCATTCCGTTCATGCTGTCCGGCGAGGAGTTCGCACGTACCAAATTCGGCAGCTCTGATTCTTACGATTCCGCCAAAGAGCTTAACTGGCTCGATTGGAACCGTGCATGGCAGAAGCGCGATTTGATTGAGTATTACGCGAAGTTGATTGCATTGCGCAAGTCTGATCCACAGTGGTTCGACGGCAATCGCAATATCGTCGATACGGAAGGCGACGAACTCGTGTTCCGCGTCGGCGATTATCTGATGGCCGCCAATCCAGGCAGACACGTCGGCGTTATTGACGTGGCCGTAACGGGTTTGGAACCGATTGGCGGAATACGGAGATACTGGTGTGGTCTCGGCTCGTCCGTCAGTCCGATGGAAGGCAATGTGAGCGCAGGTGATGGCGATTATTTGATTGTTCCACCGCATACATTTGCAATCTGGCGGTTGCAGTAATACCCTCAGTAGGGAAGCTACAAAACGGCGACCGCAAAGCTGCGGTCGCCGTAACCGATACGGCAATGGGGCCGGAAAACCAGAAAGGATACGACAGTGGGAATCGGAGCGCGCAATCCGCGGTACGAGGTGGTGTTTTTCGACCTGTACGGAACGCTGATCGACATTCGTACCGATGAGCAGAGCGAGGCCGCATGGCAGGCGCTGTACGATTGCGTGACCGAATTGGGCGCGCAGTACGAATCCGTCGACGTGATGCGCGACCAGTTCGAAAAGTTCGAAGCCCGCGAAATGGTCCACCAAGCCGACCGTGCAATCGTTCGCAACGGGTGGGACGAATTCGACATCCTGCCGGTCTACCGGTCCCTGCTCATGAATCGCAGCGAGGAAGCGGAAAAGAAACTCGCGCTACCGCAGGCCGCGCTGAAAGCCGCATGGGCGTTCCGCCAAGGCAGCACCAGCCTGTTCCGGCTGTACCCCGGCGCGCTCGACATGATCGAACAACTGCAGGACGCCGGCATGGTCGTGGCGCTGCTGAGCAACGCGCAGGCCTGCTACACACGCCCCGAACTGGAAGAGACCGGCCTTGCCAGCGTACTGGACGACGTGATCATCTCCAGTGAAGAGAAAATCCGCAAGCCCGCACGCGACCTGTACATGCTGGCGCTCGACCGTGAATTTGTGACCGCCAAGCACGCGCTCATGGTCGGCAACGACGAGCGCAACGACATCATCGGCGCCAATTCCGCCGGCCTCGACGCGGCATACTTCCGCACGGAAATTTCACCGGCGGACGACCCGGACGTTTCGGCACATGCGGTATGTTCGTTTACCGGAGCCGACTACGACGGGCTGCTGAAATTCGTGCTGGACGCATAAGGCGCGCGGTGGGCGCTGAGCTTAAAACGCATGGGACGTGCGGGAAGCCGCTGTGGTGTGCGGGAAAGTCGCAAGGAAAAGTCGCAAGTCGTAAAAGGCATACGTGCGTAAGGCGTGCGTAAGGTGCACGTGCCACGTGCGACGCGCGGAAAAATCGCAATAGGAGGACATATGGAAGGCTATGCCGAGCAGGGAGCTCGAACCGATTCGACCGACCAAATCGGATTCGGCGGCGCTCGCCGCAACAGGAAAAAGTGTCGCGGACTGACGGTGTTCCAACTTAAGGTCATCGGCGCGGTGGCGTTGGCCTTGTCCGCCGGCAGCACCACCATCGTGCCGCTGTTCTTCGGCTCCGATACCAACAATATGACGTCGCTGACGGCGATGGTCCTGAGCGAAGTGGTGTCCTGGTTCGCCATTCCGATCTACGCGTGGCTGCTGGTGCAGGGTTTCCGTGAAACGCACAGCCGGGTCGCGTACGGCCTGCAGCTGTTCATTCTCGCCGTGGTGTGCGAGGTGCCGTACGACCTCGCCACATCGCATAAGGCTTTCGACCTGGGCTCGCAGAATCCCGTTTTCGGCCTGTTCGTTGCGTTTGTTGTGCTTGCCGCGCTCGACTGGGTGGCGTCGCGCTATCAGAAGGCCATGAAGGTGCTGTTGTCGGTCGGACTGGTGGTGATTGGTCTGCTGTGGGACCTGCTGCTGCGTATCGGCCTACGCCAGCACATGATGAGCATCGGTTCGGTGACGCTTGGCTTCGTGCTGATTTTCGCTCTGATGCGCCAGTATGAGAATTCGATGATGTTCACAGCCGGCCTGTTCGGCGCCGTGATGATGATCACGCCTGACGTGGGCGTGGCGTTCGTGCACTACTACAACGGCAAGCTGGGCTATAAGCATCAGTGGACGAAATGGGCTTTTTACGCGGTTTACCCGGTTATTTTGATAATTTGTGCGATTTGTGCAACACTGGCGTGATTTTTGACAACGTTCGCAGTATGATGGAAACAGATTGAGAGAGCATCGCCGCTCAAACGAGTGTTTCCAAGGTTGGAAACGTTTGTGATTATGATGCTAGAACCGCAAAGGGGTTGAGAGATGGATAGAGCAGGCATTCGCGAGGTGGCCAAGGCCGCGGGTGTGTCGATTTCCACGGTGTCGCGCGCGTTCACGCGGCCGGAACTGGTGTCCGAACGTACGCGCCGCAAGGTGCTGGAAACGGCGGACAAGCTTGATTTCAACATCTCCCGTTCCGCCACGTCGCTGAAATCCGGCCAATCGTACCGTGTGGCGATGCTGATGAACGAGGAAATCACCAGCTGGTTCAATACGGAAGTGTTCGCCGGCATCGACTCCGTCATGCACGACGCCGGGTGCGACATCTCGCTGTTCCAGCATGTCGACACCGCCGAAAATCGCAAGGAATTCTTCACGAATCTGCCCGTCCGCCGCAACGTGGACGCCGTATTCGTGACATCGTTCGGCGTGGATCCGAAGGAAATCCAGCAGCTCAAGCGCATCCACGTGCCGATTATTGGCATCAATACGCCGACGCAAAACGGCTTCGACGCCACCATCTCCATCGACGATGAGAACGGCATGTTCACCGCCGCCCAGCATCTGATCAATCTGGGGCACAAGAATATCGTGTACGTGTGCTCCGATGCGGTCGATTCCATTAATTCCTCCATCGATGCGCGAGGACAGGGCTTCATCCGCGCCTGCAAGACGATGGAGGCCTCCCATGACTTCAAGTGGCGCGTCGTCTCTGTGCCGCGTGGCAAGACGTTCGCCGACTCGGCGTTGACCGCGCTGCTTGCGTTGGACGAGTTCCCGGACGCGATCTGCTGCCAGATGGATATGATGGCGATTCCGCTGGTGCTGCGTTTGGAACGGTACGGCCACCACACGCCTTCTGATTACTCGATTATCGGCTTCGACGATTCGCCGTACGCCGACACTGTGAACCTGACCACCATGCGACAGGATCCGTATGCGATGGGTCGCGCGGCCGCGCAAAAGGCCATGAAGCTCATCGCGGGGGAGCCGCTGGAGAACCCGTACGAAGTGGTGCGTGCGCAGCTGGTGCTGCGTGGCACTGATTCCGTGTTCGGCGGGGAGCAGTAGGTTCCGGTTCTGGGCCTGGGCGCGATTTCGCCGAGGCTGCTGGGGTCGAAGATGAGCGGGGCATGGTCGCATTGTGGTCTTATTCGGAACCTCGGTGTTTTGGCTGGTATTTTGGCTGCGTTGTGTAGGGCTCGGAATCCTTGCGGGGTCGAAGTGGTGTGCGCCCTCGTGTGCTTTCAACCTTGTGGGTAACGCTGCTGTTTGATTGTGCGGTTTGGTGGTTGGGTTTGCGTCCCTGCATCCCCGTAATGCCTTTGCACCTCGTCATAATGCTTCGATACCCCGTATATGTAGCACGATTCTGATTTTGGGCTGTTTTTCGGGATCGTGACACATTTTGTTCCGCATCCGCGCCGCCGGTGGCAGTCTTCACGTATCGATGATCCGGAAGTTGGACAGGCGCTGTCCGATAAAAGAATTCTGTACAATATAATGTACTGAATATGGTGCCATACAAAGGATGGGGGCTGTGATGCCACTAACGGCTAGCTATACGGATGTGCGTCGCGATTTGAAAGTCATCACGGACAAAGTCATGCATGACCGTGTTTCCGTTACCGTCTTTAAGAACAACAAGCCTGCTTTCAAGATCGTTCCGCTGGATCCGGTTGCGGCACCGGCTCAAGGGTCGCGGCAGGATGCGGTGCAGGATCGGTACCTTGATGCTGCCCGGGCGATAGATGACGAGTATCGCGATGTCTTCGAGGTTCTTGCGCGTGAATCGTAGTGTTACGCAGCCGATTGACGTTCCTGCGGTGCTTGCTATTCACGATTTGCAGATACGTCGTCATGGTGGATCTGGTGGCGTGCGGAGCTTGTCTTGTCTTGAAGGATGCGTGGCTTCTCCTTGGATGAGTTTCGCGGGCGAGGACTTGTATCCTACGTTGTGCGAGAAGGCGGTGAGGTTGGGATATGAGGTGATTACGCAGCATCCTTTTGTTGATGGGAATAAGCGTACGGGATTGGCGTTGATGCTGGTTCTTTTACGCGAAGGCGGCATTGCTGCGACTTTTGATCATGGTGAGCTGCTTCATTCCATTCTTTCAGTTGCGAATGGGGATCTCGATTATGATGGGCTGCTGACGTTTGTGAGGAAGTCGGTGCGTCCGTAATAGTTGCATTGGTTGCCGGTTGTGTCTGCGTGTGTTTTTTACTTCTGTGGATTGTTGATGTTTTTATTGCGGGGGCCGAGTTTGTGTTTCCGCACCCCCGTATATGTAGCACGATTCTGATTTTGGGCTGTTTTTCGGGATCGTGACACATCGTGCACCCCCGTACTGGTTCGAATCCGCCGAAATTGCGTGTCGGGGGTATGAGCCGGTTGAAAAATTGGCTTTTTCGGCATCTGGATGTGTCATGATTCGAAATTTGCGGCGAAAATCAGGGTCATGACACATTTTTTTTTGCTCCGCATCTGCATGTCGGTCGGGAGGCTTCGATTGTCGTTGCGGATGCGATTCGCTCAGTTTCGCTGGTAATGGTGCCGTGGTCATGATGGCGTTATAACGGGGGCTGTTTTTAGGGGCGGTTTGCTTTGTTTTCGTTGTACAACGGAACGAATAGTGCATGCAAAATATGAAAATGTTTGCAGAATTATTTGTTGCAACACGTAGAAGGGGGTACGATTTCCTGCGTGATAATGAAAATAAATTTGCAGAGATAGTGTGGTCTGTGCAATGCCGGGAACGGCGGTATATCAGCCGATGTTTGCCTTTATTGCAGTATTTTGAGGAGGGTATAACGCGTCGCGGGGGTAGGGTAGCAGTATTTCATTGATTTTCATAACTGCAAAGGTTATCATTGAGGGGTACTCAAACGAGGGTATGAAGTGAGGAGAAGTGTATAGCAGACCGCTATATGCGCAATGAAGAGCATGGGAGTTGACGTTCCTGCAAAGGATGTCACCTCTTGGAAAGGAACTTAGAGGGGGCTGTAGTCGTGCGGCAGGGGGACAGGATGAAGCAGCTGCGTAACGGTACCATGCAGAATGCGCCACAGCACTATTCGGGAATGCGATCGGCATCCGGTCGCGTGCTTTCGCGCGCCCGCTCACTGACCGCCGCGATCATGGTTGGTCTCCTGGCCCTCAAGGCAAAGGAGCGGCAGCAATGATCACCTTGGCGAGACGAGGGGAGGCCGGTCAGGCATAAAGACCTCAATCCCTTGTACACTGCCTAATTTTCTTGAGTATCCAGCCTGGCTCCATATATTTTCCGGTTTGCCGTTGGGGGGCGAATCAAACATGCTTACTTTCCAATCCACAGAAGAGGGGTCGGCAATGAAGGAACGCACGATCGCAAGCCGCGTCATCGCCGCATGCTGCGCATTCGCCGCCACATTCGCCGCGGCAGCCTGTGCATTCACTACTCGCGATGCCGTCGCGGCTCCAACAACAGACTCTGCCAGCGGCAGCATAGCCATTTCTTACCAACATAAAAGCTCGGACTCCGAAACTGGCGACGATTCTACCAACTTCGCCATTTCGGACGCCAGCTTCAACCTCTACAAAGTCGGGCAGATCCCGGCAAGCGGCGGCGCCACCTTCGAACCCGTCGCACCGTTCACCGACTCCACCGCCTACCCCGTCGACTGGTCGAAGATGACCGGCAAGGACGCGCAGGTGTGGCGAGACATGGCCAACACGCTCGCCGGACTCATCGCGGTGAACAAACCCGACGCCACGGCAACCGGTGTCACCAACGCCTCCGGGCATCTGACCTTCACCGGACTGTCCGACGGCCTGTACTTGGCCGTGTCCGACAGCGTTGACGTGAAGGTCGCCAACGCCTCCGGAAAGAACCAGACATGGACGTGCTCTTCCGGCAGCATGCTCGTCGCAGTGCCCGAAGACGGCGTCTCCGGCGGGTCGCGTGTGCTGAGTATCGAACCGAAAACCGAATGTGTGGCGCAACCGCCGAAAACCGTGGAACGCACCGTGCGCAAAATCTGGAACGACCGGAACAATTCTGACGGCAAGCGCCCCGAATCCATCACCGTGAAACTCCTGCGCGACGGCGAGCCCGTGGAAAACGTGAAACTGGACGAGTCCAACAAGTGGACGCATTTGTGGACGGATCTCGACGCGGACCACGAATGGACCGTGGTCGAAGCGGCGGTGCCCGACGGCTACACCACCATCTCCGATGTGGAAGGCGACTCCACTGAAATCACCAACACGCACACGCCACCCACCACGCCGGACCAGCCGCACACCGGCGCCGACGTGCAGCAGGCCGCTTGGATTGCCGTGGCCATCTTGGGCGCGGGCTTGGTGCTGCTGATCGTTGCCAAGACGGCTTTGCGGAAGCGGGCGTAGCATAAATAACGTGACGGATGAATCGGACGCCAAGCCAGCTGCGCAAGTCGAATTGGATGCGCAGGTTAAACCGGGTGCGCAGGTTAAACCGGCTGCCAAGCATAAGAAATCGAATGCGCTGCTCAATGTGATGATTGCCATCTCCGCGATTGCCATGATCGGCGCGCTGGGCCTCATCGCATATCCGACATTCAGCGACTGGTGGAACCGCATGCACCAGTCGTACGCCGTGGCGGGCTACGTGGAACAGACCAAAGACATGTCCGGCGCCGAACGCAAGGCCATGCTGAAAGCGGCACGCGAATACAACGAACGGCTCGCCGCGAACGGCGACCGGTGGCACATGACCGACGAGCAGAAGCGCGAATATGATGAAACGCTCGACGTGACCGGCACCGGCATCATGGGATACGTGACCATCCCGCGCATCAAAGTGAAACTGCCCGTCTACCACGGCACCAGCGACGGCGTACTGCAGATCGCCGCCGGACATTTGGCCGGCACATCGCTGCCCGTAGGCGGAGCGACCACGCACGCGGTGGTCTCCGGGCACACCGGCCTGCCGTCCGCCCGGTTGCTGACCGGCCTGGACGAGCTGCAAAAAGGCGACACGTTCGCATTCCACGTGCTCGACGAAACCTACACGTACCAAGTGGACCAGATCTCAGTGGTGCTGCCGAGCGAAATCAGCAAGCTGAATATTGAGTCCGGGGCCGATTACGCGACGCTGATCACGTGCACGCCGTACGGTGTCAACTCACACAGGCTGTTCGTGCGCGGGCACCGAATTCCGAATCCGAAAGTGCCTGATTCCACGCAGTATGACGAGCCGGGGGAGATGACGGCTGTGGCGGCTGTGGTTGTGGGGCTGCTGGTGCTGATTGTTGGGTGCGCTCTCGTGTGGTTGGCCGGGCTGTGGCGGCGCTCCTGGATTGTGCGGCACAGTCGCGTGGCCGGTGCGTGTGCGTCTGGTGCTGGAGCGCGCCACTCGTCCGGCGTGCGGAGGTAGTGCGGCTGGCTGAGGTGTCTGAAGGTGCGCCACTCGTCCGGCGCGCGGTAGTGCCGCTGGATTTTGCTGGGGCCTTGGCTGCCTCGTTTCCCGACTTTTGGCTTGTTCCTCCGGCTTTTGTTACTGTGGTGGGCCTGTTTGGGTTACAAAATGCGGATGGCGTGTGGGTTTGTACTGGTTCTGACTGGTTTTTGGTTCGCTCCTCCGGCTTTTGTTACCGTGATGGGTTATTTTGGGTTACAAAATGTGGGTGAGGTGTACGGGTCGCGACGCACGTATGGCTGCGTGCTGCGATTGGCGATGTGATGTGGTCGGTTGCAGTGCTCGGCTAGTGTGCAGTTGCTGTTGGGGGCCTCCCCTTTTGCTCACGTCTTGTGTTTTGGGCTTGTTTTGTTTGGTCGTGAGCAAATGGGGGTATGATTCAGGCGGTTTTTGGCGGTTTTGGGCGCTTTTTACACCCCTTTTTGCTCACGACTTGCGATTCTGCCGATTTTGTCGCGATCGTGAGAGAAGGGGGTATGGGCGATGGCTTGTCGTGCGGGTGCTGGGCGCGGCGTCGGACAGGTTGTGGAATTCGGCGGGTGACGGCATGCGATTGGTGGGTAGTATCGGGCCGTGAAGGAGACCGATATGAGGAATGAAGTTGGGCGCGGGGTGACCGAAATGGATGCGGCTGGCGATACGGAAGATACGGTTCAAGGCTCGAAAAGCGCGGAAGGCGTGGAAGGCTCGAAAACGCAACGGAACGGTGCGCGGTCGGAAGTGCGGGCGGAATCGCGGGCGGACGAAACCGGCTTGTCGGAATCGCAAATAACCGAATCGCAAGCAGAATCGCAAAAAATGCAAGCGCAGAAAATGCAAACGGGCGAAACTGCGCTCGACGGATCGGCGCGCAGCATTGTCGTGCTGGTCGTCGTCGGGCTGCTGGTGGGCGTGTTGTCGGGCACGTTCGGCATCGGCGGCGGCACGGTGATCGTGCCCGCGCTCGTCTGGCTCGGCTTGTCACAACGCAACGCGGCCGCCACGTCCACGCTGGCGATCGTGCCGACCTCCATTTCCGGCGTCATTTCGTACGCGACCGGCGGGCACGTCGACTGGCTCGCCGCGGCGCTGCTGTTTTGCGGCATGTTTGTCGGCGGGCAGATCGGCAGTTGGCTGCTGTCGCGGCTGCCGGAATTGGTGCTGCGGTGGATTTTCGTAGCGTTTCTCGTGTTTGTGGTGATCAATCAGGTGAGTTTCGTTCCGTCGCGCGACCACCAGATCGTCATGACGGTGGTGACCGGCATTGGCTTGGCGTTGCTGGGTGTGGTCATCGGCACGCTGGCGGGGCTGCTGGGCATTGGGGGTGGTGCGCTTGCGGTGCCGTCTCTGTCGATGCTGTTTGGCGCGTCCGACCTGGTTGCGCGCGGCACTTCGCTGTTGGCAATGTTTCCGAATTCGATCACGACCAGCGCGGCGAACTTGAAGCGCAGGCTAGCGCATGTGAAAACCGCGCTGATTATTGGTGTGGCCGCGGCCGTGACCGCGCCGCTCGGTACGTGGATTGCGGGGGAGGTTTCGCCACGAGTTGGGGGCGATTATGTTCGCCTGCTATCTGTGCGTGCTGCTGGTGCGGTCCGTGTTCGTGGCCGTAAAGGCGATGCGCGCGGCGCGGGTTGCGCGGGGCTGAGTGGCGCGGGCATTTTTCCCAGTGGCTGGATGATTTAGTCGCGTGAGTGGTGCGTCAGAGGTGGTTTTTATCCAGTCACTGGGATTTTTGGCGTGTGAGTGGGGTCTGAGAGGTTGGATTTATCCAGCCAGTGGGGGATTTTGGCTTGTGGGGTGCGGTGGGGGTGTTGTTTGACGGAATATGGCGATTTTATTGGCCGTATTCCCCCTGTTCATGCGGTGGATATGTTGCGTTCATCATATGGCGATGAGTGTTCATCTGTCGTTCTTCTGTAGTGCGGTGTGCGTTGGCTTGCGGCACATAGCGTGAGCAGTGGAATCGAAAGATCCAAGCAAATGCAGTTGCGGAAAGGTTCCGCATAGCTGGAAGGTATAGCCGAAAACGGGACTCCGAAATCGGGAAACCGAATCGGGAAACCGCCTCGATCGCAACGAATCGACGAAACCGGACGGCACAGACGAAACTGCATGGAAGAAAGAAGGAACATGAGCAAGCACAAGGCTCTCACGGGCGCAATCGCGGCCCTCGCCTCCGTCGCAACGCTCGGTGCGCTTGCCGCGCCGGCGCTCGCGGCTGACACCACGTACAGCCCCAACGGCAAGTCCGTTGCGGAACTGGCGCAGCACGGCGGCGCGCAACGCATCGCAGCTATCGGCAACAAAAAAGCCAAGAATGTGGTGCTGTTCATCGGCGACGGCATGGGCGATTCGGAAATCACCGTCGCCCGCGACTATCTCAAGGGTGCCAACGGCCACTTCGACGGACTTGACGCGGTCGGCCAGCCGAGCGCGCTTGGTGACGTGCAGGCTGGTACTGGCCAGTACACCACCTTCTCGGTCGGCAACGGCAGCAAGGACAGCGCTGTCGGCAAGGATGGCGCCGGCAAGCTGGTTGCTAACCCCAACCCGGGCAAGCTTACCCCCGTAACCGATTCCTCCGCCTCCGGTTCCTCCTGGGCCACCGGCACCAAGACCTACAACAACGCCGTTGACGTTGATATTTACGGCAATCCGCAGCTGAACCTCTTCGAGCTGGCCAAGGCGGCCGGCAAAGCCACCGGCAATGTGACCACCGCCGAAATCCAGGATGCTACCCCGGCCGTGCTGGAATCGCATTCGTCCGAACGTGCCTGCTACGGCCCACAGGGCAAGACCGACGGCACGTCCAACAATGCCTCCAAGCAGTGCCTCATCAACCAGCTTAAGGAAAACGGCGGCATCGGCTCCATCTCCGAGCAGCTGCTCGACACCCGCGCCGACGTAACCATCGGCGGTGGTTCCCAGTACTTCCGTCAGACCGTGCAGGGCGGTGAATACAAGGGCAAGACTGTGTGGGAGCAGGCCAAGGAAATGGGCTTCCAGGCCGTCGAGAACGATCCGGCTGCCATGAACGCGCTGCAGTACAAGGACGGCCAGCCAGTGCTCGCCCTGATGAGCGACGGTAACATGCCGACCAAGTTCAACCCGTCCAAGGCCACCGCCAAGGATCCGGCCAAGGACGCCAACCCGACCGTGTGCACCCCGAACGCCGGCTGGCTCGGCAACCAGGGCTCCTCGCTCAAGGACATGACCAAGAAGGCTCTGGACCTGCTCAACGCCAACCCGAACGGCCGGAAGAACGGCTTCTTCCTGCAGGTCGAGGGCGCCTCGATCGATAAGCAGGACCACGCCGGCGACGCCTGCGGCCAGATCGGCGAGACCGACGACTTCGACCAGGCCATCGCCTACGCCATGCAGAACGTGGACCTCACGAACACGCTCGTGATCGTCACCGCCGACCACGCGCACACTTCCCAGATCCTCAACGCCCAGCCGGCCTACGCGCTGTCCACCGTGCTGAAGACCGCTGACGGCAACAACATGGTCGTCTCCTACGGCACCGCGCAGGAAGATTCCCGCGACACCGACGGCGGCTACAACGGCGGCGGCATGGAGCACACCGGCACCCAGCTGCGCATCGCCGCTTCCGGCCCTGGCGCGCAGCGCGTCATCGGCCTGACCGACCAGACCGACAACTTCTACACGATCGCCGGCGCCTTGGGCCTGGCCACTTCCGCCGAATCGCAGAAGGCACTGTCTGACAACGGCACTGTGAAGGTCTCTGCTGCCGACGGCAAGTTCACCGCGGACGTCGACGGCTTCAACGGCGACGCTGTGCTCAGCTACGAGCTGAAGGACAAGAACGACAAGACCGTGGTCGCGTCCGATTCCTCCACTCCGCTCTCCGGAGTGCGCGTCAAGACCGCACAGACCACTCCGATCGCGCTGGACGGCGTCACCGAAGGTTCCGAATACAAGCTCACCGTCACCGGCCGCCAGTCCGGCAAGGCTGTGACCGTCGACTTCCAGGCTCCGGCCGCCAACTCCGCTGACAAGAACAACGGCAAGCCGGGCGCTGGCAACGCTGACAAGAACGGCGTGATCGCTTCCGGCAAGGTCAACAACGATACGAAGGCCGGTCCGTTCGGTGCCGCTCTGCTGGGCAAGACCGGCACCGCGGTGCTGGCTGCGGCTGTTGCGATCGCCATGCTGGTTGCCGTCGCGGTGCTCGTCAAGACCGCGAAGGCCGCCAAGAACGACCGCTGATTGGCTGAATAACCTCCGATGATCCCCAAAACCGCCGCCGCTGAGATGCTCCCCAGCGCCGGCGGTTTTGGGTTTTGCGCAAAGTTGAGTGAGGTGTGCTCAAGAATTTTTGCGATTTTGGGAATAATAACTTGCGATTCAAAGTTGAGTGGTGTAGGCTCAAGTTTTGGAAAGCATGAGAGACGGCAATCCGGAAACGGCGATCCGAAACTCGAGCGAAGAACGAAAAGAACGTATAGCGAACCTATTGCAAAGGAGACCAAATATGGGACGCGCAGTTGGCATCGATCTGGGTACCACCAATTCCTGCATCGCAACGCTTGAAGGTGGCCAGCCCACCGTTATCGTGAACGCCGAAGGCGCTCGCACCACAC
>OLZW01000729.1_pt1 | contig 27010 bp, 21 predicted proteins | sample 1674281 | NCBI WGS metagenome assembly OLZW01 (sample SAMEA103958157, study PRJEB25191) | human gut metagenome | biome: human-associated habitat [ENVO:00009003]; feature: intestine environment [ENVO:2100002]; material: feces | place: Germany | collected 2013/2015
CGAAACTGGGGAGCGAGCAATGTTTGCCCCTGCGGGGCAAACAACCGCACGAGCGTGTTTGCGAAGCAAACTGGCGGCGCTCGTTGTGCGCCGCCAAGCGTTGACCCCTCCGCCGCTTTACGCCAAATCCCGTCAATGTTCCGCCCGCAGGGAAAAATTCATCCCCCGCCGTCCACCTTCCGCCGCCGCGATCCTACCCACAAAACAGCCAGCCCCTTCCGAATCCTACTTCGGAAGGGGCTGGCTTTACTGACCTTTATACCTTATTATAATAGGGAGACGTTTACTCTACGTCCTGCAGCGCGGCGTAATCCTGTTCGCCGGTGCGGACCTTCACGACCTTTGCTACATTGTAGACAAAGATCTTGCCGTCGCCGATGTGGCCGGTGTACAGGGCCTTCGTGGCCGTGTCGATGATCTTATCCACGGGAATCTTGCTCACGACGACCTCGACCTTGACCTTCGGCAGGAGCGTGGCGTCAACCTCGGCGCCGCGGTACTTCTCGCCGCTGCCCTTCTGCAGGCCGCAGCCCATGACCTGGGTCACCGTCATGCCGGTAACGCCAATGTCGTTCAGCGCCTTCTTCAGGGTCTCAAACTTGGCCAGCTGCACGATGATGGAAACCTTGTGCATGCCGGAATCCAGCCCGGCGGGCAGCGGGGCGTCCTTGACGACCTTGACCGCGGCGGAGATCTTCTCGGGGCTGGCCTTGGTGATGTCGTCCTCGCCCAGATCGGTGTTCTCGTTCACGTCCAGCTCGGCGTAGGTCGGATCATTGATGGCGAAGCCTGCATAGGCGCTGGTCAGGCCGTGCTCGTGGTAATCCAGGCCGTCGATCTCCTCCTTCTCGGAGACGCGCAGGCCGATGGTTTTTTTGATGACCGTGAAGATGATGAACATCGTGGCCAGCACCCAGGCCGCCACGCTGACAATGCCCAGCAGCTGGATGCCCAGCTTGGCAAAGCCGCTGCCGTAGAACAGGCCGCCCTCGGTGGCAAACAGGCCGACGGCGATGGTGCCCCACGCACCGTTCATGCAGTGCACCGAGACAGCGCCGACGGGGTCATCGATCTTGGCAACGTTGTCGAAGAACTCAACCGAGAAGATGCAGAGCACACCGGCGACGATGCCGATAATGGCCGCGCCGAACGGGTCAACGACGTCGCAGCCCGCGGTGATGGCGACCAGACCGGCCAGCGCACCGTTGAAGGTCAGGGAGACATCGGGCTTGCCGTAGCGCACCCAGGAGACGATCAGCGCCGCAACGGTAGCCAGCGCGGCGGCCAGGTTGGTGTTGAAGCAGATCAGACCTGCGGAAACCATCGTGTCATCGCCGGTCATGCTGACGGTGGAGCCGCCGTTGAAGCCGAACCAGCAGAACCACAGGATGAAAACGCCCAGAGCCATCGCGGTCAGGTTGTGGCCGGGGATCGCGCGGGCCTTACCGGCCTTGTTGTACTTGCCGATGCGGGGGCCGAGCATCCAGGCGCCCAGGCAGGCCGTGACGCCGCCGACGAAGTGAACTGCGGCGGAGCCCGCAAAATCATGGAAGCCGAGCTGTGCCAGCCAGCCGCCGCCCCAGATCCAGTGGCCGGAGATGGGGTAGACGATCAGGCTGATGGCGGCGGAGTAGCAGCAGTAGGCGCTGAACTTCGTGCGCTCGGCCATCGAGCCGGAGACGATGGTCGCGGCAGTGGCGCAGAACACAGTCTGGAACACCGCGTAGACCCAGACCGGCAGCGTGCCGAAGTCATAGCTGCCGCGGATGAACGGATCAAACCCGCCGATGAGCGCACCGGAACCGGCAAACATGATGCCGAAGCCGACGAGCCAGTAGCACGGCGTACCGATACAAAAATCCATCATATTCTTCATCAGAATATTGCCGGTATTTTTTGCACGGGTCAGGCCGGCCTCGCACAGGGCAAAGCCCGCTTGCATGAAGAACACCAGAAACGCCGCAACCAGTGTCCATGTAACGTCTGCGGAATTGTACATAGAACAGAACCCCTCTCTTACTTTGCAAAACAGAAAGGCGCCGGACAGAATCACACTGTCCGGCGCCTTTGCCGTTCTTTCGTTGCGCTTATGCTATCACAGAGTTGCGGCCTAGTCAAGAGGGCGGGGATATTTTTTGTTCATGTTTGTAGAAAATGCTGTACAACCAGCCGAAAATACCGCTAGAAAATTGTGCATCCTGTAGGGGCCGGGCATGCCCGGCCCGCAGCTTACCGCCATATCCTTTTTACGATTCAATCCGTAGGGGGAGGGATTCATCCCTCCCGGGCACCCTCCCACCGCCGCAAACGGCCACGGCGGCCAGAGGGCTGGCCGCCCTACACCCCCACATCAAACCCGTGCGTAGGGCGGGGTGCCCTCACCCCGCCGAAACCTGCCGCCCCCTACATGCACCATCTGTACATTTCCCTAAATTTATTCATTTTTTTGTAAAAAAATCTACCCAAAAAATTTTCTTTGTGCTATAATATCATCAAATAGCCCTTTATCGGGGCTGCTACCATTCAAAGGAGGATCATCCATGCCCAACCTAGCTCTTCTTGCCCTTGAAGCCAGTGACGGTACCGTTGTGCTGACCAGCATCACACTGGTTTTCGCGATGCTGGTGGCCCTGTGCCTCATCATCACGCTGGAAGGCAAGATCTTCGACAACATCAACAATAAGAAGAACGGCAAGCCTGCCGCGCCGAAGGCCCCCGCGGCCAAGGCTGCTCCTGCCCCCGCTGCCAAGCCCGCCGCCCCTGCGGCCAAGGCTGACAACGGCTCCATTCCCGGCGAGATCATCGCCGCGATCTCCGCTGCCGTGGCCACGGTCTGCGGCGGCAATGCCGTCATTCGCGGCATCAAGCGCGTTTCCAAGCCTGCCGCCGGTTCCCGCCGCGGTGCCTGGGGCGACGCCGGTGTGCGTGAGCACACGACGCCCTTTATGTAAGGAGGTACGGAAATGGCTGCTATTTTTACCAATATTGCAGAGATTTTTGCAAAGTCCGGCTGGGCACAGATCTTCTTCACCGAGGGCGGCTGGAAGTACGCTGTCATGCTGGCTGTGGCCTGCGTGCTGCTGTATCTGGCCATCGTCAAGCAGTTTGAGCCTCTGCTGCTGCTGCCCATCGGCTTCGGTATGCTGATGACCAACCTGCCCCTCGACGGCATCTTCCACATGGACATCTTCATCAACTCCACCAACCACATCGACTGGGCGCTGCTCGGCTCGTCCGGCGGCATGGTCGACTATATCTACTTAGGCGTCAAGCTCGGCATCTACCCGCCGCTGATCTTCCTCGGCATCGGCACGATGACCGACTTTGAGCCGCTGATCGCCCGCCCGTCCAGCCTGCTGCTGGGCGCTGCCGCACAGCTGGGCATCTTCTTCACCTTCGTCGGCGCTAAGATCCTGGGCTTTACGAACCAGGAGGCCGGTGCTATCGGCATCATCGGCGGCGCGGACGGCCCCACCGCTATCTACGTCACCACCAAGCTGGCCCCGCACCTGCTGGGCTCCATCGCGGTTGCCGCGTACTGCTACATGGCGCTGGTGCCCGTCATCCAGCCGCCCATCATGAAGGTTCTGACCACTGAAAAAGAGCGTCAGATCGTCATGACGGCCCCCCGCCGTGTCTCCAAGACCGAGAAGATCCTGTTCCCCATCATCGTCACCATCATCGTTGCCCTGACCCTGCCTGACGCCGCCATTCTGGTCGGCTGCCTGATGATGGGCAACCTGATGAAGGAGTCCGGCGTTGTTGAGCGTATCACCAAGACCGCCGGCAATGAGCTGATGAACATCATCACGATCTTCCTCGGCTTCTCCGTCGGCTGCACCACCAACGCCGCCACCTTCCTGAACATCCAGACCGTTGAGATCATCGTTCTGGGCATCGTCGCCTTCGGCGTCGGTACCGCCGGCGGTGTTCTCCTGGGCAAGGTCATGTGCGTTGCCACCCACGGCAAGATCAACCCGCTCATCGGCTCCGCCGGTGTTTCCGCCGTTCCCATGGCCGCCCGTGTTTCCCAGAAGGTCGGCCAGGAGTACAACCCCCGCAACTACCTGCTCATGCACGCCATGGGCCCCAACGTTGCCGGTGTTATCGGCTCCGCCGTTGCCGCTGGTATCCTGATCAATATGTTCGGCTGATAAGAATATGAACAGCGCCCCCGCGCGGTAGAAGCCACGCGGGGGCGCTTTCTCTTTGGCTTCCCCTCGGGGGAAGCTGCCGCCCGCAGGCGGCTGATGAGGGCAAAGTTCACCACGGCATCCCGTCAACGAGGTGTCCCCGCGAACCTGCAAAAGCCCCTCAGGCCTCACAGGCTCGGCCAGCTCCCCACTTCGTGAGGAGCCTTTCTCGCGGGCTGCGCCCGCGCAGCAAGCCGCCCCTTACAGGGGAGGTGGCCGAGCGTCAGCGATGGCCGGAGGGGCTTTACCGCGTTCACTCCACCTCAAACCTCTCCCCGTCGATCTCGACCCATGCCACAGCCTCGGGGTCGAGGATGTCGTAGCTGTCAACACGCAAGGTCATCTGTCCGGAATTTTTGTTCTCGCGGCCATAGAAACCCTTGTAAAATTCCCCGTCCCAGCCGTAGGTCAGTTCCGTGCCGTCGGCGCGGAACAGCTTCACGCGGGACTGCACATCGTACCGCGAGGTCCCGCCCAGCGGCAGACTGCCGTGATTCATGCCGATGACGCTGACCGCCAGCGGTTCAATACGGATTTCTTCAATGTCGAATGTTGCGTCGGGATATTCAGCAGCCTCTTCGTCGGTCATATCATAATGGAACCAGTGTCCTCCCTTCAGCGCGATGTTTTTCTTCACATCCACTGTCAGTGTTGGGGGCGCATCCGGCAGCGTGATTTTTACGCTTGCCTTGGCGCTATAGTTTGTCAGGTCGCCGATATACAGTGTTCGATTGTTGCCTTTCTCGTACAAAAGAGGTATATCCACAAAGCAGGATAGTGTGTCGTTCTCGCTTGCTTCATAACGGCCATCCCACGGGCCGACGGCATAGCCGCTGATCGGCCCGACATCGACGTTGCTTGCGCCGTAGTCCCACTTCCGCTCGCTGGCGCCTTTGGGCTTGTACAGCGTAAAATTCGCGGTGTCCCACACCAAATCATCGCCTTCCATTCCGCGCGCATTATCCACATCGTACAATATCCGTAATGTGTACTGCCCGCGCAGCAGCGCCTTTACACTGACCGTGTGGCCGTTGATCTCGGCGGTCAGCGGTTCGTCCAGCACCTCGCCGTATTTCTGCACCAGTGCATTCGTCTCGTTGGCGGCGCTCATGGGGTGGAAAAGCCCCAGCACCACCGCGCCCGCGGCCACTAAGCAGAGCGCTGCCGCCGCGGCTGCCAGCCGCCAGCCGCGCAAAACCCGGGGCTTCGGACGGCGGGCCAGCACTTTTGCCCGCAGCGCCGCGGTTTCCTCCGCCGTCAGGGCGTCTGCCAGCGGCGGGTGGTCGTTCATCCAGCGTTCCAGTTCGGTCATAGGTCAGCCCTCCTTCAATAGCTTTTGCAGTGCCAGCCGTGCGCGGTGCAGCCGGGTGCGCACCGTTGCGGCAGGCATGTTGAAATGTACGCCCAGCTGGGCCGCGGTCTCGCCATACACGTACCTGCGCAGAAAAAGCTCCCCGTCGGGCGGCGGCAGCGCCATGATCTGCGCCATCAGCTCGCGGGTTTCCAGCTCGCTTTCCAGCGCAACGGCCAGCTCGGCGTCGTCGCGGTCATCCAGCGGCAGCGTCTCGCCCCGGCGCAAAAGCGCACGGTAGCGGTCAATGGCGCACTGCCGCGCCGCCTGCACCACCAGCCGCCGCCGATGGGTCTCGTCTGCGGGCAGGTGTGCCCCGCGCCAGAGCTTGTAAAATGTGTCGGCCTCGGCCTCCTCGGCGTCCTGCGGGTGGCCGGGCAGAATGGCCCGGCAGACGGCCCGCACTGCGCCGCCGTAGTCCCGCAGCAGGGTGTCCAACTCGTGCTCTGTCATGGGCGTCGCCCCCTTTCATAAAGATTATACGACAAAATTGGGGAGAGTGTTTCAAATTTTTTGGCTTCCCCCTCGGGGGAAGGCTTCCGCACCGCCCCTTTACCGCCCGCCCGATTTGTGCTATAATACGCTTGATAATGGGGAAGTATTGGAAAAGAGGTGCATACATGCTGAAAGTAACCCTGCTGGGCACGGGCGGCACGCAGCCGCTGCCGGACCGCGCACTGGCCGCCGCCGCGGTCACGGTGGGCGGGCGCAGCGTGCTGCTGGACTGCGGCGAGGGCACGCAGGTCGGCCTGCGGCGGTACGGCGTCAGCGCGTATCGGCTTTCGGCGGTGCTGCTGACCCACTACCACGGCGACCACATTCTGGGCCTGCCCGGTCTTTTGCAGACCTTGGGCAGCCTGAACCGCACCGAGCCGCTGATGATCTACGGCCCCAAGGGCATCGAGCCTGTGGCGCAGGCCGTCACGGCGCTGGCCGGGCCGCAGGCGTACCCGGTGCGCTGGCAGGTCGCAGACGGACCATTCCACATAGACACGCTGAAAATCACCCCGTTCCCGCTGACCCACCGCGTACCCTGCTGCGGCTATCTGCTTGCGCTGCCCCGCGCCGGGCGGTTCGACCCCGCAAGGGCGCGGGCTGCGGGCATCCCGATGCCCTACTGGAAAACGCTGCAAAGGGGCGAGGCCGTCGGCGGCTGCACGCCGGAGCAGGTGCTGGGTGCGCCGCGCCGCGGGCTGAAGGTGGTCTACGCCACCGACACCCGCCCCTGCGCCGCGCTGGAGGCCGCCGCCCGGGACGCCGACCTGCTCTGCATGGACGCGACCTACGCCGACGACGCCGACCTGCCCAAGGCGAAGCTGTACGGCCACGCCACCTGCCGGGAGACCGGCGCACTGGCCGCCGCGGCCAATGTGCGCCGCCTCTGGCTGACCCACTACAGCGCCGCCGTGACCGACCCCGCGCCGGGCCTGGCCGCCGCGCGCACCGCGTACCCCGCCGCCGTGGCCGGGTATGACGGCCTGACCGAAGAACTGGAATTTGACAGAGAGCCATGACCGAGAAACGAAAAAATCTGCTGTTTATCGCTATAATTCTGGCGCTGGCCGCGGTGCTGTGGCTGGCCGCCCACCACGGCGGCACGGGCCGCACGGCGGTGCTGCGCTACGGCGACCCGCAGGTCGAGCAGCGCATTGATCTGCGTAAAAACGCCGAATATGACATTGACACCGGCCTGTACACGATCCACCTGCGGGTGGAAAACGGCGGCATCGCCTTTGTAGACAGCCCCTGCCCCGACCACCTGTGCGAGGGCTTCGGCACCCTGAAAAACGAGGGCGACTGGGCCGCGTGCATGCCGGCGAAGGCAAGTTTGACGATAGAATAAGAAAAAACAAAATCCGTAGGGGCGGATTCCATATCCGCCCGTCAACAGGCAGACAACCGGCGGGCGCATATAGAATGCGCCCCTACGGCGGCAGAAAATTTTGAGCGGAGCGCAGCGACGCGAACCAGCAATTTTATTATCTATTCTCTGAAAAAAGGAGCAGCCATGAATCCAACCTTCAAGCAAGTAACCAAGACCCGCTACGTCCAGCTGGTTTCCGAGCTGGCGCAGGAGATTTTCGTCCAGCATTACACCAAGCTGACGCCCAAGGTCGCCGCTGCACTGGCCGATAAGTACCAGAGCGACATCCTGACCGACGACGAGATCCACAGCGGCGTCATCAACTACTTCTTAATTTACCTCGGCACCGAGCCGGTGGGCTATTTCGCGCTCGACCTCGGCCCCGCGGGTGCCATGTGCCTGAGCCGCCTTTTCTTAAAGGAAAAGGCCCGCGGGCAGGGTATTGGCCGCAGCATCGTGGCCTATGCGCAGAAGCTGGCCGAGGGCGATGGCCGCAGCCGCCTGTATATGCGGGTGTGGGCACGCGACCTGAAGGCCGAGGGCTTTGCCAAAAAGTGCCGCTTCCGCAAGGCCGAGACAGCCCCCGTGGAGGTCCTGCCCGGCACCACGCTGGACATCACGACCTGGGAGAAGCTGTGGCGGTAAACGCAAAATCTGGAGATACACCATGAAATTTCTGCACCTTGCAGACCTGCACCTGGGCAAACGGGTCAACGGGTTTGATATGCTGGAGGATCAGCGGTTCATCCTTGAACAAATTCTGACCCTCTGTGAAAAACACGGCGTCGAGGCCGTCGTCATCGCGGGCGACATCTACGACACGCCGGTGCCGCCCGCCGCGGCCTGCACGCTGCTGGACTGGTTCCTGACCCAGCTGGCCGCACGCCGCATCCCGGTGCTGGCCGTCTCCGGCAACCACGACAGCGCCGAGCGGCTCGACTTTGCCAGCAGTCTGCTGGCCGAACAAAACGTACACATTGCCGGGCGTTTCACCGGCTGCCCCAAGCAGGTCGTACTCAATGACCGCCACGGCCCCATCGAGTTCACGCTGCTGCCCTTTGTGCGGGCGGCCACGGTGCGCCACTACCTGCCCGACGCCGACATCACCGACTACGACTCCGCCGTCGGCGCGGCGCTGGCCGTCTGTGAGCCCGCCGCCCCGCGCCGGGTGCTCGTCGCCCACCAGATGGTGGTCTCCGGCGTCTGCCCGCCGCAGCTCTCCGGCAGCGAGACCGCGCCCCTGACCGTCGGCACGGTGGATTCCATCGATGCAGCGCGGTTTGCGGGCTTCTGCTATGCGGCGCTCGGCCATATCCACCGCGCCCAGCGCGTCGGCATCGACGCCGTGCGCTACGCGGGCGCGCCGCTCTGCTACCATCTGGACGAGTGCGGGATGCAGAAATCCGTCACCCTCGTGCGGGTCGGCAAGCGCGGCGTGGAAAAAATCGAGCAGCTGCCGCTGACGCCCCGCCGCGCCATGCGCCACCTGACCGGCCCGCTGGCCCGGCTGACCGCCCACCCAACCGACACCGAGGACTACATCTGGGCGACCCTGACCGACCCGACGCCGCTGCCCGACGCCATGGCGCAGCTGCGCGCCGCCTATCCCAACGCCATGCGGCTCGACTACCTGCCCCAAGGTGAGGTCGCGCACCCGCTGGACATGACCCAGGCCGTGCGCGGCAAGCCCTTTGTCGAGCTGTTCCAGGACTTTTTCACCAAGATGAACGGACGCCCCCTGACCGTGGAGGAGACCGTGGCTGTGAAAAGATTGCGCGAGGAGGCGTCAAAAAGCGAATGAAACCCCAAAAGCTGATCCTGACCGCCTTCGGCCCCTACGCGGGCCGCACCGAGCTGGACTTCTCGGCGTTCGGCGGCAGCGGACTGTTTCTGATCGGCGGCGACACCGGCGCGGGCAAGACCGCTCTGTTTGACGCCATCACGTTTGCGCTCTACGGCGAGACCTCCGGTGAGAACCGAAAAACCACGATGCTGCGCAGCGATTTTGCCGCCCCCGACGCCGAGACGAGCGTCGAGCTGGCCTTTACCCACCGCGGGCGCAGCTACACCGTGCGCCGCTGGCCCGACCAGCAGCGCGCCGCCAAGCGCGGCACCGGCATGGTCAAGGTGCCCGCCAAGGCCGAGCTGATCCGTGAGCCGGACGAGCCGGTCAGCGGTGCGTCAGCCGTGACCGACGCTGTGGTCAAGCTGCTGGGCATCGACGCCAAACAGTTTGCCCAGGTGTCGATGCTGGCGCAGAACGACTTTACCCGGCTGCTCAACGCGCCGTCCGCGGACCGCGCGGCCATCCTGCGCCGCATTTTTGACACCGCCGACCACCAGCGTCTGGGTCAGGCCGCCGTCGAGCACGCCCGTAAGGCCGACGAGGAATGTAAGCGTCTGGACGATGTACTTTTGATGCACGTCGGCACGCTGATCGGTGACGGCGCCGACGAGGAGACCGCCGCCGACCTGGCCGAAATGCAGGCCGAACGCGACCCGTTTGCCGCAGGGGCTGCCGCCGAGCTGGGCAGGCTGCTGCTCGAGGCCGACGACGCCAACGAAAAACGACAGACCAACGTTATGAACGAGCTGGACGAGAAGATCGCCCGCGGTGACGCCGGCCTGAAAATTGCCGAGGAACGCGCCGCCCGCCGCCGCCAGCTGGCCGGGCTGGTGGCCGAGGAGCAGCGCGCCGCCGATGTGGAGCACCAGACCGACCTCATTATGACCGATCTGGAAAAGCGCACGGCGAGCGTGAAGGAGAATATTGCCAAAAACGAGGCGGACCGCGCCGCGCTGAGCCAGGCCGAGGCCGATCTGCTCAAGACCGACCACCGCATTGAGCTGGCCGAGGGGCTTTCCGCCGACTGCAGGCAGCTCTTGCAAAATCTGGCGGACGCCGACAAGGCCGACGAGGACGCCGCCGCGCGTCAGGCAGAGTATGTGGCCGCACAGGCTGCACTGGACAGCGCCGAGGAAGAATACAGCACGATGCAGCGCCAATTAAACGCCAACCGCGCGGGCCTGCTGGCCAAGGACCTGCAAAAGGGCAAGCCCTGCCCGGTCTGCGGCTCCACCAAGCACCCGAAGATCGCCGCGCTGCCCAAGGACCACATCACCGAAAAGCAGTTGGAGGAGCGGGAAAAGGCGCTGACGGCTCAGCGCCGCAGCACTGCCGCGGCCAGCCGCACCGCCGGTGACGCCGCCGCCCACGCGCATGAGCTGCGGGCGGCTTTGCAGCGGGACGCGGATGGATTTTTCGCGCGCCGCGGGGACCGCTACACCGGCAAGCCCGCCGCCGAGCTGACGCCCGACGAGCTGAAAATCGCGTTGACCGCCCAGCAGACCAGCCTGACCGAGGGTCTGCGCGGCCTGCAGGCCGACCACCTGAAGCTGAAGCAAAAGACGGACCGCGCCCGCAGCCTGGCCAAGCAGGCCGACCTTTTGAACGGCCAGCTGGCAGACCTGGAAAAGCAGCGCTTTGCGGCCACCCGCCGCGCCGCCAACGCCAAGGCCGGGCACGCTGCCGCCAGCGCCCGCGTGCAGCAGATGCGCGAGACGATGCCCAAGCGCGACAACCCCGACGCACTGACCCAGCTGCAGGACGCGCTGGCCCGCCTGCGCAGGGACCGCGCTGCCGCCATGGCCGCCCGGGACGCCGCCGTGCACCGTCTGCACACGAACCGCGCCGCCATCGACGCGCTGCAAAAGACGATGCGGGAGAGCGCCGCCGCCCGCGAGAAGCGTGCTATGTGGGACAATCTGTCCAAAACGATCAACGGCAATTTGACCGGAAAAATCAAACTTCCGTTTGAACAGTACGTACAGGCGTTCTATTTTGACGGCGTGGTCGAGGCCGCAAACCTGCGCTTCACCCGCATGACCGATGGCCAGTACCGATTGCTGCGCCGCAAGAGCGAGGCCGTCGGCGGCAAGACCGCGCTGGACCTCGATGTGTTCGACGCCTACACCGGCAAGACCCGCCCCGTGGGCAGCCTGTCCGGCGGCGAGAGCTTCATGGCCGCGCTGAGCCTGGCACTGGGCATCAGCGACACGATCCAGCAGAACGCGGGCGGCGTCGTTATTGAGACGCTGTTCATCGACGAGGGCTTCGGCTCGCTGGACTCCGACAGCCTGGAAAAGGCCGTGGACACGCTGGCCGGGCTGGCCGGGGGCGATAAGCTCATCGGCGTCATCTCCCACGTCGAGGCGCTGCAGGACCGCCTGACGAGACAGATCCACGTGACCAAAACGCGGGCGGGCAGTAAGGCGGAAATTGAGATTTCGTAACCCCAAAGGCTTCTCCCCTTGGGGGAGAAGCTGCCGCCCGCAGGCGGCTGATGAGGGGAGAACCTGCCGCTGCCAGCCGCAAAAGGGCGGGCACGGCAGACCCATCCCTCATCCGCCCTCGGGCGGGGCCTCGGGCACCTTCCCCCACTTGGGGGAAGGCTTTTTATATATAAGGTATGCTATGACAAAATCAACGCTGCAACAACAATTGGAATCCCTCTCCGCGGCGCGTTACCCGCTGCACATGCCCGGGCATAAGCGGCGGGTGCCGCCCGCACCGGGGCTGGGCTGCTATGCCTGGGACCTGACAGAGATCGACGGCGCGGACGACCTGCACGACGCGGACGGCATTCTGGCCGACGCCATGGCCCGCACGGCGGCGCTGTACGGCGCGCGGCGGTGCTGGTACCTCGTCGGCGGGTCCACCGTCGGCCTGCTGGCGGGCATCCGCGCGCTGGCACCGCTCGGCAGCACGGTCATTGCGGCGCGCAACTGCCACAAGGCCGTCTACCACGCGATTGAGCTGGGGCAGCTGACGGCCCGTTGGCTCACGCCGCCCGTGGACCCGCAGTTTGGCATCTACGGCAGCGTGCGCCCCGCCGATGTGGCCGCCGCGCTGGACGCTGCGCCCGACGCCCGCTGCGTGATCCTGACCAGCCCGACTTATGAGGGTGTTTTGAGCGATATACGTACTATCGCGGAAATCTGCCACGCCCGCGGCGTGCCGCTGCTGGTGGACGAGGCCCACGGTGCGCACTACCTGCCCTTTGCCGCCCGGTACGGCTGGCGCGGCGGGGCCGTAGCCGCAGGGGCCGATCTGGTCGTGCAGAGCGCCCACAAGACGCTGCCCAGCCTGACCCAGACCGCGTTTTTGCAGCTGAACGGCGATCTGGCCGACCCTGCCGAGGTCGAGCGCCAGCTGGACGTGTTTGAGACGAGCTCACCGAGCTACCCGCTCATGGTCAGTCTGGACGGCTGCACCCGCTGGCTGGCCGACGAGGGAGAGGCCGCCTTTGCCGCGTGGCGCGCCCGGCTGGATGCCTTTGACGCGGCGGTGCGGGATCTGAAAAATACCAAAATACTGTGCTGCGGCGCGGACGCACTGACGGCGCATCCTGACTTTTTTGCGCATGACAGCGGCAAAATTTTGCTGCAAATCGGTGCGGCGGGGGCGGCGTACCTGCGGGCCGACGGCTTTGAGCCCGAGATGGTCTGCGGCCCGAACGTGCTGGCCATGACCAGCCCCTGCGACGCCGCCGACGCGCTGGAACGGCTGGCCGATGTGCTGCACGCCTGGGACAAAACAGCGGCCCCGCCCGCGGCTCCGCGGCATATTCTGCCCGCCCCCGGCGCGGCCCGCTGCACGATTGCCGAGGCGCTGCTGCGCCCCGCGCGGGCCGTAAGGATGCGGGACGCGGTGGGGGAGACCGCCGCGGAGTATCTCTGGGCCTATCCCCCCGGTGTGCCGCTGGTGGCACCGGGCGAGGAAGTGACGGCAGAGCTGGTGACGGCCTGCCGTGCATTGGAGCAGGCCGGAACCGCGCTGAAGCATACGGGCGGCAGCGGGGCGGAGGAGATTGCGGTTTTGTAATTTGTAAAGGGAGGCAGCGGCACGGCCCGTCAAAGCCCCTCCGGCCTTGCTAACGCGCGGCCACCTCCCCTGTAAGGGGAGGCTTCTCTCGCGGGCTTTGCCCGCGCAAAAGGCGCCCCGCTGTGCGGGGAGCTGGCCGAGCGCAGCAAGGCCTGAGGGGCTTTGGGCCTCCCGCTGTCTGTTGTTTTCCCTCCGCCCCTATTGACAAACCCCGGATTTCCGTGTACAATAATAATAATTCTAAAATGTATAAAGGGGTGACTGTTTTATGAAGCACATCCAGACTCTCGAGACCCGCGACATGGCTAAGAGCCTGCTGAACGGCGGCTGCGGCGAGTGCCAGACTTCCTGCCAGAGCGCCTGCAAGACCAGCTGCGGCATTGCCAACCAGCCTTGCGAGAAGACCGACAAGTAATTTTTGCTGGCTTTGATGCCGGGATGCCGTGTGGCAGCCCGGCATTTTCTATGATACAAAAGGGTGCGGCGGGCGCATATAGAATGCGCCCCTACAAGGGGAATGCCGTAGGGGCGGATTCCATATCCGCCCGTGGCCGTCCGCCGCATTGCACCATAACAAAACGGAGAAAACCATGATCCATCAATACAAATTAAGCGGTTACAATATTGTGCTGGATGTCTACAGCGGCAGCGTGCATGCGGTGGATGACGTCGCCTATGACGCCATCGCCCTGATCGACCAAGGCAGCAGCCGGGAGCAGGCTGCTGCAGCCCTCGCCAAAAAGTACGCGGACCGCGCCGATGTGACCGCCGCCGACATCAGCGACGTGCTCGACGACATCGACGAGCTGACCGCCGCGGGCCAGCTGTTTGCGCCCGACGCCTACGCCGACCACGCCTTTGACTTCAAAAACCGCTCCAACGTTGTCAAGGCGCTCTGTCTGCACGTCGCCCACACCTGCAACCTGAATTGCAGCTACTGCTTCGCCGCGCAGGGCAAGTTCCACGGCGAGGCCGGTCTCATGAGCTTCGAGACCGGCAAGCGCGCGCTGGATTTCCTCATCGAAAACTCCGGCACCCGCCGCAACCTCGAGGTCGATTTCTTCGGCGGCGAACCGCTGATGAACTTTGAGGTCTGCAAGCAGCTGGTTGCCTATGCACGCAGCATCGAGAAAAAGTACAACAAAAACTTCCGCTTCACGATGACGACCAACGGCATCGGCATCACGGACGAGGTCATCGACTGGTGCAATAAAGAATGCCACAACGTTGTTTTGTCGCTGGACGGCCGCAAGGAGGTCAATGACCGCTTCCGCGTCGACCTCGCGGGCAACGGCAGCTATGACCGCATCGTGCCCAAGTTCCAGAAGCTCGTCAAGGCGCGCGGCGGCCAGGGCTACTATATGCGCGGCACGTTTACGCATCACAACGTTGATTTTACGAAGGACCTGTTCCACATGGCCGACGACCTCGGCTTTACCGAGCTGTCCATGGAGCCGGTTGTCGCCCCGCCGGACTCCCCCGAGGCCCTGACCGAGGAGGATCTGCCCAAGCTGTTCGACCAGTATGAGCTGCTGGCCAACGACATGCTGCGCCGCCAGAAGGCCGGCAAGCCGATCACGTTCTATCATTATATTTTGGACCTCAAGCACGGCCCCTGCATCTACAAGCGCATTTCGGGCTGCGGCTCCGGCACTGAGTACATGGCCGTGACCCCCTGGGGCGACCTGTACCCCTGCCACCAGTTTGTCGGCGACCCGGCGTACAAGCTGGGCAACGTCTGGGACGGCGTGACCAACACCGCCCTGCGCGATGAGTTCAAGCTGTGCAACGTCTATGCCCGCCCCGACTGCAAGGACTGCTGGGCACGCCTGTACTGCGCGGGCGGCTGCGCGGCCAACGCCCTGCACGCTACCGGCGACATCCACGGCACGTATGAGTACGGCTGCAAGGTGTTCCGCAAGCGGATGGAGTGCGCCCTGATGATGCAGGTCGCCCAGCGCCTTGACCCCGAGCTGGCGAAGAACGCCGTCCGGTTTGAGAGTGACTGCGACGGGTGTGGTGAGGGAAACGCCGGCGCGTGCGAGAAATAAATAGCCATTGAGTATGCCGCTCTGTAGGGGCCGGGCATGCCCGGCCCGCAGCTTACCGGCAAGCACCTGCTTTCCGGCTTATGTTGCGGGCCGGACATGTCCGGCCCCTACCGCGTCACAATGGCAAACGGCATCTGCGGAGGGGTCAAGACCCCTCCCTACAGATCGGGATCCACGGGTGCTTTGTAGGGAACGGTCTTGACCGTTCCGGGGACGTGTGCCGTTATTGCATGGTAAAACATTGTTGATGCGTAGGGGCCGGGCATGCCCGGCCCGCAGCTTACCGGCAAGCACCTGCTTGCGGTTTATGTTGCGGGCCGGACATGTCCGGCCCCTACAGGAATATAAAAGATAAACACCTGTCAGCTGTTTATCTGCCAATCGCCGCGCACTTCTCCTTCAGCCAGACCTTCTCGTCCTCGTTCAGGCGGGGGCTGAGCATCTCGTAGACATGGGCGTGGTAGTCGTTCAGCCAGTTGATCTGGTCGCGGCTCAGCTCGTCCACAAGGACCGGCTCGGTGGAGATGGGCACCAGCGTCAAAGGCGCAAAGCCCAGCCAGTGGCCGTACTGGTTCTCGCCCAGGTCGATGCACTCCAGTTCGTTCTCAATGCGGATGCCGACCTCGTCGGTCTCGTAGATGCCCGGCTCGTCGGTGATGGTCATGCCGGGCTTAAAAATCACGGGGTTGTTCGGGCGCAGGCTCTGCGGGCCCTCGTGCACGCCGGAGATAAAGCCGACGCCGTGGCCGGTGCCGCAGCGGTAGTTGACCTTGTGCGCCCAGACCGGGCCGCGGGCAAAGGTATCCAGCGCAAAGCCGGTGCAGTAGTCCAGGAACACCGCGCGGGCCATGTCGATGTGGCTCTGCAGCACCCAGGTGTAATAGCGGCGCTCGTTGTCGGTCAGCGGGCCGACGGGGTAGGTGCGGGTGATGTCGGTGGTGCCGCAGTCGTACTGGCCGCCGTTGTCCACCAGCAGGAAGCCGTGCGGCTCGATGACGCTGTTCACGTCGCCCTCGGCGTGGTAGTGCATCATGGCGGCGTTGGTGCCGTAGGCCGCAATCGTGGAGAAGCTGTCCTCAAAGTAGCCGGGCATCTCGGCGCGGCGCTTCTGCAACATCGTGTCGATGTCGATCTCGGTCAGCTGCTTACCCTCGGCCAGCGCCTTTTCCAGATCCATCTGGAACCGCACCACGGCGACGCCGTCGCGGATATGGCACTCGCGGATGTTCTTCAGCTCGGTCTCGTTCTTGATGCCCTTCAGGGCAAAAATCGGGTCGGCACCGGCCACGGTCTTGTGGGCGGTCAGGGCCTCGTACAGGGCGTAGTTGGTGGCCTTCTCGTCCACCAGGAACACCTCGTCGGCGGGCAGGGCGTGGACGGCGTCGATAATTTCCTCGTAGCCGCGCAGCGTCACGCCGCTCTCGGCCAGCGTGGCGGTGTCGGCGTCGGACAGGCGGCCCGGTGCGATAAACAGCGTGCAGGCGTCCATCGTGACCAGCGCGTAGGCGACGGCCAGCGGGGTGCAGGGCAGGTCGCGGGCGCGCAGGTTCAGCAGCCAGCCCACGCAGTCCAGACCGGTCACAGCCAGTGCGGTGGCACCGGCCTTCTGCAGCTCGGCACGCACCATGGCGATGCGGTCCGCGGCAGTCGCGCCGGTCTGGGCCGGGGTCAGCAGCTCACAGGGGGTGTCGGGCAGGGCCGGGCGCTCGCCGGTGGCGTCCCAGATCGGGCTGGCCACGTCCTGACTCTTGAGGGAGGCACCCTTCTTGGCCAATGCGTCGATGTACTCCTTGGCAATCGTGGCGGGCACGCAGCTGCCGTCCAGCAGCAGGGTCTGGCCGTCCGCGAAGTGGCTCTCGAGGTACTCGGCCACGGTGGGCACGCCCGCGGAGCCCGCGTGCATACACTCAATCTCGCTGCCGGCCAGCTGCTTGTCGGCCTGCACGTAGAAGCGGCCATCGCACCACAGGGCGCTGCCGGTTTGGGTCACAACGAGGGTCGAGTTCTCGCCGATGAAGCCGGAGAACCACGGCAGAGCGTTATAATAGCCGGGCAGGTACTCGCTGCAATGGGGGTCGCTGGTCATGATGAGCACGCCGTCCGCGCCCGCCGCTTTGGCAGCGGCACGCAGCGCGGCGATTTTTTCATTGGTAGTCAAAATGGATCGCTCCTTTTTGTGATAGATATTGGGGTTAGGTATATCATACCACGAATGGTGCAAATAATAAATAGATAATAGATAATAAACAGGTGGAGTTTGCGCCCGGGGGCACAAACAAGAATGCGGCGCGCCGTAGGGGGCGGCGTCCCCGACGCCCCGCCATGCAGGCGGTTGTTTGCGGGCAATGCGTAGGGGCGGGATATATGCCGCCCCTACGGGGCAACCCGCTAACGTCTGCCTACCCGGCGGAGCGGTCAAGACCGCTCCCTACAAAGCACTCGTGAACGATAGCCCGTAGGGAGGGGTCTTGACCCCTCCGAGGCAGCCGGTGGCAGCCGCGCGGTAGGGGCCGGGCATGCCCGGCCTGCAGCATTAAAGGCAATTGCCCATTAAAGGGTGGCCGCGCCGACCTCCGGGCCGGGCGCTTGGCGGCGCACAACGAGCGCCGCCAGCCAGCAAAGCTGGCCCGCTCGTGCGGTTGTTTGCCCCGCGGGGGCAAACATTGTTCGCTCCCCGGTTTCGCTCCGCTCAACCGTGGCCCCACGCTCACAACCCCGCAGTGTCCGGCCCCTACGGGGAGGCGGTAATCCAATAAATTTTGCAAAAAATTCAAAATTTCCCGCGCAAAATGGCGCAAAACCCCTTGACGTGTTTGTTATAATAGTATTAGCAGTTAGTGTAATAGATTGCCAACCAACTGAACATCTGAACACATCTTGAATAGAGGTACCCAACTATGGCTGAAAAGAAAACCAAAATCGACATTTTCTCCGGCTTCCTCGGCGCCGGCAAGACCACCCTTATCAAAAAGCTCATCAAGGAGGCCTTCGCCGGTGAGCAGATCGTCCTGATCGAGAACGAATTCGGCGAGATCGGCATCGACGGCGGCTTCATGCGTGAGGCCGGCATTCAGGTCAATGAGCTGAACTCCGGCTGCATCTGCTGCAGCCTGGTCGGTGATTTCCGCGAGGCACTGAAGAAGGTCGTCGAGACCTACCACCCGGACCGCATCCTCATTGAGCCGTCGGGCGTCGGCAAGTTGTCCGACGTGACCCGCGCCGTCGAGGGCGTCGCCGAGGATCTGCCCGTCATCCTGAACAGCTTTGTCACCGTCGCCGACGTGAACAAGGTCAAGATGTATATGAAGAACTTCGGTGAGTTCTATGACGACCAGGTCAGCCATGCGTCCTGCATCATCCTGAGCCGCACCGGCAACGCCAGTGAGGAGAAGGTCGCTGCCGCCGTCGCCCTGCTGGCCGAGAAGAACCCCACCGCCACCATCGTCACCACCGACTGGACCGTCCTGACCGGCGCACAGATCGTCTCCGTCATGGACGGCAAGCGCGACCTCGTCGCCGAGCTGCTGACCGAGGCTCGCGCCGCCAACGTGGCCCATGCCGACGAGGATGAGCACGAGCACCACCATCATCACCATCACGACCACGATGAGGACGACCACGACTGCTGCTGCCATCATCATCACGACGAGGACGACGATGAGGACGAGCACGAGCATCACCATCACGACCATGATGACGATGAGGACGAGCACGAGCACCACCATCACGACCATGATGACGATGACCACGACCACGACTGCTGCCATCACCACGACGACGAGGACGAGCACGAGCATCACCATGAGCACCACTACGACGAGCACGGCGTCTGCTCCTGCGGGCATCATCACCACCACGACCACGACGCCGACGAGGTGTTCACGAGCTGGGGCAAGGAGACGGCCCACAAATACAGCCGTGAGGATCTGGACAAGGCCCTGCACGCGCTGGACGAGGGCGCTTACGGCATGATCCTGCGCGCCAAGGGTATTGTGGACGGCGGCGACACCTGGTACGAGTTCGACATGGTCCCTGGCGAGCACGAGATCCGCCCCTGCGGCCCCGACGTCACCGGCAAGCTCTGCGTCATCGGCTCCCAGCTGAAGGAGCATGAGATCGCGGAATTGTTCCACGTTTGATGTAAACCGCTGCCCGGTAAGAATGCCTTCCCCCTTGGGGGAAGGTGCCCGAGGCCCCGACCGAGGGCGGATGAGGGGCGAGCCTGCCGCAGCAGCCCACGAATGACAGGCCGCGATTCGCTCTCCCCTCATCAGTCCGCTTCGCGGACAGCTTCTCCCCCGGGGGAGAAGCCTTTGACTGCTACTAACCGAAAGGACGTCCCCTATGCCTAAACAAATCCCCGTATATCTCTTCGTCGGCCAGCTGGAGAGCGGCAAGACGAAATTCATTCAGGAAACGATGGAGGACCCCAACTTCGACTCCGGCGACAAGACCCTGCTGCTGGTCTGCGAGGAGGGCGAGATCGAGTATGACCCGTCCAAGTTCGCCTTCGGCGGCGTGCACGTTGCCCAGATCGAGGATAAGAGCGAGCTGACCGCCGAGAACCTGACCGCGCTCGAAAAGAAGTCCGGCTGCGGCCGCGTCATCATCGAGTACAACGGTATGTGGCTCATTCAGGAGCTGTACGACGCCCTGCCCGACAACTGGCTCGTCTACCAGAGCCTGGCCACCGCCGACGGTACGACCATCAAGACCTACGCGGGCGACAGCGCCATGCGCAGCCTGCTGCTGGACAAGCTGCGCGGCAGTGAGCTGTTGGTCGTCAACCGCGCCGAGGCTGTCAACGACGACGAGAGCCGCCAGCTCATCCACAAGCTGGTGCGCCAGGCCAGCCGCCGCTGCGACATCGCCTACGAGTTCAAGGACGGCAGCGTCGCCTATGACGACATCCCCGACCCGCTGCCCTTCGACGTGGACGCGCCGGTCATTGAGATCCCCGAGGAGTTCTTCGGTGTATGGTACATGGACTGCATGGACGACCCGAAGAAATATGACGGCAAGACGGTCAAATATCTGGCTCAGGTCTGCCAGACCCCCCAGGCCGGCAAGGGCGCGTTTGTGCCCGGACGCTTTGCCATGACCTGCTGCGTGCAGGACATCCAGTTTGTGGGCATGCCCTGCAAGTACGACGATTACAAGTCGCTGGAGCAGCGCAGCTGGATCAACATTACAGCCAAGGTCAACGTCAAGTACCACCCCATCTACAAGGGCCAGACCCCCGATTCCACCGGCCCTGTCCTGACCGCCATCTCCGTCGAGCCGGGCGAAAAGCCCGCGCAGGACGTGGTGATGTTCAGCTGATATTGCAATAGAAAAGCACCTGCCTTCGATAAAAAGGCAGGTGCTTTTTGATTGACAGGCATTTTCCGAAACGTGCCGCGGAGCGGTCAAGACCGCTCCCTACGGGCTGACGTTCACGGGTGCTTTGTAGGGAGGGGTCTTGACCCCTCCGTCGGGTAGACAGGGCGCTGATGTGGCGTCTGCTAACGGAAAACCTCCGGGCCGGGCATGCCCGGCCCCTACGGCGCAAAAATCAACCGCGCGTCCCCGCGATCTTGGAATCGGTGCTCCACCCCTGCAAATCGGTGGGCGTCAGGCTGCTCATCCAATTTTCGCGCTCGGTCTCCCACTGGTCCCAGGCTGCCTGGCTGCGGATGGCGGTGCCGCTCTCAAAGGCATCGTCCCACGGGTTGGCCGGGTCGGGGTCGGTGGGGTCCCAGCCGCGCTTTTCGGTGTCGGCGGGGTCGGTGTAGATCGTGCCGGGCTTTCCCATCGGGCCGGGGTCGTCGGCGTCGTTGTAGATGATGACCGGCGTGCCCAGCGGGCAGTTGTCGTAGATCCACTTCACGTCCACCACGGCCAGCCGGATGCAGCCCAAGCTGGCGCGGGTGCCCAGCAGGTTGAACTCGTCGTACTCCACATCGTCCTTGTGCTGGCTGTAGTAGGGCACGCTGTGGAACAGGTAGCTGTCATAGATGCGGGTCGCGTACTGGCCGTAGCTCGGGCCCATCAGCAGCCGCCAGCTGTAGTCCACCGGGGTCGAAAAATACCCGGTGGGGGTGTCCATGCCGCCGCTGCACACCATCGCCATGAACGGCACAGCGTACTTTTTTGTGGCAGAATCCACGGCGTAGACCGTGACCACGCCGCCTGCGTTGTTGACCGCCAGCAGGTAAGGGCAGCCCTCCTTCGCGTCCAGCGTCAGGCCGTAGGCGGCAAACTGCGTTTTCAGCCCGGCCAGCGTCTTTGCGGCGTTGTCGTCCCAGGTCGTCGGGTCCTTGATCTGCGGCGCGTCCTTGGTGGCGTTGCTCGTGGCCGTCGCCATCGCGGGGGCCACTGTCGGCTCGGGCGTCGGTGTGGGGCTTGTCTCCGGCGTGGCGGTGGGGGCCGCCGTGGGCTGCGGCGTCGTGGCGGGCAGCACGTCCTGTGGGGCGTTGGGCATCTGCACGCAGGCACACAGCAGCGCAACCGTCAGCAAAATCGGAAAAATGCGGCGTAGAATCGACATAAAATCTCCTTAGTGTTTGGTGACGCCGTACTCCTCGGCCACGAATTTCTCCAGCGCGGCAAAACTGCGGCGGACTTTTTCGGTCTCGATGCAGTATGCCATGCGGAAGTAGCCGGGGCAGCCGAAGCTGTCACCGGGGACCAGCGCCAGGTCATATTTCAGCGCCTTTTGGCAGAACGCCTTTGCGTCGTCCTCCAGCGCCTTCGGGAAGATGTAGAACGTGCCGTCCGGCTTGACGACGGTGAAGCCCAGCGCGATCAGCTCGTCGTAGATCAGGTTCATGTTCGTCTCGTAGACGGACAGGTCGCTGGTCACGTCAAGGCAGCGCTCGACGGCCATCTGGATGAGGGACGGCGGGCAGTTGTGGCCGGTCCCGCGGGAGATCTGGCCGCACATCGGCACGATGTACGCGGCGTCCTCGCACCGCGGGTTGGCGGCCACATAGCCGATACGCTCGCCCGGCACGCTCAGACTCTTGGAGAAGGAGTAGCAGGTGAGCGTATCATCGTAGAATTTGGCGGGGTAGGGCGTGACCCTGCCGCCGAACGAAATCTCGCGGTACGGCTCGTCGGAAACCAGGAAGATGTGGTGGCCGTATTTGGCGCTTGTCGCGGTCAAAAAGGCGGCCAGCTGCTGCAGGGTCTCCTCGCTGTAGGCGGTGCCGCTGGGGTTGTTGGGGCTGTTGATGAGCACGGCGGCGGTGTTCTCGTCCACGAGCTGCGCGAACGCCTCAAAGTCGATCTGAAAGTCCGCGCACCGCGGCGGCGTCACGCGCAGGGTAAGCCCCGCACCCTCGATGTACGGCTTGTACTCGGGGAAGAACGGCGCAAACGTTACGATGTTCTGCCCGGGCACGCCGACGCAGCGCACAGCATGGGCCAGCGCACCCGCCGCGCCCGTCGTCATAAAGATATGGTCGGCGGTGTAGTCCATGCCGAACCGGCGGTTCAGGCTTTCGGCCACGGCCTTGCGGGCGGACGGCAGCGTCAGCGTCGGCGTATAACCATGCAGCCTGACGGGGTCGGTGTGGGCCAGCAGATCCGCGCAAGCCGCGGTGAACTGCGGCGGGCAGGGGACAGACGGGTTGCCCAGCGAGTAATCGAACACGTTCTCATAGCCGATCTCCGCGCCGCGGGCGGTGCTCCATTCAGAAATCTGACGGATAACCGACTTGGAGCCCAGCATATCTTTATAGTGCTGTGCAATCATAATACCAGCTCCTTTTTGTGAAAAATGTTGTAATTTGACCCGAGAACGGCAGTCTCCCGGAAGGCCGCTTTCTTTTGGCAGCAAAAGAAAGCTCGCAAAGAAAACTGCCGCTGTTTCGACGCAGCGGACCCGCGACCAAGGGGCTGCACGCCCCTTGGATCCCCAAAGAGGAGGTCGGAAGTCTCGGCGGCTAAACGGACGCAGTATTACTGTCCGTTCTTAACGCCGCCGAGCCTTCCTCCACTTTTGAGTCGGGAGTTCCCCCGAACCCCCGCTGCCGGAAACAGCAGTCCGTAGGGGCCGGGCATGCCCGGCCCGCAGCCTTGCCGTTGTATCCCCTTTAACGGTTTGCATCGTAGGGAGGGGTCTTGACCCCTCCCTGCTTTCCGACCCACTATCGTGACCGGGCCATCCGTAGGGGAGGGATTCATCCCTCCCGGGGCGTTTGCGTTTCCACTCAATGCCGGCCAGCCCCCGCCTACACTATCACAACTATATCATACCCTCTTTCCCCTGCCGTTGCAAGGCGTGGTCAAAATAAGTTTACAAATTTTCCCGTCGATTTGTGTTATAATAGAAAAAGTATGATAAAAGGAGCGTACCCGCACTATGGCTTGGGTCACAAAGGACAGTACCGAAACTTACAATCAGACGCCGGAACCCCCGCGCGAATATACAAAAAAAGAAAAAGCCGCCAACTGGTGGCACTATCACTGGATGGCCGTGGTCGTGGCCGTGCTGGTCGTCGTGTTCGGCGTGTGGATCATCAAGGACACCGTTTTTCAGACGCGCCCCGACGTGCAGATCGCTTATGTCGGCACCAGCGACCTGCCCACCGACACCGTCACCGCGCTGCAGGACGCGCTGACGCCGTTCTGCTCCGACCTGAATGGCGACGGCAAGGTCGTTGTGCAGGTGGACAGCTACACCGTTGACTTTGACGCCGCGAACGAGAACACCGACGCCTACTACCAGATGGCCGGCGTCACCCGGCTGAGCGCCGAGCTGTCGTCCGGCGGCAAGACCTACATCTTCCTGCTGGAGGATCCCGAGGGCTTTGAGGCCCAGACCGGCGCACTGCAATATCTGGACGGCACGGTCCCCGACGACCCCGAGACCACCGACGCCGACTGGCGCGAGATGGTCTACCGCTGGACCGACTGCCCCGTGCTGACCGGGCTGGATCTGGGCGGCTATGAGGGTCTCACCCTGATGGACGACGTCACCGGCACGAACCAGAGCGTGCTGGCGCACCTCTACGTGGGACGCCGCGGCGTCTGGGACGAAAAGCAGGTCCCGACCTACGAGGGCTGCGCCGAGCTGTGGGACACCCTGACCGCAGGGGCTGTCTCCACCGCCGCCGAATGAGCCGGGCGCTGCCGCCCCTGAAGGGGCATCTGCGCAAAAAGGTGCAGCCCCGGCCCAAAACGCCGCCCCTGCCGGACAACCCCTACAAGCGCTTTTTCACGGAGAATCGCAGCTTTGAGGAGCTGGCGAGGAAGCGAAAGCTGTAACTCCCAAGCCTTCCCCCCAAGGGGCTGCGCCCGCAGGCGCGTGTCGGAGCGCAACCGCCGTAGGCGGCTCTTAGCGCGGAGACTGAAGGTGGCGCCGCAGCGCCGGATGAGGGGGAAGTTCGCCTTATTGCCCGTTTTTATAACAGCCACGTAAGCTTTGCCCTCATCAGTCCGCTTCGCGGACAGCTTCCCCCAGATGGGGAAGCCTTTTTTCTGTCGCATCCCACCCGGGATGCGACATTTTTTATATTTCCCATTCGCTACAATAAACTATGCAACAATTTTTGTAACGGAGGGATTCCCAACTATGCTGCAAACTCTCGAACGTACCAACATCTTTGACGCCCGCGTACTTACCGCCGCCCATGCCGATGCCCTGCGCGCGCTGGCCGGGCCGGGCGGGCTGCCGCTGCTGCCCTGCCTGCACCCGGCCTTGGAGGAAGGCCAGATCGTCGGTGACTACGCCGGGCAGGACGAATTACAGGCCGCCGCCGCGCTGCTGCCGCTCTACGCCGAGGACCCGCTGCCCACAAGTCTGCGCGCCGCAGGCTACGGGGCCGACGGACAGGGTGCGGTGCTGACACCGCCCATACTGCGCGAGGATTACACGCAGCTGCGGCATTTTCTGCGGTTGGCGCTGCGCTGGGCCACCGAGCGGTACGCCAGCTACCATGTCTGGGCCGTGCTGCCGCTGGACTTGGAACACCCGGAGGCGTGTGATGATCTGTGTGCGCAGTATCTCTCGGCAGGGCTGACGCTGCGCGGGATGCGGCCCATGGTCGGGGCCGACCAGATGCTGATTTTTTCAGCGCACGGTCTTGTGAAATGGCGCGACCCGCTGCGCCGGTGCCATCTGGCTGACCCGGCCCTGCCGCGGGTGCTCGAGCGCGGGTACGCCGCCGCGGATTTCGGCTGGGGGAAGAACGGGCTGGAGCTGGTGTTGAGGCCGGTGTGAAAAAGGAAAACGAACGGCCACATGAACCTGCGGCGGGGTGAGGGCACCCCGCCCTACGCACAACCGGGAAAGGGGATTGTAGGGCGGCCTGCCCACAGGCCGCCGCGGAGGTTTGCGTCGGTGGAAAGCTGCCGGGTCGTCGAGGACGCCGACCCCTACAGAATAAACCATGTAAGAGGCTGCACCGACAGGTGCACGGGAGGGATGAATCCCTCCCCTACAAATTGAAGATTAAAGCGATACAGCGGCGAAGCTGCGGGCCGGGCATGCCCGGCCCCTACCGGGAGTTGTAGGGGGCGGCGTCCCCGACGACCCGCGGGGCCGTTTGCCATAGTAGCAGGTATACCATCTGCCTGTAGGGCGGCATGCCCTCATGCCGCCGCTGCCCGTTTATCACAGCGCCAAGCTTACCCCATCCAGCACCGCCTTTACCAGCACATCCCCGTCATAGGTCAGCTCTAAATGGAAAAACGGTGCGTCCTCCGCCAGCAGCTTGAAAAATATCTTGTCTCCCTGCCAGATCGGAAGATCCTGCACGGCGGCCTTGTCCACCCACTCTAAGCACCCCTCGTCGCAGTCGGTCATCACGCCGGAAAAATCCGTGCAGGTGTACAGGTGCATCCGCTCGGCGGGCCATGGGTCACAGAAAAAATCCACGATGCCGCGGTAAATCGGCGCGTGCATCGTCAGGCCGGTCTCCTCGCGCACCTCGCGCAGGGCGCAGGCCAGCGCGTCCTCACCCGGTTCAAACTTGCCGCCGACGCCGACCCACTTGTCGTGGTTGACGTCGTTTTTCTTTTTGACGCGGTGCAGCATCAGGTACGCACCGTCCTTTTCGAGATAGCAAAGCGTTGTCTGCAATAGCTCCATAACCAAACTCCTTACATATTTTTAAGCACCCCCGCAGATACTACCAGAAAAAACCAGGGGGGATTTTGTATGAGAGAAACCGGAATCGTGCGCCGTATCGACGAATTGGGCCGGGTGGTCATCCCGAAGGAGATTCGGAAAACGCAGCGCATCCGCACCGGAGATTCACTCGAAATTTACACGGACGGCAACGGCGAGGTCATATTTAAAAAGTATTCGCCGCTGGCCGAGCTCGGCGAGCCTGCCGCCGTCTATGCGGACGTGCTGGCCCGGCGGCTGCGCTGCGCCGTGGCCGTCTGTGACCGGGAGCATATCGTCGCCGCCGCCGGAGCGGGCAAGGGCGAGCTGCTCGGCGCACCGCTCCCGCCCGAGATCGAGCCGCTGCTGACCCGGCGCAAGCTCTACACGGCCCCGGCGTCCGCCGCGGAGCGGGAGCCGCTGGGCAGCCGGTACCTGCTGTGCGCCGCGCCGATCCTGGTACACGGTGACATCGAAGGCGGCGTGCTGCTGCACGGCACCCTGCGCGAGGCCGCGCCCAACGCCGAGACCGTCCGCGCCGCCGCCACCGCCGCAGAGTTTCTGGCGCGGTG
>OLZW01000743.1_pt1 | contig 26761 bp, 22 predicted proteins | sample 1674281 | NCBI WGS metagenome assembly OLZW01 (sample SAMEA103958157, study PRJEB25191) | human gut metagenome | biome: human-associated habitat [ENVO:00009003]; feature: intestine environment [ENVO:2100002]; material: feces | place: Germany | collected 2013/2015
CAATTAATAGTATTATCAAATCTCGAAAGCATGAACGCAGTATTTATCCGTGAAGGGCTATCACAATCAGAGCGATTATTCAGACTCAATCAAATAGCTATCTTTCAATTACAATCTTTATGGAAAGAACCGGTTAAAAGCATTCAAAATTTAAAAAAGCTGCAAAAATAAAATCAATATTACACAATAAACCATTAAAATTATAATTTTTCTTAAAATACAAAACAAGCCTGCGGCGCTTACCGCAGGCTTGTTTGTTGTTGTATCAGCTTTTTGTTTTATTAGGTTTGGTTTTATTAAGTTATGGGGTTAAATCTCCATGCCGCCGTCTACAAAGTTTACTTCTGCTTTACGTTCACGGAAGTCTTTATTGCGGTCAAACGGAGCATCGTTAAAGAGGTAGTTCCAATGCGAAGACGGGTCATTATCCAGTTCAAACGGCGAATATACAAGGCTTATATCATAACCAAGGTTATTGGGATTAAAAATACCGTTTACAAAACTGTCTGCAATCTGACCGGAATACAGCCAGTTGCCGGAATTTGCCATGGCGTCATCAGCCACGCCCTGGATTAAGCCGTTGTTGTTATTAAATGCGCCAAAACCATCCGGTGCAGAAATTGCGCCAATAGCAATAAGCGCTTTAATGTCATCCGCAGTAATCTGATGTAACTCGCCATAATGTTTAGCACTGAAATACTGGTTTACAAGGTGCTGGTCTACAACCGTTACTTTGGTTAAGAATACGCTTAACATCGGCAAGGTTGAACCGTCATAAATTTTCCAGCCGTTTGCGCCAAAGGTAAAGTCCTCATACACATCTTGCTGGAACCAAGAATTTTCAGCTGCGCCTATCGCATGTCCATGTGAAATAGAACCTGTACCAGTAACTTCGCCAATTAATTCATCAATACTATCTACACCATAGCCGTAAACATATTGTACAGTACCGCTGTTTGTGCCAACGAGGTTGCCAGTAGAAGCTGCGTTGCCGCTAACTTCCGTTGTGTTATAAGCGTTGCTTAACGTGCCGGTGTTATTGCCAATTAAGCCGCCTACGTTAGTGCCGCCGGTAATAGAAGCCTCCTGTTTACTTCCGTCAGGCTTAACTGCATTATCCGGTGTCATTACAGTGTTAAATACCTGGTCGATTGTACCACTGTTGCTGCCTGCAATGCCGCCAACATTTGTGCTGCCACTTGCGTTGATCGCGCCGGTATTGTAACCTGCGGTTACTTTACCGCTATTTGTGCCAAACAAGCCGCCAATGTTAGAACCTGTACCACCAAGTTTAACTTCGTCAACTTCAACTATGCCATTGTTATTATCATCTTTCCACGTTCCAACATTAATGACACCATTATTGTAAATCTGATATTTATAATAACTATCAGCAGCATCACGTCCACCGGTAATATCACCGGTATTTTTGCCAATTAAACCACCAACATTATTCATACCGATAACCTGTGCATCAGCCTCATTTTTAAGGCTGGAATAAGTAATATGACCACTGTTAACGCCGATAATGCCGCCTGTTGAACCACTTGTGCCACCAGCTACAACCATGTTATTGGTTAAAGTCGAATTAGTAATATTGCCTTTATTTTCTGCAAAAATACCGCCGGCTCCACCTTCTGTTGCTTTTACAGTACCATCATTAGAAGCTATTACACCATCAAGCGCAGTATTATTCTTCCCAGCAACGCCACCAACATAGTCTTTACCTGTTACATTGCCGCTGTTGCCTGCCATATTTTCTAAAGTACCGTCATTTTCACCAACAATACCGCCGACATAAGTTGCGCCATCAGCATTTACATCTGCCGTATTAGTAGCATTATTAATAATGCCTTTTTCAGTATTTTCACCGGCAATACCGCCAAAGTATTGAGCTGTTTGATTTTTGTCTTTTACATTAAGTTCAACATCATTGTTGGCATTGGTAATAGTACCGCTGTTGCTGCCTGCAACGCCGCCAACGTATTGCTGCCCGGTAATTGTACCGCGGTTAATAAGGTTAACGGTTTCGTCCGTTTCTTCATTGCCAGTAGTTATAGTACCGGCATTATCTCCTGCAATACCACCGACATATTGTTCGCCAGTAATAGCAGCTGAACTATCATTAACAAGATTAGTAAGTGTTGCACCTTGCGCATTACTGCCAACCATACCGCCAACATAGTTAGTACCGATAATAGTGCCGTTGTTGCGCCCGTTAGTTACGCTGCCGCTGTTACTGCCAACAAGCCCACCAACATAATTGCTTTCCGCCATTGTACCAGAAGCGTTTTCTGTATCAAAACCATCAACGCTGCTGGCATTAACAATATTGGTAACTGTACCAGTGTTATTACCAATAATACCGCCTACTTTATCTTTGCCGCTGACGATACTTTCGTTAAAGCCACTGTACATATTGCCATTGTTTATGCCGATAATGCCGCCAACATTATTGCTGAGATGAGCACCGCCGTTGGTTACGCCAAGGCTATCAACATATTGTACATTGCCCTTTTCGGTATTAACGCCAACTACACCGCCAAGACCAGCAGCGGTTCCGGCATTGGCAGTAACAGCACTGTTGCTGTAACTGTTTCCAAGTGTGCCATTATTTGTGCCAACCAAACCGCCTGCAATAGCATTCGTATTTCCTGCTATAACGCTGCCTGTACTTTCAACATCTATAATGCCGGTAACAGGCTTATTTCTATCAACTGGCTCTAAAGTAATAGTTCCATCTTCATTGGTAACAATCTTTCCATTAACGGCATTATTTATACCTACAATGCCGCCTGCATTGCCATTATTACCCGTAACGGTTACAGTGTTGCCAAACGTTTTAACGCCTTCAATGCGTCCGTTGTTTTCGCCTGCAACTGCACCGGCCTTAGCAGTACCTGTAAAGTTACCGCTGTAAATGTTAACGTCTTTAACAACGCCGTTTGTGCCTATGGTATCAAAAATACCAGCGTTAGCAGTATCTTTACCATCAACCGTTAACCCAATAATGCGGTTGCCGCGCCCGTCAAAAGTGCCGGTAAATTCACTTCCAGTGCCAATAGCAACATAATCTTTCACGTCACTGGCGTTGATGTCGCCTTTAAGGGCATAGTTATACTCTAAGCCATCAGTACCATTGTTATTAATACCTTGCAACTGATCTGCATCAGTTACCCAAATATAAGTAACTTCCGAAGCCGTTAATTCTCCTTTATCACCGTCTTTAATGGTTATATTGTCAAGTTCATCTTTAAAAGTATGTCCATCACCATCATATTTTTTTAAATCGAAACTGTTACTTTCATAATCCCACATATCAACGGCAAGTTTGGCATCACCGGATTGCTCAGCGTTAAGAGTAATAACAGCATGTCCTGCTTGAGTTCCGCCACCGTCTGTATTACTAAAATGGTGCATAAAATTGTGCAATCCAGTTACAGCATCAGTTACCGTTCCATTTTTTGCCTGTACCTGTCCAATATTGGTAATGTCAAGTACAACTTCGCTGTCTGCGCCGGTGCCGTTAAGCGTTAAGTTGCCGCCGATGTCAAGGTCACTGTCGACATAAACATCGCCCGTGCCGATTACGGTTAAATCGCCGCCGGTTGTAATAAGCCCCTGTTCTTTGTTGCCAAAATACAGGTTAACGTTGCCATCGCCGATATTAACATATTGCTCATTGCCGTCTTTATCCAAAATCGGGTTGCCGTCATCACCAACAACAAGTTTAGTACCTGCATTAATAGTAATATTATTTGTTGCACCATTTGCAGAATTAATTTCGTGTGCAAAACGTTCACTAATGTGAATCATTGCTTCATTAGGGTTATTAACATTTTCAAAATTTGTATTAACATCATGATGGGCAGAAGCTTTTATGCCAGCAATACTAACAGGCTTACCGGTAGTTAAAGTACCGTAAACATCAACATCCCCGGCTTTAATATTAATATCGCCGGTTGAACCTTCTGTTTCGCCAGTTGCAGTTACACTGCCATAAACCGTTACTGTTCCGTCGGCTTCAATTTTAACAGACGAACCGTACAGTTCTGCTCCACTGCCTAATCCAATATCGCCACTTACTTTAGTAGCATCAGGCTCATTATTTTTATTTGTAGCAATAAGCGTTAAATCTTTATCGGTATATAATAAGCCACTATAATATCCAGTCCCGCCAGATGTATCAACATTATCAAGTGTTAAGCCGCCGCCATAAACAGCGAGGCTTGCTGCACCGCTAATGCCAAGCTTCTTCCAATCGTAACTCAAATCTCCAGTAGCTTTAATAATTGTAAGCAGCGGATTATATGCCGTACCATACTGAATTGTACTAATGTTGGTCATATTATTATCATTATCAAAATAAGCCTCAACATTAGGCAAAAAGGCATTTAAAATAGGTGTAGTGCTGCCTTCATAAATGCGCCAGTTATCATCAGTTGCATTGTTAACTGCGCCTTTGTCTAGACTAGAGAACATATTATCATTATCTTCTACACCTAAAGCATTTACAAAACTATACTCCTTCTGGTTGTATCTCAGCTTATATTCTATATCATTGACATCGATTTGCCCTGATAAATCTTTAAAATACTTGCTATCAGGTTTTATATAGTTTGCGCCTTGTAATGTTGGTGCTTCATTTCCGCCATAAATAGCACCAAGGCCATTTGCAGTACTTGTGTAACTATAAGAATTCGTATTTTCGTCATAATCACCTACGCCTGCATAAAGATTCCCCATTGTGTAAACATTTCTGATAGTAAGCTGAGTGTCTCCGCGTGCCCTGCCGATAATACCGCCTACATAAATATAATCATCAGTACCATCCTGAGGATTGTTTGAAACATCTACGCCTTCTTTATATCCTCTAATTGTACCAAGGTTATAAGCATTTTCTAAAGTTTTATATCCCGTTTCAGCAGCACCAGCAATGCCGCCAACTTGTAATTCCGTTGCTGAACGAACTGTAATATTACCTGTATTAAATACATTTTTAATATTACCGTTATACCACCAGCCAACTATACCGCCAACGGCAGTATCATTGTTGTAAATGTCACCTGTATTATAGGCTTTTTCTACTGTACCGGAAAGGCGCCCAACAATACCGCCCACATGACGGGCATAAAATTCAAAATTTTCATCGCCAATCTGGCCTTCGTTATAAACATCGTAAATAACCGCTGAAGCACTTGTCTGTTCGGTAGTATCACCAACAATACCGCCCATATTCAAGGGGTCAATATAACCTCCGCCGCCCCTATATACCTGCCGTGTAGTATTAATTGCACCCTGATTATAAGAACCGGCAACAGAACCGTTATACATCATGCCAATAACGCCGCCAACGCCGGTATAACCCGTAACGTTACCGGTATTATAACTGTTAGAAACAGATGCGTTCTTATAATTTCCATTACGGAAATTAGTCAATAATCCAGTCTCATTAGTATTAGTATTAGCATCAATCTTCCCAACTATACCGCCGACATTAGCAGCTTTGCTTATTGTAAGCACATTATCAGCGTCTTCAATATTTTCTGTATGTACAGTTCCACGGTTTGCACTGCCGGTAACTTTTACATCATTACCCTCCATATAACCAACAATGCCGCCAATATTACCTATGATAAAATCTTCATCGCCACCCTGACGTACACTTTCCATAACAAATCCTTTGCCATTATGTGCGCCGGTAGCCATAATATCGCCGCCGTCGTTGATTCCTTTATCAATAGTACCATTACCGCTAAAGTAACCCACTACACCGCCGGCATTATGCGCACCGCGTATTTCGTTTTCGCGGTTAGTTGCATTAGTAATATTTGTATCAGCAGCACTGCCAACTATGCCGCCAACATTACCAGCAGTATAGTATTCATAATTATAGTTTTGTCCGTTTATATTTTCTGTGCCCTCTTGCTTTCTGCTGCTTACATCGCCAGAATTAGTTACATCTTTTATTATACTACTGTCAGAAGAACTACCGGCAATACCACCAGCGTTAGCAACATTTACATCAATCGAAACAATACCGTTACTAAGAGAGCTGCCAACAGGAAGATTGTTTTCATCCATTATATCTGTATGGTAAGTATAATCTTCCGCTGTGTCCCCCGTTGCCAACACTGTACCGCTGTTTTCGGCATTTTGCACAGTACTGCCTTCCATATTGCCGACTATGCCGCCTACGTTGTAAGCACCGGTTACGTCAAGACGGTTGTAAACAAGATTAGTTCCATCGCCAATAGTAGCATCATAAGCATGACCAACCAAGCCGCCAACATCATGACCAACGCTAGTTACAGCACCTAAATTATAACTGTTACCACCCAACGAGCTCTCTTGTAAATTACCAACAAGACCACCGATACGATTTCCATCGCCTGTTGCTGCACCAATCGTACCTGTATTTATTAAATTAGTTAATGTGCTATTTCGCGCATCACCAACTATACCGCCTATATTATAATCACCATTAACAGCCGTACTATTAGTAGAGTTGCTGATAACAGAATCCCTGGCAGAACCAACAATTGCGCCAACTGATTGTCCACCAGTAATGCTGCCGCCAACAAGCGTTACATTGTTTATATTAGCACCATCAACTACGCCAAATAAACCAACATTATTTTCACCAGATCTATTAATTGTTAAGCCAAAAATATTATAATCTAACCCATCAAATTTGCCGGTAAATTCATTATTTGCCGTACCAATCTGTTTAAACCCGTCATTATTATTCCAAGATGAAGTTGCCGTTGCATCAATACTGTTTCTTAAAGCATAGTTGCCCTCAAGGTTAGTATCAATATCTTGCAGTTGGTTAACATCTTCTACCCACATGTAGCCTTTATTTTGAGCAAAACCATTGCCATTAACAGTTACAATATTTATATCTTCACTTGCGGTATTATAGCTGCCACCATTATTTTCATCATAGCCATCATAACCAATTACAAGGTTATTTTCATCTTTAGTATTAACAAAAATCTTATCAGCAGTTAATTTTTCCGTACCGTCAACGTCTTTTATACGCTCACTATCAATAACAATTCGCCCGTCACCTTCAAAAGTAACATGGTTAGCGTTGATATTGCCAAGGCTCATAAGGGCTGCTTCGGTGCTTTTTCCTTGCAAAGCATAGTTAATAATCTTATTAGGGTCAGCATTATTCATAAAATGATTAAAATCAGCATCGTTCATTTCGTTATTTGATACATATAAACTGCCGACATTAATTTGGGCACTGTTACCTATTTGCACGCCCGCCGGGTTAACGATAAAAATATTGCCGTTGTTATTAGCGTTAATAGTACCGTAAATCTGCGAAGCATTAGCACCATTAACATAGTTAAGTACATTATAACCGCCAGCATCGCCTCTAAAATTAACAGTTGCACTGCCGCCAACATCAAAGCTATCCCACTTGATAATACCATTAGACCCGCTTTGAGTAATGGTCATTTCAAGATTGCCTCTGTCAAACTTATGATTATGTGTTAAAGAATTCTCACCTGTCGGCAAAGTATTATTACCAATTACGCTTGTTGCTGCATGCAGCGGCAGAGTATACATTACGGCAGAACCGGCCAGCAGGCATATTAAAAGGTTTCGTTTAAGATTCTTTTTACTGTTCATTATATTTCCCTCCGTAAGTTTTTAAAGGAATTTTTAATGAGTCTATTACATATTTGTTAATATTAATCAAAACATTTTATAAAGCTGGAACCACAGCCTGCCGTCATGGTCGTCGCGCTCAATACGGTCGGGGCGCGCGTCAATCTTGCGGGCGTAATCAAGCTGGGCATACCAGTCGCCGGGTTTGGCGTAGCGTAAACCAACGCCCCAGCCTGCCAGGTGGTCCATAGTGCCGTCGTATTTATTTTTAACGGCGCCGCTGTCGATAAACACAGCTGCTTCCAAACCTTCAATGCCGGTTGCGCGGCGGATTTCAGCCGTTGCCAGGTAGCCAAGGTCGCCGTAGCCATCGCTTGCGCCATAGGCACGCACGCCGTTAATGCCGCCAAGGTAAAACTGTTCGCTGCCGTCCAGTGCGCGGCTTGCCATTTGCCCGCTGGCTTTAATGCGGTAATTCCAGTCGCCGTCATACCAAATGTTCAGCAAGTCACCGGTCAGTTTATGGTAGCCGCCGTCATAATAAGCATTCTGCCCTTCAGTATCAATATCGCCGTACCAGTAAATTAAGCTGTACTGCGTAAACTGGTTTACATTATACTGGCTGCCGCTGATGCCAACATGCCATACATCCGCGTCTTTTTCGGTTTTCATGCATCCTAACCTATCTATGCTGAAACGCAGCTCATCTTCAATATCGCGGTGGTCGTAACCGTAAATCGCGGTTATGCGGTTGCTGCGGTCACGGTAAACCGGAGTCATGCCATAAAGGCTGATGCCCTTGGATTTGCCGAGCGTATCGTAAAAGCTGTTGGTGCTCATTTCATAAGAGCTTTGGCTGTAAGCAATGCCAACCCGGGTGCCGCGGCTGCCAACCGGCAGTTCGTAGCGGATGCCGTAGTTTTTAACATCATGGCTGGAAAGCATACCGTTTAAAATAAATTTATCACCGATTTTGCCGGGGTTGTTAATTTCGGTATTAAAGCCGTAGCGGTAACGCCCGCTCCAATAGCCGCCGCCGTTATCAACAAATACGTAGTTATTCCAAACCGGCCTGCGCGTTGCTTCAACGTCAAGGCTGGTTGTGCCCGGCTCGCCGCCCGGTTTTAAAACAGCCCGTGCCTGTACGCCCGGAAGGTCGTTAATGTTGTTAATGGCGTCTTCCAGTTTGCTGTCGGTAATTGTACTGCCCGGCTTTAAGCCGCTAAGGTAGTTATTCAGCACGCCGGTAGCAATATCGCTGTCATTCTGCGTAATATTTATTTTATCGTAATTGGCTACATACACTTTTATTTCAAGGCTGCCGCCTGCAACTTCCTGCGGCGGAACAACCGCCTGTGCAACCGTATAGCCGCATTCTTTGGCGTATGCCGTAATCTCTGCCGTTAAATTATTCAGTTCCGCAACTTTAACGCTGCGCTTTTGGTATTTGTTTAAAATTTCCTGAAGCCGTCCCACCTTATCCGGCAGTTCAAAGCCGGTAAGCTTAATGCTTTTAACATAAAAAGCAGGGTCATCTTTTGTACCGGTGTTACCGGGGCGGAATTCTCCGGATGGAGTTTCATCTCCACTGATAACATCCTGCTGACCGGTACGGTTGTACGGGTGCGGCGTAACAGCTTCCTTATCAAAAGTAGGTATCGGCGACTGTGCTAAAGCGCTGCTTGCCACTAACAGGCACACTGCCGCCATCCCAACGGTTTTCTTCATAACTATCACTCCCCAAAAAATTATAAATACAAAAGTTCATCTTATTTTAATAACTTTACATTAATTGATATTAATATATTTTAACATATTACAGACAAAACTGACAAGTAGGGTTATAGTTTGTTTTTTAGCTGTAAGAGTAATATTTTTATTATTTATTAAAATACACAATGCCATTCAGCAGTCTTTTTTATGAATATCTATTTTAATTATTTTAATTATTTTATAATTATGCCTTTTAAGCGGCATAAAAAAATAAGCCCCTGCCGTTAAGGCAAAGGCTTACTTTTCGCTTATTATTTTATTACAATTACAGGCACGGAAGCATTTTCGATTACTATATGGCTGACGCTGTTTTTAAACAGGCCTTCAATAGCACCGAAACCGCGCGTGCCTATGATAATGGTATCGCATTTTTCCTTGCGGCACTGCTTGATAATTTCCGGCGCAGGGCGGCTGCCTATAACCAGCACATAAGAGCAGGGAATGTCCTGCTCATCAAGTATATGCTTTGCAGCGCCCAGAACTTCGTTGCCTACCTGCATGGCAGGCTCGTTCACGTCACCGGCCAGTTCGCCTTCCAGCGGCAGCTGCGGCGTATGCTGCAAGCCCTCACGGGCAACTGTTAAAACAACCAGCTCCGATTCCGCCATTTTGGCTATGCCGATGGCATATTCCAGCGCGCGCCACGAATATTCAGTACCGTCTATTGCTACCAATAATTTTTTCAGCATAGTATCACTTTATTTAACAATCAGCACAGGCACAGCCGCATACTGCGAAACCTTGCTGCTGACGCTGCCAAGGAAGAATTCGGCAATGCCGGAAAGGCCGCGGGAACCGATAACAATTGCGTCTGCCTGAACTTTTTTGGCAAGGGCGATAATACGTTCCGAAGGATGGCCAACTTCCATATCGTAGCTTACTTCATGCGGATAATCGCCAACAATGTTTTTAGCGTATTCAAGCACTTTGTCGCCGATGCGTTCCAGTTCGCTGTTGCCGCGGCTGATAGTGCTGTGGTCAAGCGGTACTGCCAGCAGAGCTGCGTTATTGTACGGCTGGATAACGTTTACTACAACAATTTCACTGTTAAATTTTCTGCCAATTTCCAAAGCATTATTAAGTGCGCGCCAGGACGTTTCGGAACCGTCGACAGGCACCAGAATTTTTTTAAACATACTACACACCTCCCGATATGGCTTTTGCCATATCTTTTATGTTTTAAAATGTTCTACTTTTTTTAATAAAATCCTGCAAAGCGGCAAATTTTTACGGTTATCTTTCCTCGCGGTCGTACGAAAGGCCCAGAGCCTGCGGGGATGCGCTGCGCCCGCCGCGGCGTTTTAACACCAGCACAAGCACCAGCACCGTAAAAATGTACGGCAGCACATTAAGTATAAAGCCCGATACCGGCACGCCGAGCACCTGCAAGTTAAAGCCCAGTGCGTCGATGCCGCCGAAAAGATACGAACCTGCCATGGCGCGCCAGGGGTCCCACAGTGCAAAGATAACAAGGGCAACGGCAATCCAGCCGCGTCCCGCCGTCATGTTCTCCAGCCAGCTGGGTGCATAGGCAAGCGACAGGTACGCACCGGCAACGCCCGCCAGTGCGCCGCCAATTACAATATATAAATAGCGCAGGCCGAAAACATTAATGCCCGCCGCATCTACCGCCGCAGGGTTTTCGCCCATGGCACGCAGAAACAGCCCGCTGCGCGTTTTATAAAAATACCACGCCGCAAGCGGCACCAAAAAGTAACTTATATACACCAGCGCATCCTGTTTGAACAGAATGCTGCCGATAATGGGAATATCGCTTAAAAGCGGCACGGCAATTTTGCCGAATACCGCACCGGCAGGCTGGCCTACGTAATCCTGCCCCAAATAGCCGCTGAGCCCTGTGCCGAACAAGGTTACAGCAAGGCCGCTTACAACCTGGTTGGCGCGCAGGGTTACGGTTAAAAACGCGTGGATAAGCGCCAAAAGCGCGCCAGCAACAACAGCCGCCGCAACGCCTGCCCATGGGCTGCCAAAGCTGTTGCCCGCAATAAAGCCGGTGCAGGCGCCGATAAGCATCATGCCTTCAACGCCGAGGTTAATAACACCACTGCGCTCGCAGATAACCTCGCCCAAAGCTGCGTACAAAAGAGGCGTGCCCATAGTGATGGCGGCAGCCAGCAACGAAACGATAAAATCTTCACTCATTTTCAGCACCGCCTTTCACAATACGCAGTTTGTAGCCGGTAAAAATTTCCGTGCCAACAACGAAAAACAGCACCGCGCCCTGCAGCATGGTTGCCGCCGCTGCGGAAATGCCCATGGTTTGCAGCATAAAGCCGCCCACGTGAATAACTGCAAACAGAAAAGATACCAGAATAATGGCGGGCGGGTTCAAACGCGCCAGCCACGCTATGATAATGGCAGTGTATCCGTAGCCCGGGCTGATGCCGTGCTGCAGCTTGCCTACAATGCCCGAAACTTCCACCATGCCTGCAAGCCCGCATACCGCGCCGCTGATAAACATGGCAATAAGCACGTTGCGGGCAATATCCATACCGGCATAGCGCGCTGCCGCCGGGTTGGAGCCGATAACCATTGTTTCGTAGCCCCAGCGCGAGCTTTTAAACAGCACCGTAAACACTGCCGCCGCAATAAACACTACAAAAATACCGGCGTGTATGCGCAAATCGCCGAAACTCGGCAGCATTGCCGCATCCGGGAACGCCGCCGTTAAAGGAAAGTTCAGCCCGTTAGGGTCGCGCCAGTCGCCGTATACCAGATAATCTACCCACAAAATGGCAATGTAGTTCATCATTAAAGTGCTGATAAGCTCGTTAACCAGCCATTTTGTTTTAAACCAGCCCGCAACAAGGCCCCACAACCCGCCTGCCAGCGCGCCCAAAACAAACATTGCGGGCAGCATAACTGCCGCAGGCAAATCGGGAAAATTAAGCGGCACCCAGGTTGCAGCGCAGGCGCCCATGTAAAACTGGCCTTCCGCGCCGATATTCCAAATCTGCATCCGGAACGCAACGGCAATGCCCAGTGCGCACAGCGCCATCGGAATCATTTTTACGAAAGTTTCCGAAAGGCCGTAATCGTTGCCCAGTGCGCCGCTGAACATGCTCTCATATACCAGAAGCGGGTCTTTGCCGGTAAGGGCAAAAAATACGCCGCAAAAAACCAGTGCCATCAGCGCCGAAAGTACGGGCAGGCCTATTTGCGCTTTCAGGCTTTGTTCCAGGCGTTTTTCCAGAACTACCTTCATTTGCCCTCACCTCCGTTATCCGTTACACCGGCCATCAGCGCGCCGATTTTTTCAATATCCATATCCTGCACGGCAAATTCGCCCATCAGCTTACCTGCAAACATAACGCCCACGCGGTCTGCCAGGGCTGCCAGTTCTTCCAGTTCTTCCGATACCAGAAGTATCGCCGTGTTTTCTTCTTTAAGTTTTAAAAGCAGCTTATGCACGGCTTCAATCGCGCCGATATCCAGCCCGCGCACGGGGTACAGCACTACCATCAGCTGCGGTTTGGCTGCAATTTCGCGCCCCAAAAGCAGCTTCTGGATATTGCCGCCGCTCATCATTTTTACCGGCTGGTAAATGCTGCCCTGCTTAATGTCAAATTCTTCAACAATATGTTTGGCGGCGCTTACGGCTGCCTGCCATTTAATGCGCCAGCCTTCGGCAAAACGCCCGTTGTATTCTTTTAAAATAATGTTTTCAACGCTGTTTAAGTTCGGCGCAAGGCCGGTGCCAAGGCGGTCCTCCGGCACATAGCTGATGCCTGCTTCAATTTTGGCACGCGGCGGTTTGTTGGTAAAATCCTGCCCGCGGTAATACATTTTGCCGCCCATTGAAAGGCGCATACCGGCAATAACCTCCGCCAGCTCGCGCTGCCCGTTGCCGCTTACGCCGGCAATGCCGTAAATTTCGCCCGCGCGTATTTCAAAGCTCACATTGTCAAGCGCCAGCGTGTGCATATCGCCAAGAGCGGAGATTTTTTCCAGTTTTAAAACCACGTCGCCATTGCCGGCAGGCTTATGAGGATAGTTGGTGTTAAGCTCGCGCCCAACCATCATTTGTATCAGCGCGCCGCGGTTGATTTCGCTTTTTTCCATGCGTCCGCTTACCACGCCGCCGCGCAGAACGGTAATGCGGTCTGCCAGTTCTTCAACTTCGTTCAGCTTGTGCGAAATAAACACTACCGCGCAGCCGTTGTCGGCCATTTTGCGCAGATTGGCAAACAGCTCGCGCGTTTCCTGCGGCGTCAGCACCGCAGTAGGTTCGTCAAGTATCAGCACCCGGCTTTTGTGGTACAGCATACGCAGAATTTCCACGCGCTGCTTTTCGCCGACGCCAAGCTGCCATACAAAGGCGTGCGGGTCTATTTTTAAGCCGTAGTAACTGCTTAATTCTTCAATGTCGGCTTCCAGCTGCGCCATATCCAGCTTAAAGCTGCCGTGCGTATCGCTTAAGGCAATGTTTTCCGCCACGGTGAAGGATTCAATCAGCTTAAAATGCTGGTGCACCATGCCGATGCCGCTTGCAATGGCGTCCGCCGGCGAAGAAAACTGCGTTTCTTTGCCGTCAACCAGTATTTTGCCTTCTGTCGGCTGGTAAAGCCCGGTTAAAATGCTCATCAGCGTACTTTTGCCGCTGCCGTTTTCGCCCAGCAGCGCATGCACTTCGCCGGGGTATAATTCTAAATCTATTTTGTTGTTGGCTATAACGCCCGGAAATTTTTTGGTAATTCCGAGCATGCTTATTAACGGTGTTACCATGTTTATCTTCCTGCCCGTTCAGTTATTTGCCGCTTCTGGCGCGTTCGCCAATCTGCCTTGCCACATGCACGCCGCTGGCACTGGCCTGCGAAAGCCCGCGCGTAATGCCTGCGCCGTCGCCGCAGGCAAACAGGTTGTGTATTTTGGTTTCCAGTTTGCCGTCCAGCTCAAGGCGCGCGCTGTAAAACTTAACTTCCACGCCGTACAAAAGCGTATCGGCATTGGCCATGCCGGGGGCAATTTTATCCAGCGCGTAAATCATTTCGATAATATCGTCAAGCTGGCGTTTTGGCAGTACCAGGCTTAAATCGCCCGGGGTTGCGTTTAAAGTGGGTTTGGTAAAGCTCTTTTTCAAACGGCGCTCGTTGGTGCGGCGTCCGTTAATCAAATCGCCGAAACGCTGCAAAAGCACGCCGCCGCCCAGCATATTGCTGAAGGAAGCAATGCGCTTGCCGTACTGGTGCGGCTCGGTAAACGGTTCGGTAAAGGTGTTGCTTACCAAAAGCGCAAAGTTGGTGTTGTTGCTGTGCAGTTTCGGGTCGCGGTAGCTGTGCCCGTTAACCGTTACAATGCCGTCGGTGTTTTCGGCCACAACATAGCCATTGGGGTTCATGCAGAAGGTGCGCACCAAATCGTTGTAGCGCTGGGTGCGGTACACAAGCTTGGCCTCGTACACTTCATCGGTAATGTGCTTAAACACCTGCGCAGGCACTTCCACGCGCACGCCGATATCCACCTGGTTATTAATAAAGCTCAGGCCCAAATCCTTGCACTGCTCGGTAAACCATTCCGCACCGGCGCGCCCGGGGGCAGCAATTAAATAAGTACATTCAATTTCGCCCTTGCCGCGTACCGGCAGCACAAACCTTTCGCCTTCGCGGAGGATTTTTTCCACGTGGCTGTTGCAGCGGATTTCAATGCCGTTTTCCAGCAGATGCTTATAGATATTTTCCATTATAATAAGGTTATTTTCCGTACCCAGATGCCTTACCTTGGCATTTAAAAGGTGCAGGTCGTAACCCAGCGCTTTGGCGCCGATAGTGCAGTTTTTGGTGCTGAAATATTCGCCCGGCGCACCGTGGCGGCAGTTCAGCTCGTCAACGTAGTCAATCAAATCAATAACTTCGTTATGGGGCAGGTATTCATTCAGCCAGCCGCCAAACTCTGTTGTAAAATTATATTTGCCGTCCGAAAACGCACCGGCGCCGCCGAACCCGCGCATAATATCGCAGGGCACGCAGCGCAGGCAGTGGTCTACCTTTTTCTGCGCCAGCGGGCATTTGCGCTGCTCAATGGGGTGTCCTTCCTCCAGAATAACCACTTTTAATTCCGGGTATTTCAACGAAAACTCGTAAGCAGCAAAAACGGCGGCAGGACCGCCGCCGATAAGGGCAACATCAAAAAATTCTCTCATTCAGCATCTTCCTCCGGGGATGTTGTTTTATTTATTAGCCTCCTGGGCTTTTTTAGCTTCTTCTTCACGCATATAATCGGTAATCAGGCAGGTACTTTCTTCTACCAGCACCAGTGCTTTGGTGGCATTCTTTTCCAGCCAGGGCAGAATTTTTTCAATATTTTCGCGTGTATCTACAATTTCTACCGTTACCGGCATATTGGGCAGCCCCGTAAAGAACGAACCGATTTTATAATCGATGCCGCGTTTGACCGAAGCATAACCGCCAATGCCGCGCGTAACCGTGCCGCCTGCCAGTTTAAGGCGCATGGCCTCTTTAATAACGGCCTTAAAAAGCGGCATATCTTCAACAATAACGTCTTCACCGGTGTAAACTTTTAAGAAGGTAACTTTTTTAAAATCCATAATTCTCACTGCCTTTCCCAAAACTTAAGGTTTAGCATAAGTTCCCTAAATTAATTATACAACAAAATGAGGCAGAATAAAAATAAACCCTGCTCAAAGCAGGGCAATTTTTTTAAAAATATTTTGCTATATCCGCCGCGTGCGGCAAAATTATATCGGGGTGGATGTTTTCCTTTTCCACATCCTCCAGCGTGGCTTCGCCGGTTAAAACAAGTACGGATAAAATGCCGTTGTTCAGCCCGAAGGCAATGTCTGTGCTCAGGCGGTCGCCAACCATGGCAATTTCGTCTTTTTTATAGCCGGTGCGTTCCATAACAACATCTACCATGTAGTGGTAGGGCTTACCGGTAATGGCAATGGGCTTTTTGCCGGTTGCCGTTTCAATCAGCTTAATCATGGCACCGCAGTCGGGTATAAACTCGCCGCCTTCAATGGGGCAGCGCACATCGGGATGCGTAGCCACATAAGGCACGCCGCGGTCAATCAAGCGGCAGGCTATGGCCAGCTTTTCATAATCAAGCGACATATCAAAACCGACAACCACAAAATCCGTTTTTTCTTCCAGCAGCGTTGTCAGCTTAAAGCCGCCTTTAATAATGGTTTCCTTTAATAAATCGGTGCCGAGCACATATAAACTGGCGCCGGGCTTAACCTGCTGCATATAATACACAAAGGCATCGCTGCTGATTAAAACGTTTTTGCGCGTTACCTCAATGCCCATGCGGCGCATTTTTTCAACATAATGGCTGTGCCCTTTGGAAGAATTGTTGGTAACCAGGTAAAAATCCCTGCCGTAAGAGCGCAGCTTTTTAAAAAACGCGTCCATGCCGGGAATAAGCGTATTGCCCAGATTAATTGTACCGTCCATATCGAACAAAAAACATTTTATTTGTTTCAGGCGTTCCAGTTCAGCCATGCGTTTCTCCTTATCCCAAAAGCAGCCTGTCGCTGTCAAGCGTGTTGCCGGCAGCTTTTTCAAACATCAAAAGCAAATCCTGCGTGGTAAGGTTTTTCTTTTCTTCACCGGCAACATCTACCAGAATACGCCCATTATACATCATAATCAGGCGGTTGCCGTATTTCAGCGCGTCGCGCATATTGTGCGTAATCATCAGCGCCGTCAGCTTGTCGCGGTCAATAATGCGCTCGGTAAGCGAAAGCACCTTGGCCGCCGTTTTGGGGTCGAGCGCAGCGGTATGTTCGTCCAGAAGCAAAAGCTTCGGGCGTTTTATTGTTGCCATTAAAAGGGTCAGTGCCTGGCGCTGACCGCCGGAAAGCAGGCCCACTTTAGCCGTCATGCGGTTTTCAAGGCCGAGGTCAAGCTCTTTAAGCATTTCCACAAACCAGTCGTGGTCTTTTTCGTTCAGGCTCCATTTAAGGCCGGGCGTTTTGCCGCGGCGTGCGGCAATGGCCAGGTTTTCCTCAATCATCATGCCGGCAGCAGTACCCATCATCGGGTCCTGAAAAACCCTGCCGATATATTTTGCGCGTTTATGTTCCGGCATTTTGGTAATATCAACGCCGTCGATAACTATTTTGCCGCTGTCAATCGGAAAAACACCGGCAATAGAGTTTAACAGTGTGGATTTGCCCGCGCCGTTGCCGCCGATAACGGTAACAAAATCGCCGGGCGCAAGATGCAGCGATAAATCCTGCAAAGCAACCTTTTCATTAATGGTGCCCGCAAAAAATGTTTTATGGATATGTTCAACGTGCAGCATTATTTCACCGCCTTTCTGATGCCGACCTTGTCTTTAACAAGCGGCAGCGACAGCGCAAATGCAACCAGAAGCGCCGTAAACAGTTTCAAATCGTTAGGCGGCATGCCCATTTGCAGTACCGCTGCAATAACAATACGGTATACAACGCTGCCCAGCACTACGCTGATAAGGCAGTTTTTAAAGCTGCGGGTGCCAAAAAGCACTTCGCCGATAATAACGGACGCAAGGCCGATAACGATTGTACCGGTGCCCATGCCGACATCGGCAAAGCCGTTGTTCTGCGCAATCAGCGCGCCGCTTAAAGCAACCAGCGCGTTACTGATTAAAAGGCCCAGAATAATGGTAATGCGTGTATCAACGCCCTGAGCGCGAATCATCTGCTGGTTATAGCCGGTAGCGCGGATGGCAGCGCCGATTTCCGTACCGAAGAACCAATAGATAAAAACAACGCAGATAAGGGCGGAAACAGCGCCTACCGCAAGCACCGTATAAACATTGTCAAGGCCGGTCAGGGCCTGCATTTCCGTAAAAATTGTATCAATACGCAAAAGCGACAGGTTAGCTTTACCCATAACGCGCAGGTTTACGGAATACAGCGCAATCATGGTTAAAATACCTGCCAGCAGCGCCGGTATTTTCAGTTTGGTATGTAAAAAACCGGTAGCAACGCCCGCCAGCATACCGGCAACGGCAGCGCAGGCAAAAGCGGCAGAAACGGAATAACCTTCCGAAAGCATGGCCGCAGCCACAGCCGCACCAAGTGGGAAACTTCCTTCAACAGTCAAATCGGCAATATCAAGCACGCGGAACGTAATGTAAACGCCCAGCGCCATAATTGCCCACAACAGCCCCTGTGCTATTGTCGGCATTAAAATATCGATCATCTAATCTCCTCCAAAGCAGGCAATAAAAGCGGGTTTCCCGGGCGGGAAACCCGCAGTGCCTCTTTTTATTCTGCCTCAGCAGCTTTTAAAATTTCTTCCGGAACAGTTACGCCAAGGCGTTCCGCAACCTTTTTATTAACGATAACCTTAAATTTCTTCTGTGTTTCAATAGGCATTTCCGCCGGTTTGGCTTCGCCCTTTAAAATTTTGGCTGCCATTTCGCCGGTTTGTTTGCCAAGCTCGTAATAATTAATGCCTATTACGGCAACGCTGCCTTCAGTATCGGGCCAGCCGCAGGTCATAACCAGTTTAGCAGGCTCGGTTACGCTAATCAGCGTAGGCACTGCCGATGCCATAACATTATCGGTAGGCAGGTACAGGCAGTCAATTTCGCCAATCAGGCTGTGTGCCGCCTGCTGAATATCGTTAACGCTGGAAACGGTTGCTTCCTTAACCTCTACGCCTCTTTCAGCAGCATATTTCTTTAAAAGCTCTACCTGCATCTGCGAATTAACTTCGCTCGAAGAATAAATTGTACCTACAACTTTAGCATCCGGCACAAGTTTCAGCAGAAGGTCAAGCTGTTCTTTAATCGGATTCATATCGCTGGTGCCGGTAACGTTGCCGCCCGGTTTTTCGTTGGAGGCAACGAGTTTTGCCGCTTCATAATCGGTTACGGCAGTAGATACAACAGGAATATCTTTTGTTGCGTTGGCAGCGGTTTGTGCCGCGGGTGTTGCAATAGCACAGATTAAATCAACCTTGTTGCTTACAAAGCGGTGGGCAATGTTCTGCAAATTGCTCTGGTCGGCCTGTGCGTTCTGGCGGTCGAAAACAACGTTTTCGCCTTCTTTGAAGCCGTTTGCGGCAAGCCCGTCTACAAAACCTTTATTTGCAGCATCAAGCGATGCATGTTCTACCAGTTGTACAATACCAACATTAACTGTTTTTTTAGCAGCAGCTTCCTCTTTTTTATCGCCGCCGCAGCCGCCCATAATACCGGCGGCAAGTGTTAAAGCCAAAGCTGCAGCCAAAACGCGCGCTTTTTTAGATAATTTCATGGATAACTCATTCCTTCCCTAAGGTAAACTTTTTTCTGCATTCAACGCGTTATTTCACAATTTCCGCGTTTTGCAGCACATCCTGCGGGATAGTAATGCCCAGGCGCTTTGCGCCTGCTTCGTTAACGACGGTTTTAAACTGCTTCTGAGTCTGTATTGCCATATCTGCCGGTTTGGCTTCACCTTTTAAAATTTTAGCCGCCATCTCGCCGGTTTCCTTACCGAGCTGGTAGTAATCAATACCAAGCGTTGCAAGACCGCCGCCCTTTACAAGGGCTTCTTCGCCGCAGATAACCGCAAGCCCTGCGTTATCTGTAACGGAAACCAAAGTAGGCATGGAAGATGCAATTACATTATCAGTGGGCACATAAACCACGTCAACCTTCCCTACAAGGCTCTGTGCTGCCTGCTGAATATCGTTTACCGTGGAAACCGTTGCTTCCATGACATTGACGCCCCGTTCAGCAGCCGCTTTTTTCATAATTTCAATCTGAATTTGAGAATTTACTTCGCTGGAGCAGTAAACGGTGCCGATAGTTTTGGCATCCGGCACAATTTTCAAAAGCAAATCAACCTGTTCTTTAATCGGGTTCATATCGCTGGTGCCGGTAACATTACCGCCCGGTTTTTCGTTCGACGCAACAAGCTTGGCCGCCTCGTAATCCGTAACGGCGGTTGCCACAATGGGTATATCCTTCGTGGCGTTGGCCATAACCTGTGCGGCAGGAGTTGCAATAGCGCAGATTAAATCAACTTTGTTGTTGACAAAGCGGTGAGCAATATTCTGCAAATTGCTCTGGTCAGCCTGCGCATTCTGCCTGTCGATAGCAACATTCTCGTTTTCTTTGAAGCCTTTTTCCGCCAGGCCGTCTACAAAGCCTTTATTGGCGGCATCAAGCGCACTGTGTTCTACCAGTTGTACAATACCTACGTTTAACTGCGCTTTACTTCCTGCTTCCTTTTTTTCGCCGCCGCAACCCGCCAGAAGCCCCAATGCCAAAAGCAAAGTTACGCCTGCAGCAAATTTTTTAAGTCCTCTTTTTTTCATAATATCCATCCTTCCATTCTTCAAAATGTCCCCTCAAAACAACAATACTACTATTTTATCATCTATTTTACCATTTATCCGCATAAAAAACAAACTTCCTTAACCAAAATTTTAAAATTTTCTGGTAATTGTTGTGTAAATGTATGCCTAAGGCAGACATTTTATATTAATATGCTTTCTGCACATAAAATGCCTTATTTATGTGCAGTTCTTTTTGCTTATCTGCATATAATCCGGCTAAGCTTGCAGATTTCCCGGCAGCGCCAAACAACCCTCCTGCACCTGCTGTACAAGAGGGTTGTTTTTATTTTGCCGTATTTATTTCTGCAATATTTTGCGCGCTATGTCTTCAGTAACAACAAGGTGCGTTACAAGACCTGTGCGCAGTGCACCAAGCACGGCTTTGCTGCCTGCCGTAAGGCCTATGGCAACAACTTTGGGCAGCTGCCCCAGAGTTTTCAGCGGCACGCGCACGGCAAAATCTCCTGCGCCGCTGATAAATTCGCCGCGTACATTAAAATAGTACGAAAGCAAACTGCCAACAGCCTGCTGACGCTCCAGCGCGTCTTCAAAACGCAGCGCCGTCGCTTCATCCGGCACACCGGGGTAAGCGCGTATTTCCACAAGCGCCGCCGTGGTATCCTGCCACAGCGATAAAGCCTGACGGTAATCAGGCGTATCTTCCATGGCGTCGCGCGCTTCGCGGCTGCCCGGAAAAGCCTCTGCCTCAAGGCGGAAAGCCTCCCTTATGCCGCCGGCAAGCAGCAGCGCCAGTTCGTTAACACGGTAACCGCGGTTTGGTATGGCGGTTCTGCCAATCAGCGGAAATATTTTGCCGCTGCCTTTAAGCCCTCCGGCAGAAGCCATTTTGCCTGCAATTTCGCCAAGCGTATAACCCCAGCCAAGACCTATGTTTTTTTCGTAGCGCAGTTCGCCCGCCAGATATTCCGAAGTTTCACGCAAGAGCGCTTCGCGCTGTGCCTGCGGCAGTACAATGCCGCCTTTAATGCCGAAGCGCTGCTGTAAAAGTTTTAAAAGTTCTGCATCGCCTGCAACAGGTGGACGTATTTCAATGTGTACAATGCCTGCTTCGCGTGCGTGCGCCAGCATTTTGCTTACCTGCGGGCGCGACACGCCTATTTTGGCAGCTACCTGGGCCTGCGTCAGCCCGGCAAGTTCCTTATCCGTAAGCAATTATTTTACTTCCATTAATTCCATTAAAATGCCGTCCTTCATAATAAAGGCGATGCGGGTATTTTCGTCGGCCATCCACGGTTCTACAACTACGCGGTTAGCTTTAAGCTGCTCGTCCATGTCGTCTACCTGGTAGGCAACATGCACAAGGGTCTGCAGCTCCTGCGGCAGCGGGGTGTCTTTTTCAAAGCGCAGGTATTCAATGCCGAATTCATTGGTTTCCGGCGGAACGATATGGGTTTTAATTCCTTCGGCATATACGCTGCCTTCCATTACTTTATCGGTAGGCACGCCAACGTGCATAAATTTTTTCATCGGTTATTCCTCCTTCATCAGCTCGTAAGCTTTATAGGCTTCTTCCGGTTTGGCATTTTCGTGGATAACCATGCGGATGGCTTTAAGCATTGCCACAGGGTTTTCGGCCTGCAGCACATTGCGGCCCATATCCACACCGGCAGCACCTTCGCTGATGGCACGGTACGCCATTTTAAGAGCGTCAAGTTCGGGTATTTTTTTGCCGCCCGCAATAACGATAGGCACGGGGCAGGCTGCGGTAATCTGCTCGAAATTTTCGCAGTAGTAGGTTTTAATCATGTGCGCGCCAAGTTCCGCAAGCAGGCGTGTTGCCAGTGCAAAATAGCGCGTGGTGCGTTCCATTTCCTTGCCTACGGCCACAACGCCGAGTACAGGAATGCCGTAACGCTCGCCGGCGTCAACGGTGCGCACTAAATTTTCCAGTGAACCGAGCTCGCCGTCAGCACCTACAAAGCACTGCACTGCCATGCAGGAAGCGTTCATGCGGATAGCGTCCTCAATGCCGACACCGATAACGCCGTGGCTCATATCGTCCTTCAAAACGGAGGTATCAGCCGTGCAGCGCAGGGCAATAGCCTTGCGGCAGTCGGGCGGAATGCAGGCACGCAGCGCGCCGCGGGTTGCCATCAGGCAGTCTGCATATTCCATAAGGGGCGGAATTGCCAAATCGAGCCTTTCCAGCCCTGCCGTGCTACCCATAATGTAGCCGTGGTCAAACGCCAGCATAATGGTGCGGCCGTCTTCGGCAAAAATATGCGAAAGCCTCGTTTTCATGCCCCATTCGGCGTGGCCCAGCCCTTTTACAGGAAAGGTCTGCGCAGGCGGCTTAATGCCGATGCCGTAATCTTTTGCTATGATATTGCCTTCTTTATCTGCCATAGTAATTCACCTTAGTTTCTGTAATACGGAGTGCGGCACGGAGCATTCCATAAAGCGGTCAGTTCGTCATCCATGCGGGCAATGAACATCTGGAAGCCTGCGGTTTCCTGTACGGTTAAAAGTTCGCCTACATGGCTTGCCACAACTTCAATGCCCTTTTCGGCAAGGTATTTATGGCATTTGCGGAATACAATCAGCTGTTCCATTAAAGTGGTTGCGCCACTGCCGTTGATGATAACCATTAATTTTTCGCCGCTCTTAACATCAAGGTCCTTCAAAAGGGCGTCCATCATAATAACGGCAGTTTCGTCCGCAGATTTCAGCGGCATGCTGCCGCCGCCGCCTTCGCCGTGCTGGCCCATGCCAACTTCCATCATGCCGTCTTCAATATGGGCAATTTCCATGCCGGTTGCCGGATGGGTTGCGCCTACGCAGGCAACGGCAATGGTTGCCATGTTATCGGCAAAACGCTGAGCGATTTCGGCAACTTCTTCAAGGGATTTGCCCTGTGCTGCGGCAGCACCGGCAATTTTATACAGAGGAATGCAGCCAACCAGACCGCGGCGGTCATCCGCATTGGAGCGCGGTGCGTTGGCAACGTCTTCCTGGGTAACAACTTTGGCAACTTTAATGCCGAGTTTTTTAACCTGTTTCATGGTCAGGTTGCCGGTAAGCATATCGCCGGCATGGTTTAATACAACAAACAGTACGCCGTGGCCTTTATCTGCCATTTTAATGGCTTCAACGCAGGACTGCGGGCCGGGGGCTGCAAAAATATTGCCTGCTACGGAAATATCAATCATGCCTTCGCCTACAAAACCGCTGATGGCAGGTTCATGGCCGGTGCCGCCAAGGGTAACGATGGTTACGCGGTCTGCGTCTTTTAATTTTTTATTAACTACAAGGTTGCCGTCTTCCAGAGATACAATGTCGGGATTGCTCAGGGCAAGGCCTTCCAAAAGCTCCGATGTTAAATTTTCAGGGTCATTGATAAATTTTTTCATTGTTTACAACCTCCATTAGTGCGTAATTTATTTTTAAAAAGCCGCCGCTTTTTAAAGAACTATGCTTTTGCGCCTTTGGCAAGCCCGGCAAAGAAAATTGCCATGGATACGGCGCCCGGGTCTTTATGGCCGAGGCTGCGTTCGCCAACATTTTTGGCGCGTCCGAATTTAGCGGTCATGTCTGCCGTTGCATCGGCGCCTTTTTTGGCAGCTTCTGCCGCAGCGTCCAGTAGCGCTTCAATGCTGCCTTCGGTTTCGGCAATGGCGCCTACTGCCGGGTAAAAAGCATCTACCAGAGTTTTATCGCCCACTTTGGCTTTGCTTACGTCCATAAAATCTTCTTTAGCCTGAGCGAACATGCGCTTAAACTCAATTTCCGTCAGCTCTTGCTGGTCGTCAATGCCGTCTGCCATGCCGGCGAAAATTGTGCCCCAAAGCGGGCCGCTGCTGCCTGCGTTAACGCCCATAAATGCGTCGCCAATGCCTTCCAGCAGAAGGTTCATGGTGGCAATGGTAGTATCGTCGCTGTGCGATTTTAAAATATCGGCAATATGCCCGATGGCAATGCCGTGGTCGCCGTCACCGGCAACGCTGTCCAGCTCGCACAAATACTGAACGTTGTCTTTCAGGTCAACTGCTGCGGCGTGCAGCATTTTTCTCAATACCGGTAAAGTTAATACGTACATTACATCCACCTCACTATTATGATAATTTAATTTTAACATTTGTCAGAACATTTGTAAAATAGTTTTCAGATAATTCCATAATGACTTGTTTTTGGAGTTTCGATTTTACAGTTACATTTTATTTTCTACATTTCCTTTATTAGTTATGTTTATTCTTTAGTTTTCGTCTTTGATGATACTTTAATTATTTTCTATTTACTTTTTACTCATGTTACTTTTTATAACTAAAAAGTAACCAAAAAGTTTTCGCTCCAACAAAAAATAAACGGCAAATACTGCAAATAAGCTGGCACTTGCAGCACCTGCGGAACTCGTTTGCTGCGCAAACTCAAACAGTCCTCGGCAAACGCTGCAAGTGCCTTAATTATAAGTTTGCCTATTTTTTGAATGTCGCTGCTCCGCTCAAATTCGCACATTGATAATTTTTTATGAGCAATAGCAATGTTGCCGCAGGTTTTAATAGTGCAAAATCATTAGTTACATATCTTTGAATAATAAGCAGTTTTAAAGTACGATACAAAGGTAGAATATACTAAATTAAGAAGTTAAAAAGTGCAGGTTACAGCAAATCGCGGCATTAAAATTTAGCGGTATTTACTAAAAAGCAATAAAAATTTCCCGGTGTTTGAGCATAGCGAGTTCCGTGGAAATTTTTATTGCTTGCAGTATGCCGCGTGCGGATTTTTTGCTTTAGCAATAAAATACGTAAATTTTTGTCAGCCGCGTGAGTTTTCTTGGTTCGTTCTTTTGCTCAATCAAAAGAATGAACATGTGTAAAAAAGTAAATCAAGAATATTAACGTTAATTCAAAGATGCTACCTATATAAAAAATGAACAAAGTAAAGAAAAACCAGCCCTTTGCATAACAGCATCAGGCTGGTTTTGTGTTTATAAAAGATTGTCAAGTGATAAAGTTTTAAGTTATATAACAGGCTAAATGTTTATAATTTCCGGCGCAAAAGCAAAACTGCGGCGGCTGAAATTTTTAGTTTTAAACTCCGTAAGGTCAGCTGCGAAGCCTGACCGTTAACGGAGAAGCCGCAGCATTTTGCAGCGGCGGAAAGAATGAGCATTTAGCCTGCACGGCTTTTCGTGCTAATTTACGCCTTGCGCGATATTTGCCGTCAGTGCGCTGATGCTTTCGGTAAGTTTATCCAGCTTGCTTTCCATGCGTATTAATAAATACCACGAAAGCATTACCGGAAATCCGAAATTTGCCAGCTGGCTGAAGATAAGTTCCGCATCCATTGCTTAGCCGCCTTATTTCAGAACGTTCACTTCGGTGGTGCGCACACGCGCTTCCACAACTTCGGCAAGTGCGTTGCCGTCGGCATTAAATACGCCGCTGTCTACAATGCTCTGCATGGCAGTACGCGCTTCTTCCGCCGTAACATTTTCGCGCGGGTCGGTTACGTTAAGAACCTTCTGTTTGCCGTCGGCTTTTTTAAATACAAGCTGTAATACTTTTTCCATTTTTCAATCTCCCTTCGGTTAATTACTCGGCTTCCGCCACTTCTGCTTTTTCGGTTACAACAATGTTCACAACTTCGTTTTCCATCAGGCTGCCCAGCGCCGTACCAGCTTTAACAAGCTCATCAGCACCCGCGTCTTTTTTGATGCCCGAGTAGGTGTGCGCCTTGGTCTGCGCTGTACCTTCGCCATCGAAGCCGTCCTCCACGTTGATAGACATTGTTTGAGATAACACTGTTTTTGCTGCTGCCATTTTAGCATGCTCCTTTCCTTGGGCTGTTTGTTTTTTGTGTTTGCCCTTACACCCATATAAACGGATTTTATGCCTTAAAAATTTACCTGCCTGTAAAAATTTTTTATTTTTCCGCCCGTAAAAATTTTTTGGCAATTTTTTTGTGCATGGTTAATTTTTGCCCCTGTTTTGCCGTTTATATGGGTGAGTTTCTTTTCTTTTCTCTTTTTTCTTGTTTTTTCTCTTTATCTTTTCTTTGCCGTATTACGTTCTTACCTTGTTCTTAAGTAATTCAAAGATTAT
>OLZW01000745.1_pt1 | contig 26701 bp, 22 predicted proteins | sample 1674281 | NCBI WGS metagenome assembly OLZW01 (sample SAMEA103958157, study PRJEB25191) | human gut metagenome | biome: human-associated habitat [ENVO:00009003]; feature: intestine environment [ENVO:2100002]; material: feces | place: Germany | collected 2013/2015
ACAACGAAGACGGTTCTGTAAAGCGTCTGGATGCAGTTGTTCTTTCTACACAGCATGACCCGGATGTGACTCAGGAGCAGATTCATGAAGATATTAAGAAATATGTATTCGATGAGATTATTCCGGCAGAACTCGTAGACGAAGAGACTAAGTTCTTCATAAATCCGACAGGACGTTTTGTAATCGGTGGACCACACGGAGACAGCGGACTGACAGGACGTAAGATCATCGTTGACACTTACGGTGGAATGGCTCGTCACGGTGGCGGTGCTTTCTCCGGAAAGGACTGTACAAAGGTAGACCGTTCTGCAGCTTATGCAGCACGTTATGCAGCAAAGAATGTTGTAGCAGCAGGACTTGCTAAGAAATGTGAGATTCAGCTTTCTTATGCAATCGGTGTTGCACAGCCGACATCTATCGCAGTTGATACATTCGGAACAGGAAAACTTTCTGATACAAAACTGGTTGAGATCCTTCGTGAGAACTTTGATTTCCGTCCGGCAGGAATCATCAAGATGCTGGATCTGAGAAGACCGATCTACAAACAGACAGCAGCTTACGGACATTTTGGACGCAACGACCTGGATCTTCCATGGGAGAAGCTGGACAAGGTTGACGATTTAAAGAAATATCTGTAAGATAGAAATATCTGATACAAGCACCGGAAGGTGCCTGACACCCGTCATAAAGTGTCAGGCACCTTTTTCAATACGGAAAGGAGATGCTTCTATGAAATTACGTACCAAACTGATTATTGCTTTTGTAGTCGTTATGATCTTTCCTGTAACATTTGCACTGATCGCAATGCATGCATTTGTTCCGGGAAGAGGGGCAGAGATACAGCAGCTGTATCTGATCGCAGTTGTCCTTACGACAGCATTTCTAATCTTGTGGATCTACAGATCGGTATCGGTCCCGCTGGAGAAACTTCAGAGAGCTGCACGCAATATCAAAGAGGGTAATCTTGACTTTGAGATCAAGGCAGAATCAAATGACGAGATTGGACAACTCTGTCAGGACTTTGAAGAAATGCGTCTCAGACTGAAAGCACAGGCGGAAGAGAAGGTCGCATTTGACAGAGAGAATAAGGAACTCATCAGTAACATTTCACATGACCTGAAGACTCCGATCACAGCGATCAAAGGTTATGTGGAAGGAATCATGGATGGGGTAGCAGATACGCCGGAAAAGATGGACAGATACATCAGAACCATTTATAATAAAGCTAATGAGATGAATCTTCTGATCAATGAACTGACGCTTTATTCAAAGATCGATACGAATCGAATTCCGTATAATTTCACAACAATCTCTGCGAAGGGATATTTTGCAGATTGTGCGGAGGATTTAAGTGTAGAACTGGAATCAAAGGGAGCTGAATTTATCTACAGGAACTTTATGGAAGAGGACAGTAAGGTGATCGTAGATCCGGAGCAGCTTCGAAGAGTCATCAATAACATCGTATCAAATTCTATCAAATACACAGATAAGCCGAAGGTGAAGATTACGATGGATGTAAAGGACGTGGGAGACTTTATTCAGGTAGAACTGGGAGATAACGGAAAGGGCATTGCGGCAAAGGATCTGCCGAATATCTTTGACCGTTTCTACCGGACAGATGCTTCAAGAAACTCTTCTAAGGGAGGAAGCGGCATCGGTCTTTCTATCGTGAAGAAGATTGTGGAAGAGCACGGAGGAAAGATCTGGGCAACCAGCGAAGAGGGCGTTGGAACCACGATGTATTTTGTAATAAGAAAATATCAGGAGGTACCCGTAGAAGATGAGTAAACGTATTTTAATCGTAGAAGATGAAGAAAGCATTGCAGATCTTGAGAAAGATTATCTGGAACTGAGTGGCTTTGAAGTCGAGGTTGCAAATGATGGAGAGATAGGACTTAAGAAAGGACTCGAAGGAGAATTTGATCTGATTATTCTGGATCTGATGCTTCCGGGAGTAGATGGATTTGAGATCTGTCGTCAGATCCGCAGCCAGAAGAATACGCCGATCATTATGGTTTCAGCGAAGAAAGATGATATTGACAAGATTCGTGGGCTTGGACTTGGCGCAGATGATTATATGACAAAGCCGTTTAGTCCAAGTGAGCTTGTAGCCCGTGTGAAAGCACATCTTGCAAGATATGAGAGACTGATCGGAAGTACTGTAGAGCAGAATGAAGTGATTGAGATCCGTGGATTGAAGATCGATAAGACAGCGCGTCGTGTCTGGGTGAATGGAGAAGAGAAGTCTTTCACAACGAAAGAATTTGACCTTTTAACTTTCCTTGCAGGGCATCCGAATCATGTGTATAGTAAAGAAGAGCTTTTCCGTGAGATCTGGGATATGGAGTCAATCGGAGACATTGCAACTGTTACAGTACATATTAAGAAGATCCGTGAGAAGATTGAGTATGATACTTCACATCCACAGTATATTGAGACAATCTGGGGTGTGGGATACAGATTTAAAGTATAAGAAGAAAGAGAGGACTCTGCCAGTGAATGGTGGAGTTCTTTTTTGTGGAAACAATAAGAATGTCAACTCAAACAAAAGAATGGGTTGACATTCTAAAAAGACATGGATATACTATTTTCATATGTTGTAAATAAGATCAACAGAATAATAATGCAGAAGATGCGTTGCTGGTCGCACATCGTGTGAACAGTAACGCGTTGGAGATATTGTTATACTTATAGAATCAGAAGAAAGGGAAATATACCATGTCAAACAGATCAATTCATACATTACTGAAAAACTGGGATGAAGAATGTCCGCTTACAAGAGAAGAGGCAGTTGAAGTGCTGAGTCTTCCTGAAGAGGAGATGGACAGTCTGATGGAGTGTGCTTATGCACTTCGTACAAAATACAAAGGGAAGAAAGTAAGCGTTCAGCTTCTGACAAATGTTCGTAGCGGAAACTGTACACAGAACTGTGCTTACTGTGCACAGTCCAAGGATTCTCAGGCAGAGATCGAGAAGTATAAGAGAGTATCAGATGAAAAGCTTTATGGTGATAATGATCTGGTAGATGAGAAACATCTTGCAAGACATTGTATTGGATTAAGTGGAATCGGATTCTCAGACGAGGAGATTGAAGATCTTGCAGACCGTATCCGCGAGATGAAGAAGAAAGACACACAGATCTGCTGCTCCATCGGTTTCCTGACAGAGAAACAGGCAAGAATCCTGAAAGATGCCGGACTGGACCGTATCAACCATAATCTGAACAGCAGCCGTTCTTTCTATCCGGAGATCTGTACAACACATACTTATGATCAGCGTGTGAATAATATCAAGATGCTTCAGAGTCTTGGATTCGAGATCTGCAGTGGTGGAATTGTTGGTATGGGAGAGAGTAAGGAAGATATCGTTGATATGCTGATGGATCTTCGCGAGATCAATCCGGAATCGGTTCCGATCAATTTCTTACTTCCAATTCCGGGAACAAAACTGGCAGACCGTGATATCTCTGAACTGACACCTGAATATTGTATGAAGGTTCTTTGTCTGGCGAGATTGATGATTCCGAAGTCTGATATCCGCTGTGCAGCAGGAAGGGAAGTTTACTTTAAGGGAATGGAACCGGAACTTTTCAAAGTTGTTGATTCTATTTTTGCATCAGGTTATCTGACAGCCGGAGGCCAGGGAATTGATGATACAATGAAAATGATAAAGGATGCTGGATTTGATGGAGAAATCGAGTCTACAGATCACTAAAAATGATTCAAACTATATAATAATTTTAAATAAACCGCCAAACGAAGGATACGCTGTTCTGAAGATGAATCAGAGCGGCGTATCCTTCGTTTTTATCGTTTTGTCAGCTTTTACTTGCGGATGATAAGATGGAGTGGTAACATGATGTTTAATAATTGTCATGTGAGAGTGAGGAAAGACAGGCATGTATGGATTTTATATAGATGAAGACAGGAGAAAAGCACGAAGAGCAAAGTGGAATACAGTGAGGATCATATCAATCGGATTTTTTGGTGTGATTCTTCTTGGAAGTCTGCTTTTATGGCTTCCGTTTTCAAATCATCAGCCAATTCGTTATATCGACGCACTGTTTACGGCTGTAACCTGCGTCTGTGTGACAGGATTGGTGACAGTTGTGCCGGCTGCACAGTTTACAGTGGCAGGAAAAGTGATCCTGCTTATTTTGATTCAGATTGGCGGACTTGGAATCATTGCATGTACAACTGCATTTTTAATTTTGGTTGGAAAGAGAATAAACATGAAGGAACGAGTTGTCATTCAGGAAGCCTATGGTCTGTCCACACTTCAAGGAATGATCCGGTTTATTGAAAGAGTATTGTGGGGAACATTTCTTGTAGAAGGAATTGGCGCAATCGGATATTCATTACAGTTTATTCCGGAGTATGGTGTTGCGAAGGGAATCTTCTATTCCGTGTTTCACTCAATCTCTGCATTTTGTAATGCGGGTGTAGATATTCTTGGAGATTCAAGCTTTACGAGATATGTCAATACACCGGTGATCACAATTACGACAACAATACTTGTCATTCTCAGTGGACTTGGTTATCCGGTCTGGATCGATCTGGCGAAGAATATAAAGATGACAATACAGTCCAAGGGAAAACGTCCGGTCGGAAGAACGATCACAAGGCTGAGTCTTCAGAGCAAGATCGTCTTGACAATGACGCTGTTCCTTCTTACATTGGGAACAGTAGGATTCTATCTGTTGGAACACCGTAATCCGGCAACTATGGGATCACTAAGTATTGCGGGAAAATTGCAAGCGTCTTTTTTCCAGTCTGTGACGACGAGAACGGCAGGATTTGCCAGCATATCCCAGTCAGGTCTTACGAATGGTTCGAAGCTGCTGGCCTGCATGCTGATGATCATCGGAGGTTCACCGGCAGGAACTGCAGGTGGTATTAAGACAACAACAGTTGCTGTTCTCTTGCTTACAGCAATTTCTGTCTTGAGAGGAAACAAAGATACGGAATGTTATGGGAGAAAAATTACATTCGAAATTATAAGAGTAGGGATGACAATCACACTTGTGACATTTGTCTTCTGGCTGTTTGGAGTTACGGTGATGACAGTGATTGAACCACAGCAGAAAGTCCTTGATCTTATGTATGAGGCAACATCAGCAATGGCGACAGTAGGTCTGACGGCAGACCTGACGCCAGTACTTAGTGATATCAGTCATGTTGTACTGATGCTCATGATGTATATTGGACGAATCGGACCAATGACGATGGCACTTATATTTTCCGGTCATGCGGACAAGAAGAACCAGTTCCGTACTCTGCCGGAAGCAAAGATCATGGTTGGATAAGAAAAGATAAAAGAGAAGATAAGAGATACGCGATAAACAGTATATGAGAAGGAGAAAACGATGAGAAAGCAGTTTGCAGTTCTTGGGCTTGGAAGTTTTGGACGGAGTGTGGCCCTGACACTTGAGAGTATGGGATGCGATGTGATCGTTGTAGATAAATCACAGGAGACGATCCAGGAGATCGCGGACAGAGTGACCTATGCGATCACAGCGGATATTACAGAGAAAGAGGCATTGAGCGCACTTGGAACAAGGAATCTGGACGGAGCAATTATTGGAGTTGCGGAGAATCTTGAAGCAGGGATCATGGCGACTCTGCTTTGCAAAGAAATAGGAATTCCAATGGTTGTTGCCAAAGCCAAGAATAAGTTACAAGGAACTATATTGAAGAAGGTTGGGGCGGATACTGTTGTATATCCGGAGATTGAGATGGGTAGCAGGGTTGCCAAAAGCCTTTTGGCGACAGAATTCACAGACTGGATCGAACTGTCAAATGATTACAGTATGGTTGAGATCGCTGTTCCAAAACCGTGGATCAATCATAGTATGGCAGAACTGGGAATCCGTACGAAATATGGAGTTACAGTTGTAGGAATCATGCAGAACGGGAATGTTAATGTAGAGATTGATCCACAGATGCCGCTTCCGGAAAGTGGACTTCTGATTCTGGTGGGAGCGAATAAAGTACTCGAAAAAATTGGAAAATTGGAGAAATAGATTATGATAACAAGTACATCGAATGCACAGATCAAAGAACTGGCGAAGCTGCAGAAGAAAAGTCGCCTAAGAGATGAGAAGGGAATCTTTTTAGTAGAGGGACCAAGAATGACAGAAGAGATTCCGACAGAACGAATTGAGAAGGTATATGCTTCAGAAAGTTTTGCAAAGAAGAATAAAGAATTTTTAGAGAGATTACAGGCACCGGTTGAGCTTCTGACAGATACTGTGTTCGCTTATGTGTCAGACACAAAGACACCGCAGGGAATTCTGGCGATTGTGAAGAGACTCAGTTATACGATGAATGACCTGATGCAGGTGAAAAATCAGAAGGCACCGCACCTGGTTGTGTTGGATAATCTGCAAGATCCGGGAAATCTCGGAACTATTTTCAGAACAGCTGAGGCAGCAGGTGTAACCGGAATCTTATTGAGTAAAGATTGCGTGGACGTCTACAATCCAAAGGTGATCCGTTCCACGATGGGGGCTGTATTCCGTATGCCGTTCCTCTATGTGGAAGATCTTCCGGAGAAGATCAAAGAGCTGCAGAAGAAGAGTATTAAAACTTACGCAGCACATTTGCGTGGAGAAAATGCATACGACGAGGAAGATTATACAACTGGTTGTGCATTTTTGATAGGAAATGAGGGAAACGGACTTCGTGATGAAGTTGCAGACTGCGCGGATTGTCTCATCCGTATCCCAATGGAAGGCGAGGCAGAATCCTTAAATGCGGCAGTGGCAGCGGCGGTTCTGATGTTCGAAGCAGGAAGACAGAGAAGAAAGAAATAATAAAAATGCATAAAAGAACGTATAAACATGAAATAAATATGTATAAAACAGAGTAAAATAAAGTTTTTATTGCATTTTTATACATTAACGTGGTATACTGACTTCAGTAGTTAGATATAAAGACAGAAAGGACGAGGACTATGGATTTAAAAGGAAGAAATTTTCTGACACTGAAGGATTTTACACCGGAAGAGATTACATATTTACTTGATTTGGCAGCAGACCTCAAAGAGAAGAAGAAAAACGGAGTACCGGTGGATCATTATCATGGCAAGAACATTGCACTGATTTTTGAGAAAACAAGTACAAGAACACGTTGTGCATTCGAAGTGGCAGCGCATGATATGGGAATGGGAACAACTTACCTTGATCCATCAGGTTCTCAGATTGGAAAGAAAGAGAGTATCAAAGATACTGCTCGTGTACTTGGAAGAATGTATGATGGAATCGAGTATCGTGGATTCGGTCAGGAAATCGTAGAAGATCTTGCAAAATATGCAGGAGTACCGGTATGGAACGGTCTGACAAACGAATATCATCCGACACAGATGCTGGCAGATATGCTGACAATCCGTGAGAATTTCGGAGAACTCAAAGGCCGCAAGCTTGTATACATGGGAGATGCAAGATTTAACATGGGTAATTCCCTGATGATCGCATGCTCTAAGCTTGGAATGCATTTCGTAGCATGTACAACGAAAGAATATTTCCCGAACGAAGAGCTTGTTGAAACTTGTAAAGGTTATGCTGCACAGTCCGGAGCAACAATTACTCTGACAGAAGATGTAAAAGAAGGAACAAAGGACGCAGATGTTATCTATACAGATGTATGGGTATCCATGGGCGAGCCGGACGAAGTATGGGAGAAGAGAATCAAAGAACTGTCACCATACAAAGTAACAAAAGAAGTAATGGCAAATGCAAAGGATACAGCTATTTTCCTGCATTGTCTGCCTGCATTCCATGACCTGAAGACAAAGATCGGAGTAGAGATGGGACAGCGTTTCGGAATCGAAGACATGGAAGTGACAGACGAAGTATTCGAGTCTGCACAGTCTAAAGTATTCGATGAGGCTGAGAACAGAATGCATACGATCAAGGCGGTAATGGTTGCAACACTTGGTGAGTTCTAAGGAATGCAATCTCTTTGATGAACTTGAGAAATCAGCAGAAGTTTGGTATGATAAATAAGTTGAAGATCAGACCGGCTTCTGTGGAAAATAAGAATGAGCAGAAGGTGTCTGTTATTCCAGAGATGGGACAGACACCTTTCTTTTGTATAAAGGTCTGATGAGAGGTGGAATTAGAATGAAAGCTGAAATATTAAAATTGTTGAGGGAAGCGGACGGATATGTGTCAGGCCAGCAGCTTTGTGAAAAGTTCGGGGTGTCAAGAACTGCAGTCTGGAAGGTAATCCGTCAGCTGCAGGAAGAAGGATATCAGGTTGAAGCTGTGCGGAATAAAGGTTATCATATCGTAGATAGTCCGGATGTGATGACGAAAGAAGAGCTCGACAGCCTGATGGATACGCAGTGGGCCGGAAGAAACATCGTTTATTACGATTCGGTAGACTCTACAAATCTCAGAATCAAGCAGATGGGAGATGAAGGCGCACCGGAAGGTACACTTGCAGTAGCAGATAAGCAGACAGCAGGAAGAGGAAGAAGAGGCCGTTCCTGGGATTCACCGTCAGGTTCAAGCATTTATATGTCCTTGCTGCTTCGCCCGGAGATTGAACCGGATCAGGCGCCGATGCTGACGCTTGTGATGGCGTTAAGTGTAGCAGAGGGAATCATGGATTGCGGAGATTCCTGTGGAAATCCAGATGTAAAGATCAAGTGGCCGAATGATATTATCATTAATGGAAAGAAGCTTGTGGGAATCCTGACAGAGATGAGCACTCAGATTGATTACATTAATCATGTGACGATTGGTGTCGGGATCAATGTGAACCTGACAGAGTTCCCTGAGGAGATTCGTGAGACGGCGACATCACTCAGACTGGAATGTGGACATGTGGTAAAGAGAGCACCGTTGATTGCAGCAGTGATGAAACGCTTTGAACAGAATTACACGGTTTTCCTTGAACACGGAGATCTGTCCGGTCTGAAAGAACGTTACAGCGAATTGCTAGTAAATAAAGATCGTGAAGTCCGGATTCTCGGTGCAAAAGAACAGTACAATGCATACGCACTTGGAATCAATCAGACAGGGGAATTGATCGTTCGGAAAGAAGATGGGACCGAAGAAGCGGTGTATGCCGGAGAAGTTTCGGTGCGCGGCGTATATGGATATGTATAACCAGGTGGATAAGACCTACGGAATGTGAATAAGTCATCGGGATTATGCAGTGAATGTGGAAAATATGGAAAGGTAAGTACTGTTTACAGAAACTGTGGGCAGTGATATAAGGTGTAAAAATTATGGATGAAGAAATGGTATTGTGTGCGGCCAGCTCCTATGAGCAGAAATATTATCTGAACCCGGAATTTGAATCTCTTCCGGAAGCAGTGAAACAGGAACTGCAGATTATGTGTGTTTTGTATACAGCAGATGTTGGAGGAGTTCTTTTGCTGGTGTTTGATGAGAATGGAAACCTTGAGTTAAAAGTAGAGCACAACGAGGGTGATTTCTCATTCGATGAGATTGGGAGTGTACTGAAGATCAAAGAGCTGCAGAACACAAAGGAAGAGCTTTTCAAGTCTCTTGAAATGTTTTACAAAGTATTCTATCTCGGAGAAGAGATGGAAGAAGAGACAGAGGAATAAATAGTTAGGTAAATAGAGTATGGTTTATCTGTCGGATTTTTAAATTAGAACAAAGCCCATGGCGGAATCTGAATGATAAGTTTGTTGAACTTATCAGAATTCCTGCTATGGGCTTTTGCTTTTAGCTTCCGTTTAACGATAGGTCACTTTTTATCCGAGCAATAATTTCAGAGCGTCTCTTACCTTTTTCACCGGAGTGATTTTCAGCTTATCCTTTACTTCCGCAGCTACATCTTCGAGATCATCTGCGTTGTCAAAAGGAATCAGTACTTTTGAAATACCGGCCCTCTGGGCAGCCATCAGTTTCTCAGGAAGCCCACCGATCGGAAGTACACCTCCGCGGAGGGAAACTTCACCGGTCATGGCGTAATCCGGGCTGACAGCCTTTCCGGTAACAAGGGAAGCAAGTGCTGTGGTTAATGTAATGCCGGCAGATGGACCGTCTTTTGGAACAGCTCCTTCCGGCACATGAATGTGCAGATCATGATCCTGAAAAACCTTGCTTTCTTTAGGATAAAGAGATTTTACAAGTGTCAGTGCAATCTGTACAGATTCTTTCATGACATCTCCAAGCTGTCCGGTGATGATCACCTTTCCTTCCCCTTCTGTCAGCTTTGTCTCTATAAACAGAATCTCACCGCCTGCCTGTGTCCATGCAAGTCCGGTGACAACACCAGGCTGTGTGGAAGTTAATTTCTGGTCATGATGCAGTTTCTTACGGCCGAGATAGTCTTTCAGATTCGATTTATTTACTGTCAGAGTCTGCCCCTCTTCTTTTACAAGACGCACGGCAGCGGAACGACAAAGCATATCAATCTGTTTCTTAAGTCCACGGACTCCGGATTCCATCGTATAATCTTCAATGACCTTGCGCAATGCACCATCCGTTATCTTTAACATTTTCTTCTGGATTCCCATAGCGTTCATTGCCTTTGGAAGTAAGTGCTTTTTGGCAATATGGAATTTTTCCACTGCCGTATATCCTGGAAAATCGATCACTTCCATACGGTTCAGAAGCGGTTCAGGAATCGTATCTGTAGAATTTGCTGTGCAGACGAACAGAACATTGGATAAGTCATATGGAACATTCATATAATGGTCTGTAAATGTACTGTTCTGCTCCGGGTCAAGCACCTCAAGCAATGCACTTGCCGGATCTCCGCCATAATCTTTCGCAAGCTTATCTACTTCATCAAGAACTACAACAGGATTGGAAACGCCGCTGCGTTTAATCCCTTCCATGATCCGTCCCGGCATAGCGCCGATATAAGTTCTTCTGTGACCGCGGATCTCAGCTTCATCTCGAATACCGCCGAGACTGATGCGGACATATTCGCGGTTTAACGCACGGGCAATACTCTGTCCGATACTTGTCTTACCGGTACCAGGCGCACCGACAAAAAGGAGGATGGAACCATACTGTTTCCGGTTCAGTGCCATAACAGCAATCTGCTGGATGATACGTTCTTTGACTTTCTTAAGTCCATAATGATCTTCATCAAGAATCTCTTCTGCCCGGTTTAAATCAATCGGTGTAAATTCCGGATGCTTCCAGGAAAGACTGGTGACAAAATCAAGATAGTCATAGAGAAGCCCATATTCATGGCTGTCTTTTCCTTCCTGCTTCATACGATTCAGGACTTTGTCCGCTTCCTTACGGGCATCTTCATTCATGCCGGATTCCTGGATCTTTTTTTCAAAAGCGCGGACATCGGAAATGTTTTCCGGGTGCATCTCATCTAATTCTTTCTGAAGGTAATCGATCTGCTTCTTAATTGCAGCCTCTCTGTAAAGCTGCTCCTGGTCACCTTTCTGTGCCTCCTGTGCTTCAGAAGAAACTTTGGCCACTTCCATGAATTCTTTGATCGCATTCTCAATCAGTTCACAGCGCTCACGGCGGGAATCTGTCTCAACAATTGCATATTTTTCTTCGGAAGTAATGTTCAGATAATCTGAAAGAGCAGAACCAAGGTCATAGATATTCTTTCTCTGGATAATGTAGCTTCTTGCCCAGATCCCCCATTGATAATTCTGAACAAATTTCAGAAGCGAGTTCCGCAGGTTTGTGAAAGTCTGCTTCTCTTCTTCTAAAGGAAGATCATCTACCTCCGGACGGATGGAAGCTGTAGCTGTAATCTGTTCGTTCTCATCCAGCTCAATATCATCAAGACTGACACGTTCTAATGTACGAATCTGGATGCTGTCATCATCACCGATGGATTCGACTCTCGCAGACATACCGACCGGGTAAATATCATCTATAGTAACAGTAGTCTCATCCACTTCATTTTTCAAAAATGGAAACAGAATATCTGTACCGACTTCAATCTGGTCTGCAGCAGCCCCCGGAAAGAAATCACGTTTAAAAAAATAAGTGATATCAGGGAGTAATAATATATTAAAAACAGGACGAATAATCATAAAAACACTCCTTTCGTCTCATGATTTGTTAGCAGTCCGGAAAGCTGAGTGCTAATCCGAAAGGTAAAAAGAGAGCGAATAAAAAACTTATCCGCTTTCATAAAAAGTTAGCACAAAAAATGGTAAATGTCAATTGCCTGGCAGGTGTCCGTTGACTTTTCAGCGGTTATTTACTATGATACTAAAGTCAAATAAGAAGAATAGTTATAGATTAGAAAGAATAGAATATGATGAAACAGTTGAAAATAGGAAATGTGACGCTGCCAAACCGTTACATCTTAGGACCGATGGCCGGAGTGACAGATCTTCCATTCCGTGTGTTGTGCAAAGAACAGGGAGCAGGTCTTTTATGTATGGAGATGGTCAGTGCAAAAGCGATTTTATATAATAATAAAAATACAGAGTCACTTTTGGAGATCCATCCGGATGAACAGCCAGTGTCACTGCAGTTTTTTGGATCAGATCCGAAGATTATGAGTGAGATGGCAAAACGTGTGGAAGAGCGTCCATTTGATATTATGGATATCAATATGGGATGTCCGGTGCCGAAGGTTGTGCGTAACGGAGAAGGCTCTGCACTTATGAAGAATCCGAAGCTGGTTTATGAAATCGTCAGTGCAATGGTGAAGGCAATTGATAAGCCGGTTACTGTGAAGATAAGAAAAGGATTTGATGACAGCTGCATTAATGCGGTTGAGATCGCGAAGATCATTGAGGAGGCCGGGGCAGCAGCTGTAGCCGTGCACGGAAGGACAAGAGAACAGTATTACAGCGGACAGGCAGATTGGGATATCATCCGTCAGGTAAAAGAAGCTGTCTCTATTCCGGTAATTGGAAACGGAGATGTGACAAGCCCGCAGAAAGCAGAGGAGCTGGTAAAACAAACAGGGTGTGACGGAATCATGATCGCAAGAGGAGCACAGGGGAATCCATGGATCTTCTCCGAGATGATCACATATGAAGAGACAGGCACATTACCAGAACGTCCGGGAAAAGAAGAAGTTCGTGATATGATGCTTCGTCATGCCAGATTACAGCTAAAATACAAAGGTGAATTCATTGGTATCCGCGAGATGAGAAAACATGTGGCATGGTATACAAAGGGACTGAAAGGTTCTGCAAAATTGCGTGAAGAAATCAACCGCGTAGAGTCCTATCAGGAACTGGAAGAACTGCTCTTTCAGAGACTATAGGAAAAGAAGCTCCGGGACTTCGGAAAACAGTTGGAAAACAGAATGGAAAAAGTTCGGAAAAAGGCGGTTTTAAAGGCTTTTCATACACTGCGCAGAAGTGACCTGTGAGAGTGAAATTGCTTGACAGAAAGCGCGAGTTTGAGTATAATATTGAAATTGCGGACGGACGCTGATACAACGATTGGCGTTCAGGAGAAAAAGACAGCAGACATGCATTTTAAAACCGATAATATGATGTAAGTGTCAAAAGTATAAATTGCATAGCAATGGAGCAATCCGGTTACATCATAATATCTGTAGACAGAGAAGAAACTTTGAATGCATGAAAAGTATAGACAGAAAATGATTTGCAGAGAATCTGTAAATGTTGTAGGAAACGAAACGTTATTGCAACAGGCAGTGACGGTAAGGAAGTAGAAAGGAAGCAGGAACAATGGCAGAGGCAAAAAAAAGATTACTTACTTATGCCGGATTAAAGGCAATTGAGGATGAACTTGAGAATCTGAAAGTAGTAAAGAGAAAAGAAGTTGCAGGTAAGATCAAAGAGGCAAGAGAGCAGGGAGACCTTTCCGAGAACGCTGAGTATGATGCAGCGAAAGACGAGCAGAGAGATATCGAAGCCCGTATCGAGGAGCTTGAGGCAATCCTGAAGAATGCAGAAGTTGTAGTAGAGGATGAAGTTGATCTTAATAAGATCAATGTTGGATGTGCAGTAAAGGTTTATGACATCACATTTGATGAAGAGATGGAGTTCAAGATTGTTGGTTCTACAGAGGCGAACAGTCTGGAAGGAAAGATCTCCAATGAGTCTCCGGTAGGTCACGCACTGATCGGAAAGAAAATCAATGATGTCGTTGACGTTGAGACACAGGCAGGAGTTATCCAGTACAAAGTACTTGATATCAAACGTTCATAATCAGCTTAGGACAGACCTCTTACTATTAAGAGGTCTGAATTCGCTTAAAAAGACAATATAAAAATAACTATTTTTACATTGATATATAAAAATTAATGTGGAAGCAGATAGAAATGGAAGGAGAACAGACAGTGGGACAGAATCAGAAGAACACACAGGAACCAGATATGAATCAGCTGAGAAAGGTTCGCCGTGAGAAACTTGCAGAACTGCAGCAGAACGGAAGAGACCCTTTCCAGATTACAAAGTTTAACCAGACACACCATTCACTCGAAGTAAAAGATCTCTATGAGGCACATGAGGCTGAGATTTTAAAAGATCACCAGCAGCCGAACGTAGAAGGTATGGATGAAGAGCAGGCAAAAGAGGCTCTCAAGAATGATTACGAAGAGAGAAGAAGCATCATGGATGCAAGCCCGATCCACGTAGCAATCGCAGGACGTATGATGTTCAAGAGAGTTATGGGAAAAGCTTCTTTCTGTAATATCCAGGATTTACAGGGAAACATCCAGGTATACGTAGCAAGAGATGCAATCGGAACAGACGCTTACGCTGATTTCAAGAAATCTGATATCGGTGATATCTTCGGACTTGAAGGATTCGCTTTCAGAACAAGAACAGGAGAAATCTCTATCCATGCTGAGAAGATGACACTTCTCTCCAAGAGCTTACAGATGCTTCCGGAGAAGTTCCACGGCCTGACAGATACAGACACACGTTATCGTCAGAGATACGTAGACCTGATCATGAATGCAGATTCTAAAGATACATTTATCAAACGTTCCAAGATCCTTGCAGCAATTCGTAAGTACTTAAGCGGAGAAGGATTCATGGAAGTTGAGACTCCGATGCTTGTAGCAAATGCCGGTGGAGCAGCTGCAAGACCGTTCGAGACACATTTCAACGCACTGAATGAGGATCTGAAGCTTCGTATTTCACTTGAGCTGTACCTGAAGAGACTGATCGTTGGTGGACTTGAGAAAGTATACGAGATCGGACGTGTATTCCGTAACGAAGGTCTAGATACAAGACATAACCCAGAGTTCACTCTGATGGAGCTTTATCAGGCATATACAGATTACCACGGCATGATGGATCTAACAGAGAATATGTATCGTTTTGTTGCTCAGGAAGTTCTTGGAACAACACAGATCGTTTACAAAGGAATCCCGATGGATCTCGGTAAACCGTTCGAGCGTATCACAATGGTTGACGCAGTTAAGAAATACGCAGGCGTTGACTGGAATGAAGTTGAGACTCTGGAGCAGGCAAGAGAACTTGCAAAAGAGCATAATGTAGAATTTGAAGAGAGACATAAGAAAGGTGACATCCTCAACCTCTTCTTCGAGGAGTTCGTAGAGGAGCATCTGCTTCAGCCGACATTCGTTATGGATCACCCGGTTGAGATCTCTCCACTGACAAAGAAGAAACCAGAGAATCCGGAATACGTAGAGCGTTTCGAGTTCTTCATGAATGGATGGGAGATGGCAAATGCTTACTCCGAGCTGAATGACCCGATCGATCAGAGAGAGCGTTTCAAAGCGCAGGAAGAACTGCTTGCACAGGGAGATGATGAAGCTAACACAACAGATGAAGACTTCATGAACGCACTGGAGATCGGTATGCCGCCTACAGGTGGTATCGGATTCGGTATCGACAGAATGTGTATGCTGCTGACAGGAGCAGAGGCAATCAGAGATGTATTACTGTTCCCGACAATGAAATCACAAGGTTCTGCAAAAAATGAAGCAAATAATGTAGCTCAGACAGCTGCAGCTGCTCCAGCAGAGACAGCAAAAGTTGACTTCTCCAACGTAAAGGTTGAGCCTTTATTTGAAGAAGAGGTTGATTTCGATACATTCAGCAAATCTGATTTCCGTGCCGTAAAGGTTAAAGAGTGTGTAGCAGTTCCGAAGAGTAAGAAGCTCCTTCAGTTCACACTGGATGACGGAACAGGTACAGACCGCACGATCTTAAGCGGAATCCACTCTTACTATGAGCCGGAAGAATTAGTTGGTAAGACACTGATCGCAATCACCAACCTTCCGCCAAGAAAGATGATGGGAATCGAGTCTTGCGGTATGCTGCTTTCAGCAGTGAATAACCTGAAGGATTCAGAGGATGAAGAACTGCATCTTCTGATGGTTGATAACCATATTCCGGCAGGTGCCAAGTTATATTAGAATAAAAAAGATCAAGATGCTTTAGGGCGAAAAAGTGTTTACTACAACGCTAACTACAACAAATTCGAAATTTGAGATGAAGAAATATGGGTTCAAGTGACGGATTGCGCTAAAGAGTATTGGAAAAAAGGATATAAAATAGGAATCTTTCCTTCAGAAATAACTGAGGAGAGGTTCCTTTTTTGTTTGTAGTTTCCAAATAAAAAAGATGAACTTGTGATATGGTGAAAAATTCATGTGAATTTGGGGCGCTCTATGATAAAGCATAGAGCGCAGGATAAAAATGAAAGGGGATTAAGTGTAATGGAGAAATTGAAACTGGATTTTTATTACGGGAGAGAAGCAGAGCAGTTTACATTTTACAGACTTCCGAAAGCTCTGATTACAGATGCGTGTTTTAAAGGAATGACGAACAATGCAAAGCTTCTTTATGGATTAATGCTTGATAGAATGTCTCTTTCTAAAAAAAGAGGATGGCTTGATGAAGCGAATAAGGTTTTTATTAAGTATTCCCTTAACAATATTGAAGAAGATTTAAATGTTAGTCGGAAGACAGCAAGCTCTCTTTTGAAAGAGTTGGAAGAAATTGGTCTTATTGATATGATTCAGCAGCCAGGAGTAGCAAATATTATTTATGTAAAGAACTTTGTATCAGAGAGAGATCAAGAATTCCGTAATCAGCGCAAGCCTGAAAGTAAATGTAAAAGAGAAACTGGTGAAAAATCTAAACCAGTGGAAAAATTACACCCGAGTAATATAGAAATAGATAATAATATTAATAATAATTCTATCAATCAATCATATCAGTTGATAGATAAGATTGATGTGATGGATGAAACAGCAGTATATATGGAATTGATCAAAGAAAATATTGATTATGATATTGTGATGCAAGATTATGAGTGGAAGCATCGCGACATGTATGAAGAATTGCACCAGATCATCTGCGATGTAGTCTGTGTATCTAGACAAGAAATCCGCATTGCCGGGGAAGATTATCCGTATAGCTTGGTGAAAAGTAGGTTTCTCAAATTGAAAAAATCGCATTTGGAATATGTAATCGGATGCATGGAAAGAAACACAACTAAGATTGCGAACATTAAAGCATATTTGATCACGGCGCTATACAACGCACCGAATACAATTAGCCACTATTATTCCGCTAAAGTTAATCATGATATGGGTGGCATCATTGATTGAAGGTAGTAAAAAACTGCCATAATCACATTTGTAATTGTGGCAGTTCTCATTCAGGAATGAATTCAATAATATCCTGAACTGAACAATGAAGTATTTTACAAAGAGCATCAAGAGTGTTTGTGGATACTGATTCACCAGCTTTTAATCTTCGAATGGTAGAGCTACTGATTCCACCTTTGACTTGAAGTGTATATGTTGATGCATCAACTTTTTTCATTGTGTTCCACAATGGGGTATAGGAAATCAATGAATATACGCCTCCTTTTAATATTGACATATATTCATTATTGCCTATAATTAGAGATAAGTGTGATAGGCAATATTGCCTATATAGTAAGCAAAAAAATAAATCCTTACGGAAATATTTTCGTAGAGTATCACACTCTACGAATTAATTAAAATACTCTTTTTCGACATTATACACAATTATTTTACCTCTTCAAGTCATATTCGTCAATTCAAGAATCGTTAAAACTGGACAAAAACGGGATAAAATGGCGGAAAACTAGTTATTAAGGCAATTTCTCAGTTAGTTATTTGCCATAAGCCGTCAAAAAGGTAGTCAATATAAAGGAGGTAACGTCTTATGTCCAAAAAAGGAGAAAATATATATAAGAGAAAAGATGGCAGGTGGGAAGGGCGATATATAAAATCGAGGACAGAATCCGGAAAAATAATATATGGGTATGTGTATGCAAGAAGTTATCGTGAAACAAAAGAAAAACAAAAAGCTAAAATTGCATCATATACTTCTCAAATAACCAATAAAAATGAGCATGTGTTTTCTTACATTGCGTCAGAGTGGTTTGAAAGTATCAAATTACATACAAAAACGTCTACACAGAATAAATATCATAATATGCTCACGAATTATATACTTCCAGAATATGGCAATCAGCCATTTAATACAATAACCTATGAATTCATAGAAGCACATTGCAAATTTTTATTGGAATCAGGAGGAAAGAAAGGGAACGGTTTATCGACAAAAACGGTAAGTGATGTGTTGGCTATAATTCGAAACATTTCAAAGTTTGCAATCAGAAAAGGAATTTATGTCGCAAATGATGCTAATGCTGTTCAGATCAGACAAGATATTAAACCAATGCGCGTTTTAAACAAAGTTGAACAGCGTCAATTATGTGAGTATATATTAAAAAGGCCTGAAGCCTGTAGCATAGGAATTCTTGTATGTATGTTTACAGGACTACGTATTGGAGAAATTTGTGCTTTGCGTTGGGAGGACATTTCATTTTCAGACCAGTCAATATATATTCACCATACATTACAAAGAATTCAAATGCACCAAGAACATGGAGCAAAGACGGAAGTTGTTGTAACCACACCGAAAAGTTCTTGTTCTATAAGGAAAATCCCATTGCCTGATGAAATATTAGAAATTCTTGTTTTAAATAAAAAGGCATCATCAGGTTATGTGCTAACTAACGATGAATATAAATTTATAGAGCCGAGAACGATGCAAAATAAATTCAAAAAAATCCTAAAAGCCGCAGGTATTGAAAATGCTAATTTTCATGCTTTACGACATACTTTTGCCACAAGATGTGTTGAACTCGGTTTTGATGTAAAAAGTCTTAGTGAAATTCTCGGTCATGCCACCGTTAATATTACAATGAATCGTTATGTTCATCCTACTTATGAGATGAAAAAGGAAAATATGCAAAAATTATCAGGATTATTAGCCGTCAAATAAATCGTCAAGATACCGTCCAATAGTGATTTTATCTATTGGATGGTATTTTTTTCGTAGAGTGTGATACTCTACGAAAATTTTACTAGGAATCAATAAAATGGTAAACAAAAACAAAAATGGAAGGAGCAAATTTTTATAGCTGATATTGATTTTGCAATATATATGGAAAGGAAATGAGAGTTATGGAAAGTAAAGTCCAAGAATACCAAGCATTGTATTCTAAATTTGAAGAAGCACTTGAGTGTGCAGAGGAGTCCAAGGAGCCTGTAGAGCAGTTGAAGGCAGAAATTGAGCAGCTGCGACAACGCCAACAGCAATATGATTATACGGATGCCAATATTGTAATTCAATATATGGAATCACATATAGACAGTGCGATTAGAGAAAAAAAACAGAATTTGCAGACAGAAGTTAAAAAGCAAATGCAAGAAATCACAAATACAAGTGATAAGGCAAAGAAAAATTTTGAAAAGGTTACAAAATGGCTTAATCCCAAAGAGGTAGATAAAATCGTATCACAAAATGAGTTAGATTGTAGTCAAGGGATTGATATGGAGAAAGTTAAAAATAATTCGGTATTCGATATTTTTTATTTAGCTAATAAGGTTTTTGGATTTATTTTTCGCTTTGATTTTTTGGCTTTTTTACCTAAAATGCTGAGAGTGATCGCAGCAATAATCATATGGGGGATTATTTTGATCCCTAAAATTGTTAATGGTGTATACAATAAAATTTCACTGAAGAATGGATTTTACCATCCATTAACAGTTGAAGAATATGAAAAAATGATACATGTGAGCATAACAAGGGTGGTTCTTATAGTCGGAATAATTATTTTTCTTAACTTAGCAATTTATTGTGCAACAAAATATTTTGCTAAGAATTATATGTTGAAAAATAAATTGATTTATATGGCAGTTACAGACCCTCAAAAACTTGAGAAAGCATTGTATGATTATAAGTTTTCAGAATTTATAAATGGAACAGTTAATAATTGGAAAAATGAAATAGAGTATATTAAGAAGAACGGTCTTCCGCTAGAGCAGCAAGAGAATTCTGAAAAGGTGGAATATATAAGTTTGGGAATTGTCGAAGCACTCAAAAAGAATTATGACAAATTGAGTTCAGATATTGCTAAAAAAGAAGTGGAAATGGAGAACTGTATTAGTAAAGCTGACATGGCAATGAAAGGTATAGAAGATTTAATTGCTGAATTGAATTCTAAAGAAAAGGAAGTAATTGGATTAATTGGCGATAGTAATCATAATCATGGGGTACTTTCTCCTTATGTTGCCCTTGGATTTGCGAATGATGAAAATTATGGCGTTAAAGAATTGGTATCTTTTAAACATAATTATAAACCAATGCTTATTTGTTACGATGAAGAAAGTGCACAAAACAGTGAAAAGCTAAGAAAAGATATTGCGATTTTAATTGAGAAATTTATGACTGGATTTTTTGGAGAAAGTTCAATGGATATTATTGACATGTGGCTTGTGGATTTTGAGGGACTCCATTTTCCAGAAAGTAGAACTCGTGGAATGATGAAAGTCATAAGAACTCAGCGGGAATTACAAAACTTATACACTGATTTAAAAAATACTAGAGATCTTGTGAATTCATTGGCAGATGGAAAAATTGCAACAATCAATCCTGATAAGTTAAGAAAAAGAGAAAATCCAATCAAGTATAACATTGTTTTTTTTACTGGGGGAGATTTTGCTTCAATGGATAGAGAGATAGTTCAGTTATTTATCGAGGGCGAAAATTTCGGCTTTATTCCCATTTTATTTATGAAACAGACTATAGCACGTGATTTATTGTCAGAAGATAATAGTGCACGAGCATTCTCTAAGGTTATAAAAAAGATTAAAGAGTCAGAACAAATTTATGGATATGAAGGAATTATTAACGAATTTGAATATGAGTTAATAATATCCGATCAAAAGAAAAATTTGGAAGAAAAATTGTGTGTGAAAAAAGTTCTGTCGTTTAAAGAATTTGAAGATATTTTAAATTCAGAAGAAACTATTTCAGTTAAGAGCTCATTATATGTTGATACTAATGAGATTAGTGAAGAATTGTATGAATATTTCACACAATATGATTTCGTCGAATTTTTTACGATAAATGGTAAAATACCAGATTTTGTTGCAACGGATATTAAGAGATTATAATTTAAAGGAGAAGATAAGATGGGATTTAATTTTGCAGAAGAAGAAATTACTGAGATGTACAACCTGTATAGAACTTGTTTGGATGAAATCCATAAAGAAACGAAAGGAATTGCTGACACTTTAGCTAATTTCGCAAATGAACTTAAATATCAACCAGTGGTTAAATTATCTATTGAGGCAGTTAAATACTATAACGAAGCATTAAAACAAGATGAAATAAAAGCAATGGAGGATTGGAAAAACAGTGATTTAAGTTTTACTAAAGTAATGGAGGAAATGTCTGCAGGAGATAGTGCAAAAAATCGAAGTAAGCAGTTAGAAGCACAAATTGAAGAGGAGATACAGTCATGGAAAGGAATTGAAGACTCTTTAACTGAGATTGATACTACAAATTGGAAATGTGATGCTTCGGATTTTGAAAATATAAAGCAAGAGATAAATCGTTTTATTGAAGAACTGGAGACAAAGCAAAACCAATATGAAAATGATATGGAAAATCGAAAATCAGAGAATGAAATTTATGTTTCGATTGAGCCAGTAGTAATACAGTCTATTTCGATTGTAATTGCTGGATTTAGAGAAGGAATAAGCGGAAGTTTTGCTGAACTGGCACAAGAGTTTGAAAATAAATCTAATAAAGTAAAAGGATTGGGGGCAGCAACAGCCCAGACAACGACAGCAAAAGCACAGTCTTTTGTAAGCAGTGGTGCTTCAGCACTTAAAGCAAAAGTAAAACAAATTTTAGATTGATTTTGGAGGAAGTTATGCCAGAGGATATGTTGACTTTAGACGACCTTGCGAAATTGAAAAAGCAAAGAGAAGAAGAAAAAAGCAAGCTCCCATATAAAGATTACTTAGATAATCTTAAGACATTAATTTATGAAAAGAATCCTAAAATATATGATTCTATAAAAAAGCCAGAATCACATAATGAGCAATTTATTTGCATTAAAGAACCGCTAGAATTTATAAATTTATTTAATAGGTGTAATGGGCAAGATGAATGTAAAAGTTTATTTCAAGAATTATTAGCTATAAAAGATCCTAGAGTGGTTGAACAGGTTATTGAGGAATATGAAGATACACATGGATTATGGTTTAATACAACTCAAAATGGTATTAATCTTCGACCTGGATTAAAAGACGAAGAATGGTCTAGCCCAACAACGATAACATTGGGGGATGATGCAGTGCATTCGTTGGTTGCAGGACGTACTGGATCTGGTAAGTCAGTGTTTTTGAATAGTATAATATTTTCTTTACTTGCTGAATATTCTCCGTGGGAGTTAGATTTGTATTTAGCGGATTTTAAAAAAGTTGAGTTTAGTAGATATTTGTCGAAGTATAATGTTCCACATATTAAAGCTGTAGCAGCAACAAGTGAAATAAGATATGTTCTTAGCCTATTAAATTATTTAGCTACTTGTATGATTGCAAGACAGAATTTTTTTGCGTTGATCGGACAACAAAAATTAAGCGAAGTGAGAAAAAAGTATCAAATTGTTCTACCGAGAGTACTTTTGATTGTTGATGAATTCCAACAGTTATTTTTAGAAGCAACACCTCGAGAAGCAACACAAATTACTGATTTGCTTACATCAATTACTAAGCTTGGTCGAGCAACGGGTTTTCATTTAATGTTTGCAAGTCAGGAAATGTCAGGAACTATGAGCCAGAGTACATTTGCTAATTTTAAAGCAAGATTTGCATTGGCTTGTGATGCAGAGATATCAGGGAGGATATTAGGAAATTCTGGAGCATCTAGATTAGAAAAAAAAGGGTTAGTGCTTGCTAATGTTGGAGCGGGCAAAGAAGATACAAATCAATTATTTAAAGTCCCATTTGTTTCAGAAGAATATTTTTATGAATATCTTCAGAACATTACAGAGCTAGGTTCGAAAGTTAATTTCAATTCTGTACACAAATTTTATCAAGAAGATAGCATAAAAGGGATGGATGAACTGAGCAATGTACTTGATGCGATTAAGGATGTACGAGCCGAGTATTTGAAAAAAAATAGTAGTTTATTTGATATAGTTACATTAGGAGAGGCGGTTGTATTCAATTACAGGAAATATGATTATGAAACTGTATTTTTGGAGAGAGGTGTTAGAAAAAATATAGGTGTGTTTAGTCCTATAGTTGATGATACCGTGTATGTTTGTAAATTGCTGGCAGAGAATTTTAAAAGTTCACCGAAAGCAGAGGAGTATCAACATTATATTCTTGCTAGAAATGATTTGTTTATGAAAAAAATGGATCTTGGACGAGAATTAAATGTGGCTAACAGCAGAGTATATAATTCAATAGAATTTCTTGATGAAATTATTGGTGTGTTTAAAAGGCGTAGTAGAGAAGCTGCATTGATAAGTAGTTATCAGCAGTATCCAGCATTAAAAGAATTTGCTTATGAAGCTTTTTGTTTAAGAGCTGAGCATTTAATTTTGAAATTGTCTGAGGAAGAAAAATTAGTGCTTCAAGAGTTGAGTATGTATTATAAAAACAAATCCATTGCAGATATTCCAGATATTCAAAAGGCGATTTTAGAAGACTATGATTTTGATGAATCATATTTTAGAGTAATTAACTTACTTTATGAAAAAGAAATAAATGATAAATCTATGATCGATCTTTTTGCTCCAAGTATTTTTTGGATTATTGGAGCAGAAATGGTTGGAAAATTTCTAAAAGAGATGGAATCGGTACTTACTGATGCTATGAATTATAATATGCTTTTTGTGTTGGTTGCATCAAACAATGACTTTAATGATTTTTATATGTGTCATAAGGCTTGTGATTATTTATTTGTTACAGGAAACAATGAGAGTTATTATAATAAGCTTAGACTTCCATTCACTCATAAATCAGAGAATTCAATTGCTGTTGATTTTGCGATTAGCAGTAGTGCAACACAAAGGTCCTTTAAGAAATTTAAGTACGAACTGCAAGAAGTTGTAGTCCCCGAAATTGATTTTGACTCAATTCTAGATTAATTGAAGGGAGAAAAAATATGAATTTAAATGAAGATACATATTCATATATCCACCAGGTTGCGAGTCAAATAGAAAGATTAACTTGTGCTTTAATCGTATTTATAGAAAATGCGGGAAGTTATTTGGAGTCGTATCATTACGAGGCGTTTAATAGATTTTCAAATGAAATCAGAGATATGGAAATTTCTGTATCGGAAGAAATAAAAAATGAATTTTTAGATGTTAAGAGATCTATAGAAGAATTGACATTAGAAATTAGGGCATCAGATAGTTCTGTTAATCACTTAAAAATGCAATTGTCCGAAATGGAGGATATATTTTCTAGATTAGTAATTCATAGTCAGAATATACGAGAGATTAACTCCGATACATCAAATCCATATGTGCCAAATGCTTCGGATGAAGTATATAGAGCGTTTTCGGGATATAATACGTTACTGGATCAATATCAAGTAAATATACCAGACGAAAATGATTATATATGTACTCTAATGTATTCATTTTACTGCACGGTTAAAGGATTGTTTGAACAGCTGTTTAGTGAGTATGACACCATGTTACAAGAGTTTGGTGTTGATGTTGAAGAGAAGAAAAAAAGGCTTGCTATATTAACAACTATTAAAAAACGTGAAGGAAGACAGGATATTACAAAGGCATCTTTGGGTCTTGTAAAAACCACGGCTTTTGCAGCATTAGGTATTAAGAAAAAAAGCGATGTTGTTGATGCGGGAATTGGGCTGATTACAAAAATAAGTAAGAATTTAGATGAATTGGATGAATTAAAATTTGCAAAACCAAAAAAATCTCTTGCAAGAAAAATAATTAAAGGGATTGCAGTATATAATGATGCAAAAGAATTGATTGATGGAGTTTGTGGAGTAGGAGAAGCTATTAACAAAGGAAGAGGAATTGATTTTGAAGTTCCTACACTGGAAAAGCTGAAGAAGGCTATTCCTACCACATTAGAAAATGCACAAGATATTGAAGAATGGAGAAAATCAGGAAAACTTGATGTTATTCAAGCAAAAATGAAGACAAGCGAAAGTCTTGTAAAAATGGGGAGTGCTATAGTAGGACAAAAGCCTTATGCAGTTATAAAAGAAATTCCCGATTTAGGTACAAATGTATTAGATTTAGTTGAAAAAACAGCTAAGTATATGGTCAAAAATGATATACATGTTAAGCCGAAAGCTGTGGATAAAGTTCTTCATAAGTTAGGAAATGAGTTGGCTAAATATGAAAAGGAAGTGGAACAATATAAAATAGACAAAGAGAAAAAAATGTTAGCAGTAAAAAAACCAAAAGCACCACCATTCATTATAGCAAAAGGAATTTTTGAAAAGTTAAAGGATGGGATTGAGTTTTATGATGATATACATAGGAGCCCTCTATCTGGCAGTGAAGGAGGAGGGGGTGGAGCATGGTAGGAAACATTTTATAAAAGAAAGGAAGTGAGATGGGTGAAAGTCTTGAATGATTTTTATGAGTATGTGACATCACAAGGAATAGATAAAAATGCTATTTATGAAGAAAAGGGAGAGGGATTTATAGTTGTTTCGTTCCCTGAAAGAGGAGAAAAAGATTGTATATATAACATAGCGATTGTTTTCTATGAAAATGATAATGATGTGGAAATTTATGTCAGAAAATCAATAAAGGATTTTGATGAATTAACATTATTAAGAAAATTGAATGCACTTAATTGTGAATATACGGATGTAACATTTTTTGTAGATGATAATATGTTAACTGTTAAATCGTATTTGTTATCTCAAGGGAAACTAGAAAATGTACTAATTAAAATGGTATCTGATGTACAGTTGGCGCAAACTGAATTTGTAAGAATTTAAAATCTAAAGGAAAGAGAGGAAAAAGGAATGCCTTACAATTTAAAAAATAAAAGAGGAGATATTCATAATTCAATGTATTTTCATTATGGCTCAGGGGTAGATGAATATGTTGATGTGATTGTATCTGCTATGTCAGAAAAGGCAGAAGAGATGGGAATACCCGCAGTGATTAAACAAGATACAATTAGGGAAGGCGGTTTGTTTGGTCATACATATCCCTGTGTAGTAATAGAACATCCAAATCCACCACAGAAATATTTTACGGATGTGTATGTTATTAACAAGGATATAATAAACTTTTATTATTTTGGTGAATCAAAAGCAAATACATCGAACAATAAAGCAAAGGCTAGAGGCAATACATTGACAGGGAAAATTTTAAATTCTATTTCTGGTTCAAATACATTGGCTTGGCAACAAGAATTGAATTGGCATGAAGAAATTCTTGATATTTTTATTTCATTAGCTAAAG
>OLZW01000749.1_pt1 | contig 26557 bp, 21 predicted proteins | sample 1674281 | NCBI WGS metagenome assembly OLZW01 (sample SAMEA103958157, study PRJEB25191) | human gut metagenome | biome: human-associated habitat [ENVO:00009003]; feature: intestine environment [ENVO:2100002]; material: feces | place: Germany | collected 2013/2015
TGTTGTCGCCGGTGTTGCCCCGGCGCAGCGGGTCGGCCACGATGCTCTTGCGCAGGTAGCCGTCGGTGTAGCCCCGCCGCACGCCCTCATGGATGGCGGCTTCAAAGCTGCCCTCGATGTGGACCTCCGTGCCCAGCTCCACAAACACGCAGGCCATGCCGGTGTCCTGACAGATGGGCAGAGCTTCTTCCCTCGCCGCCGCAAGGTTCGACCAGAGCAGGTCGAGGGTATTTTTTGCCAGCGGCCACGGTTCCTCGGCCCGGGCCTTGTCCAGCGCCTCCTGCACGTCCCGGGGCAGGCGGGTGTTGGCCTCGATGCAGAGACGGGCCACAGTGTCCGTGATTTGCTGTGCCGTGATCGTCCTCATGGAAACGCCCTCCGCTTACAGCCGGGCCACGCCGCTCTCGCGGGCAGCCTTTGCCACGGCAGATGCCACCGCCTCGGCCACCCGGGGGTCGAATACGCCGGGGATGATGTTCTCCTCGCTGCGGTTCTCGTCGGTGATGAGGTCAGCGATGGCGTAGGCGGCGGCCAGCTTCATCGTATCGTTGATGTCCCGGGCACGGACGCTCAGCGCGCCCTTGAACAGGCCCGGGAAGCAGAGGACGTTGTTGACCTGATTGGGGAAGTCGCTGCGGCCGGTGGCCATGACGCGGACGCCGCCTGCCTTGGCCTCGTCGGGCATGATCTCGGGGGTGGGGTTGGCCATGGCAAAAACGATGGCGTCCTTGTTCATGGTCTGGCACAGCTCGGTGGTCAGGATGCCGGGCTTGGACACGCCGATAAAGACGTCCGCGCCCGCAAGAGCCTCCTTCAGGCCGCCCTTGATCTGGCGGGGGTTGGTCACTTCGCCCAGCCAGTTCTTGTGGGCCTCGGCGCTGTTGCAGCCCTTGTACAGAGTGCCGAACTGGTCCACGGCGATGATGTCTCTGGCACCGGCGGTCATCAGCATCTTGATGATGGCCGTACCGGCCGCACCGGGGCCGTTCAGGACGATGTGGACGTCCTCCATCTTCTTGCCCACCACACGCAGAGCGTTGATGAGGGCAGCGGTGACGACGATGGCCGTGCCATGCTGGTCGTCGTGGAAGACGGGGATATCCAGCTCCCGCTCCAGCGTCTCCTCGATCTCGAAGCACTCGGGGCTTTTGATGTCCTCAAGGTTGATGCCGCCGAAGGTGGGGGCGATGGCCTTGCAGGCCGCGATGACGCTGGCTGCATCGTGGGCGTCGATGCAGATGGGGAAGGCGTCCACGCCGCCAAACTCCTTGAAGAGCACAGCCTTGCCCTCCATGACCGGCAGACCGGCCTCGGGGCCGATGTCGCCCAGCCCCAGCACAGCCGTGCCATTGGAGACGACGGCCACCATATTGCCCTTGAAGGTGTACTTGTAGACGTCCTCGGGGTCTGCCTTGATGCGGCGGCAAGGCTCGGCCACGCCGGGGGTGTAGGCGGTGGACAGGTCATCCCGGGTCTTGACCTCTACCTTGCTCACGATGCCCACCTTGCCGTGGTGGCTCTCGTGCATTTCCAGAGCTGCTTTGTTGAAATCCATTGGCTTTTTCCTCCTTATTAACCCCATTGTATCAGAACCCCTCCCCCATTTCCACCGGTTTTCCGCCTTTTTCCCCTCTCCGGCCCCAAAAGTCCGACAAAGAACGGGCAGAGTGTGGAAATTTTGCAAAAAACTTTTCTTTTTCATTTTTAGCCTTTATAATAAAGGTTGTTTTTCGAATCACCGGCAAAATGCCGGTCTACCAACAGGAGGGAATTCTTTTGAAACGTATCTTTACCAAGGCGCTCTGCCTTGTCTGCGTCGGCGCTCTGGCGCTGAGCCTCGCGGCCTGCGGCGGCAAGGCCGACAGCGCCGCGTCCAGCACGGCGTCTTCTTCCACGCTCGGCAGCGCGGCCGACTACGATTACCAGAACTTCAACTACAGCGACGGTCTGGACGAAAAGGGCTACTGGGAGGGCATCCGGGCACTGGACTATGTGACCCTGCCCGAGGACTTTGCATCCGTCGCCGTCAAGCGCTCGGACGTCGAGCCCACCAGCGAGGAGGTCGAGAAGCAGATCAGCGATCTTCTGAGTCGGTATTCCTCCACCAACCACGTCACCGACCGCGCCGCCGCCGACGGCGACACCGTCAACATCAACTACACCGGCTCGGTGGACGGTGTGGCGTTCACTGGCGGCAGCGCAGAGAACTATGACCTGACGCTGGGCAGCAACACCTTCATCGACGGCTTCGAAGAACAGATCGTCGGCCACAAGCCCGGCGAGACCTTCGACGTCAACGTCACCTTCCCCGACGGCTACAGCGACTCCACCGACGCCAGCGGCAATACTGTGAAGCTCAGCGGCCAGAAAGCCGTCTTCACTGTGACCCTCAACTACATCAGCGAGAGCGTCCTGCCTGAGCTGACCGACGCATGGGTGGCCAGCAACTTCGGCTCCTCCAATAACCTCTACACCGCAGAGGCCCTCCGCGCCTACTATCAGGAGCAGCTCTACACCTCGAACCTGAACACTGCCGTCATGGACGACCTGATGGCCAACTCCACCTTCAAGTCCATCCCCCAGCAGGTGATGGATTATCAGGTCAACCAGTGCCTCAACTATTACAGCACGCTGGCAGGCTACTACGGCTATGACCTCGACGGCCTTGTTCAGAATCTGCTGGGCTACGAGAGCACCGACGATATGCTGGCCCACCTCGAGAGCAGTCTGGAAAACTACTCCAAGGAAGCCCTGCTCTATCAGGCCGTGGCTGAGTCGCTGGACATCACCCCCACGCAGGAGCAGCTGGACGCCTACTCCGATTATAAGGACACCTACGGCTCGAACTACTGCACGATGGTAGCCCTGATGGACGCTGTCACCGACACGCTGACCAGCGGCGCGGTCGTGTCCTGAAAAAATCATATCAGAGCGCACGAAAAAACTCCCTGCCGACGGCGGGGAGTTTTTTTGGCCCAGATTCAGATGACGTAGTCATTGCCCGCCTCTTCCGGCGAGGCAAGGTCGGCGATGGTGATGTGGCTGAAGTAGTCCTCGATGAGGTCATCAAGGCCCTTCCACATATCATACGTGCGGCAGCTGCCGATCCGCTGGCAGGTGGGCGCACCCTGTACAAGGCAGCTCACCGGTGCGAGGCTCCCCTCGGTGAGGGTCAGCACCTCGCCGACGGTATACTGGTCGGGGTCACGGGTCAGGCGGTAGCCGCCGCCCTTGCCCCGCAGGCCCTCGAGGAAGCCGTTCTGCACCAGCACCTTGAGGATGTTTTCGAGGTATTTTTCGGAGATCTCCTGCCGGGCGGCGACCTCCTTCAGGGGGACATATTTCTCCGTCCGATGCTCGGCCAGATCTATCATCACACGCAGCGCATAGCGCCCCTTGGTGGAAACGATCATAGACATTCCTTTCTCTTCTTTCCTGTTTTGGTCTTGCAGCGCCGCCGGGCGGGCTGCGGGACCTGTTCCGAATAAGTTTTAACCTATTATACAACAGGGTTTATAACTTTTCAATCGGAAATTTTCGATTTTCCATTGACAAGTGCCCCAAAGGAGGCTATAATACAGTTAAACCCACAAACCACCTTGGTTTAACGGGAATAAAGGGGACATCAAGATGACACCGGTCAGGCCGGTGCAGCCGGGCGCATCGCCCGCAATAGGGAGGTTTACTATTATGAGCAAGATCTATACTTCCGCAGACCAGCTGATCGGCCACACCCCGCTGCTGGAGCTGACCCACATCGAGAAGGACGAAAACCTTTCCGCCAAGCTGCTGGCAAAGCTGGAATATTTCAACCCCGCCGGTTCCGTCAAGGACCGCATCGCCAAAGCCATGATCGATGACGCCGAGGCCTCCGGCAAGCTGAAGCCCGGCTCCGTCATCATCGAGCCGACCTCCGGCAACACCGGCATCGGTCTGGCCGCTGTGGCCGCCGCCAAGGGCTACCGCATCATCATCGTGATGCCCGAGACCATGAGCGTCGAGCGCCGCCAGCTGATGAAGGCCTACGGCGCAGAGCTGGTGCTCAGCGAGGGTGCAAAGGGCATGAAGGGTGCCATCGCCAAGGCCGATGAGCTGGCGAAAGAGATCCCCAACTCCTTCATCCCCGGCCAGTTCGTCAACCCGGCCAACCCCAAGGCCCACATCGCCACCACCGGCCCTGAGATCTGGGACGACACGGACGGCAAGGTGGACATCTTCGTGGCCGGCGTCGGCACCGGCGGCACTGTGACCGGCGTGGGCCAGTACCTCAAGAGCAAGAACCCCGGCGTCAAGGTCGTGGCCGTCGAGCCTGCCTCCTCCCCCGTCCTGAGCAAGGGCACCGCCGGTGCCCACAAGATTCAGGGCATCGGCGCCGGCTTTGTGCCCGACGTGCTGGACACCAAGGTCTACGACGAGATCATCGCCGTGGAAAACGAGGACGCCTTTGCTGTGGGCCGTCTCATCGGCCACAAGGAGGGCGTGCTGGTGGGCATCTCCTCCGGCGCTGCCGTCTGGGCTGCCATCCAGCTGGCAAAGCGCCCCGAGAACGCCGGTAAGAACATCGTCGTCCTTCTGCCCGACACCGGCGACCGCTATCTGTCCACCCCGCTGTTTGCTGAATAAGCTTCTCATTCCTTCCGCCCCTGCCGTGGTCTTCCGCCCGGCAGGGGCTTTTTGTCTGCGCTGCCGAAACGATATGGTGTGATTTTTTACAAGTTTGCAAACTTTTTGTGAATCCATGCCGCCGCTTGGATTTCCCTATTGACATTGTGGATTGTTTGGAGTATATTTTTAGCAGTCGATGAGCAAGAGTGCTAAAACAACATTCCGACCCACCGCCTGAATCTCAACTTCCGGTATGAATGGAGGCTTGACTTTATGAATACCAATCAATATACCCAGAAGACCCTTGAGGCTCTGCAGGCCGCACAGCAGCTGGCTGTGGAGTATCAGCACAACGCACTGGAGCCGGAGCATCTGCTCCATGCTCTGGCCACGCAGGAGCAGGGCCTGATCCCTCAGCTGCTCCAGAAATTGAACGTAGACGCAGGCAGCTTCTCCGCCGCTGTGGCCGAAAAGCTCTCTGCGATGCCCCGGGTGTCCGGCTCTGGCCGCGACCCCGACAAGGTCTATATCTCGCAGGCCACCGATAAGGTACTGAGCGCCGCCGCCCGCGAAGCCAAGGCCATGAAGGACGACTATGTAAGCGTCGAACACGTCTTCCTCGCTTTGCTGGACGAGCAGACCCAGAACACCTCTGAGCTGTTCCGTGCCTTCAGCATTACAAAGGATAAGTTCTTACAGCAGCTCACTGCCGTCCGCGGCAACCAGCGCGTGACCAACGATAACCCCGAGGACACCTACAATGCCCTCCAGAAATACGGTCAGGATCTGGTCGATCTGGCCCGCAAGCAGAAGCTGGACCCCGTCATCGGCCGCGATCAGGAGATCCGGAACGTCATCCGCATCCTGTCCCGTAAGACCAAAAACAACCCCTGCCTCATCGGTGAGCCGGGCGTCGGCAAGACGGCCATCGCCGAGGGTCTGGCCCAGCGTATCGTCCGGGGCGACGTGCCCGAGAACCTGAAGGACCGCATCGTGTTCAGCTTGGACATGGGCGCTCTGGTGGCCGGTGCAAAGTACCGCGGCGAGTTCGAGGAGCGCCTGAAGAGCGTCCTGAACGAGGTAAAGAAGAGCGAGGGCAAGATCATCCTCTTCATCGATGAGCTGCACACCATCGTCGGCGCAGGCAAGACCGACGGTGCGATGGACGCCGGCAACCTGCTGAAGCCCATGCTGGCCCGCGGCGAGCTGCACTGCATCGGCGCCACCACGCTGGATGAGTACCGCCAGTATATCGAGAAAGACCCCGCCCTCGAGCGCCGCTTCCAGCCGGTACAGGTGGACGAGCCCACCGTCGAGGACACCATCTCCATCCTGCGCGGCCTGAAAGAGCGGTATGAGGTCTTCCACGGCGTGAAGATCAGCGACAACGCCCTCATCGCCGCCGCAACCCTCTCCGACCGCTATATCACCGACCGCTTCCTCCCCGATAAGGCCATCGACCTTGTGGATGAGGCCTGCGCCATGATAAAGACCGAGATGGACAGTATGCCCAGCGAGATGGACGACCTCGCCCACCGCATCACCCAACTGCAGATCGAGCAGGTCAGCCTGAAAAAGGAGACCGACGCTCTGAGCCAGAGCCGTCTGAAGGACCTCGAAAAAGAGCTGGCCGAGCTGCAGGATAAGTTCCGCAGCATGAAGGCAAAGTGGGAGAACGAGAAGAACGCCATCGGCAAGGTGCAGTCTCTGCGCGAGCAGATCGAGCAGACCAATGCCGCCATCGAGAAGGCCCAGCGCGAATACGACCTGAACAAGGCCGCCGAGCTGAAATACGGCAAGCTGCCCCAGCTGCAAAAAGAGCTGGAAGAAGAGGAGAAGGTCGCCGCCGCCAAGAAGGAAGACAGCCTGCTGCGCGACCGCGTGACCGACGAAGAGATCGCCCGCATCGTGGCCCGCTGGACCGGCATCCCCGTGGAGAAGCTGGTGGAGGGCGAGCGCGAGAAGCTGCTGCATCTGGACGATGTGCTCCATAAGAGGGTCATCGGCCAGGACGAGGCCGTCACCAAGGTGAGCGAGGCCATCCTGCGCAGCCGCGCCGGCATCGCCAACCCTAACCGCCCCATCGGCAGCTTCCTCTTCCTCGGCCCCACCGGCGTCGGCAAGACCGAGCTGGCAAAAGCTCTGGCACAGGCCCTGTTCGACGATGAGCGGAACATGGTGCGGATCGACATGACCGAGTATATGGAGAAGTTCAGCGTCAGCCGTCTCATCGGCGCGCCTCCGGGATATGTCGGTTATGAAGAGGGCGGCCAGTTGACCGAGGCCGTCCGCCGCAAACCCTACAGCGTCGTGCTGTTCGATGAGGTGGAAAAAGCTCACCCCGATGTCTTCAACATCCTGCTGCAGGTTCTGGACGATGGTCGCATCACCGACAGTCAGGGCCGGACGGTGGACTTCAAGAACACTGTCATTATCCTGACCTCGAACCTCGGCAGCGACATCATCCTGAACGACCTTGAGCAGCGCCGCTCCGAAGGCTCCAACGAACTGAGCGAGGACGCCCGCAAGCAGATCGACCTGCTGCTGAAGTCGAAGTTCCGCCCCGAGTTCCTGAACCGTCTGGACGAGATCGTCTACTACAAGAGCCTGACGAAGGACGAGACCCGCAAGATCGTGGACCTGCAGCTGGAAGACCTGCGCCATCGGATGGACGAGGGCAAGCACCTCAAGCTGGATGTCACCACCACCGCCAAGGACTTCATCATTGATTCGTCCTACGACAGCGTCTACGGCGCACGCCCCATCAAGCGGTTCATCCAGAGCCGTGTGGAGACCCTCATCGCCAAGGCCATCATTCAGGGCAGCTACCCCGAGGGTGCGACCCTGACCGTGGACTACGACGGCACCAGCCTCGTGCTCCGCTAAAAAACCGCAAACTTTTTACCTGTTTTATCTCTCCTCCTGACCGGAACGCTTGCACCGGCGGGTGGAATATGATATTATAGGCGTTGAACAAAGTGCTTTTCATCGTCGAAGGCAACGGTGGAAAGCACTTTTTGGTTAACATATTATTATAAGAAAGTAGAGTTGATTATCCTTTATTATGGACGATGGCAGTATAACGCTCTTGGTGGCGCTTGTGATCCTGATCGCGTTTTCCGCGTTCTTCTCCGCCTCTGAGACCGCATTTTCTTCCCTGAACCAGATACGCCTGAAAAGCCGCGCCGAGGAGGGCGACACCTCCGCCGCCCGGGTTCTGGCGATGGCCGAGAAGTACGACAAGCTTCTCTCCTCCATCCTCATCGGCAACAACATCGTGAACATCGCCGCTGCTTCCATCGGCACGGTCCTCTTTACCAAGTGGCTGGGTGAGGAGCGGGGTGCCACCGCCTCCACCGTCGTGCTGACAATCGTTGTCCTCATCTTCGGCGAAGTGACCCCCAAGACCCTCGCCAAGGAGATGCCCGAGACCATCGCCACCGCCGTCTCCCCGGTGCTGAACCTGCTCCTGACCCTCTTCACCCCCCTGACATGGCTGTTCAGCCAGTGGAAAAAGCTGCTGGGCCACTTCGTCCACAGCAGCGAGAGCGACACCATCACCGAGGGTGAGCTGATCACCATGGTGAGCGAGGCCGAGAGCGACGGCGAACTGACCGACCGCGAAAGCCAGCTCATCCGCAGCGCCATCGAGTTCGATGACGTGGAGGTGGAAGAGATCCTGACCCCCCGTGTGGACGTGGTGGCCGTGGAGGACAATATTTCGCTGGAGCAGCTCGCCCAGACCTTCGCGGAGTCCGGTTACTCCCGCCTGCCTGTCTACCATGACACCATCGACAACATCATCGGCGTCGTGCACGAGAAGGACTTCTATCTGGCCCGGCTGAAAAAAACCGCCACACTGGAGGATCTCATCGCCCCCACTCTCTACACCACCGGCTCGACCCAGATCTCCCAGCTGCTGCGCACCCTGCGGGAGCAGCACCACCACATGGCCGTCGTCGTGGACGAATACGGCGGCACCGAGGGCATCATCACCCTCGAGGACATTTTGGAGGAGCTGGTCGGCGAGATCTGGGATGAGCACGATGAGGCCACCGAGGACTTCCGCCAGCAGTCGGACGGCAGCTGGCTGGTGTCCGGCTCGGCCAGCGTAGACGACCTCTACGAGACGCTGGGCCTGCCCGAGGACGAGGACATCGACTCCAACACCGTCAACGGCCTCGTACAGGAGAAGACCTGCCACCTGCCCAAGGTGGGCGACCACTTTACGCTGGGCGGCTACGAGGGTGTCGTGACCCGCACGGCCCGCCGCCGCGTCACCGAAGTCCGGCTGAGCCTCACCCCGGCGCAGGACGAGGACAAGGATAAGGACAAAGACAAGCGTTTCTCCCGCCTGCCTCAGCGCACCGAGAGCCGATAACTTCATCCGAACATACAAAAAGCTCCTCTCCCATCGTCGGGAGAGGAGCTTTTCCTGTTTTCTGCGTTTTACTGCTGCTTTTTCCAGCGGCGCATGACGCCCATGCCCAGCGCGTAGGGGCCGGTATGCACTGCGATGGTGCAGCCGATCTGAAGCAGGCCCACCTCGCACGCAGCGGCAGGGTACTTGGCCCGCAGGGCGGCACGGGTCTGGAGCCAGAGCCGCTTGCCCTCTTCCTCGTCGTAGCCGTAGCCCACAATGAGGCGGTAGTCGTCCGGCGTGCCGCCGTTGGCATCCAGATAGTTCATCAGCTGCTCGAGGGCCTTCTCGAAGCTCTTCTGGCGTCCCCGGGCCACGCCGCCCGAGAAGATCTCGCCGTCCTTGAAGAGGATCATGGGCTTGATGCCCAGAAGGTTCGCCGCCCGGCCGGACACCTTGCCGATGCGTCCGCCCTTGATGAGGTAATCGAGGTTGCCCACCGTAAAGAAGATGTTGTTGGTGGCCTTTTCCGCCTCCAGCCACGTCACCGCCTCGTCCAGCGTGCAGCCTGCGTCCCGGATGGCCACCGCGTTCTCCACCATCGTGGCCTCGGTGACGGTAGCCGCCGCCGAGTCGAGCACCTCGATCTTCGCGTCGGGATAGTCCTCGAGCACCAGCTCCCGGGCGTTGCGGGCACTGCCCACGCAGCCGCTCATCTTGCTGGTGAAGCAGAGGCAGAGGGTGGGCCGTCCTAGCTCTGCCTGACGGCGGAACGCCTCCTCGAAGTCCTCGATGGAAGCAAGGCTGGTCTTGGGGTAGGCCGAGGGGTTGTCCACCATGAACTGGTAGAAATCCCGCACAGCGATCTCCTTGCCCTCCTTGCGGTAGTGCTCACCGTCCAGCGAAACATAGAACGGTACGACCTCTACACCCATCTTCTGGGCCATTTCCGGCGTCAGGTCGCAGGCACTGTCGGTGATGATGTCAAACATAAGCGGCGATCCCTCTTTTCGGCAAATTCAAGACTCAGACGACGTGGTGGATGTATGCCTCACGCTCTGCGCCCACAGAGATATAGGTGATCTTGCAGCCCACGGCCTTTTCCAGATACTCGACGTAGTCCCGGGCCTCTTTGGGCAGGTCCTCCCACTTGCGGGCAGCGGTGATGTCGCAGTGCCAGCCGGGCAGATACTCGACCACCGGCTGTGCGGTGTCCAGAGCCTCGCCCATGGGGAAGCGGGTGGTGGTAGTGCCGTCGGTCAGCTTATAGGCCGTGACCATGGGGATCTTCTCCATGTAGTCCAGCACATCCAGCAGGGTCAGCGCGACCTCGTCGCAGCCCTGGCAGAAGACACCGTAGCGGCTTGCCACCAGATCGATGGGGCCGACGCGGCGGGGACGACCGGTGGCGGCGCCGTACTCGTGGCCAGCCTCGCGCAGGTCATGCTTCTCTTCCTCGGTCATGGCCAGCTCGGCGGCGAAGGGGCCGTCGCCGACGCAGGAGGAGTAAGCCTTCATGACGCCGATGGAGTTGGTCAGCTTGTGGCCCGGGATGCCTGCGCCGATGGGGGCGTAAGCACCGATGACGTTGGAGGAGGTGGTGTAGGGGTAGATGCCAAAGTCGATGTCGCGCAGAGCGCCCAGCTGGGCCTCGAACAGCACCTTCTTGCCCGCAGCGTCGGCGTCGGCCAGATACTGGCCCACATCGCAGATGTAGTCCTTGAAGATGGCGGCGTACTTCTCCAGCCATGCCCACATCTCGTCCACGCTGATGGGGGCGGCATTGTAGCTGCCCTCCATGACGAGGTTCTTGGAGTCCACCATGGTGACGAGGCGCTTGTGGACGGAGTCATCCAGATGGAGCAGGTCGCCCATGCGGAGGGTCTTCTTCATGTACTTGTCACCGTAAGCGTAGGCGATGCCCCGCTTGGTGGAGCCGAACTGTGCGCCGGTCTTGGACAGGCGGGCCTCTTCCAGACCGTCCTGCTCCACATGATAGGGCATGGTGATGGTGGCGCGGTCGGAGATCTTCAGGTTGGCGGGGGTGATGGAGATGCCCTGCTCGCGCAGCTTGTTGATCTCACCGTCCAGATGGTGGGGGTCGATGACCATACCGTTGCCCATCACGCAGACAACATCGGGACGGAGGATGCCGGAGGGCAGCAGGTTCAGCACGAACTTGCCCCGCTCATTCTTCACGGTATGACCAGCGTTGTTGCCGCCCTGATAGCGCGCAACAATATCATACTCCTGGCTGATCAGATCGACCATGCGGCCCTTGCCCTCGTCGCCCCAGTTGATACCCGTAATTGCAGTAAGCATAATAAATGACCTCTTTATTGTTTTTCAAAAGACAGCCTTTTCCGTGCACCTTGCCCGGGATACGCCACCTTGGGAAACTTGTTTTCTGCCGTGCAGCTCCTCGCCGAAGCCCACAACAGCTCAAGTATAAGTATAGCACGCTTTTGCCCACAAAAAAAGGGGAAAAAGCGGTTTTGTACGACTTTTTCCTCCCCGTTCAGTTCTTTTTGCTCACCTTGTGGATGGTGCCGTCCGGCTCTTTGATGGAGGTGCGCTCCAGCTGAGCGCGGAGGCTGGACTTCATATCCTCGATATACTCCTTGCGCAGCGCCTGCTGCTCGGTTTTTTCGGCCTCGGTCAGGCCGACGGTCTTGCTCTTGTGTGCCAGCTCGTTGATGCGGGCGATCTTTTCTTTGGTCATCGAAGTTTGCCTCCGTTTGTGATATAATGTTAGCAGCCCTCTCAGTCAAAGCCTGTCGGCTTTGCCAGCTCCCCCAAAGGGGGAGCCGCTGGCGTGCCGGTCAGGTCTTTGCTGGACGAGGGAAGTTTTCTCGTTTCCGAGGCAGTAGTGCCCTGCTGTCTTGATTCACAGCAGCTTAACAAGGGGCGCTCCTGTCCAGAAGCAGCTGCCCTCGCAAGCAAGGCCCGGCATTTTGCGCCACTGTACGCTTTCAGCGTCCAGCAACAAGGTCGCCCGGCTTGCCAATGGCTCTCCCTTTGGGAGAGCTGGCGCGAAGCGCCTGAGAGGGCTATTTTAGTATAGCAAAGGACTTTTCTTATGTCAAACCAACTCAATTTTTCACAGCAGATGGACGAAGTGTTGAAAACTCTGGGTACTTCCCGTCCCCGGCTGCTGCTGCACGCCTGCTGTGGGCCTTGCTCCAGCGCCGTGCTGGAGCGGCTGTGCCAGTATTTCGACATCACCGTCCTCTACTACAACCCCAACACATGGCCCGCCGCCGAGTATCACCGCCGGGGCGAGGAGCTGGAGCGCTTCGTCGCCGCCGCCCATCCGCTGGGGGTGACGGTGGTGGAGGACCGGTACGACCCGCAGGAGTTCTACTCCGCCGTGGCGGGCCTTGAGAATGAGCCGGAGCGGGGCGGACGCTGCACCGTCTGCTACCGGCTGCGGATGCGCCGCGCTGCCCAGTATGCCGCCGAGCACGGCTTCGACTGGTTCACCACCACCCTCTCCATCAGCCCCCATAAGGACGCCAAGCGCATCAACGCCATCGGGCAGGAGCTGGAACAGGAGTTCGGCGTCCGGCACCTGCCCTCCGACTTCAAGAAGCAGAACGGCTATCTGCGCTCCCTGCAGCTGTCGGAGGAATACGGCCTCTACCGGCAGGATTACTGCGGGTGTGAGTTCAGCGCCCGGGCCCGCGGGCTATAACAAAAACGTCCACCCTGACGGATGGACGTTTTTGTTTTGCCCCCTTAGTTTTCTTCCGGCATCCGTGCCACCAGAATGGCAAAGATGACAAGGCCGATGCAGGGCACGATGTTACAGGCCATGCCCACGGCAAGGCCCGCGCGCTCTGCCACCCGGCCAATGATCCAGGGCATGAGGATGGCACCGCTGGACGCCGCCGGGAGCATGATGCCCATGCTGGTCACGCTGGTCATCTTACCGGCGCTGGCCACAGCCGTGGGGTTCATGCCCGCCATGGCAAAGGCAAAGGCGAACAGCAGCAGGATGGCTGCCCCCTGCGTGTGGGCCTGCATGAGGAAGAAATAAAAGATGGTGCAGCCCACGCCCATGACCACCATGGCCTTGCGGGGCTGTTTGAACGGGAAGACGAACGCGATGAGGAGCCGGGCCACCAGAGTGGCACCCCACATGACCGTGACGGTATAGGCCGCCAGCGCGCCGGTAATGATGCCGCTGCCCTTGAAGTAGGTGACCATCCAGCCCGTGACGCTCTGCTCGGCCGCGTTCTGGCAGAAGAGCAGGCCTGTCAGCAGCCAGAACTGCACGGAGTGCAGAAAGCTCCAGTCGATCTTCTCCTTGCCGGTTTTGCTTTTGGTGCTCCCCTGCCCGTCCATGGGGGTGGTGAGATAGATGAGCCAGACGATGACGCCCAGCGCCGCCAGCACCAGCAGGGCCAGCCCGGTGCTCACCCGGCCCGCCGCTGCAATGAGGAACGGGCAGAGCAGCGCGCCGCAGGCGTAGCAGCTGTGCATCAGGTTCATGCCCCGGGTGCGGTCGGCGGAGTTGCCGCTGACCAGGATGGTGCAGGCGTTCATGGCGCTGCCCTTGGCGATGCCCACCAGGAAGAACGAGACACTCAACAGCAGCTCCGCGCCGGAGAGGCCCATCATCCCATAGCCCAGCGCATAGCCCGTGGTCAGCAGCAGGACACTGGGCTTGAAGCCCAGCACCCCGGGCAGCACGCCGGTCAGGAAACCCGCCAGCAGGTTGCCAATGCTCATCAGGGAGAGCAGAGTGCCCGTCATGCCATAGGCAAAGCCGTATTTTTCCTGCAGCAGGCTGACCACCACACCGCTGGAAATGGCGCAGATCCCGCTGAAAAAGAATGTGAGGAAGCCCGCATTGCGCAGGCGGGTGTTTTGGGGTTGCTGTTCCATGGCCGTTTGCTCCTCGTCCTGTTTTTGTTACTCTTTTTTTATTTAACCACAGTTTTGGGCAAATGCAATCCGCTTTTTGAATTGATAGGTGCTCCTGCAGGAAATTTGCCGCAGGACGCGGCTCGTTGAAGCGATATCCCACGCGGAACGCACCCCGCCAAAACAGGCGCAAAAAAGAGGGGCGGACCCTACAGGGTTCGTCCCTCTTTTTACTGGTTTGCTTATTCTGCCTTTTCAGCAGCGGGCTTCTCCTCAGCCTTGGCGGGGGCAGTCTCTGCCTTGACCTCGGCAACCTTCTCGACAGCCTTTTCAGCGGCCTTGGCAGCGGACTTCTTGGCCGCAGGCTTCTTTGCGGTCTTCGGCTCAGCCTTGGGGGCTGCCTTCTTGGCGGCGGGCTTCTTCGCCGCGGGCGCAGCCTTTTCCTCGGTCTTTGCGGCGGCGGGGACAGCGGCCTCAGCCTTGGCCTCGGCGGGCTTGTCCTCGGCCTTGGGAGCGTGCTTTGCACGGTCCTTTACCTCCGAGATGGTCCACAGCTGGTCCTCACCAGCCGTCTCCTGCCAGATCTGGAGGATAGCGCCATCGGCGGTGCCCATGCCCACGGTGTCGATGCACTTGCCTGCGGCCCACATGGAGCGCAGACGGACGGTGCCCGCCGGGGTCGGCTCCACCTTCCACATCTGGGACGTGCCGCCCACGTCCTCCCACAGGTGCAGCCATGTGCCGTTGGCGGTGCCGGTCATCATCAGGTCGATGAGCTTGCCGGAGGCGCGGTTGCGGATGCGGTAGACACCATCGCCCTCCCGGACGAAGGCCCACTCCTGCTCGGGCGCGTGCCCGTACTTGCCCAGACGGATGCTGCCGCCATCCTTGGCGTTCTCCACAGCCTGAATGACGCTGCCGGTCTTGGCGGCGATGGTGTAGAAGCGGTCTGCTTCGATAACGGTCTGTGCCACAGATTTCATAAATTTTCCCTCCGTGTTCTGAGGGACTGTTCCCTCAAATCTCTTCTCAGCGCTGTTTTTTCTCGCAGCGTTTTTCTCTCATGTACCAAATTATACCACTTGACGTGATTTCCCACAAGCAATTCGACCTTTCTTTGTCAAATGTGCTAAAAGACATTCCATTTTTTCCTGCTTTTGCGCTCAATGCCCTAACTTTTTGGAGCCGTCAGCCCCAAACTCCCAGACCTCGACATTTTGCAGGATCTGCGTTATACTTATTTTAATTATGAAAGCGAGGTATCCAGCCCATGCATTCCCCGTCCCAAGCCGATGAGACCGCGCGCAGTGCGCTCCAGTTCGAGAAGATGACCAAGACCCCTGTGCCGAAGCTCATCCTCGGCCTCGCCGCGCCCACCATCCTGAGTATGCTCATCACCAGCATCTACAATCTGGCCGACACCTTCTTTGTGGGCCAGCTGTCCACCAGCGCGTCGGGCGCGGTTGGCGTCGTGTCCAGCCTCATGGCCATCATTCAGGCCCTTGGCTTCATGCTGGGCCATGGCGCAGGCGGAATCATCAGCCGCAGCCTCGGCAATCAGGACACCCACGCCGCCACCAAGTTCGCCTCCACCAGCTTTTTCACGGCGCTGGTCTTCGGCATCGTGCTGGCGGGGGTCGGCCTTTCCACCCTGCCCGGCTTCATGATGCTGCTGGGCAGCACCGACACCATCCTGCCCCACGCCTGCGCCTATGCGCGGCCCATCCTCATCGCTGCGCCCCTCATGATGTCCAGCCTTGTGATGAACAACATCCTGCGCTACGAGGGCAAGGCCAGCTTTGCCATGATTGGCCTCGTCACCGGCGGCGTGCTCAACATCCTGCTGGACCCCATCTTTATCTTCGGCTTCGGCATGGGCACCGGCGGCGCGGGTGTCGCCACTGCTCTGAGCCAGAGCATCGGCTTCTGCATCCTGCTGTCTATGTTCCTGCGGGGCAGGACGGTGAGCCAGTTCCGCATCACGAAAGTCACCCGCAGCGCCCGGGACTTCGGCCTCATCTTCTTCAACGGTGCACCCAGCTTTGGCCGTCAGGGCCTGAACAGCATCGGCAGTATGCTGCTGAACGTCGCAGCCCGCAGCCACGGCGACGCCGCCGTGGCAGGCATGAGCATCGTGTCCCGCATCTTCCAGTTCCTGCTGTCGGTGGCCATCGGCGTCGGGCAGGGCCTGCAGCCTGTGGCGGCGTTCAACTACGGCGCACGCCGCTTCGCCCGGGTGCGGCAGGCGGCCATCTTCACCATCTCGACGGCCTTCTGCTTCGTCACGGTGCTGAACATCCTCTGCTGGTTCAATGCCGAGCCTCTCATCCGTCTCTTCCGCGATGACCCCGCTGTCACCGCCGTGGCCCTGCCCGCTCTGCGGTATCAGTGCATCGCCATGTTCTTACAGCCTGTCATCATCGTCACCAACATGTTGTTCCAGTCCATCGGCAAATCGGGCCGGGCCACCTTCCTCGCCTGCTGCCGTCAGGGCATCTGCTTCATCCCCCTCATCCTTACCCTGCCCCGCATCTGGGGCCTGCCCGGCATCGAGCTGTGCCAGCCCATCGCCGACGCCCTCACCTTCTGCATCTCGATGCCCTTCCTCCTGCCCTTCCTGAAAGAGCTGGGAGAAAAAGGGGACGAAGAATAAAAAACAGGCCGCACAGAAGGTCTCCCCTGTGCGGCCTGTTGCTTTTTGTCGATAAATATGCTATTCTTTCCCTATGGTGTTGTCTGCAACACTTGGTGGTCAAGCTCCTTTTCCGATGTGTCCGGCCATGCATCCGCGCGGCCCTTCCGGGAAAGGCAGATTCTTTTCTCGCCCACCCCGGACTGCGGCCTCGCAGAAAGGGGGAGCGATACTTATGAGTGAAGAAGAATTCGTTTTTGCTCTGGCGACGCTTTTAGTGGCGGTCATCCTTGCAACCTTTCAAATCACTTGGGAGATTGCAAAGGCCGTCTTTCGGAAAGATGACCCTCGCACTGACCGTATTCCTCACCGTAAAAAGAAGAAATGACCGCCACAGCTACCAACTCATGCGGTCATTTCTTTTGACGTATCAGTAAGGAGCTGACCCAGTTGCAGGCAACACCTTTCCTGCTTTCAGTATAGACATTTTGCCCCGACTTGTCAAGTGCTCTGTATCGTCATAATTTTGTAACCAGACCCGGCCAACTTTCTGCAATGAAATGGCCGGGTCTTTCGTATATACTATAAACAGGAAAGTCAAATTCTGGGAAACTGCGAGGTGTTTCTATGAAGACCGCTCTGCTTCGACTCCGCTGCCGCGCCGCCTGCCTTGTGCTGGCAGGCGGGCTGCTGACGAGCTGTTCGCTGCTGCCCGCGGCGTCGCCCCGGTCCGAGGGGACGGCGGCATCGCAGGCACCGCAGTATTACAGCGAATCGTGGCTCACCGACGATGCGCTCCATTTCATTTATTCCTACGTCGGCAACGGCGGCGGCACCATCCTCCGGGGCGGGAAAGTGCTCTATCAGGGCAGCCGCTCCGACAGCGTCCAGCTGGTGCGGAACACCCTCACCGGCGAGGCAGACTACTATCTTGTCTCCCACTCCACCCCCGGCACCGAGGAGCGCACCTCCACCCTCTACGACGCCGACGGCAGCGCCGTCATGGCCTTTCCCCATGCCGTGAACGCCACCCTCTCGGGCGGGCTGCTCATCCTGCGGGACGACGCCGACGTCTGGGCCTTTGAGAGCGGTGCCACCGGCGGCATCCGGGTGTACGACCTCGCCACCGGGGCTGAGTTGCCCGTGCCGGAAACGGCTCTTGACTGTCTCGTGGTGGATGAGGGCGGCCAGCGCCTCATCTTCAACTGCTACGACCTGCCCGAGGGCCTCACCTACGCCTACGACGACCCCGACCAGCCCCTGCATCAATACGTCCTCGTCACCGACCGGGAGGGCAATGTGCTGCTGCGGGAGGACGGCTGCACGGCCCAGAGCCTTGCGTCGTATCGCGGCAGCTTCGCCGACTGGCTGACCTTGAGCTGGTTTCGCGGCGCAGACTGGGGCATCGCCCGGGAAGGGCTTTACAACATCCTCACTGGCCAGCTGCTCACCGGCGAGGACGACAGCTCCGCCTCTGCCTGCGGCGTCGGCATCGCCTGCCTCCAGAGCCGTCAGGACAGCCACTCCATCCTCTACGACCTGAACAGCGACGAGGCCGTGGAGCTGGGCCGCTTCGACTGGTGCGTGATGGACCACACGCCCGGCTGTGTCACCCTCCTCGGCAGCGATGACCCGGATAACCCCTACACCCTCATCGACCTCGCCAGCGGCGAAAAGACCGCTGTCCAGCGGTGCGACAGGGACTATCACTCCGGCAATGTCGCCGTCCTGACGGCGGACAACGTCCTGAAGGTCTACGACGGCACCACCGGCGCACTCCTGACCGATGTGGAAGTGACCCCCATTGAAGAGGCTCGTCATGTCAGTGTGACGGCCCTGCCCAGCGGCTACGCCCTGCTGCAATATGATGACGAGGACTACAATACCCTCGCCATCCAGACCTACGGCGGCGAAGGGCTGCTCTGGTCGTCTGCTGACGAGACGGAGCAGTACACCTACGTCTCCTACCTCACCAACACCGCCAACGGCCCTCTGCTCACAGCCCACCGGGACAACAGCGACTCGTCGAACCTCTCCGACGTGCTGGACATGGAGGGCAATGTGCTCCTCCGTCGCCTCGGTAGCTGCTACAGCACCGATGGCCTGCCCGACGACTGCTTTATCGCGCGGCAGGGCTTCGACTACGGCCTGATGGACTCCACCGGCCAGTGGCTCTACCGCGAAAGCATCTTTTCCTCCCCCGGCGACGACTCCGGCGGAGGCTATCTGTATTGACAACGGAGGTTTTTGGATATGAAAGAGAAGATTTCCCGCCGCAGCTTCCTGCAGGTGCTGGGCCTCGGCCTCGGGGCGGCAGTGCTCACCGCCTGCACCCCCGGCGCAGCAGACTCCCCCGTCAACTCTCCGGCAGCGTCTGTCCCCGACCCGGACACCACCCCTGAACCTTTCCTGTCCGTGGAGGAGTTCCCCCGCCTCGACGGCTCCACGGCCTGCATCCCTCTGATGGCCCAGCTCAAGGCTGACGTCACCGGCATGGACCTGCTCGAGGCCCAGACCGGCATCACCGTCAGTACCACAGCCTATGCGTGGGAGAACTTCGGCCTCTGGTCCCGCAGCGACAGCGACGACTACGGCGCACAGCTGCTCATCGTCTACGAGGCTCCCGAGTACGTCAAGGAAGAGCTGGCCGAGGCCGACGCAAAGCTGGAGCAGAAAGCCATCGGCCGGGACGCGCTGGTCTTCATCGTCAACGAGTCCAACCCCGTCCAAAGCCTGACCCAGCAGCAGCTGCGGGACATCTATGCGGGCCGCATCACCAACTGGAAGGAGGTCGGCGGCGCAGACGCCCCCATCGTGGCCTTCCAGCGGGGGGTGGACTCGGGCAGTCAGACCCTTTTCAAAAAGCTGCTCATCGACAAGGGCGATGGCCAGTTGATGACCGCCCCCACCGAGCTGGCTCCCGCCGACATGGGCGGGCTGGTGGACCGCATCGCCGAGTACAACAACTCTGCCAACGCCATCGGTTTCTCCGTCTATTACTACATCGACCAGATGTATTCGAAGCCCGGACTCCGCCTGCTGGCCGTGGATGGTGTGACCCCCAGCAATGACACCATCGCCAGCGAGAGCTACCCCCTGTGCAACGAGTTTTATGCGGTCATCCATGGGAATGCCGCCCCCGACAGCCCCCAGCGGAAGGTCTACGACTGGCTGAGCACCGACGAGGGCCGCCGATGCATCGAAACGGCAGGGTATGTGGCCTGCGGCGGAGCGGCTACACCACCAGACACCACAGCGGCGTCGTGATGAGCGACAGCACCGTAGAGAGGGCCGTACACTTGCTGGCGAACGCAGAATCGGCACCGTACTTCTCGGCAAGGATGGCAGTAGTGCCGCCCATTGGCATCCCCGCCAGAACAACAGCGACCCCGGTGGCCAGCTCTCCCACATGGGCTGCGCGGCAGCCCACCAGCACCACCAGCGGCATCAGGAACAGCCGGATGACACAGTAGAGGATGGCGTCCCGGTCCAGCAGCGGGTGGAGGTCGCAGCTGCCGATGATAGCCCCGATGAGGAGCATCGACATGGTCATGTTGCAGTTGCTGGTGCACTGGAGAGCTTTGCCGAGAAAGGCGGGCAGCTGGCACTGGGTCAGCATGAGGGCCATGCCCACGAACACCGCCAGAATACAGGGGTGAGTTAGGGTCTTGCGGAGGACGGCGCGGTGGCGCGTCCTTCTCCCGGGGCTGGCGGCTGCATCGTCCTGCATGAAGTAGGACACGCCCATCGACCACATCACGATGCGCTGCGGGATGAGGTAAACGGATGTCAGCAGCAGCCCCACTCCGCCGAACAGGCCCTCGGTCAGCGGACTTCCCAGAAAGCCCGCGTTGGAGCAGACCGTGCCGTACTGCATCACAGCCTTCCGCGCGAAGGCGTAGCGGTCATAGCAGACCGCGCAGATCACGCCATAAAACACCTGCAGCACGATGGACAGGATGAGGATGTCCCGCGTGCTGCGGAAGATCTCCGCATTGAACTCGATGCGGAACGACTGGATGATGTTTGCCGGCAGGATGAGAAAGAGCAGCAGGTCGGTCAGGCAGGCGCGGCCCTGCTCGGTGATGATGTGCTTCTTCGTCAGAAAGATGCCAATGGCCAACAGCAGCATCATCTGTGCCTGCAGGCTCAGCATGGTGGAAAACTCGGGCACAGATATTCCCCTCTCGTTTGAACGTCCTCTTTTGATGAATTTTCGATGAATTTATTATACCGGCATGGTGCAGGAAGTGCAAGGCCCGCAAGCCCTCCGGCAGCATGATTTTTCCGAATGGTCGGATACCGCCACGCCGCAAAAAGCAAAAGCCCCGCGATACACGCCGCCTTTCGGCGGTATATCGCAGGGCTTTTTTGGAGCTGGTGACAGGAGTTGAACCTGCAACCCACTGATTACAAATCAGTTGCGCTGCCATTGCGCCACACCAGCAAAGCGTACCCTCTCGCATCGCGCAGGGTACTTTAGTAGAATACCAGAAACTTCCCCGGTTGTCAATATCTTCTGCGGCTTCTGCCTCAGAATGCGAAAGCGCCCCACCGCTCCTGACAGAACGGCGGGGCGCCTGAGTGGTTTCGTGAGTGTTACTGTGCGGCCATTGCCCGCTGGATGGCGGCGAAGTTCTCGAGGGTCAGGGCCTCAGGGCGGATGCGGGCATCAAAGCCCGCCGCCTCGATGGCGGCGATGACCTTCTCCTTTGGCAGGCCGAGACCGCTGGCGATGGCGTTGGCTGCGGTCTTGCGGCGCTGGCCAAAGGCCGCGCGGATGAGGGCGAAGTAACCGTCCTCATCCTCCACCTGCACGGCAGGAGCGGGGCGGATGTCCATCCGCACGACGGCGCTGGTGACTTTTGGGGCCGGGTAGAAACTGCCCGGCGCGGCAGTAAACATCAGCTTGGAGGTGGCGTAGTAGCTCACAGCACAGCTGATGGCGCTGGAGGCGCGGGTGCCGGGCGCAGCGGCCAGACGGTCGGCGGCCTCCTTCTGCACCATGACCGTCAGGTTCTGGATGGGCAGGCGGTCGCCCAGCAGCTTCATGACGATGGGGCTGGTGATGTAGTAGGGCAGATTGGCGCAGACGGCCACCGGCATCCCGGGGAACTCCTCCTCAATAAGGGCACGGAGATCCGCTTTTAAAACATCTTGTAATATCAGTTTAAAATTATCCACACCGGCCATCGTTTCGGCCAGCAGAGGCGGCAGACGCTCGTCCACCTCGATGGACACCACCTTGGCGGCGCGGCTGGCCAGCTCTTTGGTCAGCACGCCGATGCCGGGGCCGATCTCCAGCACGCCCCAGTTCTTATCGACGCCGCTGGCATCCACGATCTTCGGAGGCAGGCCGGGATTGATGATGAAGTTCTGTCCAAAACCCTTGGAAAGCGCAAAATCGTATTTTTCGCACAGGGTACGGATCACGGAGAGGTCGGTCAGCTCCGGCATAGTGTTTTTTCCTTTCTCTTATATCAAGACGCGCTTTCCACGCTGGAAGCAGCCGCCTCCGAGGAAACCTCGCCCTCCCCTGCTGCCTCGGAAGAGGCGGCGGCGGAGTCTGCTGCGAGGTCGGCATCGTTCACGCCGCCTACGGTGGTGGTGCCGGTGAGCTGCTGTGCGCAGCTGACGGCACGCTGGATCTGGGGGTCGGTGTCGAGAGTGTAGTCGTAATAGCTCACCTGCTCGTCCGGGGTCAGCGGACGCTCCACGTCCACGGTCAGGCCGGTGCCGTCGAAGCAGGAGCCGTCGCCGCAGATGAGCTTAGCCACCGTGACCACCACAGCGCTGCCGTCCGAGAGGCGCTGAGGGCTGCTTTGGATGGTGCCCTTGCCCATGGTGCTGCTGCCCACGAGGCGTGCGCCGCACAGGGAGCGCAGGCTGGACGCAAACAGCTCTGCCGCGCTGGCGGTGTTCTCGTTCACGAGGCAGACGGAGGGCTGGCTGATGACGGTGTCGTCGGTGCTGCTGCCCAGCAGGGTGCGGTTTCCGGTCTTATCCTCGGCATAGGCCAGCACACCTTCCGGCGCGACGAGGTCGATGCAGCTGATGGCGTCGTCGAGGATGCCGCCGCTGTTGTCGCGCAGGTCGAACACGAAGCTCTGCGCACCACTGGCGGTCAGGCTGCGCAGGGCAAAGTCCAGCTCACTGGGGGTGGAGTTGTCGAACTGCCAGATCTTGATATAGCCCACATTCTCCTGCACCATGGCGGAATCGACGCTGTTGGCCGTGAAACCGTAGTGGGTCAGGTCAGCGGCGTGCTGGGCGTTCTCGCTGTCCAGCCAGACCACATTGACGGTGATGCCGCTCTCGCCCCGGAGCTTGTTCTGGACGGCCTCTGCGCCGCCCAGACTCTTGACGTCCGTGCCGTCGATGGTGATGATGTAATCGCCTTTTTGCAGGCCGGCCTCCTTTGCGGGGGACTCGTCGTACACCTTGGTGACCTTGGCGTAGCCGGACTGGTCGATGGCCAGCTCCACGCCGATGCCGATCAGCTTGCCGCTCTGGGCATTGAGCAGGTCGGTGTAGGCCGAGGCGGTGTAGTAGCGGGCGTACTTGTCGCCGGTGCCCAGCAGATAGCCTGCGGTCAGACGGTCGTACAGCATCGTCTCGTCGATGTCGTAGTAGTCGTTGGCACGCACATAGCGGTCTACTTCGGCCACCTTGTTGTACATGCTCTCCTTTTCCTTCACGCTGGTGACGGTGCGGTCAAACAGCCGCATCGCCAGCAGCATCGTGATGGAAAATGTGACCGTCATTGCCAGAATGACGATGGTCACAGTCATCCCTACGGAAATTTTACGGTTCATTCAGTTTTCCTCCCCGGTTCAGACCAAAAGCATCAGGACGACGCTGCCCAGCACCGACAGCAGGAATACTCCCGCCAGCAGCAGACAGCCCGCCCGAAGGATACGCTTGCGTTTTTGCTCGTTCATTTCGCCTTATGGCCTCCTTTGACCCCTCGACACAGTATTATTTCATAGGAATATAACCACGGGGATTGACTGCATTGGCCTTGGAGCCGCCCTTCCACACCTCAAGGTGGAGATGGTTGCCCGTCGAGTTGCCGGTAGAGCCGACATAGCCGATGAGTTCACCCTGCTTGACGTACTTGCCCGCCGACGTTGCCACCGAGCGCATATGGCCGTAGAGGGTGGAGTAGGCGTTGCCGTCCGACATTTTGCCGTGGTAGATGATGACGTAGTTGCCGTAGCCGCCGCTGGACCATCCGGCCACCTGTACATAGCCGCTGGCGGCTGCGTAGATGGGGGTGCCGGCGGGGGCGGCGAAGTCGGTGCCTGCGTGGAGCTTGTTGACACCCGAGACGGGGTTCTTGCGCCAGCCGTATTCACTGGAGATGCGGGTATAGCTCTTGAGGGGGCAGATGAAGCCGCTGAAGCTCAGCTGCGGCTTGCTGGCCGCTGCGGCTGCGATGAGTTTCTGGATCTCCTTTTTGACGGCCTCGTAGTTCATCTCATCCGACTCGATGGCCGCCTGCGCGTCCTTCTGGGCCTGCTGAGCCTCGGCGGCGCTCAGGCGGGCCTCCTTGACGCTGGAGTTCAGCTCGTTCTGCTTGCTCTGCATCTGCTTATTCTGGGCACTCAGCTCGGCCTTTTTGTTCTGCAGCTGGGTGCGCTCCGCCACAAGCTGGGTGCGGTCATTCACAAGGCTCTCTCGGGCAGCCTTCATGGTGTCAAGGATCTCGGTATCCTTCACCGAGATGTCCTGCATGACCTCGTTGAAGGTCAGCAGCTCGTACAGGTCGTTCACCGAGCTGAGCATGGCCACGCTGCCGCCGTCCCGCAGCTCCTGCATCGCGGCCATATGGCTCTTGAAACCTTCCCACTGGTCGGCGATGTCCTGCTCTTTCTGGGCGATCTCGGCCTGCTTGGCGTTGATCTGCTGCTCCTTGACGCCGATGCTGTTCTGCACCTCGGCGATCTGGCCCTGAAGCACGCTGATCTGGCTCTGGATCACCGAGACCTTTTCCTTCAGCTCGGACTCGAGGGCCTTTGCGGCAGCTTCCTTCTTCTTGGCGTTGTTCAGCTCTGTCTTATGCTGCTGGATGGACTGGGAGAGCTTATCCAGCTTGTTCTGCAGCGAACTCATGCTGGTGGCCGCGCTGGCCGGATAGACCGTCATGCTCAGCACAAGGCAGGCCGCCGCCACAAAGGCACAGGCAGCACGCATCATGACCGAGTGGCCGGAGGGCTTTGCGTGGCGGGGCGAGTGGCGCAGGACGAAGCCTGCGGAATGCTTATCGTGATACACAGTAGGCCCTCCTTACACATTGAGGTGCTTGCGGATGGAGAACATACTGCCCAGACCACCCACCAGAGCGCCCGCCACGAGGCTGTAGGTCAGGATGGTGGGCCAGACGTTTTCCAGCGGCACCAGAGCCATGCCCATGAGCATCTGCCACAGACTGCCCAGCGTGGGCGAGATCTCCACGATATAGGCGTAGCCGCCGATGCTGGCCGCCGCTGTGATGATGCCGGAGATGAGGCCCATCACCAGACCCTCGATGACGAAGGGCAGGGTGACGAGGGCGTTGGTGGCGCCGACGTACTTCATGATCTCGATCTCTCGGCGGCGGGCAAAGACGCTCAGCCGGATAGTGGTGCCCACCGTGATGATGCTCACGGCCATCAGCACCAGCACGACGATCCGCCCGGCCTTGGTGACGGCCTTCTGGACGTCCACAAAGGTCTTGGTCATCTCGATGGGGGCCGTGACGCTGTAGACGCCCTCAATGGCCTCGAATTTCCTGCTCATGGCCTCCATCTGGCTCAGATCTGACAGGGAGACGCGGTAATTTGCTTTAAAGGGGTTGTCGTTCTCGAACTCGTCCAGTAGGTCGGCGTACTCGGACATATAGCCCTTGTACTGGTTCAGGACGTCCTCTTTGGACATATACTGCACCCGGCTCACCCCTGCGGTGCTGCCGATGGCCGCGCCGACCGACTCGATGAGGGTGTTGTCGGCCTCGGGGTCTACATAGACCACCATCTCGTTCTGGGTACCCAGATAGTTGACCATGCTGTCCACGTTCACCTCGACGAGGCTGGCGAAGGTGTTCAGGGTCATGCAGACGCTGAGCGAGGCGATGCAGGCAATGGTCATGGCCCAGTGCTTGCCGAGGTTGCGCACGCCGCGCCGGGTCAGGAAACCAAACGTCGAGATCTTCATGCGTGCACCTCCTCGCCGAAGCTGGCCGGGACGTCGGAGATGATGCGGCCGTTCTTCAGGGTGACGGTGCGGCGGTTGAAGCGGCGCACCAGCTCATGCTCGTGGGTGACGACCAGCACTGTGATGCCCATTTCGCTCACCCGCTCCAGCAGCTCCATCATCTCAAGGCTCATCTCGGGGTCGATGTTGCCGGTAGGCTCGTCCGCGATGACCAGACGAGGGCTGTGGGCCAGAGCGCGGGCCACGGCCACCCGCTGCTGCTCGCCGCCGGAGAGGAACTCGGGGTAGACCTTTGCCTTATCCTCCAGATGCACCAGCTCCAGCATATAGTTGACTCGTTCCTTGATGTCCTTCTTGCCGATGTTGGTGACGTGCATCGCAAAGGCGATGTTCTCGTAGACCGTCATGGTCGGGATGAGGCGGAAGTCCTGAAAGATGATGCCCATCTGGCGGCGGAGATAGGGCACTTTGCCCCGGCGCAGCCGGGCGACATCCTTGCCGTCCACGAGCACGCGGCCCTCTGTGGGCAGCTCCTCCCGGAGGATGAGCTTGAGCAGGGTGGACTTGCCTGCACCGGAGTGTCCCACCAGAAAGACGAACTCGCCGTCTGCCACATGGAAGTCGATGTCCTCCAGCGCGGGCTTGTCGCTCCTCTTGTATATCTTGGTGACATGTTCAAAATCTATCATGAGTATCTTGCTCCTGAAAAGTTATTTGGTACAGAAGTTCCAAGCTTAAACCTCTCAGTCTCGCTTCGCTCGACAAGGCCAGGTTGCGGCTCCCAGCATCCGCTTCGTGCTTTGATAAGCACTCGCGTCTTGCTGGCCGCTGCCCCAACAATGACTCCCTGTTTCCGCCACTGGCGGCGGTCGTCGTTGTTGCCCCTACCGAGGGGA
>OLZW01000754.1_pt1 | contig 26413 bp, 18 predicted proteins | sample 1674281 | NCBI WGS metagenome assembly OLZW01 (sample SAMEA103958157, study PRJEB25191) | human gut metagenome | biome: human-associated habitat [ENVO:00009003]; feature: intestine environment [ENVO:2100002]; material: feces | place: Germany | collected 2013/2015
CCTTAATGCAGCCAAGGAACAGCAGGCAAATAATGAAATTATTAAAGATAGACTGCAAGGGCAAATTAATAATTACAATGCGCAAAAGCAAACTGCTGAAAGCAACCAAAAAACAGCACAAGATAATTTAAATTCTTATATAGCGGATAGTTTAACTAAATATAATGAGGATTTAAAGAAGGATGATAAAGAAGAAATAGATAAAATTGAATTTGTTAAATTGTTGGAAGCAGGAAAAACCGATTATGCTGCTGACTATACAACGAAAAATCAGGCGCTTACAGAAGCAACTAACGCGGTAAATGAAATTATTGCTCAAATTACTGCAAAACAAGATGAAATGAATGGATATGCTGATTATAATCAGACAATTTCTAATCTTGAAACCAGAATTAATGAGCTGAAAGCAAAAATTGGACCGTTAGAAAATGCAATAAAAGCTGCACAGGAAAATTATGATGAAGCGCTTAAAAAAGGTATTACAGAAGATGTTGTAAATCATGCTATTTTCAACGGACATATCGGTGATGAAAACGATACTTATGTAACCGTTAATGTTCCTGATTGGTATAAAAATCAATACGGCAGCGCAGCTGAACAAATTGGCATGATTGACTATGCGGCAAGCCTGCTTGACAGAATGAATGAGCTTATTAAAATGTCGCAGCAATACAGCGGCACTGATGTTGGTGCTAAGTATACCGCTGAACTTACCCGTATCCAGAGTGATTTGCAGGCATTGGGTTTACTGACTGTAGATTCTGTCGGTAATATTGGCATTGCCGAAGGTGCAAGCAGCGTGCCTACTATTGAACTTAAAGATTTAATGGTGTCCGGCGGCAATGTTAATATCAGTGCAGATACATTGAATGGCAAGGGTAATGTTACTGCTCATGGCGACCCTTCTGTAAAAATTATCAATAATACAGATTTCTTCCTGCGTGTCAATGATGTAAAAATTGACAGCGATGGCGGTAAGGTAAGCCATAATGATGTATCTATTAATCCGACAGGAGAAGGTTACAAATATAATGGCGTTGGCATTACTGCAAAACAGGGAGATTCTGCAAACGGTAATAATGCGCAAATTACAATCCGTAATACTACAGGCACTAAAGCCAGTGATTCTACACTTTATACCCCTGACATTGGTATTTATGGCGAAATTTATAATCCTTACGGCAATATTAAAATTGAAAATGACAATAACAGTATTTATGTTTCTGGTGAATATACCGAGGATGGCGTGAAAAAATCCGGCAGCATTAAAGGGCGCACTATTAACCTTACTGCGGGCGGTTCTGTAACGCAGGGTTACACTGATGAGATTTACAATGTAGCCGGTGACCCCAAAAACGCATTGGATGCAGATTATATTACGGCTATTCAAAATGCTTTGGTTAACGCATTAGGCAATAAAAAAGATGATGAAGGTGAATACTATGCTGCATTTGATAGTATTGATAAGTTGGCAGAATTCCTGACGGGTTTAACTGTTGATGGTAAAGTCTTGGATAAAGAAACAGCTTTGCAGGCAGCTAAACAGCTTACCGGACAGGTTAATAACAGTAGGCCTGGCATTGCAGCAGGCGGCGCTATTTACATCAATGCGGCAAGCATTAACGTAAACGGTACGCTCCAAAGCGGATTTGAAGAATACAAGCTTGCTATCAATCGGGATAAGGCAGCAGGTTTAATTGAGGCAGGAAATACTACCGGTAAAGATAATCTTACTTATGAAGATTTTATGAATAATACCTGGCTGGTAACTGCTGGCGAAACCGGTGCTTATTATGATACAACCAAAGGCGAATTTGTTTACGGCGTACAGGCATGGTATAACCCCATTACTAACGAGATATTTACAGAAGACATTGAACAGGCAGGCGGCGGGCGTATTTACCTGACTGGCGCTATTGCCAACACCAATGCAAGCGGCGGCAAACTGGTTGTGCTTGATGGCGGTTCTGACTACACCATTGACGGCAGTGTTGCTAATGCAGGTAAATATACATTTAAACTTGGCAGCATTAATGCAGAAACTGTTGATGGGCGTATTGAAATTAATGATACCAGTTCAGGTCAAACTGTTAAGACCGTTTACACTAATGCAGATGTTGATGATAACGGTAAAGCTACATATAATCCTACAAAAGGGCAGTACTACAACTGGAGCAATGGTACAGAAAGCCGTGTAACTACCAGTTACAAACATGTAAGCGACAGCAGCTGGTGGGGGCTTTCCAGTAGTAGTTGGGAGTCGGTTGTTGGGCAGCTTGATGAAGTTACCAAAGATCAGATGCAGGTTGGCGAGCCGGTTACAACTGACGGTAAACAGCTTGATACAGGTAATGTTATTACAAATGGTTCTGTAAACGGATACACTCAACTTGGCACAGAAGGTAGCGGAACAACGGCTGTAACCGGAAGCACGGCAAAGAATGATAAAACTTTGTATCAAATTATGTTTGAACGCAAAGGTAAACCTAAACAGGGTAAAAACGATGCCGGTGAATTATTATACTTGGATGCTAATGGTGAATTGACTACATCCAAGGAAGGTACTACTCCTTATTACTTGAGGGATGAGAATGGAAAGCTTATTTACGAAACTGTAATAAGTGATAAAGTTACCACCACCAAGAAAAAAGGTTTGCTCGGACTGTGGGGCAAAACTGTTACAACGGAATGGAAAGAAACAAGCGGCGTTATTACTGCCTACAACTTCGGCTTGAAGGCTGATAACCCGATTGGCATTGAGTTTGTTGGCTATGCTGATGGCAGCCGCGGTACTATTACCAGCAATAGTGATATCCTGCTTGGCGGCGATATCCGTATGGGCCAGGTTAATATTACCAGTGGCGGCAGCATTAACCATGTTGGAGACGCTACGGTAATTTCTGACAATGCAGAATTCAATGCGCATACCGGCATTGATGTAATCCAGAAGAATGTTAATAATGCACTTACGCTTAACGCAAAAACTGCGGGTGGTAATATTAACATTCAGGCTTTGGCAGCAAATACCAACAATATGGTTTACATTGATAACGTAAGCACCGGTGCAGGCAACGTAAGAATTACTGCCGAAGGCAGCTTGTTGAACTACCATGATAATGTGACGAGTATGGCGGCAGATACGGCTGTTGTAAGCGGCGATAGCATTACCTTACAATCTTACGGCGGCAGCATTGGCACAAAAGATGACAGGCTGCTTATTGACGGCGACGTTCATTATGGTGTTGATGGAGATACAACTCACGGAGCAGTTAAGGCTAAAGCTGCGGACGGTATTTACCTTGCCGAAGTAAACGGCAATATGTACCTTGGCGAGATTGTTGCCGAAGACGGCGATGTTGTACTTGAAGTTAAAGGCGAAGACGCAGGCTTTGTAGATGCGATTGTTAATAACAGCAACGACAACAAAGACGATAACCGCATTGAAGAATGGACTAAACTCGGCCTGCTTGGCACAGATACCGTAGAAAAGACGCAGAACAATCAGAGCAACCAGCTGACTAACCTTGAAAACGCAGCGCTTAACGGCAGCATGTTTATGGACGAAGAAGGTACTGTAAGCTTTGAACAGGCGCAGAAACAGGGGGCAAAACTTGTTGAAACAGGCAAGAACTTTGTTGAACAAATGGAAGGCGCCAATGCAAACGTGCAGAAAGCACGTGAAAACCTGAATACTGCACAGGGTAAATTGAATGAGGCTATTGCTGACCTTAACGATAAGAAGAAAGGCAGCGAAGCAGCTTACAAAACTGCGCTTGAAGCTTACAACAATGCTTATGACGCTTATGAACAAGCCAGCGCTGATTATGAGCAGCAAAAAGCAACCTTTATTGAAAACAGCGGTTTTAAAGATAACAAGCAGGCGGTTAACTGGCTTACTAACTACGAAGCTATCGGCAACGCGGCAGACGACAACTACGGCTGGACTGATAAGCAGTTGTTGTACGCGGTGCAGGATACTGTTATTAACCCCAATGCAGGCAGCGTAAGCGATGTTAAAACTGCCAACGTAACCGGCAACAACATTACGTTTATCTCCGACACCGGCAATTTGGGTGTAGTAGATGATCAGGCAAGTTCGCTTTCAGAAATTGGGTTAAAAGCTGAAGATCTGGCAGATTTGTTTACCGGTAAGATTGAAGATAAAACGGGCTTCCTTGAAAAACTTGCTTCTGCAAGAGCTGGTGACGTTGTTTGGGGCGATGATGATGTTGTTATCCGCCGCACTACCCCGGTAAGCGTTAAACTGAACAGTGACGGCGGTAAAGTTAAAGTACAAAATACAAGCGGTGATATGGCAGAACACATTTACCTGCTGGCGAAGGATTCCGTACTTAACGCTGATAAATTTGCTGCTAACGACCTGCGCCTGAGCGGACAGGAAGGTTTGAACGTAAATGAAGTTATCGGCAATAGTATTTACCTTGAAGGCGGCAGCGGCGATATTGGGCATAAAGTAAATGATGCTTTGCAGGCTGTACAGGTAACGCTTAAAGATAACGGTTTCATCAGTGCCAACGCAGCAGGCAATGTAGCTTTGCAGCAGGTTCTTGAAGATACTGGTAAAATTGTGGACTTTACACTGGGCAGTGTTGCAGGTAAAAATGTAGATATTGACGCTGTTGGCAGCATTGTAAGCAGAAAGGACGATATCGGTTACATCAACGCAAGTGAAACTATTGACCTTACCTCTACCACTGGCGGTATCGGTACAAGTGATGAAGGTCTGCGCATTAAGAACAGCGGCGCGGTTGTTAATACTGATGTTCAGAGCGCAATCAACATTGAAGCCAAACAGGACGGCACGCTGATTCTTGGCACTATGAAACAAGCTGATGGCGGCGTAAATGTTGACAGTGAAGGCTCGATTTACATCGGACATGAAAATGACCCTGAAACTGCTGAAAATGAATACGTAGAAGGCTACATCGATGCTAAAGATGATGTTAACCTGTACGCAGCGGAAGATATTATCATCAGCGGTAAGCTGCACGTTAACAAGGACGATGGCAGCGCAAGTGATGGCGGAAATCTTAACCTTCATGCCGATAACGGTGATATTAAGCAGACCACTACCGGTAAGGAAGATAACATTGTTGCGGCTAATGTAGGCATTGCAGCAATTGGCGGCGATGTTAAGCTTGACAACCCGTACAATGTAATTGGAAATGTTGATATTGTGGCAGTTGGCGGCAGCCTTGCTTTGGCGGTAAGCAACCCTGACGGCTTTAACGTAGATATGGGCGGCTTTACCAATATGAAGGGCGGCGATGTAAGCTTTACCAACAACAACGGCAGCATTAACATTACTACGGAAGATATTGAAAACTCCGAAGAGCAGGCCCCTGCCAACATCAACGGCAGCCTTACTGTAACTGCTGATAAGTTAGTTGAGGAAACCGAAGCCAATGTTAATAACTATGGCATTCTTAATGCTACTGGTGATATCAGCTTTAATGCAGAAGATAATGTTAACAATAAAGGCGCTGTAAAGGCAGGCGCAGACGTTGACTTCGACGCAGGCAATGATGTAAATAACGAAAGCACTGTAAGTGCAGGTGCAGATGTTAGCTTCGGTGCAGGCAATGATATCATTAATAATGATATTGTTGATGCAGGCAGGAACGTTAACTTTAATGCGGCTGAAGATATTTACAATAACAGTACTGTAAATGCTGATGAAACCATTGAGTTTACTGCAGTTGACGGTGTAATTAACAGCGATACTGTTAACGGTAAAGATGTTATCATGCAGGCTATTGAACAAGAGCTTGAAAACATTCTTGCCAAAGACAGCGTAACGCTTAACGGCGACAGAATCCACGGACAGAATATTACCCAGAATACGGATGCAGACGGCGATTTAATTATCAACACGGATTCCGATAGCGGCAGCGGACCGATTGAATCGCTGGTAATTGATAAGATTGATGCTAACGATAAATCCGTATTTACGGAATTGTGGGCAGTAGAAGCCGATATTACAACTGTTGATGACAAGATGGACTTTAATGACATCATGATTGAAGAAAATGCATGGCTTGAAAATAGCGGCACTTTGGCAACCATTTACGGTAATGTACCTGTAAAAGATGACGATGCCAATGTTCATATCTACCAGTCTTATCCTTCTATGTATGTTAACTTCATAGATGCAGATACCGTTGAAACTGACGGCAGGCTGCTGAGCCTTGATGATTACTGGTACGCTTACGACCAGCGCTTCACGGCAGAGAACCATCTGCGCTGGCAGCATGGGCGTTACCTTGACGAGGACTGGAAACAGGCATACGGCTACGGATTATCGCTGCATAACCGCTACGGTCTGATTGATTATCAGGAATTTACCGAAACAAACGCCGGTGCTGATGAAGTTGCTGTAGAAGCTTAACAAAAATTAATATCCGGGGGCTGTATGCCTCCGGGTATTACAAATAATTTTGGAGGTCAGGCATGAATAAAAAAGCGGAATCTTTTAAAAAGTATCTTGATGACAAAAAAATTACCTGTTTTACTGTTGACGAAATTGCCGGTGATAATTTAAACAGCGTTGTTTTCCGTTCTAATATTGAAATTAACGGGCAGCAGCTGCCGACGATTGTAATTTTAGACAGCAGTATTTACGGCATGGTGCGTGTGCTTGTTGCGCCGCGTGTTTTAAACGATGCCAACGAAGCAGGGCTTTTAAAGGAACTTAACCGTCTTAACAAAGGGTTTAAATCGTTTAAATATTATTTTGATGATAACGGCTCACTTGTTTTGGATTGCTGCGTTTTGCTGCCCGGCAGCGAAGCGGACGGCGATTTGATTTACACTATGTTTGATGTTATCATCCGCCATTTAAATGGGGAATACAAAAAACTTATGCAGCTTATCTGGCAGTGATGGTTTTGGAAAGCCTGAAAAATAATAATACTAAAAAACGCCGTTCAACCCCGGCGTTTTTTACTGTTTTAAATAAGTGTACAAACACGGATTAAGTTCACGGCTTTTATTATATTCTTTACATTTTAATGATTAATTTTCAAAAGTTCACAAAAAATTACAAATTTTATTGACAGAAAAGTATTTTAGTGATAAATTTCAGACTATATATTATTTTATTTTAAGGGAAAGAGGTAAGTATCATGACAGGATTAATGTTGTTAGGTATCGCATTAGTCGTGTGTGCATGCGGCTATTTTATCTATGGCCGCTGGCTTGTAAGACTGTGGGGCGTAGATCCCAATGCAAGAACACCGGCTTATGTGCATGAGGACGGCAACGACTACGTTCCCTCCTCCAAATTTACGGTTTTTGCGCATCAGTTTTCGTCCATCACGGGCGCAGGCCCTGTAACCGGCCCTATTATTGCCGCTATGTTCGGCTGGGCGCCGGTAATGCTGTGGCTGATGATTGGCGGCATCTTCTTCGGTGCCGTGCAGGATTTCACCGCGCTGTACGCTTCCGTTAAAAACGAAGGCAAATCCATGGGCATGCTTATTGAACAGTACATCGGCAAAACCGGTAAAAAAATGTTCCTTTTGTTCTCGTGGCTGTTTACCCTGCTTGTAACTGCCGCTTTTGCGGATATTGTTGCCAGCACCTTTAACGGCTTTAAGGCAGACGGCGGCCTTGCAACCCCTAATGCCGCTGCGGCGTCCATTTCGATGCTGTACATTGTTGTTGCTATTGCCTTCGGCTACTTTTTAAAGAAATGCCCTCTGGCAGAAGGCCCGAAACTGGCAGTTGCCATTGTGTTGATGATTGCCATGCTGTGGGCAGGCATTGAATACCCGCTGTATTATGATAAAACAACTTGGCTTTATGTAGTTTTTGCTTATATGTTTATGGCAGCGGTTATGCCGATGTGGCTTTTAATGGAGCCGCGCGATTATTTAAGCGTATTTTTGCTTTTAGGCATGATTGCCAGCGGCGTTATCGGCGTTATTTTTACCAATCCGTCTATCGAACTGCCGGCGTTTAACGGCTTTGTTGTAAACGGACAGCCGCTGTTCCCGATACTTTTCATCACCATCGCCTGCGGCGCTGTATCTGGCTTCCACAGCCTGGTATCTTCCGGCACTTCTTCCAAAACCGTTTCCAACGAAAAAGACATGCTCTTTATCGGTTACGGTTCAATGCTTATTGAATCAATCCTTGCAGTTGTTTCGCTTATCGTTGTAGGCGCTGCGGCAACCGGCGGCGTAATGCCCAAAGGCACGCCGTTCCAGATTTTTGCCGGTGCCGTTGGCGGCTTTATGGGCATGTTTGGCCTTTCGGCTCACGTTGCAACCTGCGTAATTACCATGTGCGTATCCGCACTTGCGCTTACCACGCTCGATTCCGTTGGGCGTATTGGCCGTATGTGCTTCCAGGAACTTTTCACCTCCGGCAAACCGGAAGAAATGAGCGGCCTGCAGAAAGTTTTAACCAACAAATATTTTGCAACCGTTATCACCCTGTTCTTCGGTTATCTGCTCTGCCTGGGCGGCTACATGAACGTATGGCCGCTGTTCGGTGCAGCCAACCAGCTGTGCGCAGCGCTGGTATTCATTTCGCTTTCGGTATTCCTTAAAGTTACCGGCCGCCAGGGCTGGATGCTTTATGTGCCGATGGGCTTTATGTTTGCCGCAACCATGAGCGCGCTTGCCATGAGCATTTACGGCATTGTTAACAAACTCGTTACCGGCGCACCGTTTGGCATGCTTACCGACGGTTTGCAGCTTGTTGTTGCCATTGCCCTTATTATTCTGGCACTTTTAATTGCCACCAACGGGCTTAAAACTTTGTGCGGCAGCAAAGCCGGAAGCAAAAATGAAACCGCAAACGCATAATTAAATGTAAAAATTTTGTGGCGCAGCCTGTAATACGCACGGGCTGTGCCTTTTTATGCGATTATTTTTTTACTGCATACTGTTTTTTTAATCTGAATTGTGTTAGAATTATTACATAGCCATTTTATCTTGGGAGGTAAGAGAATGAAAAAATTATTTAATCTGTTAATGGTAGCCCTGATGGCTGTATGTTTTGCTGTTCCCGCTATGGGCAAAGCCGAAGCCGCTAAAGTTGTAGTACTTCCTCTGGTTAACAACTCTGGTTCCGAAACCGCAGGCCAGATTTATATCAGCGGCGCTATTCAGCTGTTCGATTATCCTGAATACGAACTGCTTGAAAATGACGCTACCAACGATGCTATTGCAGCTGAAAACATTTGCAAAGACGGCGCTTCCAAAGACGCTATGGTACGCATTGCCAAAGCATCCGGTGCAGACCTTGTTGTCGGCATGGTTCTTGATACCTGCGAAGACAACCCGGTATTCCCGAGCGCAGAACGCATTCTGAAACTTGACATCACCGGCAAAACCTATGCTTACAGCGCAGTAAACGGCAAGTTCTATGAACACCGCATTTATGAGGACAAAGAAATCGACGAAACCCTTACCAGCCGCTGGGATTGGGTAAGCGAAGAATTTGGCCGCTGCGTAACACGCGAAATGAAACGTGTTGACAAAGCATTCATGGAAAATGACTTTTAATTAACGGCTGATATTCGGGCTCCTGCTTTTGGGCAGGGGCCTTTTTATTTTGCAGGTGGAAAAAAATATGTCTATATGGTAAAATTAAATGATAGAGTTAGCTTTATCTTAACGGAATTATTATATAGACAGGAGGATGGCACTTTGAATAATGACATCCATATAGTGTTGGACAGCATTGCTTCCGCCGCGGAAACGCCGCTGGCGCATGACGCACGCTGCCATATTTTGCAGCTTATTTTCCGCCATAAAGCGGTTGAGTGGCGCGACGGCGAAAAAACGCCGGAAGAAATGTTTAAAATGGTGAAGGAAAGCGGCGAACTGCCGAAAACTTCGCAGCCGCCGGTTGGCGAGTTTTTGGATTTGTTTACGAGCCTTGCCGAAGAAGGAAAGAAAGTTATAGGTATTTTTGTAGACAGCGTTTTAAGCGGAACTTACCATACAGCCTGCATGGCAGCGCGGCAGGTAATGCAGGAAATTCCCGGTGCCGATATCCGCATTTTCGACAGCCTTACGGCGGCAACGCCCATCAGCGCACTGGCGCTTGATATTTTGAAAAAGGCCGATGAAGGCGCCGGTATGGATGAACTGGAAGCGTTTATTAACGGTGCCATTGCACGCACGGAAACCTGTTTTTCGGTAAATACGCTGGAATATTTGCAGAAGGGCGGGCGCATAGGTGCTGTTGGCGCGCTGCTTGGAAGCCTTTTGGGCATACGCCCGGTAATAACTTTGGATAAGGAAGGCAAACTTGTTGTTGCCGCCAAATGCCGTACCCGCAGCAAGGTGCTTAACACAATGCTTGAAATTTCTTCTTCGCACGGAGAGCTTGAAAGAATCTGCATTGCCCATGAAGGCGCGGAAAAAGATGCCGAATATCTTTACGAAGAAATGACTAAGCGTTATCCCGGTGTGCCGGTACTGATGACCGGCATCGGCGCTGTTTTGGCCACCCATTTGGGACCCGGCTGCATTGGGCTTTTTGTACGTACCAAAGGATAAATCCGGCGCGGCCGGAAAATAAAAAGGCAGGGCTATCTGCCATAATCAAGGAGTGAAGATGAACTTAACACAGACGGCTGTAATTAACGGCCACGATATAAAAAACATGCTGCTGGGCGCTTATGCGGCTTTTGCCGCAGGCTACCGGCAGATTGACGAATTGAACGTGTTCCCGGTGCCTGACGGCGATACCGGAACGAATATGATGCGCACCATGGAAGCGGTACACCGTGCGCTTTTGCCGCTTGATACGGATTCTGCGGCGGATGTTGGTGCTGCGGCTGCCAAAAGTGCCATTATGGGCGCGCGCGGCAACAGCGGCGTAATACTTTCGCAGCTTTTGCGCGGCATTGGGCGCGGGCTGGCAGGCAAAGCGCGCGTTACAGGCAACGAGCTGGGCAAGGCTTTTCAGTTTGGCATTTTATATGCCTACCGCAGTGTTGCCAAGCCGGTGGAAGGCACCATTTTAACGGTGGCGCGCGGCATAGCCAAAGAGGCTTACCACGCAGTGCGCCGCGGTGAGGACTTTACCGAAATTTTAACCGAAGCCATTGCCGGCGGCAAAAAAGAACTGGCACGTACGCCGGAACTTTTGCCCGCTTTAAAAGCAGCCGGTGTGGTTGATGCCGGCGGCCAAGGCCTGATTGTATTTTTGCAGGGCTGCTTAAACGGCCTTCTGGGCAAAAACTTGCCGGAGGAAGATGTGCAGCACATACCCGTTAATAAAATTGCCGCCCTGCCGGCAGAAGAAGTTGACTTAACAAATCCGTACTGCACGGAATTTATTGTAAAAAATACGGCAGTGGATGATAAAACCGTGCGCACGGCTTTGCAGGCAATGGGCAATTCGCTTATTGTAGCGGCGATGGATGATGTGGTAAAAGTGCATATCCATACCGCCAACCCGGGCGCGGTTTTGCAAAAAGCTATTGAGTGGGGCACACTGCACGATATTAAAATTGACAACATGGCAGAGCAGCACGAACACCGTGTATTCAGCGCGGCGGCAGTGCAGCAGCCGGCACCCAAAAAAGAAGGCACCGGCCTTGTAAGCGTGGCGGCAGGCAGCGGCATTGCGCAAATTATGCTGGCGCAGGGCGTTGATGAAATCATCAGCGGCGGGCAGAGCATGAACCCGCCTGTGGAAGAATTTGTACACGCTATTGAAAACGGCGCTTACAGCAAATATATTATTCTGCCCAACAATAAAAACATAGTGCTGGCAGCCCAGCAGGCGCAAAAACTGCTTGGAGCAGACCGTGTAAGCTATGTGCCGACCATTAATCTGGCGCAGGGCATTGCCGCTATTCTGGCGTTTGATTCTTCGCAGACGATGGAAGAAAACACAGCCGCCATGACGGAAGCGGCGCAGAGCGCACACTGTGCGGCAGTAAGCATTGCCGTGCGCGACAGCGTTGTTGGCGGGCTGCCCATTATTAAAGGCGATTATATCGGCCTGTTGGAAAATAAAATCGTCTGCACAGGCTCGGGCTTAAACGAAGCGGCCATAGGCGCGGTGCAGAAAGCCGGTACGGACTGGGAGCTTTTAACCCTGTACTACGGCAGCGATATTACCGAAAACGAAGCGCAAAGCGCGGCGGCGGAACTTGAAAAGCTGTGCCCCGGCGCGGAAGTAGAGGTGCTTGAAGGCGCGCAGCCTTTATACCCGCTGATTATAACTTTGGAATAGCATAAAATTAAGGCATGCAGGCCGCATGCCTTTTGTTTTGGAGGGGACTTATGCAGGAAATTATGCTGGCGATTGTCCTTGGTATTGCCGTGGGGCTCGCCAATTTGCTGAGTTATAAAATAAAATTTTATTTGAGTAAACTTTCTACGCTGTGCTTGTGTACCATGCTGTTTTGCCTTGGTGCAAAAATCGGCTGTGATGATGCGCTGCTGGCAAAACTGGGCACACTCGGCGTTCAGGCCGGAGCCATTGCTTTTGGCGCGGTTTGCGGCAGCATACTTTTTTTATCTGCCGCCATTAAACTGCTGGCGCGCCCGGCAGATACAGAGGAGGGCGAGTAATGCTTAGTGTTGCCGTTTCTCTCGTGGGCGGGCTGCTTTTTGGTTATTTGTTTTTAGATACGGGCGTTAAAGACACGCTGGATTTAATTTTAATGTCGGCGCTTGACGTAATGATTTTTATTGCCGGTATCGAAATCGGCAGCAACCGCGGCATTTTAAAACGCATCTGCAACCTGCACAGCGCGCTGCTGGCGCTTGCCATACCTTTGTCAGTAGCCTGCGGCAGCATTTGCGGCGCACTGCTTTTGGGGCATATCGCCGGGCTGAGCGCGTATGATTCATTGCTTGTCGGCGGCGGGCTTGGATGGTACAGTTTTTCTTCGGTTGTTATCAGTGCCATGTACAGTACGGAAATTGGTACAGTAGCATTTTTGGCAAATATGATGCGCGAAATTTCCGGCTTCTTTTTAATACCGCTTTTGGTGCGCGTGCATAAATTTCTGGCGCTTGCCCCCAGTGGCGCGGCTACTATGGACAGCGGGCTGCCGGTAGTAATAAAATATACCAACCTGCATGTTGGTATGTACTCCTTCATTAACGGGCTGGTGCTTACGCTCATCGTGCCCGTGCTTATTTCGTGGCTGTTGAGTTTAAGGTGAAAATATCGTCAATTTATAAAACAAAACCTGCCTTGCGCAAAAACGCCCGGCAGGTTATTTTATGTTTGTAACTGATTATGCAGTTGTGATTTGTACTGCTCTTTTATATTCGCAAAGTGTTTGCACTGTTTCAGCGATGCAAAAATGCTGCGGCTCTTTGGATTCCGTCCGGGCATGGCACCGGACTCTTGTACAAAGTGCCCTAAATATAGCCGCCGCAGTTTTTGTATCTTGCTTCACAGTGTAAATACTTTGCTTTGCAGTTTAGTATTTGGAATTTGCGTAAGATTGCTGGGTGAGGCATTTTCCTCACCATAGCATTCATGTTCCATTTCAAAGGTAAGAGAAGTTACAAAAATATCATTGGAATCATAAGGGGATTTAGTTTTATAAATTCCATCCGATATTTTTTGAAAATCAGATGTCATATATTTTTGGGGCGTGAAATTTTGAAAATTTTTTATATCGTCTTACCTCCTATAAATTTTGGGTTTGGAGCTTTTCTCCATTCCCAGATAAATAGAAAGTTATTATCTAAATGCTGCTGGCACATGGCAATATGGTTCCCGAGTGAAATCAAGATTAGCGGGTTGTTCATCAACTAACTCTCCATTCCACTCAAGTCCGGTTTTGAAAGCGTTTGCAGCAGCCTTTGCTTCCATTTTTGTTAATAGCAACGCCGCATCCCGGTTTATATCTTCCTCACTGCACTTTGATGGGCTGCCGTATTTGTCGTAATAATAAGTTGGGCCGCAAAGCCAGTAGACCATTTTAGCAGTAACTATATCACAAGCGGGATTCATTACAATTTGTTCAACTGTAAACATTCCATCATCATAATTATAATCTGCAATCATGTAGTGGAGTTCTTCAGCGGATGTGATATGCGAAAATAATTCTGCAATTTCTTTTTTATAAGCTTCAAAACCTATTTCTCTTTGACGGCAGAATCCTTTGTAAAATTCAAGGAACTGAAATTGTTACAGCTCAAAAGACCTGCAAGCTTTTTAATATTACTTGAGTAATCTGCAGATGAAGAAGCCCACACAATACCATTATCCACTATAACAGGCATCATGATACCACTCTGATGTACACGCTGGACTATCTGCTTTACCTTGTCCCATGAAATGTCATTATCAGGTTTATATGTTGCAGCATCGTCTCCTAAATCCTTTGAAAGGATGGACTTTGAGCCGGAAAGATAGAGTAAATCAATTGTTGCCACATCTATCTGCTCAAGCTCCTTTGGTGTGACCGTTTTTACCTTGAAGGTCATATTGGCAGTCTTATCATCATCGCCTGTCTTTCCCTCCTGGTTAAATACACCGTTTCTGAACCAGTTATTGTTCTTGAAACCACCCTTATAATATATGTGTGTGGTATTTACAGGATAATCAAGCGAGCCGTTTTTATCAGCCACCATTATATAGTCACCTTTTCCCTTACCCACATAGGTGTATGTCTGGCTGTCCTTAACTATATCAAAATATCCATCTGTATCAGTGAGGATTACCTTTCCTGTGTTATCTGCCGACTGATTGTCCGGTGTGCCATCATCTATCTTCTCGTATGGATTCTGTGAATCAAGCACTGCTCCATACTCGCCGGTCTCATCGTAATTAAACTCAATAGGTACCTCAGTGTTCACCTCGTAGTAGGTCTCATCATCAGTGATTTTATCTGCAGGCACATACTCCATCTCAACCGTATAGTATGTATACTTCTCATAATCCGGCTTACTGCCATCAGGCAGACCAGCCATCCGGTCAGCCCTGGCAACAAATTCATATGGTGAGGTAGTATCTGAATTGTCAGTCCTATAAATATATGCCTTTGGGTCATATTTTGCGATGGTTTGCATGCTCTCATCGGAAACGATTGCATATGAACTCTTTATAGCATAGACTACATGCTTCTCAACTGTATCGTCAGCTGTGCCTGTATCTGGCGTATTATCTGTACTGCTGTCTGTATTTCCATCAGCTTTCTGTGAATTATCAGACGGTACCAGATACCGGGTATTTGTCATGCCATCCGGCAATTTGACTGCAGTAAAAGCAACACTGTAGTAGCCTCTTTTTCCGGGTGCCTTAATTTGATTGCCATTTTCAGTCTCTGTATTTGAGCCATCTTCTGTCTCATCCTCGCCCTGCATGAAAACATAATGGTCAACATTTTGTCTGTAATGACCTGTAGGCAGTCCCTCTTCATTTACAGCAAGCTGGTAATCGGTATTGAACTTATAATCTCCCTCCGCCTGCTCTGTCATCTTATAACCGGTGGTACCCTTGTTTATTCTGTCCATATCTACAAGGGCAAGCTCTGTCCAGTCATCGCCCTGACTGACATAGCTCTCCTCATACGGCTCATAGTAAAGAGGCTTTGTGTTATCCTTTTTCTCGGTAGTAATAGGTGCAAGCTTTGTTTTCAGACCTTCCATATAGGCAGACCTGTTTTTTACACCGGCACCATCTTTGTCAGACATCTTTGACAGTGTACCAAACCAATCGTCAGGCTCCTGACCGTCGATCAGATAGCCAATGGATGCCATTTTCTTGTCAGGCACCACCTCCACTATATTGAAGGGCTTGTCCTTGCCATGTGAGCTGACTATATCAGATATTCCATTGAATGCTACATTTGCATCGACCTTTGTTAGGCTGTCATTCAGCACAAAAGCTGCCACAACGAGACATCCTGTAAGTGTGAGTGATATTGGAACCACTATTTTTTTTCTTAATTTGCTCATTGCGATTGCTCCTTTTAGTTATGTGGCCTACATCTTAATGTAATAATATTTGATCCTATAGATGGATCTGATTTCAAAGTAACCCAAATCAATACATCATACTCTTTATTATATAAATTCAATCCAGACGTAAAAGCAATTGTCTGGTTAAAATCTCCCTTCCAGTGCGTAGTCTTATCAATATGATAACTAAGATAATTACCACCACCATAATTTCCTTTTTCTTCACTATTGTTATCTAAAATATCATCATTATTTATTTTAGTTTTCACTCCATCAATGTACTGATAGGTTTCTATATGCCATTCAAAATCGTCAGGATCGTATCCTATTCCGCTATTTTTAACATTTTCCGGTTCGAGCCATGTTTTCAATGTTGCCCCTGGCACCAGCACATTTTGCATTTCTTGATTAGTCAGCCAATTACGTGTATCAACCACATTTATCGTTACAGATGTATATTTGGAAGTATCTTCTTTTGAAGTCACCTTAACTATAAACTGCTTTGATGTTTCATTTTCTCCGATAGATAATTTTGCTGCATTTCCAGAAGAATTAAACGTTGTTCCATTCCAATCAGCGGCCCTGCCGGTGTATGACCATGTAACATCCTGGCTTGGATTATTTCCACCCAATATTTTAGATGTAAATTCAAGGACATTACTATTATCCTTTCTGACATATGAAATGCTCTGACCAGAGACATCTCTGCCACCATAATATATATGTACAGAAATCGGCTCTGCCGGTGCCACATACTCCACATCTGCCCCAGTCGGTACCTTATTGCGCATAGTGAAGTTCTGCTTTGAAGTATACTTCTTGTCTCCTGCCTTAAAGTCCACGACAATTCCGACAGAATTCTTGCTTTCTGCCTCGCTTAAATCAGGTGTAAAGCCTGTGACATTTTCTGCAATAAGAGATTCCTTGCCCTGACCATCCGCCTTCACCGCACCTGTTGCAGGATCCAGTGTATCCTTTCGCAGATAGATTTTGTGCTCTGACGGTCTGTATATGATATTGTATGTACAATCCTTGTTGTAGATAATCAGCTTGCTGTCGGATGATGTTTCCTCAGATGATGCTTCTTCGGATGACGCTTCTTCCGCTGATGCAGTTGCAATATAACCGGCCTCAGGGGCTGCTGATGCCACCTCCACCGGCGCTGCCACTGTAGCAGGCTCATACTTGACACCCTTTTGCGCATCAATTATCAGGTCTCCTATCTGATTCATCGTAAGCTGTGCCTCATACTGTAAATCTACATCCTTTGAAGCGTATTTATACTGCTTCGTGCTCGTACCGATAAAGCCCACAACAGCCAGACCCAGTATTCCCATTATCGCCATGACAATGACAAGCTCAACAAGTGTAAAGCCACTGTTTTTCCTATTATTTGATTTGTTCATGCGCTTTAAAAGTTTCATGGTTCATCTTCCTCTCCGATTTCATCATACAACCTTATAACAGCCTTGCGTCAAAATAAAATATTCATCATTAAACTATGTAAATTACTCACATACCACCTTACCGGTCTCCTTGTATATCGTGATAACCTTTTCTGTGCTGTTTTTTTGAATCCAGATACGGCTGCAGCACTTACCATTGGCATCAGGCTTTTGTGCACCTGAGCTTCTGTCAAACTGAAGCTCTATACTGTCAGAGACGTTCAATTGTGTCTTACCGCTATAATCATCATTCATGGAATAGTAAACATCAATCCTGCTCTTTCCGATTTTACTTGGAGCAGATACTGTACCATTTATAGTCGTCTTATAATAGTAGGCACCATCTGATGCATCCTTGTATATCTCAAGAACTGCGCTGTCCTTTCCCATCGTAGTGACTCTTGTTTTATTAATTATCGATTCAATATTTCTGGCACACTGCTTCACCTCAACACCCATGACCGAGCGAATGGATATTGTTGCCGCACCTATGAGTACGACAGATATCGCTATCACTACTATAAGCTCTACCAGAGAGAAACCACCATTATTCTTTTTTTCTTTTACAGACATATTGGATTCCTCCCTTGTATATATCGTCAAAATTTGTCAAATATAAATATTTCGCAGCTGTTTTGCGCCTTAAAAGCCGCTTGTTTTCTACTCCTTGGTCCAGTTCTGGTATGTAATGAGCGTAGCATAATCTATTTTTGTATCTGCCTCTTTCTTATTTGAAAAAGTAGAAACATTACCCAGATAGTTGGCACCGTCCATGAACACATCATACAGGTGCAGTGCATCGTCTGCATCACTTACCTTTTCAAGAAGCAATGCTTTAAATAGCTCCTGAGTACCATTATCAATCTCGCACTGGTCTTTGTTTACAATTATCCTGCCCTTTGCAACTATGGTACCTGTAAAGTCAGCATTCAGTGTCACATTTCCTGTAGCAACAATTATATCCACATTGTGTGATTTGTCATTTGCATCATAGGTGTAGTTACCGTTTTTGACAATTGCCTGGTATTTTTTTCCCTGATACTCAGTCTCAAATATATGTTTATTACCGGAATTTGGCACTATTTTCAACAAATTGGTATTGTTAACTATATTTGTAAAAAGCGAAACACTTGCTGCATTTGTCGGTAAATCCGCATAATTTGTCAAAAGCTTTGAGTTTAGTGCAGTATATGTGCGCTGTAAGGCATCCGACTGTGCATCCATGTCCACACCATCAGCTATGCCCTTCAAAAGGCTTAAATTGCTGCCATCGTAGATGCTGTAATTGCCGGCAGTATAGATGCTTGCAGCCTCATTTACCTGTATGCTGTCAGTATAAAACTTAGTGTATCTCTTGAGCTTGTCACTGTCTGCACCAAAATAGTCACTGTAATACTCAGCAGCCTTGTTCGTTGGCAGATTGACATAATAGTATACAAGTCCATCATCATTATTATCAGTAGAAGGAACAAAGACCTTCTTTATACAGTTGTCGATTGTCTTTGACTCCGGCAGATATGCCGAGAGAGCCTTACCTGTCTTTGTGCTGACCACATTGGCATTTATTTCAGTATACTTTGTTTGATCCTGTCCGGTTGCAGTAATATCCTTGTACTCCTTATAGGAAAGTGGATTCTTGTTGTAAAGCGATTTGGCATCCGCACCATTTCCACTTGTGCCTATGCACTCAGGCGGCACAAGGTATGCTATCTGGTCACCCTTTACAGAGATTGACTCACCCATGCCCACATTGCTGTTTTCTGTACCCACTCTACTTGAGTTTACAATAGCCTGGGTATTGATATATGCGGTTCCTGCCAACATAAGCTCCCTGATATTTGACATATCAAGAGATGCCTCCCTACCGTTTATGATAATAGCAGAGCTATCGCCTGCGACAGGATTTTCCCTGTCAGCGCCTCCATTGCCAAAGCCGACGTACTTCGCATTGTTATTCTTATTATTCTTTCCAAGTGTGACCTTTGAGCCTGTACCATTTAAGGTCATGTCATCTGCCACATATGTCATGCCATCCAGCTTAACTGCTGCACCATTTACATTTATGTTGCTTGTCCACAGCTGACACTGTGAATCAACAGAAAGTGTACTGTTATTGTGTACACCCGCCATGTTCTTTTTTATCGTAGCAGTATCTTTTCCGGCAAAGTCTCCCACCTCTATATCGCCCTCTGCAATCATATAGCTGGTATCCTTTACATCAAGTGTGGCATTGTTTGGAATAGTAACACTCGTAGTGGAAGTTCCTGTGCCTGCCGCATTTTTACAGCCGGCATAGAGATTACCGGATAGATTTACTTTATTAAGTCCTGATATAATATCCAGTCCTTCATTTCCAACAAGAGAATATGTAAAAAGCTCCGGAACTCCTCCCGATGCTGTAAAGCTCATGGATGGAACTCCCAGAGAAATGTCTGTCTCTATTATTGATTTAAATCCCTTTTCATCGGTATACTCTACCCTTAGTCCGTTCAGCACGACACGATTTTGGTACACCTTGAGCTGTCCATTGCCGTTTACATCGGCATTGGTCGATTTGATAATAGCACGTGGCTGATTATCTTTTTTCTCGAGAAGCTTCGGGTCTACATATTGTATGAGTTTTCCCATATTAAACGTCATACCTGTGCTATCATACTCAAGGCTGGTCTTTAAGCTCTTCAGATACTCCTGCGCAAAATTGCTCTGTCTGCCGGCCTCATTTATGCTGCTGTCAGAGTAATTCTCCATAACCTTGGTATATCCTGCTGAGTAAGCCTTGGAAATATCTCCCTGCAGACCTGTACATATCTGATCCAGCACACCCTCTGCCGAGTAAAAGTTATCTGTATTTTTTTCATCCGTCACCTTCATCTGGAGGTTCATAAGCGCTATCCACAGCACAGTCACAGCTAAAACAGCCACTATAGCCATTGCAACTACAACCATCACAAATGAAGCACCACGGTTATCATTACGCTTCATAATTAATACCCCATGCTTCCGGTCATCGTGACAACCGGGTCTTTATCCTTAAATATATCATCCAGTGAAGCCTTGCTCTCGTATACAGCCACCTTCACATCATACAGCCTTTCAGATGCATTGCTTTTTGTCAGATTCTTTATATCGACAATTGCCTTTACATCATTCTGAATTACATTGTTATTAAAGCCATATATAGCTTGATCGGGCTGTAGTGGATTATCCGGTGCTCCCATATTTACATTCAGATTGGTGGCTATATGAGTATAAGCATGACCTGTACGATTTCCCGGCTCACTTACCTTCACATATGCCTTATATGTACTCTCCTTCGTGCTCAACTCTGACTGATCCGATATAGTCTTTTGCTTTACAATATTTACCGTACAGTCCAGCTTGCCCTTATTATTGATTATAATGACATCGTTGCAGGTATTGTAAAGTGCTCCTGTAGATGTGTACCATGGATTGTAAAACAGATAGACATTTCTCAGATTATGATTCACAGTATCTGAAGAATTGTCGTAAATCACCATGGTATAATCATCCTTCAGTGCACTATTCGGATCAGGAAAAGTCTTTCTTACCCCATTCTTATTGATAGAATACGAATACGACACCGTCACCTTGGTAGCCTTATCCCCCGTAGCTCCATACTTTTCTATATCTATGGTGATAGTTCTTTTGATATCCTGCTGAGTGATTCCACTGACACCCGGCATATTATTAAATGCAGATATAATATTTGTAGCAGAATACTTATCTGCACTCATGCAGTCGAAGTTTGCGTCCATGGCCGACATGTCTGCCACCTCGTCCATGTTGTACTCTGTAACCTTATTATCCGGCTCTTTCTTGCCAGTTGTAGGATTTACCTTTGTTGCGTCAGATTTTGCATCCACCGTCACAAGAGCATTGTATTTCTTTGTGCCAGACTGCACGCCTGACATATAGAAATAATACTTGTGTGCATCCGACTCCCTGAAATTCCAAAGCGATGTATCGCCTATTTGGGCTGATGCATCAGTCTTGTGGATACAGCTAGTGATGACATCATCCTTGTTTACGATCTCAGCACTGATATCCTCAAGCCTCTTTACATTATCAAACTTATCCGACTTCTTAAGAAGCTCACATGCACTGCTTCCATCTGATATATTAAAGCCGTCCGCCACATCAAAGCCCTCAGACGGATAGTTGAACTGATATGCCAGTGTCTTCATGGAGTTCTTCTCAATACCCTCCATAATGTTTGTCGCCAGATGTGTAGCATTCAGCTCGTTTTTTGCCTTTACATTGGTCTTTGTAGCTGTGACAAATGCATTCAAAAAAGGAAGCACGATTATTGCGAGAATAGCAATCGACACAATAATCTCCACAAGTGTTACTCCTCGATCATCGTTTTTTAGCTTTCTCAAATCTGCTTCCTCCCCTCTTGTATTTTGTTATCTCATAACTCAATAATCTAACATTTGATATTTATCACTTACGGTCTCAATAACCCGATAATCTAATAATCTAATATTATAATAATCAGTTAGTTTGTTGTACCAAACAGATTATTTGTACCATGTGGTACTGCTGGTATGTATGGTGCCTCATATGGCTTATCAAGTCCATACAGGAAATATGAATCCACAAGCATCTCACCTGTCAGCTTACCTGTCGAATCATCAAAGCTCACATTGAGCGTGCTGATAGTTTTCTTCTGTGATGAACCAATCACCTCGCCGAGCATAGCTTTAAGCCCATGATACTCTGTCTTGAATGCCATAACTGTGCTGACATCATAAAGCTGATAGCCTGTAACCGTAGACTTTGCAGAGCCTGTTGATGTACTGCCATCAGCTGCACTGTCGTCGCCTGTCTGTGACTGAGAGCTGTTGCCATCAGCGGTCTGAGAGCTCTGCGAACTGTCTGCATTACTGCTCTCCGTGGTACTGCTGTCCGAACTGCTTCCTGACGAAGAATCTGTACCGGCTTCACCGGTCGGATTATTCACATCAATAGCTGTCGGTGAGCCGACTGTAAGCTCTGTAATATTTGTATTGGTAGATTTCTCGATAGCAACCGCATCCATGATGCCGTTTTCTATCTGTAAATATGAAGGGAAATTGTCATATACCTGCTGCATGGCATCAGACATATCCTTTGTCTTCTTTGTGTAGTCATCCGCCTTTGCCGCAAGTGCTGAAAGCTGATTGTACTGTGATTTCAGATTCATATTTTCGCTCTTGAGTGAATCCCTCTTATTGGACTGCGGCATAAAAATCAAAAAATATGTCAGTGCTAAAATGGCAACACCCGCTAATATAATAAGTAACTTTTTATCTCTCGTTGACATCCTAACACCCCCTACTGATTTGTACTGTCTGTATCTGATGATGAATTACTATCCGTCTGTGACTGTGATGACGCATCTTTTGATGTATCATCTGGCTCACTGCCTGTGCCATCCCCCGATTCAGAAGCAGCACTGTCATCAGCCTTTACATATGTGCAATCTACTGTGAACTGAACCTTTGAAGCACCGGTCTCATCAACCTCCTCTGTGATGGTTGACACATTGGATACCATGATACTCTCAAATGTACGAAGCTGTGCAATCACATCAGCCGCTATATCCTTGCTGCCCGTCTTTATGGTCATCGAAACACCATCAGTCGTAACAGACATATTCACAAGCTTTGCCTCTGACGGAAGCTTCTGCTCCAGCTCATCCACGAAGCCCGTTATCTCATCATTCTTGTTGGATGAGGCGCTCTCAAGAAGCTTAGTCCAGTCATAGTCCTTCTTGGTCTGGTTGTACACATCATATATCTTCTGTGCATATGACAAATCAGAAACACGCGCTTTAAGCGTCATATTGTCTGAAGTTAAAACAAGATTTGAAAAAATGCTGTATGCCGTGATACCAACTGCAACTACCACACACAAGCCAAAAATGAGAAGCTGCACTGCAAAAGAAACAGGCTTTTCGGCTTCCTCCCCTGCCGGTACCGGAAGAGGCTTTCCATCAGGACCGACAGGTGGATTTCTCTGCATCCCTGCCTGTGCGCCGCCGGATGGCATAGCACCTACAGCTGTTCCTGCCATAATCGGAGCACCGATTCCCTTGTTTTTCTTACTGTCAAGTATATCAAGCGGGCTCAGTGAACATCCGACACAGTTGAAATACTCTGCAAGCTTTGCCTCTGCGAGGTTTATGCTCTTTGCCACATGTATGCCGTCAAACTGCTGGAGCGGAACCACCTTGACATTGAGCTCATTGGTCAAAAGCTTTGAGAGTCCGCTGAAATCAGCACCTAAGCCAATGAGGAAAATTCTATCGATAGGAGTATCTGAGTTTCTCGACTGATAATAGTCTATCACTCGTCCGAGACTGCTTATCAGATTGGAAAGCGAGTATGATACATTCAGGCGAAGCTTTTTAAAGCGCTCCGAATCAATCTCATGCCCCATAGGATCTATGCCGCCGCCCGCCGGCTCATCAGGTACTGTGCCATCAGGCCTTATTGCAAGGCAGGTCTTTCTGCGTGCCACATCAACTGCATCGGTAAATGACAGATACTCTCCAAAAAGCTCACTATCCTGAATCGCCTCAATAGCATCAGCAAGTCCATGGTTGACATTGCGCTGCAGCTTTACCATGCTTCCATCCATTACAGTCAGTGTGGTAGAAACCTCATCCACCTTGACAGTCACCTTCACATCTCCGGGAATCTCTCTTCTCATGAGCTGCTTGATGGCATTTCCACTATAGTCAAGTGCTACAAGCTGCAGCCTGCAATCAGCTGCAAGAGCACCATACGACAAAATAAGATCATTAGGCACAGCAATAACCGAAAGACGTAATTTCTTTTCTTCCGGTCTGTCAATCTTCTCTATAATCTGATGTACCAGCTTGTACTGGCTCAAATCCACCGGAAAATAATCCGATGCATTCATTGCAATCATTTCCTTAAGCTGTTTTTCCTTAACAAGCGGAAGCTCAATATCTCTGCTTGGTGGAAATCTTCTTTTCCTTCAGCTTACTGTATAAGATAGAACGAAACATCCCATCCGGCTGTACCACTCCATCATTAATCATTCCCGGTGGTGTCGGAAAGCCGAACATATTGTAAATCTTGGGATTTTTTGCTTTGTAATCAATCTCAACTACTCTGGTAAGGTTCTCCCCTATTTCAATACCGAGTACCCTATTTGCCATAACCTAGTCCTCCGTGTTTATCTTTGTTTTACACTGTATACATCTGTAAAACATTCGTAACTGTTCAGTTACAAACATTCTATATATATATTTCGGCATATCTGTGTTTTCTCTGCTTTTGTCTCACTGCTTGTCGTACTACCTGTTTTATATTAAGTACGCTATATTATAACACGTTTTTCAAAAGCCTGCGAGTGTCAAATATGCCGATATCATTTTCTCACCCCATAGCATCGAAATAAATATTCCGGCTGCCAAGTACGGTCCCATCGCAAGCCTGTTGCCTGCGTTTGTTACTTTCATACGAATCAGATGTATCACGGAACCGATGATGCATCCTAAGAAAAATGCTAATGTAATATTCTGCCAGCCTATCGCAAGACCTGCACATGCCATGAGCTTGACGTCTCCGCCACCTATGGCTCTTCCTCCACTTACAAGAAGAAGGATTTCAAGAAATAAACTGACACAAAAGAATCCTATCACATATTCAGACCAATTATCATGGTCTAAAAACACATGCAGGATTCCAAGCACCAGTATAAATATATTGATTCCTAATGGAATTTCATATGTTCTCCAGTCTATAACACTCAGAACTATGAGTGCAGATGTAAGAAAGCAGTAGATGATACTCGTAAGCTCAAGTCCATTTACTGCAAATACTACTATGTATAATATACCGTTTAACGCCTCAATAATAGGGTATTGAGGTGATATCGGTTCTTTGCACTTGCGGCATCTGCCACGAAGAAACAGCCAGCTGAAAACCGGCACCATATCGTACCACGCGAGCTGATACCCGCATCTCATGCAGTGGGACCTTTCGGTCACCACTGTCTCATGCTGCGGTATGCGGTAGATACAGACATTTAGGAAGCTGCCTATAACTATACCGAATGAAAATATTAAGATGTAGATGGGTATCAGTTCTGTGGTCATGGTTAAAAGCCTCTTTATATATTATTTATGATTTAGGGCCTTTTTTGAACTGATCTTTGTCTGAATGGTAATATGGAGAATCTCCTGTATATGTAATAGTTCCGTCTGCCTTATTATATACAATTGTTATTTTATCACTAGTCCACTTTGTGCCTTTAATTTTCGCTTTTGTTAATCCGGCATCTTTAACAGCCGTATCAGCAACTGTTCCTAGCTCTGTCTTACCCAATATAACAGTAACCGTAGTAGCAGTAGCCGAAGCCGCAACCTCTTCGTCTGCATAATATGTCTTTAAAGCTGTAGCAATATTATCACATGTTTGGATATCTGTAGCCTCTCTAGACTTCTCAACATACTTGATAAGCTGTGGAGCAAGTACACCTACAAGCACTGCCATGATGGCGATTACAACAATAAGCTCTACGAGAGAGAAACCTTTGTTGTTCTTCTGTTTCTTTCCTAACTTTTTAAATACATTCTTTACCATAGTTCTTTTCTCCTTTTCATTATAACATGGTTTTTGTGCAAAGAGCTGTGCCCTATCAGCATCTCTTTGGCTTGTATGCGCTCATTGTACCATAAATCAAAGCATAATGCAAGTTATTTTCTAGTACAATAGCACTATTGGCGCACAACTTTTTTCGCTTTCTTTAGCAATTTCAACCAAATTTCATCCGTTTTATTGCATTTATATCATATTTTTCAATAAAAATTTTTTCCAGAGCTATACTCCGCCACAGCATAAGGGGCTTCATCCCATGTGACCGGCTAACGCATACACTCTCGTGAGAGCTACGCTACACTGCCAAGATACTGTAGGAATTATGCTTTTAGATTTTCTATGCTTGACGAAACCGTCGAAACGCGCCGTCCGTGGCGCGGTTCTCCTTGCCCATTACTGCTCACAACAT
>OLZW01000778.1_pt1 | contig 25892 bp, 23 predicted proteins | sample 1674281 | NCBI WGS metagenome assembly OLZW01 (sample SAMEA103958157, study PRJEB25191) | human gut metagenome | biome: human-associated habitat [ENVO:00009003]; feature: intestine environment [ENVO:2100002]; material: feces | place: Germany | collected 2013/2015
TTTTTCTGCCGATAACTTTTTTTAATTAGGGCTTGACTTTTTAGCAGGTTTATAGCGGTTTTTAGGCATTTTTAATTTGTTTTACTTACTCTTTGACGCTCTTATCTCCGCTGTTTCCGGGTGTTCCAGCGCCGTCTGTGGTAATCTATGTGGTCAAAACGCTTCCCGCCCGATTTCCGGTGAAAGTTCACCGGTGCCGGACGGGAAGCGTTTTGCGTTTCAGACCGTTTGCATTGTAACTCTGAGGAGAGAGTTATGCAAGAGATTTCTAAAAGGCATGCAGCTCAAAGGTTGAGCCGCTATAGACAAAGAATAGGCGGGAAGATAGGCAGAGGTACTTTTCTTGTTCCCTGAGTATAAATCCCTTAATACAGGCATAATAGTAAGGGATTTAAGGCGCAGCCCATTGACTATTCCCTTGTTTTATATTATTATTTAAGGGAAAGCGAAAGGGGGTAAGGGAATGAGAACCTTCAATTACTCCGCAATCAAGGAGCAAAAGTGGGACTCGGATGTTCTTGGCCTGATTGCAGCCATATACAAGGAAGCTGGAAAGCAGGAATTGTATTTGAAGCAGCGCCCGGAGGAGCTCGAAAAGCTCGTGGAGATTGCCAAGATACAGAGCACTGAGGCATCGAATGCCATCGAGGGCATCGTCACCACGAGTACACGAATCCGGCAGCTCGTCGAGGAGAAAACCACTCCGCGGAACCGGGATGAGCAGGAGATTGCCGGATACCGCGATGTGTTGAGCATCATTCACGAGAACTTTGACGCGATACCAATTACGCAGAACTATATCCTGCAGCTTCATAAAATCCTGTACAGCCACATGAATAACCCGCTTGCGGGCCGCACAAAAAGCGTGCAGAATTATATCACTGCAACCTATCCGGACGGTCATGTGGAAACGCTGTTCACGCCGCTTGCCCCTTATGAAACGCCGGAAGCGCTTGACAGAATCTGCGAGGAATACAACCGTGTGATTGGAAATATGGAACTGGAACCGTTGATTGCAATCCCGGTTTTCATCCATGACTTTTTGTGCATCCACCCTTTCAATGACGGGAACGGGAGAATGAGCCGGCTACTCACGACGCTGCTTCTGTACCGAAACGGTTTTTATGTTGGAAAGTACATCTCCCTTGAAGCTAAAATCGCCAAAAACAAGGATCTGTACTACGATGCGCTTGCACAGGCGCAAACCGGCTGGCACGAAGGTGCCGAGGATGTAGTACCGTTCATCAAGTACCTGCTGGGAACGATCCTTGCAGCGTATAAAGACTTTGAAGATCGTATGGCGCTTGTGGAAACCAAACTGCCTGCACTGGAAATGGTGCGCAGAGCAAGCAAGAATAGAATCGGGCGGTTCAATAAGCAGGACATCCGCGAGCTTTGCCCGACGCTCAGCGACAGTTCCATAGAGGGAGCCTTGCGGAAGTTAGTCGCCGTTGGTGAACTGAAAAAAGAAGGAAAAGGTAAAAACACCTGCTATTTCAGACTGAATTAAATTTCCGTCAAATTAGAGGGCCGCACCTGTTCATACGAGCAGGTGCGGCCCTTTTGGTCGCTTTACGGAAGTTGGCGTATAGTTCAACGGTTGAGCCGCTATAGACAAGGAATATACCCAAAGTCCCCTGCCGAAACACACTCGCCTTACCCGAAGAAATACTGCTTTACATCTGAGACACCGCCGTCCTTATCGCAGAACCACTCGTAATCAGAATGGCAGTTTGGGCAGTGGGCAATTACATCAAATCTGCCTGGTGAATGCTGGTTGTCGGTAATACTCATGACCTCCAAGGGCTTCCCACAGGTTGGGCAAGGTCTAATTTTTCTTGCCTGATGATGGGCACGCTCTCTCTGCTCTGTCTCAAGTGCACCTAAAAGGCCATGCCAAAGATTCGGATTTGGCTCGTGTTCTGCGTAATCTTCAAGATGCCGTCTAATCTCATCGGTAGCCAGGACGAGAAACTTATCATCCAGAAGCTGAATGTGACGCTTGATATAATCAGCGACTATTTGATTGTCATCGGTAGTCACGTGGAACCGGAAACACCCTGCGCAGATGGCTCCCACGTGCTAAAGCAAGTATGCCATTTTTCGGGATTGGAACCTCAGACACAGGCATGTCCGTTTTTGCGGTGCTGATAGGCAGAAATGAGAAGGCCAAGATGAACTTTATATTGAAAAATGGATAAAAAAAGACCAGACATAGTTGTGTCCGGTGGGGAATTTTAAGAACGCACAAATAAAAAATAATATCAACAAATAACAGCAAACTATTGAAAAATTCACATTTATGGTGTATACTAAAATAATTGAGCTGTATTCAGATTCAAATCACGAGGTGAGAGCATGGAAGAAATCATGAATGACAAATGGATAAGCATAGATGAAGCTGCGGAATATTTAGGAATCAAAACAGTTACTCTTCGCAGCTGGATCAGAAATGGTAAAGAAGGTTTGCCTGCTCAAAAAATCGGAAAACAGTGGAAGTTTAAAATTTCCGAACTCGATGAATGGGTTAAGAGCGGTAAAAGCGCTGACTGATTCAAGGGGAAAATCGAAGAAAACCATTAGACAAGGAGCAGACAAAGATGGCTGTCAAGAAAACGCAATTATATGCATCGCTGTGGGCGAGCTGTGACAAACTTCGCGGAGGCATGGATTCCTCAGAGTATAAGGACTATATCCTGACACTTTTGTTCATGAAGTATGTCACGGATAAATTTAAGAATAAAGGAGCCTATGAAGACATTAGGGTCTTTGATAAGGCACATGATAAAGATCCCGATCCGGAGAAACGGACGGGCTGCTCCTTTGATGACTTTATTGCTCTGAAGGGAAAGAAAAACATCGGCGAAGGTATGGATAAAATCATAGCACGCCTTGCTGACGAGAATACTGACCTGAAGGGTGTTATTGATATTGCTCATTTTAATGATGAGAAGAAGCTGGGAAGCGGTAAGGAAATGGTTGATAAGTTGACCGATCTCATATCCATCTTCCAGCGCCCGGAACTCGACTTCTCCCGGAATAAGACTGAAGGTGATGACATCATCGGAGATGCCTACGAATATTTGATGCGCAAATTCGCTACAGAAAGCGGAAAGAGCAAGGGACAATTCTATACACCTGCAGAGGTTTCCAGAATCCTCGCCAATGTAGTGGGAATCAGCCGTTGCACGGACACCAGCGCCACGGTATGCGATCCGGCATGTGGAAGTGGCAGCCTATTAATTCGAGCTATTGATGCAGCTCCTATCCCAATCATGGGATATGGCCAAGAAAAGGAAAGCACGACAGCTGGTCTGGCGAAGATGAATGCCGTCCTGCATCGTAAGGCCGAGATTACCATCAAGAGCGGTAACACATTCTCAAATCCGCAGTATCTTGATAAGTCCGATAATTCCATACTTGAACGTTTCGATTACATAGTGGCAAATCCGCCCTTCTCTATGAAGAACTGGCGCGATGGTATTGCCGGTAAAGAATATGGTCGCTTCGAGGGCTATGGGGACACGCCACCGGAAAAGAACGGCGACTATGCTTGGCTCATGCATATCCTTAAGGCTTTGAAATCAAATGGCAAAGCTGCGGTTATTCTCCCTCATGGTGTTCTGTTCCGTGGAAATGCCGAAGCGACTATTAGAGAAGCAATTATAAAGAAGCACTGGATCAAGGGCATTATCAGCCTTCCGGCAAACTTGTTTTACGGCACCGGCATAGCCGCCTGCGTGCTCGTGATTGATAAAGAAGGCGCTGCAAACCGACAGGGCATCTTTATGATTGATGCCAGCCGTGGGTACGTTAAGGACGGAAATAAAAACCGTCTGCGTGAACGTGATATTTACAGAATCATCACAACATTCAATCAGCAGATAACAACCGATCCCAAGTATGCTCGTTTCATACCAAACGATGAAATTGAAAAGAAGAACGGGTATAACCTGAACATCACCCGCTATATTGACTCCACAGATCCGGAGGATATTCAGGATATCTATGCGCACATTCATGGAGGTATCCCTGCGGTTGACATTGATGGCCTCTCCAAGTACTGGGAAGTATTTCCTTCGCTGAAGGCTGAGCTGCTGACGGCGATCAGCGAGAAGTATTACAGTCTGAATGTGGAGCACGAAAACATCCGTCAGACGATATATAAAAACGCCGAGTTCTCAGATTATGGCGAGAAACTCGACGAGGCTTTTGCAGCTTGGAAAGCCAAAGAATATCCTGCGCTATCTTCCCTCGATGAAGATGTATCCGCCAGAGAGTTAATCATTAGTCTTGCGGAGGATATCCTTGCTGAATTCGAACACTTGACACTGATTGATAAATACGACGTGTATCAAGTACTGCTGGCTTATTGGAACGAGGTCATGAACGATGACGTGTCGCTTATCATAAGTGAACCGGATGGCTATGCCAATGCCAGAGTGACGGACAATATCGAGGAAGAGATCACGCAAGGTAAGAATAAAGGCGAGATGAAAGTCACCGGATGGGAAGGCAGATTGATTCCAAAGGCCATCGTTATAGATACCTTTTTCCGTGAGGAGAAGAATGCCATAGAGGAAGCCGAGAACGTTGTCGCAGAAACTGAATCCCAGCTTTCTGATCTGATTGAGAGCGCCGATGAAGAATCTGCTCTTGCCGATGTGGCTGAGAACGGAAAAGTCAAGACTAAGGATTTAGAGGCTAAGATCGAGGAACTCACACAGTATGTAGAGACGGAGGAAACGATAGAGCTGGAGCTCCTAATGGATCAACTTCCTATGCAGAAAAAGCGCCTTCAGGCATATCTTGTTGGCCATCCGCGCTGCAAGAGCGCTTTGACTGACAAGGGTACCGTCAATAAATCATCCATTATGCTGCGTTTGCTGGTTATTCGGACTGAGGAGAACATACCGGAAAGTTTGCAGGATGATGTTAACCAGCTGAAAGCTGCATTGGAGCTGTGTGGCATGATTTCAGATTACAACAAGGTTGTCAAAGACCTGAACAAGGCGCTTGATGAAAAATGCAGAGCAAGATACGACAGCCTGACACACGAAGAAATTCTGGAGCTGCTGGTAAACAAGAAGTGGTTTGACAGTATCTTCTTTGGTATTGCTGATTTGTACGCCGCGATTTCTCATCACCTGACAAATAGGATAATTGAACTTGCGGATCGTTATGAAGATACACTTCCGGAGCTTGATAAAGATACAACTGAGAATGAGGCAAAGGTAAAGTCTCATCTGGAAAGGATGGGATTCGAATGGTAAGCAAATATAAAGAAACAGAAATTGGATCTATTCTAGAGGAATGGGATGTGACCTCACTATCAGACGCTTTTCAGAACCTTGAAGCTGGAGTAAGTGTAAATTCAGATGAAAGGCAAAATGCAGATTTCTTTGTTTTGAAGACATCTGCAATTTCCGATGGACTTATCAACATAGATGAGGCTAAGCCTGTAGTCAAAAAGGAGTATGCGCGTCTTAAATGTCCGGTAAAAAAAGGAAGCATCATCATAAGCAGGATGAATACTCCACAATTAGTAGGTGCGTGCGGGTATGTAGCTGAAGACGCCAAAGGTTATTTTTTGCCAGATAGGTTATGGCAAGTGATAAATAGCAAGCCGGAGAAGTATGACTTTCGCTGGCTAAATTACTTATTGAATCAGTATAGGTATAAAAATGCTATACATGCTGTTGCTACAGGCACAAGCAACAGTATGAAAAACATATCGAAGGAGCGTTTGCTGGAAATCCGTATTCCAAGACCGTCCATTGAAGAACAGAAATTTATTGTCAAAGCAATAAGTGATATCGAGGCACTCATTTATGACCTTGAAAAACTCATAAAGAAAAAACAAAACATTTTTACTGGGACAATGCAAAGTTTGCTCTCTGGAAAAATACGTATATCAGATTCTTTATGGGAGAAATATGTGATCGGGGATATTGGAGACTTCTATAGTGGACTAACTGGAAAGCAGAAAGATGATTTCGGCAAAGGGAATGCAAGATATATTACATTTCTCAACGTCTTAAACAACACGGTCATAGATATATCGAAACTTGAATCTGTGCAAGTAAATGAAGATGAGTATCAGAATGAAGTGTTAAAGGGAGATTTGTTTTTTAATACCTCGTCAGAAACGCCGGAAGAAGTCGGAATGTGCGCCGTATTGATGGACTCTATAAGAAATACTTATCTAAACAGCTTCTGCTTCGGGTTTCGGTTAAAGACAAAGAAAGTATATGCGCTGTTTTTCTCCTACTATTTTAACAGTCAAGAAGGAAGAAAAATTATGCGAGTATTGGCTCAAGGAGCTACGAGATTTAACCTTTCCAAAGATTATTTTAGCCAAACAGAAATCGAGCTGCCTCCGTATGAGGATCAGGTTGAAATAGCTCAAACATTGGCAGATATGGAAGGCGACATACTATCCTTGGAAAAGAAATGCTTGAAATATAAAGCTATTAAGCAAGGCATGATGGAAGAATTGCTGACCGGCAAGGTCAGATTAGTGTAAGGAGGTGCCTGTCAGATGAGTATTGGCGATGCCGAAATTAAAACACAGGAAAGAGTGATCCGTTTCTTTAAAGATCCGGAGATCTTGGGCTATCAGTATATTGGTAACCTGTCAGATTATCAAAATAAGAACATCAATGAAGATCGTCTGCGCCAGTACCTTCGACTGAAGGGCTATGCAGACAAGCTGATTGATGCTGCTGTTATGCAACTTCAGCAGGAAGCTGGGAATCTTTCGCGTGGAGTTTATGATGCTAATAAGACTGTGTATTCGCGGTTGAAGTACGGCATTCCGGTCAGTGAGAGCCCGGAGAAGCCTCCGGTGACAGTTGAACTTATCGACGAGGCCAATCCGCTAAATAATGACTTTGCAGTCGCTGAGGAAGTAACTGTTGTTGAGCAGCAGGAGAAGAGGCCGGATCTTGTCATCTATTTGAATGGTATTGCTGTGGCCGTTATCGAATTAAAACGAAGCAGCATCTCCGTGTCCGAAGGCATCCGCCAGAATCTCACAAATCAGAAGGACTCCTTTATTCGAGGCTTCTTTACTACCATGCAGTTCTGTATGGCTGGAAACGAGTCGGAAGGCCTGCGCTACGGGACGCTTCTGACCGGAGAGAAGTTTTATATGGAGTGGAAGGATGACGGTTTCAAAGAACATGAGGAGGAGCGTGATCCAGTAGATGTTCGTATCAGTAAAACCTGCGAAGGCATCGATAATAAACTCCTGAAACAGATATATGCCATGTTCGATAAGGAACGTTTTATCGACCTTATTATGAATTTTGTTGTCTTCGATAAAGGCATCAAAAAGGTGTGCCGGTACAATCAGTATTTTGGCATCAAGCGCACTCAGCAGAGGCTTAATAATCTGAGGACGGAGCTTCACAATCCGAACAGAGATCAGGATAAACCGCTGGGTGGTATTCTTTGGCATACACAGGGTTCAGGCAAAACGCTGACAATGGTATGGCTCGCCAAGTGGATTCTGACACATTGGGCGGAACTTAATGCCCGTGTCCTTATTGTGACAGACAGAGATGAGCTTGATGAGCAGATAGAAAAAACATTCACTGGCGTGGATGAAAATATTGCTCGTACCAAGAGCGGGAAGGACTTGCTGAATCGCCTGAATGTATATGATGATTCGCTAATTTGCTCTCTGGTTCATAAGTTTGGCCGTCGTGGCGGTGAAGCGACAGAGAATGACTACGATAAGTATATTGAAGAACTGAAAGCCTCCCTCCCTGTTGATTTCGAGGCAAAGGGAAATCTCGTGGTATTTGTAGACGAATGCCACAGAACGCAGTCCGGTAAGCTCCATACGGCGATGAAGACTATCATGCCGAATGCTGTATTTATCGGTTTTACGGGTACTCCGTTGCTAAAAAAGGATAAAAAGATCAGTATCGAAGTTTTCGGTACATACATCCATGCTTACAAATATAACGAAGGCGTTGCCGATGGCGTCGTGCTGGATTTGCGTTATGAATATCGTGATGTTCCACAGGATTTATCTTCGCAGGATCGTGTTGACCAGTGGTTTGATGTAAAGACCAGAGGCCTCTCTTCTCGTGCTAAAGCAAAGCTCAAGGAGAAGTGGGGCACGATGCAGAAGGTATATAGCTCCCGCTCTCGTCTGGAAAAGGTTGCATGGGACATCATTCAGGACTTTAATATGAAGCCGCGACTGATGGAGGGAAACGGTAATGCGATTCTTGTAGCTGATGGTATTCCTACGGCTTGTAAGTATTACGAAATCTTCCAACAGATGGGCTTTAAGAAGTGTGCCATCATATCTTCCTATACACCGAACAAGGGCGAACTGCGCACTGATACTGTCAGCGATGAGGATGATACTGAAACCTTCCTCAAATATGAGACGTATTTGAAGATGCTGGGGCTTGATCCGTCTGACCTTCCGAATGCAGGATCGGTTCAGGCTAAGGTGGAGGAATTTGAAAAGGAGGCAAAGCGCAAATTCGTAGAGGAGCCCGCGAATATGAAGCTCCTTATCGTCGTGGACAAGCTCCTCACCGGATTTGATGCGCCTCCTTGTACCTACCTTTACATCGACAAGAGGATGCAGGATCACGGCTTGTTTCAGGCGATTTGCCGCGTCAACCGCCTTGATGATGATAGTAAAGACTTCGGCTATATCGTGGATTACAAGCAGCTATTTGGACAACTCCAGACTGCAATGAAGGACTATACTTCCGGAGCTTTTGAAGGATATGATCCGGAGGATGTAAAAGGACTTGTTAAGGATCGCCACGATGCTACGGTATCCTATTTTGAGGAAGTGTATGATGCCGTCGAAGAACTCTGCGAAGGCATCGAGGAACCTCGTGGGGAAATCCAGTACATCCATTATTTCTGTGGTGTTTCCGGTCAGTCGGAGGAGAGCGACGAGATTTATGCACGCCTGAGAGAAAAACTCTATCGTCTGGTGAGCAGTCTTGTCAGAGCGTTCGCGGAAGCAAAACCATATCTGGTTGATGACATCTCATCTGGCAAACTGAATGAATATGACAAGAAGGTCACTTTCTACATTGAGTTGAAGAAAACCATCGGTACGGCCAGTGGTGACTTCCTCGATTTGAAGGCCTATGAGCCTGATATGAGAAAGATGATCGATAACTACATCACGGCAGCGGACGCAGAAAAGATCGGTGATTTTGATGATCTTACCCTATTGGATTTTGTAGCAAAGCAGGGTGAGATGCTTACCGGTGAAGGCGATAGCGGCCACAAAGAAGGTGCAGCAGAGGCCATCGAGAATAACATCCGTAAGAAGGTTATCGAAAAGGTCACTGTCAATCCGCGCTACTACGCAAAAATGTCAGAAATCCTTGATAAGCTCATTGAAGAGCGTAAGCAGGGAGTTCTTGACTATGCTGAGATGCTTGAGAAATATATAAAGCTGGCTAAGGACGTTGATTGCCCGGAGGATAACGATAAATATCCGGAAAGCATCCGTAAGAGCAAGGCACTTATGGCTATTTATGACAACACCGGCGAGGACGAGAAACTTGCCCTACGAATTCACAAAGCCGTGAAAAAGCAAGCTCTGTCTGGTTTCAGGGATAATCAGGTTGTTGTCAGAAGAATAAAAAAGGCTCTCTTTGAGATTCTGGGTGATGATTCCGAGGTGGAGCGCATCTATAGGATTATTGAGAAACAGGAGGAGTATTAATGCGCATTGTCATTTCCGGGATTCCGATTGATGTGCAAAAAAAGAATATAAAGAATATGCACCTTCAGGTGAAGCCGCCGGATGGACATGTGGTAATTTCTGCGCCTTTATCCGTGGACGATAAAGCTATAGAGGCTTATGCCAGAACTCAGCTGGGCTTTATCAAGAGGGCTATTGCGCAGTTTCAGGATCAGCCAAGAGCATCGAAGCGACAGTATGTTTCCGGCGAGACGATGTATATCTGGGGGAAGCAATACTTTCTTGTCTTCAAGCCGGACAATCAAAAGAACAGCTTCGAGATTCAGAATCAGAATATTGTTCTATCCATGAGCGCCAAAAGTACCGTGAAACAGCGAGACGCTTATGTGAAAGAGGAATATAGGAAGATCCTAAAGGAAGAAATAGAAAAGCGTCTGCCTAAGTGGGAGACACAGACAGGACTTAAATGTGATTCTTGGCAAACGAAATATATGGTCACAAAATGGGGTGCCTGCAGCACAGATAAAAAGAAGCTGTGGTTCAACCTGCAGCTCGCCCAGAAACCGTATGCCTGCCTTGATTATATTGTTTTGCATGAGCTTACACATTTAATCACAAGAAAGCATGATGCTACATTCATCGCACACATGGATAGGCACATGCCTAATTGGCGTGAAATACGTAAAGAACTCAACGACAGCAGACTGGACTACTATGAAGCGCAGGATGAAAGCCCACTGCAGAAACTGATCGACCAATCTCGTTATGACGACATCCGGGATGCGGCCATAGCTTATATTCAAGAGGATCATTCTGGTGACACGAAAAGACTATCGGTCATTGATATGGAAATCGAGAATGTTATCCATATTGAACAGCCGGAGGATGGCGTGATTGCTTTCGATGTAATTGCATCATGCGATGTCGAAATGCCATCCGCATCTCGCAAGGGATATTTTAATGAGCGCTGGCTTAAGATCCATTGTCAGGTTACTCTTGGCATCGATATGAGCGGGTTTCGGATCATGTCTGTTGGTAATTGTGAGCCGCAAGAGGAATCTGATAATGACCGTCTGTCCGGAGAGCTGGTACCTATTATCTCTCGCGACCAGTTTGAAGGCGAGGCTGAGAAGTTCCTGACAAGGTATTGTCCGGAAGCACTGGATAAACCGATGAGGGTTCCAATCGAGACAATAGCCAGCGATATGAAACTACAGGTTATCGAAGATGTTCCTCTGTCAGATGATCTTACTTACTTTGGGACTATCATATTTGATAACGGGAATGTTCTCGATAAGCACCGGAAGATTACAATTCGCAATGCCAAGCGAGGAACCGTTTATCTTGATCCGCGTGTCTCCTATGAAAGATCTGTAGGAACAAAGCGCACTACTCTGGCTCATGAATGTTTCCACTGGTACCGTCATCAGCCTTATCATGTGTTGATGAAAATGATAGGTGCCGATGATAATCTGGGAAAAGCAATTCAATGTCAGATAGCCGCTAATTCCATAGATTCAGATAAATGGAAGGCTGTAGACTGGATGGAGTGGCAAGCCAAAGGCGTCGCTCCGAGAATCTTGATGCCTGCGAGACCGACGCGTTTGAAGGCAGATCAGCTCCTTGCAGTTTATGGCGGGGCTGATGATGCGAGCATTGCAGCCTATGAGAATGTCATTGATGAACTTGCGGAGTTGTTCGATGTGTCGAGACAGGCCGCCAAGGTTCGCCTGATGGATCTTGGGTATTCAAAAGCCGAGGGCGCATATCCATTTGTGGATGGTCAGTATGTTCGCGGATATTCATTTGAAGCAGGTGCCTTGGATAAGAATCAGACATTCACTATTCCCTATGCCGATCTGTTTAAAGCGTACTGCTTTGATCGTGAGTTTAAGAAGCTGATTGACAGCGGACAGTTTATTTTTGCAGATCGTCATCTCGTTCTCGATAACGAGAAATACATAGCGAGAGATCAGTCCGGGAATGCTACGCTGTCAGAATATGCTCTCTCGCACATGGATGAGTGCTGTGTCGTTTTCTCGAAGGGATATAGCTATCAATCGAAATATCAAGGGGCAAGGTATTACACGCAGTTTATGCGGAATGCCGCACCGGTTGAAAATCAGGTTGAATATTCCTTTGAACTTAATGCGCACAACAAGACACTTCTTGAGCAGATCAAGAACGCAAAGCGCCGGTCAGAAGCTATGCGTAGATATCCCGGTTCCTTTGCTGAGACGCTTGTAGCGCTGCAGAAGGAAAGGAAGCTCTCAAATAAGCAGTTGGCTGACCGCTCACTTGTGGGAGAAAAAACCATTCAGCGTTTGAGAAACGATGAAGAGTATCCAACATCTGTGCAGACAGTTCTGGCGTTATGCGTAGGTCTGAAGTTGCCTTTGCCAGAGGCTGAGATGTTTCTCGGTAAAACAGGTTTTAAATTGAATTCGATGAAAAACGAAGGTTACGTTTATCAATGTGTATTAGCGGCCTGCGCTGAGAATTCGATTTATGAAATAAATGAAATGCTCAAAGAAAACGGAATTACACCTCTTGGAAGTGATCCCGATCTTCAGTGAGTCAAGGAGGAGGACTAACAATGGCAGTGCCAAAATACGATGAATTGATGAAGCCTTTACTGGCAGCAGTAAAAGACGGTGAGGTCTATAAAATTAAAGACGTTACTGCCGTGTTAGCTCAACAGCTAAATTTATCAGCGGAAGACCTCACAGAAATGCTTCCGAGCGGCAGGCAAACCGTGTTTAAAAACAGGGTCGGATGGGCGAAGACTTATCTGAAAAAAGCTGGACTCCTTGATAGTCCTGCCCGCGCTACTATTGTTATTACAGAAACTGGAAAGAAGGTGGTTGCAGAAAATCCGGAGAAAATTGATTCCAAATATCTGGAACAGTTTCCTTCATTTGTGGATTTTGCATCCGCCTCTGATCCTACAAATGGAGATGATACAGTGCCCGTGATTTCAAAGCAGACGGATCTTACACCCGATGACCAGCTTGAAGACGCATACAAGCAGATTAATGCAAGCCTTGCATCTGATTTGTTGAGTGAAGTCCTGAAAATTTCACCATACACCTTTGAAAAGCTCGTTGTTGATCTTCTTTCGAAGATGGGATATGGAACTGTGGCTTACGGAAGTCATGCAACAGTCGCTTCCGGTGATGATGGAATTGACGGCGTGATCATGGAGGACAAGCTCGGCTTTTCTTTGATCTATATGCAGGCTAAGGAATGGGCACCGGATAGAGTCGTTGGACAGCCGGACATTCAGAGCTTTGTAGGTGCGATTGCCGGGAAGCACGGTGATGGACTTTTTGTTACAACAGCTAAATTCTCGCAGAAGGCTAAGGATTACGCAAATACGCATCACATTATTCTGATTGATGGTGAGAGACTTGCAAATCTGATGATTGAGTATAACTTCTGTGTGTCAACGAGGAAAACGTTTGAAATTAAGGCAATCGATACGGATGCTTTGGCAGAATATCAGGATGAGTGACGTTCTCACATAGACAATAAATCGGAGGAATATTATGTACGAGAAAATAAAGAATGACATAGCACAAGAATATTATGTGAAGAACTATCCCAATGATGGACAGCGGTTTATCGCTTGGTATCTTCGTAATATCCATAACCTTGATACCTTTGAGGCCAAAGCCTGCATTACCGATGGAGCCGGAGACAAGCAGATTGATGCGGTCTATATCGATGACCAGTCTTCGACAATATACATTATTCAGGGAAAGTTTTACAAAGGCGACACTGTGGATGCAGAACCTCTTCGTGAGGTAACATCGTCGTGGATTCAAATTAAGAATCTTGCAAAGCTGCAGGAGGCGGCTAATGAAAAGCTGCAGGCAAAAATCAGTGAAATTGCTACAGCCTTAGAGGACGACTATGAGGTTTGTTTTGAACTGATTACCACATCCGGTTTGACAGATTCTGCTAAGTCTGATTTGGCTGCTTTTCAGACAGAACTTGCGGAGAGCGAAACTTTGAGCGCGAATCTTGTGCTTGTTGACAATGAAACTCTTCAAGCTCGATATGATGAGGCACTGAATCGAAATCGTCCATATATCAATTATGAGTTTTCCATTGAACAAGGGAAATATATGGAGATGCAGATTGGTGCAACCAGAGCTGTTATCGCAGCCATTCCATTGAAGGAGTGTATAAAGATTCCCGGCATCAAGGATGGGACGCTTTTCAGAAAAAATGTACGCCAGTCTCTCGGTACCGGGAATAAGGTTAATAAGGGAATCGCTCGCACGCTGCGAAATAATCCGGAGGAGTTCTTCTTCCTTCACAATGGAATAACGGCAATTTGCTCGTCTATCAAAATTGTCAATGGAACCATGAGCGCAAAGGAATTGAACGTGGTTAATGGCTGCCAATCCCTGAGTACGATCTTTAATTGCAGTGAATCCGTCCGGAATGTCAGCGATGCTTATATAATGTTCCGCTTCTATGAGATTAGTAATGCAGAGCGTGCAGATGAAATCAGCACATGCACTAACTCCCAGAGCGCTGTAAAAGCTCGTGATTTGAGAAGCAATGACAAATATGTTCTGGCGATGAAGAAGGCTTACGAACAGCATTTTACTGACGGATACTTCATTACAAAACGCGGAGAGAATGCTGATCCGGTTAAATACAACACAGCACATATTGTGGATCTGACATCACTCGGCAAACATCTGATTGCATGGCATTCTCAGAGGCCTACCATCTCCTACAGTGAGAGCAGAATATTCGACAAGTATTTCGAGCAGCTGTTCCACAGAGAGTATAGTCCAGAAAAGGTTCAGGCGCTTTCTGATCTCTACAAAGAGGTTTATAAGAACTGGGGTAATGATAATCCGCTTGGACTAAACGAGGCCTTGATAGCCCTTAAGGCTTACGCTCCGTATCACCATCTTTTCGCTGTTTCTGTTCTATTCTGTGAAATCAATAAGATGCAGGATCTTGTTCCGAATCCGGCAGTTGCAATGCAAAAGCTCAGGGACAACGACCTTCTTGATACGGTTATTGAACTCGCCGGTCAGTGTTTGAATATGGGCTTTGAAATTGCACTTGATGATGCAAGTCAGAACAACAAGGTGTTTAGCCCTCCGAACTGGACTAAGGCAAAAGCCTCCTTACGTGATATCCGCACTGCCGTAAAGCAGTACCTGATGACCGTGAAAATGACACCCGGTGGGAAGGATATACTCGACAAGCTGAATACGGGTCTCAAAATGTCGAATGATGATTTTGAATCTCGCTGGAGTGCAGACTAAACCCATTAGGGTTTCCTTGCAAAAATATTCGAGTAAGATTAATTCGCAAAAATTACAAGGCCTCTTATGAAACATCAAATGAAAAGGAAAGGTCGTGAATAAATGAGCAGAATACTATGCCCGGAATGCGGGACAAAAATATCAGACAAAGCTACGAAATGCCCGCATTGTGGATTTCAAAGTGCCGATCCAAAGAGGCCAATCAGTGAGCAGGACAAATACGAGATGGTTCCGATCTTCGAATATGATATTGAAGAGTGGCAGCCGAATCGTGGAGAACTAAGCATTATCTCATATGAAGATAATAGAAGTCTTATTCAGTATTTTGGTAAGTGGGAAAACATCAAGGTAAAGCTTCCTGCAATTGCAGAAGTAATAGGAGCCATGGCAGGCAAGGATCACATCATGGTTGCTAAGATGGATTCCTATGTGAAGGATCTAATAGATAAGGGAATCTATCGATTCACCATTGATAAGCAGGGAGAAATACTACCAACAATTCGTGACGCGGATGGATTTGTTAAACAGGTGAGACTTGAGGACATGGCCTTGACACCTAATCTCACACAGTCCTTAAACAACTTATCGACGCACGCGGTAATGGCTCAGATTCTTGATGAAATAGAATATGTCGGTGATGCAATAAGAGAAATCCACGTAGAGCTGCAGAATGATCGTCTTGCTATGGCAGAAGGAGCAAGGGATAAACTAATACAGGCAAGGCTGATTCAGGATGCAAAGCTGAGAGAAGCGGCTATGCTGGATGTTATACATAGTGCGACAGATGCAAAGCGAGTATTGATGCGGAACTTTTCTCAGAATATGTATCATATCACCGAACATTCCCAGAAGTCTGATTTTCAAATGATGCTTGATTTCAAAGGAGAAAAAGACATCAGCAGGAAGGCAATTGACGCGTTTCAGGCACTTGTTTACATTACTAACTCTGTGCAGACCGAGTGTGAAGGATACGCAATGTTGGGAGAATACGAACCGTGCAAGGAATGTTTAGAGGAATTCAAATCCTTCATATTGGAAAACAGACTTAATGAGCGAGATACATTATTGTTGCTCAATGAGAATTCTTCTCAAAAGCGAATCGAAGTAGTCGATCAGTTTACCGATATTGCAGCGAGGATTACAGCCTTTGATCCGAAGGCACATATTGAGTATTCAGTACATAATCTGTTGACCGCAGAAACAGAACATACCGGAGGTGATTCTGATGAGCAATAATAAAGATCCAGAAATTCGTTACTGCAAGAAGTGCGGATGTGAACTTGTAAGCACGAATAAGCACAAGTTATGTGATAATTGCAGACGCGAAAGGAATGCAAATATTAGAAATGGCGTATTAGGTGCAGTGGGCACGGTTGGCAGTGTTGCGCTATTTATTGTTACCAAGGGAAAGCATGGTGGTGGAGGAAATAAAGCCTGAGCCGAGTTGAGGCGATGGGATTTCGGACTTGTTCCCTCAGAGCGAAGTCTTGAAGCGGTCGGCAAATCTGTGTGTTTGCATATTATAGGTAGGAGCAAGGTCTTTGACCTGTTTCCGAGAACGTACAGGGGTAAAAATCGGTGTGTTTTACGGCAAAAACACGCTTTGATAAATTCCCGCGAACGAACGCAAAAATTTGACATCCATCTGAAGCAATCGAGCCAAGAAGTATACTTTTGTAATCAGGAGCGTAACACCATGACTTTTATCTGCTACCCCAAATGCACCACCTGCCAGAAGGCGCAGAAGTGGCTGGACGAGAACGGCATTTCTTATACATTCCGGGACATCAAAATGGAAAATCCTACTTATGAGGAGCTGTCTGCATGGCATCGGCGCAGCGGGCTGCCGCTCAAGAAATTCTTCAACACCAGCGGTCTCATCTATAAGTCCATGGCGCTGAAGGATAAGCTCCCCGCCATGAGCGAGGACGAGATGCTGAAGCTCCTTGCGGCAGACGGGATGCTGGTCAAGCGCCCGCTGCTGGTGGGCGACGACTTCGTGCTGGTCGGCTTCAAAGAAACCGAGTGGGCGGAACGTCTGAAAACCCAATAAATGTCGCATCGCAGGCGACCAAACCCTCCTTCGGATACGCTACAATGGGAGCGTAATCAAACGAAGGAGGACTTTTTTATGACAGAACTGGTTTTTATTCTGGACCGCAGCGGCTCTATGTCGGGGCTGGAAACGGACACCATCGGCGGCTTCAACTCCATGCTCGCACAGCAAAAGAAGGAGGCGGGCGAGGCGGTGGTCTCCACGGTGCTTTTCGCCAACGACAGCACGGTCATCCATGACCGCCTGCCGCTGAGCGAGGTGCCGCCACTGACGGAAAAGGAGTATTTCACCTGCGGCTGCACGGCGTTGCTGGATGCCGTGGGCGGCGCCATCCACCACATCGGCAACATCCACAAGTACGCCCGCCGGGAGGACGTGCCGGAGAAAACGATGTTCATCATCACCACCGACGGCTACGAAAACGCCAGCCGCCGCTACGATTATGAGCGTGTGCGCCGCATGATTGAACGGCAGAAGGAGAAGTACGGCTGGGAGTTTTTGTTCCTCGGCGCAAACATCGATGCGGCCAAGGAGGCGGCACGTTTTGGCATCGGTGCGGACCGCTCGGTGAACTACAAGTGCGACGAGGCGGGCACAGCGCTGAATTACGAGGTCATCGGCGAGGCCGTGTGCAGCGTCCGCGCCGCCAGACCTCTCAGTGCTGACTGGAAGCGCCGTATCGACGAAGACGTGCAAAGACGTGGGAGATGATAAAATGTACGGAGCGATTTTGGGCGACATCGTGGGCAGCCCCTACGAGTTCGACTGCAACAACTATAAGGCGAAGGATTTTCCGCTGTTCAGCCGCCGTTCCGACTTCACCGACGACACGGTGATGACGCTGGCGGTAGCGAAAGCGCTGCTCAGCACCCGTGGGCAAGACGATGCTGCTATCAAAGCGGCACTGGTGCGGGAGATGCAGCAACTGGGCCGCGCTTATCCCGACCGGGGCTATGGCACCCATTTTGGCGGCTGGCTCTATGAGGATGACCCGCAGCCCTACCAAAGCTACGGCAACGGCAGTGCCATGCGAGTGTCGTCTGCCGCATGGCTGGCGAAGGACATGGCAGAATCGCTGCATCTGGCGCAGCTCACCGCCGAGGTGACGCATGATCATCCAGAGGGCATCAAGGGCGCACAGGCTGTCGCTGCAGCGATTTTCCTCGCCCGCACCGGTCACGACAAAGCGGAAATCAAAGCGTATGTGGAGCGCGAATTCGGCTACGACCTCAGCCGCAGCTGCGATGAGATTCGTCCCACCTATCACCATGTGGAGAGCTGCCAGGAAACCGTACCGCAGGCAATCACCGCGTTTTTGGAGAGCTGCGATTTTGAAGACGCGCTGCGCACGGCGGTATCCCTCGGCGGCGACAGCGACACGCTGGCTGCTATCACCGGCAGCATCGCTGAGGCATTCTACGGCATGCCGGAGGATCTCTGGCAGGAGTGCCGCAAACGTCTGCCACCGGAGCTGTCGGAGATCCTGCGTGAGTTGGAAGCAAGCTATTGCGGGTAACTGGCAGTTTTCTGGAAAACTGCACAGAAAACTTGCCAGGTGCATGGATGTAGAATAACAAAATGTCCCACGAAATCTTTCAGTAGCTATTCCCGCTGACTTGTGGTATATGTTTGTGCTGCAAGGAGGCGAGCACATGAACAAACTGCTGAAGGATCTGTACGACTGCTTCTACACCCCGCCGGAGCTGGCGGCGACGAAGCGGGAAATCGAGGAATGCCACCGCGCGCTCATTGAGGCGCTGGGCAAGCCGGAGCGCCGATTGGTGCTGAAGATCATCGATGCCAAGGACCATATTTCGGAGGACACTTCGCTCGACAGCTTCATCTCCGGATTTCGGCTGGCGTGGCGGCTGTCCGCAGAATTGAATCACTATGACGATGAGCGTCCGGCGCGCTGCCAAGCGGCAGAGAAACCGGGCGCTCGTTTTACGCTCAAAAAGGAGGATGATGAACAATGAAGAAGCGCATCGTGACAGCTGTGATCACCGCTTGCTTGACCCTGTGTGCCGCTGTGTGGCCGCAGCCAGACACAAGGGAGGAACGACCCGCCCCAATACCAACGCACGCCGCAGCTGTCGGAGACTTGCACCGGTGGGAAAGCGCGCTTTACAACAAAAAAATATGTGGTAGAATTTGAAATAGTGGAAAGCACGCTGGTGGTTTTAAGGATGCATACACTGCGTTATGAAAAGGAGGTTGCCATGTCTGGATTTCCTGATTTCAATGGTGATGGGCATGTGGATGGCAGAGACTATTTCGTTTGGAATGAATTAAATAACGGTAGCTCCAACAGACCGCCCTCCGGCAGCAACAGCGGCTGCGGGTGCAGCACGGCGTTTATCCTTTTACTTGTGGTCGGCGTGGCCGTTATCGCAGGAAAACTCTTTGGTATATGACCAATACGCCCGAAGCCCGGTGACAAAGTCTATATTCCGGGCTTTGGTTGGGTACCATACGAGGGGCCGAATCACCGCGAGTATGCCGCGGATATGTACGAAAATGGCAATAAAATCGGGAGCATGGGTTGAAACAGGATCTGCTGGGAGCGGTTAAGCTGCTTGATTACGAAAGCTGCTGCACCGAAAAGTGGTTGGTATCATATTTTGATACCAACCACTTTTTTTGCCGGTGTGGAATTGAAAAGCGCCATCCGGCGCACGATGAAGAACTCATGTGCGCACCTGCTTGCGGGTCGATAGTGTGGGGATTTGTAATAGAAACCGCGGAAATCGGCAGTATTGCTTCTCAATTTGCAGTTGCCTATTGCATTCGATTTCGATTTATGTTACCATGCTAATGCTGAATTGTTGGACTGTCCTGAACTTTGATCGTTCGTATCATGAGAGTACGAATCATATTGAACGGCAGCGACATAGGCAATGAAGCGAGTAAAAAAATATGTAAATCCTCGAAACTATTGATTCCAATCAAATTCTCATTATGGAATTGAGAAAGCAGTTTGCTGGTTGACTGTCGTTGTCCCCCTGTTGTTTCGATGCTTTGCACCACAAAATCGAACCGAAGAAAGTGTTCTTTCGTCGGGTTTGTTTTGTTGCGTGCAAAGCGGTCTTCCGGATGATCGCAGTCCACGCACGAAGCAAAGTGCGTGGGCTTTTTTCGGTTCAGAAAGGAGGCTGATTATGGGAAAGGTATCAGGAAAAACACATACCAAAGCACAACTGGATCACTGGGCAAATCTGCATAATCCCAATAACAAGGCATATCAAGCTGACGCTGACAATCGGGCCAATCAGATGAATCCGAACCACAGAGCGCACCAGAGAACTCACAATGCAAACCGCAGAAACAAAGCGCATTGGATGCCCGAGTGGGCGCCTGACTATCCGGAATACGATGATTAAAATTGGAGGTGCACGGTATGTCAAAGTACATTTTCGACTACGATGACGGAGATTTCACCATGAGCATTTCTGACAGCATGGCGATGGACTCCGAAGGGAATCTCATGATGCGCATGGGAGATCACATGGCAATGGATATGGACACAGGGGATATTCACATGATCTCCTCATGGTCTGATGATGACGAGGAGTAGAGCATAGGCGGCGGCTCAACGGATGCACCGCCATAGACAAAGAAAACATTTTTCAGGATCCGGGCAGAGAAAGCAGCGGGACAGGCCGTAAAGGCTTGTCCCGCTGTCTGTGTCTTATGGCAGATATTCTTCCGTGACCCGATACCGGCTGATGCCGAAGGCGCTGCTCCGCTCCACGATTTCTGCAGGGATCTTGGGCAGATACTTCTTGCTGAAGCTGGTGTCCCCGAAGTAGGCGTCAAAGCTTGCCACCGGCAGGACGACCCATTCGCAATCATCCTGCCGGTTGGCGAGATAATAGCGGATCAACGTACAGACAACCTCGGATGGAATTCCCTTCGGAAGTGCCGCTTTCACTTTCTCTGTCAGCTCGGGCGGCAGTTCCGGCCCTTCTCTGCGCAGCGGGCCAAGCTCCAACGCATCGGCAAGGACATCGTCAAAGCGCAGCGTCCAGGCACCCTTGGTTTGGGGGGCAAAAATCGGGATCTGATACTGCATCACCTTGCTTCGCCATGCGGCAGAGAACTTGGACTGAATGACCTCCGCATACTTGAGCGAGGTGCTGCGCACCTTTTCCGGGTTCGTCAGCATGAAGTCTGCAGTGCGAAGGACATGGCGGAGGAACCAGCCGGTCCCGTCCGCATCTACCAGCTCCGGGAACTCCGTGTGGAGCTCCGAAAAATCCGTCTGGAACTGCCATTCCTTGTTCGGTGCACGCTTCCCGTCCTCCGGCACACTGCACCAGGCGCAGAGCGCACGGCGGGCGTAGTCAATTCGATCGTGAGGATCACCTAAAATGACCGTGCCGCCCTTGCCATGGAACAGATATCCGCGAGCCAGAATGGTCAAAATCCGAGCCATCCCCTCGAACTCCAGGATCGTGGCAAAGGTGAATCGGCCCAGCCAGGTCGTATCGCTCTTCTTGCTGGCGGTATAGGAAACCGTTCCGGTATACGCGCAGAATTCCTCCCATTCGTTAATCATCCCGCACCTCCAGAACATTTTTCTCAATGTGCTCCGGCAGCAGATCCCACAGCAGGTCACGCCTGCCGAGGGCTACCACATAGCGCACGGCCAGAGTCGGTCTTGCAATAACAGTCAGCAGCTCCCGGCACTTGGCCGTCACCGCGTCGCGGTAGCTCCGGGAAGCGGCCTTGTCCGCAAAGACTCTCATCATGGCGGTGAAGGCTTTTGAGTCGCTTTCGCGGAACAGCTGCTTTTTCTCCCTGCCGGTGTTCTCATCCTCCATATCACAGACAATGTCTCCGAGGATACGGTAACCGCCGAAGCGGAAATCGGTCAGCAGATCGTAAATATCCTCGAACTCTGGCAGCCATTCCCGCAGGAAGCGCTCCCGTGCATCCTCGTCCATGAGGTGCCATGCCTGCTTCTGCATGGCTTGCCGCAGAGCGGACACCCTTTCCGACGGCAGGCTACCGAACAGGGCGTACAGCTCGTCAGGATCGTATGCATCTTCCTGTCCTCTGGCATACAGAATGCGCTCCACATCGCTCTTCCGCTTTTTCTCCTTCACCGGAACACGGCAGGCTCGGATGCGGGAGAGACAGGCGTCGTAATCCTGCAGCAGCGCATCCACCGCCGCCAGCTTATCGGAGTTCAGCTGCTCCTTCCAGTCCGACTGCCGGGCGAAAGAAAACAGCTCCTCGTCCCTGGCGGGCCTCGCCTTGATGCGCGGCGTGTTCTTTTTCAGCTGTTGCGCCAGATACGGAAGGCGCTCCACGTTGGAGTCCACCTTGCTCCAATCCACCTTCTTGAAAAAAGCCTTTACCCTGGCCGCATGGGTAGGCTCATACCAGGCGCGCCGGGTCTCCGCCTCCTCTACCAGCGTCTTATATTTGAGGAAGGCACTGCGCTTGACGGTCTTGTGGGTCAGGTACTCATCCAGATCAGGGCGGATGCCGCTCTTGGCCGAGTCAATCTCCAGCCCGGTGAGGATGGCCAAGGTTTCCGTCTCTTCCCGGCAGCGCTCCCGCTCCTCGGTGTCGGAGTTTTCGTTGTAGGCAATGATGCTGCGGTCCAGCGCGGCGTTGCAGATCTGGCCGACGCGGGAGGAGAAGGTGCTGCGAACCGTTTCAAACCGTGCCCCCCAGTCGTCGGCACTGCGAATCTGGGGCTGGGCCGTGGGGATCATCAGCAGCGGAATGTTCTCTGTGTTGGTAAGGGATTTGTGTTTCTCGTAGCGGTAGAGGTTGTAGTTGCGGCGGACGCAGGCATTCAGGATCGGATCAGATATGGTCTTGATCATATCGCCGTCGTAGTCAGCGCCGCCCAGCCGCTCCGTAGCCAGCATATTGGAATCCACCATCACCACATCCGTCAGGTGCCCGAAATAGTAATGCCGCATCTGCTTTCTCTCTTCCTTCGCGTCGTAGAAGGAAAGCTGTAGCTCCTCGTTGCGGGCAATGTGCGGATTGCGTAGCAGCGTGCAGGCGTCGTCATGGGCATAGGCCGCCTGGGGTGCATAGAAGGAACTCTCCGGGAAGTGGTCGGTCATGACGGTGCTGTAAAACATCCGTTGCCTGCGTTTGCGCGGCGGAACAGTCGGGAGCAGAAATGCCAGAAAGTCCAGAAGATCACCGGAAAGATAACGGTTGTCTCCCGCTACGATCAACCGGCCGACGGCGTACTGCTCCACGATTTTATCGGCTTCATCCTCCAGTCGCTTGGCATAGACCGGTTCGTTGATGAAGCGCGGATTCTTTTTCAGTACGGCGGCAAGGATCTGGTCCTTGCCTTGGTGTCGTTCCCACCAGCTGACCCGCTCAAACTTCTCCAGAAAGTAATTCTGCCGAAACGATTCATCGGCGCAGAAATTGTAATACGCCAGTTCCGTCTGCTTGGTGAGCCAATTTCGCTCGTCTGTCTCCGGGCTGTGGTCCCAGCCGTCCGGCAGATCGGCAGGGCGGAACTCGTCACCCTGAATGGAAACGGTGGTCAGAAACTGATAGTTCAGCTCGGTGGTCTGTTCCGGTTTCTCCTTGCTCACATTGGTGATGTACAGCGCATGGCGGTACTTGCGGAACACTGCCCAATAGTCCTCCCAGCTCATGCCGCTTCCGTTCAGCCAGCCGTAGCCCTTGAACATACTCTTCGTGAGGATGATATCGACCTTCTGAATCGGATGCTGCTCGCCCCACAGATCGGTGATGGTATCCGTTCCGCAGAGAGTCAGGAAGTCCTTGAAGTCCACCTCGTGCAGCATACCCTTCACATACGGCATACGGATCTGAAACGAGGTATGGACTTTCTTCCCGCACAGCTTCTCATCCACGACGCGGGCATATTCTTTTGAGATCAGCCCCTCGCCGTCGAAGCAGGTGATTTCGATGTCCTCTTTTTTCTCCACCCGGTGATATTTGCGGGTACTGCTCTGCGTTCCGTCGTCCTCTACGGTGATGACGCTGACATTCCGCTCTGTGCGCGTAGGATTGTCGATGACCACCACCCGGTGGGGTCGGTCAATGCCGATGCCGTCAATGCGGATACCGCTGGACAGCATCAGGCCGTTGTAGGCATAGAGCTTGCTGAGCTGGCAGTCACCGATGGTCATATCCATCATGATGCGGCGGCACACCGTGTCATAAAAATCCTCCCGGATGAAGGCCAGCCGCGCCTGCCGGCTCATGCTGCCCGAACGCTCAAAGGCGAGGTAACGATGTGCCCCGGAGCCAAAGTCCAGGCTGACACCTTCGGGACGGAACAGGGCCCTGGCCTTCTCCTGCCGGATCAGGTGTTTCTTTCTGGCACCGCTCCGGTCGAATATGCCGGAGAAGTCCATATAGAAAATGACATCCGAAAGGTCGGTCACCAGCTGTCCTTCAGGTGCTCCGGTGAAAGCATCGCCGTGCAGTACGCACATGGTCTGATAGAACAGTGCGTTATCGTCCTGCTCGTGGGGCGCGGAAAGTGATTTGCATTTCTCTGTCTCGACGGCGCTGAGATGAAAGGTGTATGCACCATCTTGCTGTCTGCCATAGCTGATCACGGCTCTGGCGGACAGCTCGTAGATCCTGTATTTCACCAACGGCATCGGCTCACCTCCTCATGCTTCTATTCTATCATGAGGTTCCAAATTTGCAATATGGATACTGCTCCCACTTTTTCAGTGGGAGCTTTTTGCTTGCAGCTCTCAACAAAAATTATAAAGGAGGAATCCAATGCAAGAATCCACATTCACCAACTATGACCAGCTGCCGCTGTTCCTCAACGCGAACACGGTGGCGCAGGTGCTGGGCGTGTCCATCTCCAGCGCCTATGAGCTCATGCACGAAGATGGCTTCCCCGCACTGCGGATCGGCAACCGCATCGTGGTGCCCAAAGAAAAGCTCTGCCAGTGGGTAGATGCGCAGACAGGAGGTGATGCCTGATGTTCCAGCGCTGGCCCAAGCGGGACCCGAACAAACACTACTATCTCGTCCCCAACGAAGTCTTTAATCTCGGACTCAGCTCTCACGAGATCGCCGTCTACAATTACCTTCTGCGCTGCGAGGATCGCAGAACCTACCAATGTCATCCCAGCTACCGCACCATCGGTCGGGCGGTGCAGCTGAGCGAGAACACCGTGCGGAAGTATGTGGCCGGTCTGGAGGAGAAGGGGCTCATCCGCACCGAGCCCAGTACCATCACCACGAAGGATGGCCGCGTGCGCAATGGCAGTCTTATCTACACCATCCGTCCCATTCAGGAAGCGCTGGAGCTGAATTACCAGCGGCAGTTCCTGCAGGCGGAGCGTGACGTGGAGAGGGCAAAGGCAGAAAAGCGGCTGGCCGAGTTGAATCAGCAGAACAAGAAGGGGGAAGAAAGCGCATGATGCAGCAGATTGCAAATTTCATTGTAGACCATGACCCAATGATGGTCCTCCGGCGCACGCACGACACAGTACGCTACATCCGGTGGGCGTGGAACAAGGATCATGCCGACCCCATTGATGAAGACAGACTTCGCCTGTTTCTCTGCGATGAACATCGCGGCGATCTGACCGAGGAGCAGAAGGTTTTCGCCCGCCGATGCCGCGACGAGATGCGGAGCGTCTATGAGGAAATGTGCCTTCGCTCCCTGCAATGTGCGATCATGCTGGAACGGGGCATGGTGCTGGACATCAGTACCTACCGCAGCGTGTTCTGCCCGGAAGGGGGTGATGCGCCGTGGATGCTTGACCGGGCGGGGTAACTGCCTTTTCCGCAAAGCGCCGCAGAGCGGCTGAAGTGCGCGTCAGCGCCGAAAATTCTCGCTTCGAGAATGACA
>OLZW01000789.1_pt1 | contig 25760 bp, 28 predicted proteins | sample 1674281 | NCBI WGS metagenome assembly OLZW01 (sample SAMEA103958157, study PRJEB25191) | human gut metagenome | biome: human-associated habitat [ENVO:00009003]; feature: intestine environment [ENVO:2100002]; material: feces | place: Germany | collected 2013/2015
GAGCAGCCCTTAACTCGTTGCGGGGAGAGTGGAGTCCAGAGGTAGGGAGGGGGGAGTCGAAACACCCCTCCCTGCCTCTGGCCCGCGCGGAGCGCAAGCCACTTGACCGCAAGAGAAAAACTGTCCCGCGCTACCAGCGCGAAACCCCACTTAAAGAAAGCTTAGCCCTGCTGCAACAGGCATCGCGTTCCAGCAAATAGCGAAAATGCATGGATTTGATGATACAAGAAGTATAAGGAGGCCCACTATGTCCAACATCGTCATCATTGGTTCCGGCCCGGCGGGAGTGTCTGCTGCGCTGTATACCGCCCGCGCCGGGGTGGACACCACCGTCCTCACCCGGGGGCCGGGTGCGCTCGACCGCGCCGAGGGGATCCAGAATTACTACGGCTTCGCCGCTCCCATCTCCGGTGCCGAGCTGGAGCGGCAGGGCATCGAGGGGGCCAAGGCGGTGGGCGTCAAGTTCGTCACCACCGAAGCCGTGGGCCTGACCTATACCGATAAACTCACGGTGGAGACGCTCGACGGAGATTACCCGGCGGATGCTGTCATCCTCGCCACCGGTGCAGCCCGGGCCGTGCCCCGCATCCCGGGGCTGGCGGGTCTTGAGGGCCACGGCGTCAGCTACTGTGCCACCTGTGACGCCTTTTTCTATCGCGGCAGGGATGTGGCGGTAGTGGGCAGCGGCGAATACGCCCTCCATGAGGTGCAGGCCCTTCTGCCGGTGGCGTCCAGCGTCACCCTCCTGCTGAACGGTGCGCCGCTGGCGGCCCAGTTCCCGCCGGAAGTGACCGTCCGGCCCGAAAAGATCGACGCTGTCCTCGGCGAGCAGAAAGTCACCGGCGTCCAGCTGGCGGGCGGCGAGGTCGTGGAGCTGGCGGGTGTGTTCATCGCGCTGGGCGTTGCGGGCAGCACGGCGCTGGCCCGGAAGATCGGCGCGGCAGTGGAAAATAACCGCATCGTCACCGATGGAAAGATGCAGACCACCGTTCCCGGCCTCTACGCCGCCGGAGACTGCACCGGCGGGCTTTTGCAGGTGGCAAAGGCCGTCTATGAGGGCGCGCTGGCAGGCACCGAAGCCGCCAAGGCCCTGCGAAAGGAGTGAGCCAAGATGCCGGAAGTCCTTCCCATCCCCCGATGCGGTGAGCACCGCCAGTGCCTCGCCTGCGCCTTCCCCTTCTGGGACAAGCTGACCGCTGACCAGCAGGAGCTGCTCTGCCGCGCCACCCGGCCTGTGCGTTACCGCAGAGGCGAGCGCGTCCACAGCCCGGTGGAGAACTGCGTGGGCATCCTGCTGCTGCGCACCGGCCAGTTCCGGGCCTACCTGCTCTCCGACGATGGCCGGGATGTGACCCTCTACCGCCTCTTCGGCGGCGAAATTTGTATCCTCTCGGCCTCCTGCGTGATGGATTCGGTGAACTTCGACCTCTACATCGACGCCGAGGAGGACACCGAGGCTTACTGCATCAGCGCAGGCGTCTTCCGCAGCCTGATGCAGCAGAACGTGGAGGTGCGGTGCTTTGCCTACCAGATGACGGCCGAGCGCTTCTCCGATACCATGTGGACCATGCAGCAGATCCTCTTCATGAGCGCTGACCGGCGGCTGGCCATCTTCCTCGCGGACGAGCTTGCCAAGACCGGCGGCGAGGACGTCCGCCTGACGCAGGATCAGATGGCGAAGTACATGGGTTCTGCCCGTGAGGTGGTGAGCCGCCTGCTCAAATACTTCGCCGGTGAGGGCATCGTGAAGCTCTACCGCGGCGGGGTGACAGTGACGGATAAGGATAAATTGCTGAAAATAGCCCATGGGGAATAAAAAATGCCATCGTGCTCTCAAAGCGCGATGGCATTTTTATGTCTATTTTGGGGTTGCCCGGTGCTGAGCACGCCACTGTTCTACCTCTGACCATTCGGCCCGCCCCACCATATAATCAAGACTTACCCGATAATAATCGGCCAGCGTGATGAGGTGGTGGGTGGGTATCTCTTGTACACCCAACTCATACTTTGCATACTGCTGTTGTGTTGTATTGAGGATTTTCCCAACATCCTTCTGTGTGAGGTCAGCGTCCTCCCGCAGGTCACGCAGGCGTCCATAGTAATACATCGTAAGCCCTCCTGAGAGGAACTATACTTGACATCTGATAAGATGTATTGACTTTACGCCTTATCGGATGTATTATAGGAATAAGAAGACCGGTTTATTCAAAAATAAGGAGGTAGAACGATGAAAGCTGAATTGATTAGCACGATTGTAGGCGCGGCGGCTTGTGCAGCGGCAGGCGCAGCGAAAGGGGCCAGTATCGGCATTGCCGTCGGTGGCCCCATCGGTGCAATCGCAGGCACGATTCCCTGTGCGATTGCAGGCGGTGTGATTGGTGCTTTGGGTGGTAATAACGTAGGCCATCGTATTGACGAGCGTTGAATGATAGTGAAACTCAAACAAGCGAAAAAAGGCCGTTGCTCGACACAATATATGTCAAGCAGCGTCTTTTTCTTTACAGAAATAAAATTCATTCAAAATGATTGACAATCTTTGATGTGTACGCTATTATGTACATAAGGGAGGCGATAGCATGACCACGACAAACATCACCAATTTCCGCAAGAATGCGTTCAACTATGTGGAGCAGACCATCAAGTACAATGAGCCGCTCAGCATCAGCACGAAGGACGGCGACGCCGTTCTGCTGAGCGCGGAGGATTACAGCGGCTTGATGGAGACGCTGTATCTGGTCTCGGTGCCCGGCATGAGAGAGAAGGTCATGGACGGGTTGAAACAGCCGCTGGATGAGTGCCTGGACGAAGAGGACGTGGAGTGGTAAATGTACAAGATCGTCTACACAAAAACGGCGGCAAAGGACATCCCGAAGCTGAAAGCCGCACATCTGGCGGATAAGGCGAAGGCATTGATCGATATTATCCGGGATGACCCTTTCCAGAAGCCGCCGCCCTATGAAAAACTGGTCGGTGATCTGGGCGGAGCGTACAGACGCCGCATCAATTTACAGCATCGGCTGGTCTATCAAGTCTATGAGGAAGAAAAGACCATCAAGCTCCTGAGCCTCTGGACGCATTACGAGCGATAAAAAATGCCATCGTGCTCTCAAAGCGCGATGGCATTTTTATTATCTAAGAGGTTTACCCTTTACACCCCTGCTCTTCCCAGTCGCCGAAATCAGAAGCCTCAGCGATTTTGGTAGGGTCGAATTTGCCGCTTTCGTCCTTGGGGGCGACGGCGGGGCCGGCCTCTACGGGGTTCGGGTTCGGGGCCTCGGGGTCATAGACCGGGTGCTCCTCGTCCGGGCTGGCCGGTGCCGCGGGTTCTTCGGCCTCTGCCTTTGGTGCGGCAGGCGTTTCGGTGGGAGAGGCCTCTTCCGCCGGTGCGGCGGCTTCGGCCTCTGCCTTGGCTTCGCCCTCAGCGTATGCCTCGGCGGTCTTGGCGGCCTCTGCATCGTCCTGCTCGGCGTCCTCGGGGAACTCGATGGATTCGATGAAAGGAGCGGCCTTCTCGTTCAGGAACTTGTCCATGATGACGATGGCAGCACCAGTAGCCGCCACAGCGGCGGCAGTGCCCAGAATGCGGAAGATTGCTTTCATGTCATGACCTCCTTGGCAGTGTGGTGATTTAAGAGAACGTGACCACGTCGTTCAGCGGCTTCTCGGCAGGTTCCACCGACAGAGCAGTGAGCACCGGGCCTTTGCCGCGGTAGATGTTGTGGAACTTGTAGCCCACCTTGGCCGTTACCTTGACCCAAGCCCGCTGCTCGAGGGCCTTGTAGCCGTCGTAGCTGCAGGGGAAGCCCACGAACTGGATGTCCTGCACGCAGCAGGTCATGGCGAACCGACCGGGCACGAAGCTGTTCTTGCCGGCGCGGTTGGTCTGGCAGACCTGCGCGAGGAACTTGACGGTCTTGCCCGTGTACTTCTGCGGCTCGTCCTGACAGTCCATATACCAGATGCCGAAATCCTCGTCCGGGATGTCGATGACCGGGGCGTTGATGTCAAAGGGCAGCGGGTCGGGGATGTCGTCGTAAGCCACGCTGCCATCCTTGAACTCATAGGCGATGTCGCACTTGCGGGAGGCCTGACGCACCAGCTTGTGCAGCTCCTGACGGGCAGCGTCGTTGTTGACGGCTTCGGCGCGGTTGAAGACGATCAGCTCGCTGCGGGCGATCTTGTCCAGCATCAGCGCGCGCATGGAGTTGTCGCGGGCGTAGGTCAGGGCGGTGGTGCCGTCGGCGGTGGCGATGCACTGGTAGACGATCCAGTTCTCGGGCAGGTTGTTTGCCAGATCCTGCAGCATCCACATACCGTTGTACTCGATGACCACGCGGCCTGCATCGGCCTCCTTGGCCAGCTTGGCGAGGTTCTGGGGGTTCAGCTCGGCCTTGTCCTCGAGGTTGTAGAGGGTCACGCCGGGGAAGGCGAACTTCTTCTGATTATATTCCTCTTCGCCCTCCTCGCAGACCAGCAGAAGGGTCTTGTCGCCGGAGTCGAAGTTGGGGTCTTCAAAGGTCTCCTGAATGAACTTGGTCTTGCCGCTCTCGAGGAAGCCCACAAACAGGTATACCGGGATCTCATTTGCCATAATCGTTTATCCTTTCAGGGCCAATATCAGCAGCCGAACAGTGCTGCGATGGCCTTCTCATCCAGCTTGGAGCCGATGACCACCAGCTTGCCGCCGACATCTGCGCCGCGTGCGCGGACTTCCCACTCGCCGGGAACGTAGTCGAACTCCAGCCAGCCGTCGGCGCCGCCGTCCACGATGCCCTTGGAGCGGAGGATCATGCCGTAATTGCCGGTGTCCAGCTCGGTGAGGGCGTGCTCGATGTCTGCCTTGGAGAATTTCTTGGCCGTCTCGACGCCCCAGCTGGTGAAGACCTCGTCGGCGTCATGGTCGTGATGATGGTGATGGTGGCCGCAGCAGCAATGACCGTCGTGGTCATCGTGGTCGTGGTGGTGATGCTCATGCTCGTCCTCATCATCGTCCTCGTCGTGGTCGTGATGATGACCGCAGCAGCAGTGTCCGTCGTGGTCATCGTCATCATGGTCGTGGTGATGATGGTGCTCGTGCTCCTCATCCTCATCATCGTCGTCATCCTCATCGTGATGATGGCCGCAGGTGCAGACGCCGTTCTCATCGTAATGATGATGGTGGTGATGATGCTCTTCCTCCTCGTCCTCGTGGGCGCGCTCCTCGTTGGCCTTGGCCGCCATGGCGATCAGCTCGGCCTTGAAGTCATTCTTGGTGGACATGGCCTTCAGGATCTGCTCACCAGTCAGAGCGTCCCATGCGGTGGTGACGATGGTGGCGGTGGGGTTCTTCTCGCGCAGCAGGGCCACAGCGGCGGCGATCTTCTCCTCAGAGGCGGTCTGGGTGCGGCTGAGGATGATGCAGCTTGCGTGGCTGATCTGGTCGTCGTAGAACTCGCCGAAGTTCTTCATATACATCTTGACCTTGTTGACATCGGCCACGGTGACAAAGCTGCTGAGCTGGACGTCCAGATGCTCGGCCACGCCCTCGACAGCGCGGGTCACGTCAGACAGCTTGCCGACGCCGGACGGCTCGATGACGATGCGGTCGGGGTGGTACTGCTCCACCACCTGCTGGAGTGCGGCGCGGAAATCACCCACCAGAGAGCAGCAGATGCAGCCGGCGTTCAGCTCGTTGATCTGGATGCCGGACTCCTTCAGGAAGCCGCCGTCGATGCCGATCTCGCCGAACTCGTTCTCGATGAGCACGACCTTCTGGCCTGCAAAAGACTCCTTGATGAGCTTCTTGATAAGAGTGGTCTTACCGGCACCAAGGAAGCCGGAGAAAATGTCGATCTTGGTCATATTCGAAATGCCTCTTTCTTTTATGCAGCCGCCCGCAAAAGGCGCTGCCCAGCAGGCCCTGCGGGCCTTACAAGCAATCCGGGGCGCTGAGTGCTGACCCGGAAAAATTCCTACACTCCTATTATAACAAGGCTGTCAATGGCAAACCGGCCTTTTTGATGAGAAATTTGTAACATTTTTTGCAATTTGCTTGCGTTTTCGGGTCAGCTCAGCTCTTCCGTGAGCCAGTCCGCTACTTTTTCAGTTTGTTCGTCCGTCTCGGCGGTGAGCCAGAAAATGCCGTCCTCCGTTTCCACTCGCAGGAATTTTCCGGCGGTGGGGTCGAGGCAGAGGTGGACAGTGCCGTCGTGTACCATGACGAAGGTGCCCTGCCAGTAGTGCTCCAAGTCGATGCCGCCGACCCGGCCTGCCTCCGGCAGAGAGGAATAGACCTGTACTTTGGTGATGCTGCCCAGAGGGATGATGTACTTCCGGGTCTTGCCGTGGTAAGATTGCAGCTCTACGGTGGGTGATACCTGCAATTCCAGCCTTGCGGGCGTGTGGTCGAGGACGCCTAGCACCGGCCCGGTCAGTAGGATGGTAGCGATTGCAATGGCATTGACCGCCACAGCAAGCTTCCCCCGGAGGGTGGCGAGGTTGGCGGTAGTCCCCTTGCCGATGCGCTTAGGCACAGAGGCGCGCGTGTCGTCAGGAGCATAATAGAACAGACCGTATTTCCATGGGACATCTCCGGGGGCTGCGGGCCAGCCGTGGGCATCCCGCAGCCTTTGGAGGGTGCGATTTGCCCACAGACAGGGCAGATACGGCAGAGCCAGACTTCCGAAAAAGAAATAGACCCAGACCATGACCCGGAGCAGCGAATCGGGCAGGAAAAACAGCCCGACGCCCCCGGCGGCGCAGAGCAGGCAGATGATGCGCAACCAGCGCAGATATTGTTGCACGATGCTCTGCACCTCGGGCAGGGCGGCGGCGTCCGGCGGCAGTGTGACGCCCAGCAGAGCGCCGTTCTGGTCGATGCGCTTCAGGCTCAGATAATCGATGCCGACGCAGACGATAAGACAGGCGAGCATAATGATGGAAAATGCCATAAGAACGCCTCCATTCAATAAGTCTATGGCCCTAGGATACACGGAACGCGGCAAAAAGTCAAAATGATGCCCACGAATTGCATTCTGTAGCGCAGAATGATACAATAGACCCGGCAGATCATCGCCGCCGGGCGTTTTTCCGGCAGAACAAAGAAAGAAGGCTTTTTTGATATGAGCATGAATACCGTTCCTGAGCGTCTGGCCGCCCTGCGCGCGGCCATGAAGGCAAATGGTGTGGACGTCTACCTCATTCCGGTGGGCGACCCGCACGCCAGCGAGTATATGCCGGACCACTACACCGCTCTGACCTACTTCTCCGGTTTCCACGGCGAGAACTCCAACTTCGTCGTGACCATGACCGAGAGCGCCGTCTGGGCGGATGGCCGCTACTTTGTGCAGGCCGAGAAGGAAATTGCAGGTACTGAGATCCAGCTGATGCGGATGGGTGAGCCGGATGTGCCCACCGCCGAGCAGTACTGCGCCAAAGTCCTGCCCGAGGGCGGCAAGCTGGGCCTCTGCGGCCTGACGGCCTCCTGCGGTCTGGTGCGCAGCCTGCAAAAAGAGCTGGACGCCAAGAAGGGCACCATCAAGCTGCTGAACCTCGAGGACGAGCTGTGGACTGAGGGCCGTCCCGCCCTGCCTGCTACCCCGGCGTGGATCCTGCCGAAGGAATATGCAGGTTTCTCCCCCGCCGAAAAGCTGGGCCAGCTGCGTGCGAAGCTCTCTGAGCTGGGCTGCACCGCACAGCTTGTGGGCAAGCTGGACAACCTTGCATGGCTGCTCAACCTCCGCGCCATGGACATCCAGTGCACCCCCTATGCCATGGCCTATTGCTACGTCACCCCGGACAAGGCGACCCTCTTCATCAACACCGCCCGCGTCAGCGCGGAGGCAGCGGCTGAGCTGAAGGAGAACGGCGTCGAGCTGGCAGAGTACGACGATGTGCTCTCCTTCCTCGCCGCCCAGACCGAGACCCAGACCGTGCTGGCCGACCCCGCCTCCGTCAACTATGCTGTCTATCAGACGCTGGAGGCCAACCCGGCCCTTACCGTCAAGGATGAGGCCGACCCCCTGCTGCCCATGAAGGGCGTCAAGAACGAAGTCGAGCTGGCCCACACCCGCGAGGCCCATCTCCGGGACGGCGTGGCCATGGTGCGCTTCCAGATCGAGCTGGAGAACCGTCTGGCTGCCGGCGAGGAGCTGAACGAGCTGACCATCGACGAGATCCTCCACAAGTACCGCAGCGCACAGGACAAGTTCCTGACCGAGAGCTTCGGCACCATCGCCGCCTACGGCCCGAACGCTGCCATGATGCACTACCACGCCACCGAGGAAGATCACGCAAAGCTGGAGAAGAAGGGCTTCCTGCTGGTGGACAGCGGCGCGACCTACATGGACGGCACCACCGACATCACCCGCACCTACCCGCTGGGCGAGCTGACCGAGGACGAGCGGCTGTTCTACACTTGGACGCTCCAGTGCCACATCGACATCGCCCGGGCTGTCTGGCTGGACTACTGCGACGGCCATATGCTGGACACCGTCGCCCGCGAGCCGCTGTGGCGCCACCTCATCAACTACCGCTGCGGCACCGGCCACAGCGTCAGCCATGTGGGCAACGTCCACGAAGGCCCCCACGCTCTGAATGGCCGCAACACCACCGTCTTCAAGCCCGGTATGATCGTCACCGATGAGCCGGGCGTCTACGAGGGCGGCGTCGTGGGCATCCGCATCGAGAACGAGCTGGAGTGCTATCACAAGGCCTCCAACCAGTACGGCGAGTTCCTCGCCTTCCGACCGGTGATGTTCGTGCCCATCGCCACCTCCCCCATCGTCCCCGGCGTGCTGAGCCGCGACGAGCTGGATTGGCTGAACGCCTACCACCGCGAGGTCTTCGAGAAGCTGGCTCCCCGCCTGACCGAGGATGAGCGCGACTGGCTGGCCAAGAAGTGCGCCGCCATCGGGGCATAAAGAACAAAAAGCGGGAGGCCCGCAGGGGCGCTCCCGTTTTTGTTTCTCGTCAGGATCTCTGCTCCAGCTCGGCCTTGTGCTCTTTCCAGTAGGCTTTGGCCTCGTCGATGACCTTCTTGAAGGGGCCGGAGGGATAGGTGCTCTCGGCGATGTCGATGAGGAACTTGTAGAGCTGAGGACGCACCTCCTCGTACATCCCGAGGCGGGTGTAGAGGTCTTTGTAGTAGCGGAACACCTGAATTTTGTTCTGCACGAGGGTGGCGGGCTTGATCTGGGTGTGGCAGATGCTCTGGGGGTTCTGGACGTAGTAGTAGCCGGGCTGCGGGATAGACGCAAAGACCTCGGCGTACTGGATATACTGCATATTGAACACGAGGTCTTCGGCCCAGCGCATCTCGCTGGTAAAGCGGATGTCGTGGGCCGCGAGAAGGTCGCGGCGGTAGAGCTTGTTCCAGAGCACGCCGTAAAAATACGAAGCGGGCTTGTCCATCAGGCGGAGGGCGAAGGTGTCCTTGTCGTAGATGCCTGCGGGCAAGAAGCCGTATTCCCTCGTTTCCGGCGGGCGGGCAACGTGCATGACGCCGAGGTCGTCCTGGACCTTTTCCAGCACCTGTTCGGGCTTGGATGCCCCAGCGGGGATGACCATGGTGTAGGGCGAGATGACGAGGTCGGCGCCCGACTGCTCCGCCGCCTCCACCAGCCGGGCCGTGTAGTCCGGGGCGATGTAGTCATCGCTGTCCACGAACTGGACGTACTTACCGCTGGCCAGCTTGAGGCCGAGGTTGCGGGTGTCGGACACGCCGGAGTTGGCCTTGTCCACCAGCAGGATGCGGCTGTCCTTTTTGCGGGACTCCTCGCAGACGGGCAGGCTCTGGTCCTTGGAGCCGTCGTTGATGACGATGATCTCGAGATCCTCATATTGCTGGGCACAGATGCTGCCAAGACAGCGGTTCAGATGGCTCTGGGCATTGTACACCGGCAGGATGATGCTGACGAGGGGCATTTCCATAGCAGTTTCTCCTTTTATCGCAATTTTCAAAAATAGCGCCTGTCAAAACGGCATCTTTGCGATAGCGCTTTTTATAGCAATGATACTCCCACCGGGCCGAAAAAGCAAGCACCCGGCGGCAGGCCCGAAAGGGGGCTTTGAATTGATCTTCCATATCGCAGTGTGCAGCCCGGACAGCGTCCTCCGCAGCCGGGTGGAGCGGCAGTGCCTCGACTATTATGCCCGGCGGGACGATGCCTGCATCGTCGAGCAGCTGGACGGCCCGGAGGCCCTGCTGGCCCGGGACGACGCCGGGGAGCGGTACGAGCTGTATCTCATCGAGCTGCCCAGCACGGCGGCCGCTGCGTCGCTGCGGGCGGCGGCGGCGCTCCGCAGCCGGGGACGCAGGACGCCGATGGCCTTTCTGGCCCACACGCCCGCCCACGCCTACAGCGCCTACCGGGTGGACGCCATGCAGTATTTGTTGCTGCCTGTCCCGCCGGAACAGCTGGACGCTCTGCTGGCCCGGGCCACCGAGCCGGAGTACGGCCCGGCCATCCCGGTGGCCACGGCGTCGGGGCTGCGGGTGCTGCCCTTCGCGGACATCGAGTACCTCGAGTGCACCCACCATGTGGTGCATTTCCACCTCGCCAGCGGCGAGGATGTGCCTTCCCTCTCGGTCCGGGTCCCCTTCGCGCAGGTGGCCCAGCCGCTGCTGGCGGACGAGCGCTTCGTCCAGCTCCACCGCTCCTATGTGGTCAATCTGGCGGCAGTCTCCCAGCTGGCAGCGAGCGAGTTCTGGATGCAGAGCGGCGCGCGGGTGCCTGTGCCGCGCGGACGGGAGCCTGCGGCCCGCACGGCGCTGCGGGATTATCTGGAAAAGCAGTTTCAATAAACAGCAGTGGGGAGGCCCGGAATGAGCCTCCCCACTGCTGTTTTCATGTTGCTATAATTCTTGCCTTGCGCTAAAACTGCTTCTTAAAGCTCCGCCCAGTCCAGCTTCGTCCAGTCGGGGATGTACTGATCTGCGAGCCGCTGCAATTCCGGCTTGTCGGCGGCGCTGCACGCATCCTCGATGTCGATGAGGTAGAAGCCGCACTGCTTTGCGGTGCGGGAGGCGTAGACGGCGTCTTCACAGACGACGGCGTCGGCGGGGTCGCTGCCGCCCAGACGGCCCAGCACCTCATGGAACACGGCGGGGTGGGCCTTGCTCTTCGCGCCCTGTGCGGTGCAGAAAAACTCGAAATAGTCCGCCACGCCCAGCCGGGTGAGGACCTCTTTGCACTGGTCAGCCCATGTGTTGGAGCAAATGCACATCCGCGCCCCCTCGGCCTTCAGCCGGGCCAGCATCTCCCGGACGCCGGGCTTCAGCTCGACCTTTTGATACAGGTCCCGGATGACCTGCCGCATGGCGGGTTCGTAGTCCCGGAGGGTGAGGGGCAGGTCGTAGGTGTGGATGAGATACTCTGCCCCCTCCACCATCCCCATGCTCAGAAGGACGTCGTGGATGCCGGGCCGGGCCTCGCGGCCATAGCGGCGCAGCAGCTCCAGCGGTGCGCCCTGCCACACCACGGTCATGCTGTCGGTGAGGGTGCCGTCCATGTCGAATATCCATTGTTTGCGGTGCATCTGTGGTCCTCCTGAATCGTTCTGGCAAAGTGAGTTTATTATAGCATATTTTTTGTTACAAAAACAGAGAGAAATCTCCCGGGAAATATGCTATAATCTAGGAAAAACCGGAACGCATCAAAGGAGGCGGCAGATATGGCGCAGAACAACACCCCCATAAGGGCGCTGGTGCTGGCAGGCGGCGGTGCACGCGGCAGCTATCAGGTGGGCGTCTGGCGGGCGCTCGCTGAGCTGGGCTGGCGGCCCCAGATCATCACGGGCACCAGCGTGGGCAGCCTCAACGGTGCGATGTTCGCCCTCGACCTCTACGAGACGGCCCGGGATATGTGGCTCACCATCCGCAGTCAGGATGTGATAGAGCTGCCCGCCGAGGACGCGCCCCTGCCGGAGCTGCACGCCTTTCTCAAGGACGCCGTGACGCAGGGCGGCATGGACGTCACCCCGCTGGAAGAGATCGTGGAGCGGGTGCTGGACGAGGACGCCCTCCGCCGCAGCCCCATCCGGCTGGGTCTCGTCACGGTGGAGCAGAAGACGCTCAAGGCCCGGGAGCTTCCGCTGGAAGAGATCCCGGAGGGAAAGGTGAAAGACTACCTGCTGGCCTCGGCGGCCTGTTTCCCGGCCCTGCGCGCCCACACCATCGACGGCGTTTCCTATCTGGACGGCGGCTACCGGGACAATATGCCCACGGCGCTGGCCCAGAAGATGGGGGCGGAAGAGCTGGTCTGCGTGGACCTTGAGGGCGTGGGCATCACCCGCCCCAACCGCACCGGCCTGCCCACGACCCTCATCCGGAGCTACTGGGAGCTGGGCGACATCCTTCACTTCGACCCCGTCACCGCCCGGCGGAACATCGAGCTGGGCTATCACGATACCCTGCGGGCCTTTGGGCGGCTGCGCGGCTGTGCCTACGCTGTGGACAGCGGGGCCGGGAGCAGCGCGGACGCCGCCGCATTCCATGCGGCCTTTGAGGCCGTCCAGAAGGAGGTGCGGGAGAAACACCCCTCCACCCTGACGGCGGACATTGCCCTCCTGCTGGCGAAGCTCTCGGATGCCGAGCTGGCCCCGCTGGAAGCCGTCGCCGAGGATGTGGGCGTGGACCCTGCCCCCTACTATACCACCCGCAGCTTGGGAGAAGCGTTCCTTGCAAAATGCGACTTTGAGCGCCTTTCGCGCTTCGGGCCGCTGTTCGAGGGCGAGGCAGGCCCGGCACAGGCCGCGCGGGCCGCGCTGCTGCCCAACACCTTTTTGCAGGCACTGGTCTGCCGGGCGCTGACCGGCAGGGTGCCGTCGGAGGAAATGGAAACATGAAGAGATACAAGGGCTTTACCGCCTCGCCCGGCCTTGTGCTGGGGCAGGTGAGCCGTCTTGAGCGCCCGCCGCTGGTCTTTGGCGAGGGGCCGTTCCATCCCGAGCAGGAAAAGCAGGCACTGGAAGATGCCATTCAGCTGGCTCAGAAGGAGCTGAACGATATGGCAGACCGCGCCGCCCCCACCGAGCAGGCCATCTTTCTGTTCCAGAGCATGATGCTGGAGGATGAGGGCTTCATGAATGAGGTCAACTTCCAGATCCGGGCCGGTGTGGGTGCAGCCGAAGCGATGGATCGTGTGGGCCGCCGCTACGCGGCCCAGCTCTCGGCCATGAAAGACAACGCCTATATGCAGCTGCGGAGCGTGGACATCCTCGACGTGACCCAGCGCATCACCAACATCCTCTGCCGCCGCCCCCGCAGCTGGCTGGCCCTCGACCACCCGGTCATCATCGCGTCGGATCTGCTTATGCCCACCGACCTGTTCAGCATCCCGCAGGGACGCATCCTCGGCCTTATCACTGCCGAGGGCAGCGGCCAGAGCCACGCGGCCATCATCGCCCGCTCGCTGAACATCCCGGGCATCACGCAGGTGGGCCGGGACTTCCTCGAGGACTGCGATGGCCGCGAGGTCATCCTGAACGCCACCGAGGGCGAGTGCATCCTTGACCCGGACGCCGCCGCCCGCCAGAGTGCCATCACCCGCATCTGCGAGCTGCAGCGCCAGAACGAGGAGCTGAACGCGCAGCTGGAGCTGCCCAACCGCACCCGGGACGGCGAGGAGTTCGAGCTTCTGGCCAACTGCTTCGGCCCGGAGGATGTGGGCACGGCCATGAGCTCCGGAGCGTCCGGCGTGGGCCTGCTGCGCAGCAGCTACATGATGCTGCCCGGCCACGCCATGGACGAGCAGGAGCAGTATCTGTTCTATACCTCCTGCCTCGCCGCCGCCAAGGGAAAGATGGTGACGGTGCGCACCTTCGACTTTGGCGCCGACCGCACGATGGCGGACGCCTATCAGGGCGTCCAGTCCTCCAAGCTGGGCCTGCGGGGCATCCGCAGCAGCCTGCGCAACCTGCCCCAGATGGCAGTCCAGATCTGTGCCCTTATGCGGGCTGCCGCCAAAGGCCCCCTGCGGGTCATGTTCCCCATGGTGACGGACATCGAGGACTGGGATTCCGCCATGCAGGTGGTGGACCACTGCCGCCGCAAGCTCGCGGAGCGGGGGGAGGAGTTCGAGCCGGATGTGCCCTTCGGCGTCATGCTCAGCATCCCTGCCGCCTGTCTGACGGCAGAGGATTTTACGGCCCACGGCTGCCGCTTTTTTGTCATCGGCACCAACGACCTGACCCAGTACACCCACGCCGTGAGCCGGGAGCTGGCCATTGCCGAGCACTACTACCGCCCCGCCAGCCCGGCCATGAAGAAGCTCATCGCCATGGTGGTGGACGCCGCGAAAAAGGCCGACATCCCTGTGACGATCTGCGGCCTTGCCGTCGGCAACGCCGTCAACGCCACCCAGTATCTCCGCCTCGGCCTGCGCAGCTTCTCCATGAGTCCCCAGAACCTTCTGGCCATCAAAAAGGCCCTGCGGGATGCAGAAACAAGATAAAGAAAAAGGGCGTCCCGCCGCGGCGGGACGCCCTTTTTGCTGCATATCATTCGAGATTTCCCGTCAGGGTCATGACGGCGGAGACGACGGCCAGAGGGGCCGTCTCGCAGCGGAGGATGCGGGGGCCGAGGCCTACGGTCTTTGCCCCGGCCTGCGCGGCCATCTCGGCTTCCTCGGCGGCAAAGCCGCCCTCTGCGCCGGTGATGACGGCGAGCTTCAGCTTTTGGCCGTCGGCGGGCTTTGCCTCGGCCAGCAGCTGGCGAAGGGGTGCGCCGCCGCATTCGTAGCAGAAGAGCACGAGGTCGTACTGTCCGAGGCTGCGGCAGACTGCGCCGAAGTTGGGCAGCGGCAGGGCTACATCCGGCAGCACCCCCCGTCCGCACTGTTTGGCGGCCTCGAAGGCGATGCGGTTGTAGCGCTCGTTTTTCTGCTCCTCCTTCTTGGGGGCGGCCACGCAGTACCGGCTGAAGAAGGGGATGAAGTGGTCACAGCCCAGCTCGACGCCGTGGCGGATGACCTGCTCCAGCTTGTCCTGCTTGGGGTAGCCCACCAGCAGGGTGACGTCCACAGTGGGTTCGGCGGCGCTGGGATAGCCCGGCTCGACGGAAAACTCCACCGTCTCGTCGCCGAAGCCGGTGATGGTGGCGGTATATTCCACGGCGTTGCCGTCGCAGAGGATGACGGTGTCTCCCGGCTTCCCCCGCATGACGCGGGAGAGATGGTGGGCGTCAGCCCCCCGCAGCACGGCAGTGCCGTCGGAGATCTCGGTGGTAAAATAGCGGTGCGGCATAGTTCCTCCTGAGCGTCCCTGCCCTCTCAGTCACCTTCGGTGACAGCTCTCCCAGAGGGAGAGCCAAAGACGCGGCGGTGAGGCTTTGAGCCTCTCCCTTTGGGAGAGGTGGCATTGCGTAAGCAATGACGGAGAGGGCAAGCCCGTTAAAAAATTTACGCCTTCTTGCAGACGATGCACTCCCAGCCGCGCTTCTCCTTCACTTCCAGCACGGCGAGGCCGGCAGCTTCCAGCGCGGCGATGACCTCATCCTTCCGGCTGTCGATGATGCCGCTGGCGATGAAGACGGCGTCGTCGGCCATCAGGCTGGGGACGGCGGGGGCCAGCGCCATGATGGCGTTGGCCACGATGTTGGCGGTGATGATGTCGTACTTACCGCTGGCCTTGTCGGACAGGTCGCCCACGAGGACGGTCAGCTTGTCGGCCACGCCGTTGAGGGCGGCATTCTCCCCGGCCGTGCGGACGGCCACGGGGTCGATGTCCACGCCCTCGGCCACGGCTGCCCCCAGTTTAAGGGCCGCGATGGCGAGGATGCCGCTGCCGGTGCCGATGTCCAGCACCCGCTCGCCGCCCCTGACCCGCTCGTCCAGCACCTCAAGGCAGAGGTTGGTCGTCTCGTGGCCGCCGGTGCCGAAGGCGAGGCCCGGGTCGAGGATGAGCTTGACGCGGCTCGTCTCGTAGTCCTGCCACGAGGGCACGACGGCGAGGCGCTGGCCCACGTCCATCGGGTGGTAGTACTTGCGCCAGCCGTTCTGCCAGTCCTCCTGCTCTACGCCCTCGGTCTCGGAGGTGTAGGGGATGCCTGCGGCCTCCATCCGGGCCGCGATGAGGGCCAGCGTCTCCACCGGGGAGTCCCCCGGCTCGAGATACATATGGATGATGACGGTGTCCCGGGGCTTGTCCAGCAGCTCCTGCTCGATGAGGTCTACGTGGGCGATCTGCTCCACCTGCTCTTCGATGTCACTGTAGTCTTCGATATAGATGCCGCCCTCCGCGATCATGGTGGCCACGGCCTCGGCGGCCTCGGCGTCGGCTTTGGATACGGTCAGGCGAATATCAGTCCATTCCATAAGGATGCTCCTTCCGTGTATTCGGGATATACTGCCTTTATAGTACCCGATTCCGGCCCAGGATGCAAGCTCCCGGGGCGAAAGATGTGCGAAAAGGCTTTCTTTTTTTCCGGCGGTATGTTAATATGGAGTCGTACCCGGATCAGACCCGGGCGCTTCCGGCCGGAAGTGCCCGCCGCTGTGTTCCCCAAAGGAGGAATTATCGTATGTTTTTGGGAATGGATATTTATAGCTGGATCGCTGCCATCGTCATTGCACTCATCGTCACCTTCCTTCCGGTCTCTCTGCCGGTGAAGATCGTTCTGGCGATGGCGGCGATGGCCTGCTTTTATTTTGGCCGCAAGTACTGCCACGACCACAAGAACGGCGGGGCGGAGACGCCCAGCATGACCTCGGCCGAGAGCGAGGCAATGGCCTCCGGCCTCCTGAAAGCCCTCGGCGGCAAAGGGAACATTATTAAGATGGACTACTGCGCTACCCGCCTCCGCTTCGAGGTGCACAGCTATGCCTCCGTGGATGAGGCCGCAGCCAAGGCCGCAGGTGCAGAGGGCGTGATCCGCCCGGCCAAGAACGCCTGTCAGGTGGTCATCAAGGGCGATGTGCAGGCCGTGTACGACGCCCTGCGCAAGCAGCTGTAAAACATCCGATGCAGCGCCGCCGGGAGCGGGCCTCAGTGCCCGGCCCGGCGGCATTTTTTAATTCAATAGGAAAGGAAACCCGATATGAAGCCCCAGAACCTCACTTGGAAAAAACTCACCGCCGACGAGCTGACGCGGGTGTATCTGGACGAGATGCGCCGCGACTTCCCGCCCAGCGAGCTGAAGCCGCTGAGCATGATATTGAACAGCGAGGCTGCCGGCATGGCCCACACATGGGGCGTGTTCGCGGAGGACACGCTGGTGTCCTACCTGCTGATGGTGCGGCCCGCGGGCTGCGAAGTGAGCCAGCTGGACTATTTCTCCGTCCTGCCCGCCTACCGCAGCTCGGGGGTGGGCGCAAAGCTGCTGGCCGCTCTGCCCGCCCACGAGGAGGGCGCAAAAGCCATCCTCATCGAGGCCGAGTGCCCCGAAAAGGCGGACGACAGGGCGATGGCCGTCCGCCGTCTGGGCTTCTATGCCCGTTGCGGCGCGGCTGACACCGGCTGGACCGAGCATCTCTTCGATGCATGGTTCCGGGTGCTGGTGCTGCCCGCCGAGGACAGCGCGATGGAGGCCGGGGAGGCCAACAAGGCGCTGGCCGACTGCTACAGCCGGGTCATGGGCGAGGACAAATGGCGGAAATACGTCCAGCTCTACCGCCCGGACGGCGCAGAAGAAAAATTCTAAGAAAAGAGAACGTAAAAGGCTGCTTCACGGAGGGTGGAGCAGCCTTTTTTTGCACCCTCCGGTGGGCGGGATGCACAAAGGTCAGCGGCTATTTTTGACAGTTTGACCGGAAATGTAAAATCAACTGCTATGTTTTCCACACGGACTTTACCAGAGGATGACAGTGGAGTAAAACAACAGCACAAAGCTTTACCTGCATTTTGCGCCGGTATGGTCGCAGCAGGATGGGCGGCGCGCTACAATAAAGACGTTCCGAGAGAGACAACAGGGAACAAGAAAAAGGAAAACACATCCCGGCCAGAACGTAGGGCCGGCCCATCCGAAGGAGATATTTATGATGAAAAAGATCACTCGTCGTTCGTTCCTGTCCATCTGCGGCGCTGCTGCCGCTGCTGCTGCCCTGACCGCCTGCGGCGGTGCAGCTTCTTCTGCCGCCGCCTCTTCCGCAGCGGTTTCCAGCACTGCGGAGTCTGCTGCTTCCGGCGCTGCCCTGTCCGGCAATGTCGCCACCGGCGGTTCTACCTCCATGAAGAACGTCATCGCTGCTCTGACCGAGGGCTTTGCCGAGATCGAGCCGGACGTCACCGTCAGCTATGACCCCACCGGTTCCGGCGCAGGCATCACCGGCGCGACCGATAAGACGCTGGACATCGGCCTGTCCTCCCGTGCTCTGAAGGCAGATGAGACCGGCGTCACCGGTACCACCGTGGCTCTGGACGGCATCGCCATCATCGTCAACAAGAGCAGCAAGGTCGAGGATCTGACCGTCGATCAGCTCAAGCAGATGTTCACCGGCGAGATCACCAACTGGTCTGAGGTCGGCGGCGACGACGGCGAGATCGTTCTGGTGGGCCGTGAGGCTGGCTCCGGCACCCGCGACGGCTTCGAGAGCATCGTGGACGTCAAGGACTCCTGCAAGTATGCACAGGAGCTGACCGCTACCGGCGCTGTCATCAGCGCGGTGGAGGCCAACCCTCTGGCCATCGGCTACGCTTCCCTGTCTGCTGTCGGTGACACCGTCAAGGCTGTGACCGTCGGCGGCGTGGAGTGCAGCGAGGAGACCGTCAAGGACGGCAGCTACGAGGTGCAGCGTCCCTTTGTCTTCGTCACCAACGACTCTGCCACCCTTTCCGCTCAGGCTCAGGCCTTCTTCGACTTTGCTACCAGCGCTGACGCAGCCGACCTCATCCGCACGGCTGGCGCTGTCCCGGTGAACGAGTGATTTTGAGCGCGAACGCTCAGGTGTTTTTATGAAAAAGTTTGAGCTGCCCCGCACTCCGGCCCAGTGGCTGGAGGCCATCATGAATGCCATCTTCTTTCTCTGCGGCATCCTCGCGGTGGGCTGTGTGGCTGTCATCACGGTTTATATGTTCCTGTCGGGCCTGCCCGCCATCGGGAAGATCGGCCCGCTGAAGTTCCTCTTCGGCACCGAGTGGGCCTCCACGGCCGCCGAGCCGAAGTACGGCATCCTGCCCTTTGTGCTCTCCAGCATCTACGGCACGCTGGGCGCATCCCTCATCGGCGTGCCGGTGGGCCTGCTGACAGCGGTGTTCCTCTCGAAGGCCGCATCGCCCGGCGTGCGGAACGTCGTGGTCACGGCGGTGGAGCTGCTGAGCGGCATCCCCAGCGTGGTGTTCGGTCTGCTGGGGATGCAGGTGCTGGTGCCTGCGGTGGCAAAAGCCTTCGGCAAGGCCTCGGGCGCCTGCCTGCTGTCGGCCATCGTGGTGCTGTCCATCATGATCCTGCCCAGCATCGTGTCCGTGTCGGTCACGGCCCTCAACGCCGTGCCGCCGGAGTATGAGCAGGGCAGTCTGGCACTGGGTGCCACCGACACCGAAACATGGTTCAAGATCAGCATCCCAGCGGCAAAGAGCGGCATCGCCGCGGGCATCGTGCTGGGCATCGGCCGCGCCATCGGCGAGGCCATGGCCGTCATGATGGTGGCCGGCAACAGCCCGAATATGCCGGACAACCTCTTCCGCAGCGTCACCTTCCTGACTACGGCCATTGCGAAGGAGATGAGCTACGCCAGCGGCCTGCAGAAACAGGCGCTGTTCAGCATCGCGCTGGTGCTGTTCGTCTTCATCATGGCCATCAATGTGCTGCTCAACGCTGTGCTGAAGGGAGGAAATAAGGATGAAACGTGATTTCTCCCCCTCCCGCCGTGCGTGGAACATCGCGCTGACGGCGGCGGTCTGGGCTGCGGCGGTGCTGGTCATCGTCCTGACGGCAGGCGTCATCGGGCTGGTGCTCATCCGGGGCATCCCCCGCATCAGCTGGAATTTCCTTTCCACCACCGCCAGCGTCCTCAAGGGCACCGACGGCATCCTGCCCGCCATCCTCAACACCCTGTATGTCATCTTCCTGACCCTGCTCATCGTGCTTCCGCTGGGCGTGGGCGCGGCGGTCTACCTGACCGAGTACGCCTCCAACCGGAAGCTCATTGAGGTCATCGAGTTCACCAATGAGACGCTGGCAGGCATCCCCAGTATCATCTACGGCCTTGTGGGTATGCTGGTCTTCGCCCAGACCATGGGCTTCAAGACCTGCCTGCTCTCCGGCAGTCTGACGCTGGTGGTCATGAACCTGCCCACCATCATCCGCACGACGCAGGAGTCGCTCAAGACGGTGCCGCAGGGCTACCGTGAGGGTGCCTTGGGCCTCGGCGCAGGCAAGTGGCACATCATCCGCACCATCGTGCTCCCGTGCAGCATCGACGGCATCGTCACCGGCTGCATCCTTGCTGTGGGCCGCATCGTGGGCGAAAGCGCCGCCCTCCTCTTCACCGCAGGTGCGGCGGAGGTCATCGCGGGCAGCATCGCCAAGGCGTACACCTCCAACGGCGCGACCCTCTCGGTCCTGCTCTATCTGCGGGCCTTCGAGGACGGCGACTTCGCCTCCGCGTGGGGCATCGGTGCGGTGCTGCTGGTGTTGGTGCTCCTCATCGACCTTGCAGCCCGTCTGGCAAAAACAAAGCTGAAACAGAAACAGTAAGAGGTCATATTTTATGGATAACAATACGCCGGTCATCTCGGCCAAGAACCTGAACCTCTGGTACGGTGACTTCAAAGCCCTCAAGAGCATCTCGCTGGATGTGGGCGAAAAAGAGATCACGGCCCTCATCGGCCCCTCGGGCTGCGGCAAATCCACCTTTCTGAAGACTCTGAACCGGATGAATGACCTTGTGCCAAATGTCCGCATCGAGGGCGATGTCCGGCTGCGGGGCGAGGATATTTTCTCGAAAGAGATGCAGCTGACCGACCTGCGCCGCCGCGTGGGCATGGTCTTCCAGAAGGCAAACCCCTTTCCCATGAGCATCTACGACAACATCACCTATGGCCCCAAGCTCCATGGCGTCCACAATAAGGCGGAGCTGGACGAGCTGGTGGAAAGCTCTCTGCGGGGCGCTGCCCTTTGGGACGAGGTGAAAGACCGCCTCAGGAAGAGCGCGCTGGGCCTTTCCGGCGGCCAGCAGCAGCGCCTGTGCATCGCCCGGGCACTGGCGGTCAAGCCGGAAGTGCTGCTGATGGACGAGCCGACCAGCGCCCTCGACCCCGGCTCCACCATGAAGGTCGAAGAGCTGATGAGCGAGCTGAAGAAGAACTACACCGTGGTCATCGTCACCCACAATATGCAGCAGGCAGCCCGTATCAGCGACCGCACGGCCTTCTTCCTGCTGGGCGAGCTGGTGGAGTGCGGCCCCACGAGTGAGATCTTCAGCACCCCGAAGGACAAGCGCACCGAGGACTACATCTCGGGCCGCTTCGGTTAAAAAGGAGGGTTTGCGATATGAGCACACGCACACAGTACGACGCCGACCTCGCGGCCCTGAAGGCTTTGCTGGCCAAGATGGGCCAGCTGTCCGCCGACGCGGTGGAGGATGCGCTGGAGTCCCTCTGCACGGTTGACGCCGAGGGGGCAAAGGAGATCATCAAGGGCGACTCTGAGGTCAACCGGATGGAACGGGACATCGAGCACCGCTGCATGACCCTGCTGCTCCGTCAGCAGCCGGTGGCCAGCGACCTGCGCTTTATCTCCGCAGCCATGAAAGTAGTGACGGACGTGGAGCGCATCGGCGACCACGCCGCCGACATCGCGGAGATCGTGCCCCATCTGGCCGGTGTCCGCAAGGCGGGCGACCCCGCCGTGAGCAAGAGCATCGAGATGGGCCGGAAAGCCCACAAGATGCTGAACGACGCCATGGCCGCCTTTGCGGCAGAGGATGAGGCAGCGGCAAAGGCCGTCATCGAGGCCGACGATGCCGTGGACTACGACTTCAACAGCATCAAGCGGATGCTGGCAGCGGAGATCGCTGCCGACCCCGGGAAGATCGACGCCGCCCTCGATGTGCTGATGGTCATCAAGTACCTTGAGCGCATCGGCGACCACGCTGTGAACGTCGCCGAGTGGGTGGAATTCCTGCGCACCGGCCGGTATCACCACGAAAATATGTTCTGAGTTCTGTTTTCCTCTTTTTCTTTTCCTGAAAAGCTGCTGCCCGGGTGTGGGCGGCAGCTTTTGTTTGTGCGCCGAAACCCCGTCTGAAAAATTTTGGAGATTTTTCCTCTCTGGTGCAATTTCCGGCCACGCTGTGTCGTATTATAAGCAGAAGCCTCCCAAAGGGGGCGCTTGTGAGACCTGAGCGCGGCCCGGCTCCGACATCCCCTTGTCTCCCGGCGGGCCGCGCCGCAACGGAGGATACCTATGGACACCAAGAAATTCCCGCTGGAAGCCCACGGTGTGGCCGTCAGCCGCGCCGAGCTGGTACAGGCGGCTTTGGATGAGATCACCCAAAATTACCGCGAGGCCAGCCTTTCCAATGTGGCCCGCAGCTACGGCGTCTCGCTGGCCTATGTCAGCGAGTGCGTCCGGGCGCAGACCGGCCGCACCTACAAGGAGCTGCTCCAGAAGCACCGGATGGAGACGGCTGCCCGTCTGCTGCGCCGAAGCGACTGGAACATCCAGCAGATCATCACCTATGTCGGCTACGAGAACACCAGCTACTTCTACCGCCTGTTCCACGAGCGCTACGGCCAAAGCCCCCGCGAGTACCGCCAGAGCCGCGCCGTCCGCACCCGCACCCCGGCCTGAACCGCAAGATCAAGATGCACCAAAAGGCGTCCCGTGCCTTCGGGACGCCTTTTGGTGTCTGTGCATGGAAAAATGAGGCGGAGTGTGCTACAATAGAAGCCAGACGTGCGCTGCGGCGCACAGAAAGAAAGGGTGGAAACGGAATGTTTCGTGGAGCAAGACACTCTGATTTGGAGCAGATCTTAGACATCTATGCCCGTGCCCGGAAGGTGATGGCTGCTTCGGGCAACCCGACCCAGTGGGGTGACGGCTATCCGCCGAGAAAGATGCTGGAAGAGGACATCGACGCCAACAGGCTGTTCATCTATACGGTCAACGGTCGGCTTGAGGCGGTGTTCGCCTTCATTCTGGGGCCGGACCCCACCTATGCAAAGATCGAGGGCGGCAAGTGGCTCAACGACACCCTGCCCTACGGCACCATCCACCGGCTGGCCTCGGCGGGCCATCGCAAAGGCGTGACGGACGAGGTCATTACATGGTGTCTCGAGCACTGCGAGAGCCTGCGCGCCGACACCCACGAGGACAACAAGATCATGCAGCATCTTCTCGAGAAGAACGGCTTTGCCCGCTGCGGCATCATCTTAGCGGATGACGGCAAGCCCCGCATCGCCTATCAGAAGCTGTCTGCGACTCTGCCTCTGCGGGCAGAATAAGGAGGGACTGGACATTGAAGATCACACAGGTAAAGCTGGGCCGCATCTCGACCCCGCTCCGCGTCCCCTTCAAGACGGCGCTGCGCACCGTGCGCAGCGTGGAGGACGTCATCGTTGAGCTGCACACCGACACCGGCGCGGTGGGCTACGGCGAGGCACCTCCCACCGGCGTCATCACCGGCGACACCACCGGGGCCATCATCGGGGCCATCCGGGACCACATCGCCCCGGCCATCCTTGGCCGCGACCTCGACGAGTTCGAGGATCTGACCGCTGCGGTGCAGAAGGCCCTCGTGCACAACACCAGCGCAAAGGCGGCGGTGGACATGGCCCTGTGGGACCTGCTGGGCCAGAAGTACGGTGCCCCGGTCTACCGGATGCTGGGCGGCGCGCGCAGCAATATCGTCACCGACATCACCATCAGCGTCAACCCGCCGGAGGAGATGGCGCGGGACGCCCGCACGGCCCTCGAGCGGGGCTATGACTGCCTGAAGGTCAAGGTGGGCATCGACCCGGAGCTGGATGTGGCCCGTCTGGCCGCAGTCCGCGAGGCTGTGGGAAAAGAGGTCAGGATCCGCATCGACGCCAATCAGGCGTGGAATGCGAAGCAGGCCGTCCGCATCCTCGACCAGATGCAGGAAAAGGGCCTCGACATCGAGTTCGTCGAGCAGCCTGTGCCTGCCGCTGACCTCGAGGGGATGCAGTATGTCACCCGGAACGCCAGCGTGCCTGTGCTGGCCGACGAGAGCGTGTTCAGCCCCGCAGACGCCCTGCGCATCATGCAGACCGGCGCGGCGGACTTTGTGAACATCAAGCTGATGAAGTGCGGCGGCATCACCAACGCCCTCCGCATCGCCTCGGCGGCGGAGGTCTACGGTGTCGAGTGCATGATCGGCTGTATGCTGGAGGCGAAGATCTCCGTCAATGCGGCGGTGGAGCTGGCCTGCGCCAAAAAGATCATCACGAAGGTCGATCTGGACGGCCCGGTGCTCTGCAGCGAGGACCACATCCTCGGCGGTGCGGCCTTCAACGAGAAGGACATCACCGTATCGGATGCCCCCGGCATGGGCATCAAGGGCTTCGTCCCCGGCAAAGTGACCTATCTGGACGACTGAAAATAAATAAGAATGACTTTCCCCCGGCAGAGTTCCTCTGCCGGGGGATTTTTCTGCCTTGCTGGGTAAAATATCTTGATTCTGTATGCGATGCAAACACAGTTTTGCCGGCGGGGCCGGGAGGAAAAGGGAGAGATCGGATGGAACTGCCCGAAATATCTGCGGAAAACCTTTGACTTTTCTGCCGTGTGTGCTATAATAACACTTGTCTTTGGGAAAGAGACAGAAAAGTGTGCGCGGTGTACGCACACATATGGAGGAGTGTTTTGATATGATGAATGGCGTAAAAGCCGTGGCAAAGAAGTACAATGAGGTCAGCCTCATCCTTCGCATCGTCGCCGGTCTGGTCATCGGTGCGGTGCTGGCGCTTGCGGTGCCGGGTGCAGGCTGGGTCGGTGAGCTGGGCAGCCTGTTCGTCGGTGCGCTGAAGGGCATCGCCCCGGTGCTGGTGTTCGTCATCGTGGCCAGTGCGCTGGCGCAGGGCAGCTCTAAGCTGGACCGCCGCTTTGGCACGGTCATCTGGCTGTATATGCTCACCACCTTCCTTGCGGCTGCTATCGCTTCGATCACCAGCTTCATGTTCCCTGTGTCGGTCGTTCTGGCTGATGCCGCCCAGTCGGACGTGGTGCCGCAGGGTCTGGGCGAGGTGCTGAGCACCCTGATCACCAACTTTGTCGCCAACCCCATCAGCGCTCTGATGAGCGGCAACTACATCGGCATCCTGTTCTGGGCCTGTATGTTCGGCCTTGCCATGAAGAGCATCGGCTCTGACACCACCAAGAAGTTCCTTGCCGATACCGCCGATGCGGTGTCGCAGGTGGTGCGCTGGATCATCAATCTGGCCCCCTTCGGCATCATGGGTCTGGTGTACACCAACGTGTCGGGCAACGGTCTGGCCATCTTTACCCAGTACGGCAAGCTGCTGGGCCTGCTGGTGGGCACCATGCTGTTCATGGCGCTCATCGTCTCCCCCTTCATCATGTTTATCTATCTGGGCTGCAATCCCTATCCGCTGGTGTTCCGCTGCCTGAAGGAGTCGGGCCTGACCGCTTTCTTCACCCGCAGCTCTGCGGCCAACATCCCCGTCAACATGGCCCTGTGCGAGAAGCTGGGCCTCGATAAGGATATGTATTCCGTCTCCATCCCTCTGGGCGCGACCATCAACATGGACGGCGCGGCCATCACCATCACCATTATGACGCTGGCTGCGGCCAACACGCTGGGCATCCCCGTGACCCTGCCTGCCGCCATCGTCCTGAGCGCCATGTCCGCTCTGGGTGCCTG
>OLZW01000791.1_pt1 | contig 25750 bp, 26 predicted proteins | sample 1674281 | NCBI WGS metagenome assembly OLZW01 (sample SAMEA103958157, study PRJEB25191) | human gut metagenome | biome: human-associated habitat [ENVO:00009003]; feature: intestine environment [ENVO:2100002]; material: feces | place: Germany | collected 2013/2015
TAAGTTCCTCCGAGTCTATTATGGCAAGGTCACAGAGCTCTACCGCAGCTTGCCGACAATAGAATGAGCTGAGATCCCCAATACTTTATTTGAGGCGGCCAAGCGATCCGTTTTGCCGTCTCTGCTTTGCTATACTCTTTTTCTGCCGATAACTTTTTTTAATTAGGGCTTGACTTTTTAGCAGGTTTATAGGATAAGTTCGAAAGGAGAACAGCTTATATGAATAACGAAAAAAAACTGCTTGAATTTTTTATGGGAACAGAAAACGCGGACCATCTGTACATTTTGATTTTACTAGTAATCTTGGACTACATAACCGGCATTTGTGTAGCAATACATCAAAAGCGCCTATCGAGCAAAATAGGATTTAAAGGGATATCATTAAAAGTCATGATTTTTGTCGTTTTATCGATGTGTCATGTACTCGATGGATATCTGCTCGGTGATGGATCAACAATCCAGGCAATGACAATTTTGTTCTATTGTGCAAACGAAGTCGTAAGCATATTAGAAAACTCTGTGGCAATAGGGCTGCCGCTACCGCAGAAGTTGAAAGAGGTTCTTTTAAGCTTTAAGGCGAAGGACAAGGGTAAAGACTAGCTAAATTATATATCCACAACCGATATCGAACTACAAATACTCCAAAGGAAAATATAGTATGAGCTTTTTCAGGTGAAGTTGAAACTTCTATGTTTACATCAGAAAAATTGTGGTCTCTTTAATAAGTAACTCAGAACTACCTGGCGAAAAAGCCTTGGACAAGCTTTTTCACCATTATGTCCAAATGGTAATCTGGGAACAAAAAATGGAGGTTTTTACTATGGCTACTTATAAAATTGTTTCGCACGGTGGGACCGGTCTCCCGTTGAATGTCTACGGCACCGGCACCATCACTTCGCGCCGTAACGTTTGCATTTGGACGGACACTGGCAGTGTTGATCAGCAGTGGGCCATTGACAGTCTGGGTTCCAATCAGACTGTTAGATCCGTGAACAACCAGAGCTATATGCTTAATGCAAACCGTTCTGGTTCCACTTGGAACTGTGATGTCTATACTCTCAATGCTGACTGCTATGTGAATTTCATCTCACTTGGTAATAATGTGTATCGAATTCAGCTCAAGAGTGACACCACTAAATACCTCAAGGCACTTGGCACTTCGAGCAATTCTGATGTCAGATGGGCTGTTTTGGATACTGCTTCTAACGCGCAGAGCTGGAAGATCACCGAAGTGTCCGGTGGTTCTGTTAATCCTGGTACGGGTTCTGTCACGACGCTAATCGCCGCGGCAAACGCTTGTATTGGGAAGAATTTAGCACAGTGTGCCAAATACTTCGGCGTTTCGAACCCTAACTGTGAGTGGTGTGCATGGTTCGTTCGTCAGTGCGGTATCAAAGCAAATATGAACTTCGGTACTTCAAATATTGCCTCTCAGGTCAGGGGTGTAAATGGTAACGTAAGTTTTTCTGCTACAACCCCAAAGGTTGGCGATCTGGCACTTATCGATACGCACGGCGGGAGCAGTGTTGGACACGTAGGCATTATCACAGCCATTACAGGCAATAACATTACTACTGTTGAGGGAAATATGAGTGGTTCGGTAACGACCAGTATCGTGAAGAATGCCTCCTATGATGCCTCTGGATACAGTTCTACTTTTGGACGGATTGTTTATATTGGCAAAAATAGCTAATAATACAACATAAAAATCTCAAAGAAGACTCGGGGAATCCCCCCGAGTCTTCTCTACTTTTGTTTGATACGCAGTACGAGCAGCGATATGCAAGGTAAGTAGTCACTATAAAATTGACAGGAAATCATTTCGCCGCTATTCATCGTGGGATAACTTTTAAGCGAGCTCAAGCCAGTGGAAATCTCTATCCAAAATGTGCCCCAACAGTCAAGTAAGCGCCTGCAGTGGGACATATATGGAATGGGAGTTTCGCTGGCAAACGTCAAAGTAAGTAGGTATTCTTCCCTGAAAAATCGCCTTTAGAATATAACATTTCGAGACGATGTTTCACCTTGCTTTGCGCTGTGTAGAAAGTCAAATTAACAGATGGCCTTTATGTGAGCAATAATAAAATCTTGCTGCGCAGCAAGGGCTTGGTAGGCTTCTGCCAACGCAGAATCGGACTCACTGTATTCGACATCGCTCGGTGTTCTGAGCAGATATGTATAGTCTTCCGTTTGCGCAACAACAACACTATGGCCTGCTATGACCGGCGGGTTGTCTTCACTCCATTCGCCAGGATAGCAGTCGATAAAGAAAAGAATTCCACCCTCGCCGTTGTCGTGGGTCGGTTTGTGATAAAAGGTAATGCAATTCCCGCCATTTTGGTGATGAAGGCCATATTCCTCTTTGATTTCAACTTGCCCTATCCAGTCGAGAGGCAACTCTGCGGAAAAGCCTAGGCGTTGATTCACATAAAGGATTGCTGATGAGTTCTCAGGGAACGTTAGCTGAGCCTTTGCAGCATCTGACATATATGTTTGATACTGCGTTTTCTGATTTTCCGAACACGAGCTCAAGCACAACGTAAGTGTTAGCAACACTGCAATTCCTATAAAGAAACGGTTGGATTTCTCTTGCTTTAGCGTTTTCAAATTATCTTTCATTTCCTGTCTCCGTGTTAATAAACTTTTCTTGCTTTGCTTGCAAATCGATAGTAATTTGATGTAATTGCAAGGATGATAGCCCTTAACTTGACGTCTTGCGCCTGAGTTTTTAGTGCGCTTCTGTTGCTATTGGCACTTTTTTGTTACGCTTTGCTCAGGCTGGGCAACGCCATTGACGCTATAGTTCAGTTTCAGTGTATAGCTCTTCCCTCGGGTTACGCTGTGTTGTCCAGAGGCAATCGCTCTGTATGTTCCTTCGCTGCTCCACGAGTCTATATAGGTGCGCGTGTACTCATAGCTTGTTTCCAGCCGCTTGTCGCGCTCATCATCGGTTTCGTCCCAGCGTGGATAGGGATATGCCTGGCCCGCACTATACGACACCGCGTCAGGGAGATGAGGCATTACCATAAAAGTCGATTTCTTCTATACCGTCCCACTCGCCGAGAAGTTGCATATCTGCCTGATTCGGCGTGGTAAAGGCATCAAAACGCCAGCCTGCATCAGTATAGATCAGAGTGACCGGATAGGTGCGCGTGTACTCATAGCTCGTTTCCAGCCGCTCGTCGCGCTCGGCCTCGGTTTCGTCCCGGCGCGGATAGGGATAAGAGTAGTGCGCCGTCACCGTGAAGTCGATCCGATCATCCGTCTGTGCAGTCAGAGTAAATTCGTCGGGAATGTTGCTGTTGTAATACTGGTCGCCGTAGGCGCAGTCGAGGATAAAAAGCCGACCGTCATGCTCAATGTAGATCGGCGCGTTGCCGTCGTCATTGCAGGCAGGCCAGAACGTATCGGTGAACAGAGCGTATGCATCACCAAAAAGAAGAGGGCCATCTGCTGCTGCGTAGACGAGCGAAGTTGCAGCTGCAACTGCCGCTAAAATAACTGCGCTTGGCACACCGAGCGCAGTTAATCTACGCTCAATATTTTTTGTGGGATCATTCGCTCGAGCCCCAACTCTGAATATCCCATTTGAGCCACACATTGCTTGATCCGCTGAAAAAGTTGGGTCGATTTCTTCAACATAATAGCTAAGTAAATCGGGATTGCTTGCAATAACTTGTAATGCTTTTTCTTTCGCTTCAGGAGCAAGGTTGGCATATATTTCTCGGAGCACATCTTCAGATGTTTCTTCTTGCTCCACCACAAAAAAGTCGATTTCTTCAAGGGCGTCAATGGTTCCAACCTCATTGTTCAGTTCATTGGTGCCGGAATACTCTGCCGCAAAAGCGGGGGCGCTGAGGGACAGGGCCAAGGCAAATACCAGCATAAAGCTGACAAAACGATTTGTCAAGTTTTTCATAGACTATCGCTCCTAAAATATTATTTGGTCGGCCAACCAGCTTCATTATCACTGACAAATCTTAAATTTGGAATATATTGAATCTTAAAAATGCTTAACTTTGGCGGTGGCCCCATGTTATAGTCTGAAGTAACGTAGCGCATAGAAAAAATGCGTCTCACCGTGGGTGTGTTGACAAAGTCCGATCTTCTAAAAATCGCCTGATTATTTGCAGGAAACTGTGTGAATAACCATTGAGTTTTCTTCAAATTTCAAACTATTTACAAAGAGTAAGAGAATATGGTAACAAAAATCAAACTGTAATATATCTGTATGAGTACCATGATGATTCTCCTTGTTTATGCCGGATGGTGCTTATTAGCAAGAAATGTTCTTGAAATTGGCGATGTATGTTATCTCTTCTTTACTCCAACTTGTAACTGCACCTACATGTGTAACTGCACCTACATGTCCAACACAGCCTCCACCATTCGTATCAATAAGTGCCAGATCACCAACCTTCAGAGGGTAGAAGGAAATGCCACATTGTCGTTTACGCCTCTAACCTGAGGCGCAACATTTGAGGTAAGTCTGCTCACTCTTCATCTTTATTCCTTGCTTTAAAATTTAAAAGGACTTCTTTCAGCTTTTGCGGCAATGGCAACCCTACCGCTACAGAATTTTCTAATATGCTTACAACCTCATTTGCGCAATAGAAGAAAATCGACATTGCTTGGATTGTCGATCCCTTACCGAGAAGATACCCATCAAGTACATGACACATTGATATAATGACAAAAATCATGACTTTTAATGATATTCCCTTAAATCCTATTTTGCTTGACAGCTGCTTTTGGTGTACTGCTACACAAATGCCTGTTATATAGTCCAAAACCACTAATAGAATCAGAATATATAGCTGATTTACATTTTCCTCCCCCATTAAAAATTCAAATAGATTTTTGCTTTCACCCATACAAGTTACTTTCCTTTCGAACTTAGGTTATGATGAAAGAGCTTCTATTCCGCCTAATTGTAAACATCTCAATTTTGTAATTCATCATATCTGGAATACTTGCGCAAAAGCATATCCCGCTAAATATGTACTTCCAAGTTAGGAACCGGCCAAAAGTCCGTTTTCTCAACTTCCTAATTTTTATTTCTACTTAATTATCTTTGTTCCGCTGTCTCTGAAAACGGTTAATAGCCGAACGCTTAAAATATAAGTTTACATTTCTTAGCAAAGAGCCTCTTTACTAAGTGTTCCCGCAAAACCAACCCGGTGTCAAACAGTTGAGTATCTGTTTGATACCGTTATACCCAAATGGTTGAGTTGCAAGGGGACAATTAAATAAAGGAGGCTTTTAATTATGGCCAACTATAAAATCGTTTCCCATGCCGGTGCAGGACTGCCGCTCAATGTTGCAACGACTACTACGATCAGCAGACGAACGAATGTTAACATTTGGTCGGATACTGGAAGTAATGACCAGAAGTGGTCCATTACTAGCTTGGGGACTAATCAGCAGGTAAAATCTCTGAACAATCTCAGCTATATGCTCAATGCAAATACCTCGACTTGGAACTGTGATGTCTACACCTCCAATGCTGATACCTATATCAATTTCATTCTGGTATCCACAGGTGTTTACCGTCTGCAGCTAGCATCTGATACTACCAAGTATTTAACTGCTGAAGGTACTACCAGCGGATCTAATGTGAAGTGGGCAGCCTTGAATAACACCACTGCTCAGCAGTGGAAAATCACTACAGTAAGCACTAACGATTCTGGAAGCAGTGTGGCCACTGATGCAGACCAACTTCGGAAAGAATTTCAGAAAGTGGGGGACTATGACGGCGCGTATGGGCTTCAGTGTGTTGACATCGTAAGATGGTATGTTGATACGTATACCACTCTGAATTCCACTTCTGGCCATGGCAAAGATTTGGTTGCCAACCTTGCAAATAAATATGGCCTTACCATTTCCAGTACTCCCAAGGCTCCTGGCATTTTCAGTGTAGCCGGTGGATACCATACTTGGGGCTGTTCCGGATCTACTTACGGGCATACCGGCGTTGTCGTTTCTGTAAATACCACCAAAAAGACTGCCACGGTTATCCATACAGGCAGTTCGTTAGCCGATGAAAACCCGAATTCTTGGAAGTCCGATTACTCTTACCCTGCATCCGGTGTTACCTTCGTGTACTTGGGCAATTATATGAAGTAATAGTTAAGTCTTACCTTTCATAGCAAAGCCGCCATCTCAGTATCTGCATACTGAGATGGCGGCCAGTATTTATTATAGACATTTAATCTATATTGGCAAGCTTCCCGCCGCCACCTTATGTTGGAGGCGGGAAGTCTATTAGGATTGCAGCAAATCATTGTGTTCTCATAACGCAAATCAATCAAACATAACCGTTTCCGCTAAATCTTGGTTTGCCTTGAATCGTTCCGGGTCTACAATAGAGGCTGGAGCATTCCGCTTCACGATTTCTTCACCTGTAAAATCCCATCCGCCGCCAGCTGTAGGCTCGTTCGTATTCACCATTACTTCCATATCATTATATGTAAATCTTAACCAGCCCTCTGCGGTTATCACGTCCTTTCCAAAGTACTCGTAATCTTCAACACCAATCAAGGCAAAAAATTCTTCAAAGGGCATGTCCTCATCCATCTCTGGGAAAAGTATGCCTGCTGTGGTAAGAAAACCGGCGCATTTTAGCTCGTCTTCATATTCGTTCATAGCCTTTTCCGCATCGCCGCTCTGTGTTCCAAAAAAGTAGTAAAGATATTCCGACTCGGGATCTCCAAAGCATATAGCGGCACAATCAGGAAACCCATCCAGACTTACGACCGTTATGCCTTCCGGGTATTCCTCTCTCAATTCGCCAAGCGTCTTTCCCATTTCACTAAAAAATGCGGGTGTGATCGTATTAGGATGATCCGAGGCTTCCGTTGATGTACTGTCCCCCTTACCGGCGCTGTCTGCTGCCTGGTCAATAGTGGTTATAGGTGTACAGGCAGAAAAAGTGAATGATGCAAGCAAAGCGGTTATCGCAATGGCTACATACGGTTTATAATCTCTCAAGAAAAACACCTCCATATATTCATACATTATCTTGGTATGTGATAAATAGACAGGCGAAGAGGCTTCCAGCGTTCCGATATATGTCATCAATTATTAGGCTATTGAGTAAAGAGCACCTTTTGCATAATTGACCTACAAGAAATATGGAAATACGGAAATGAAATGTACTGCATTTTGCCTTCGTATTCCTAAAATCTCTATGTGGATTGCTTCTTCGAAAGGACCATATTTCTATGAGGGGCGACGGAAAAAACGCACGCCTAATGACGCTGGATAATCTCACAGAAAATCCATCACACCGGATGTCCATAGCTTTCCTAAAACTGAAGGTTTATCCGTCTGTTTTGCGCGGGACAGATCATAAAATTCCATATAATTGTCATTAATTAGAGAAAAAATCTCTCCTAAGCTGCCTGTGGCGTTAGCCGCCGAAAAGCGCGTGACTTCGGAAACCAGTGTTGCCAGATAGTCATACAAGTGTTCCGTATAACGGATGGCGGAAATCTCCTGCAACACTCCAGAGTGTGCAATCTCATTGCGAACCCGATAGAGTCGGTTCAAATGCCATCGCACTGTGGTATGATGTTTTTCAACTTTATCGATTAATGTCTGTGGATCGGTAAGAATCTGGAACATTTCCTGATATCGCTGATGAAGCAACGAATTACATCGGCATTTTTCCTCTAACTCTGGCTGTAGTGTCGTATCGCGAAAGACCGCAATCGTTTCCGTCACTAAGCGGTCCTTGTCCCCCATCTTCATGTCAATGGACTTTGTTGAAAACACAAACTCCACATCACATCGGCTACAATCCTCCACAAAATTTCGAACTAAACGGTAGAGGTATCGCAGGCACAGTGCATTCGGGACCAGTGTCAGTATGCTATCAATAATTGTCTCCTGTGCATCACTTCGGCATAGGGACTCGATTGCAATCCATATATTCATATATTTTTCTTCAAGCGCCATAGATGCCCGGCTCAGATTTGCATAGCTAAAGGAGGACAGTAACTTCTGCCGCAGCGGATGACCGCAATGGCCTTTTGGGGAAATGATACGCTCGGCTCGCTCATATACTTTTGAGGAACTGTCTAAATATTCATAAGTTCTGTACACATCGGTTGCTTTCAGACTCTTCGTATAGGGTGATTGAGTATTGTACACGATTAGGCTGATGTCACTAACCGACCAGGATTCAATTGCCGTGAAAAAGCTTAGCGTGTTCAGAACCTCGGATAACCCAATAATCGAGAAGTGAGCCGCACTAAAAACGTCGTACGCCTGTGTCTGTACAACCATATATTGTTGCGTATCCTTTAATTCTGCCTTCTCTATGCCAACACAGAACCCTTCTATTTCGATACCCGTCTTCACCTCAATTCCAAAGCTTGACAGATGCCGAATTACTGCCTCTCGATACTCTTCCTTTGACTTGCCGTCCTTCGGGACAACCTTTAGCCGAAATGGAGCAAAGACCGAGAAGTTTTGCTTTTGAGCCTTTATCAGCTTGAAAAGGAAGGAATCTATTCCCTTACTCCTTGCGGGTTCCTGCTTCAATGTGTCTGCCTTAGTGGACAAGGCCTTTACAAACCAGCCCATGTCTACGCATCGGCTGATGTACTGTGCTGTTAGCTGGTACTGCGTATCTGCTCCCGTCTCGATGGCTTCCACCAGTTTTTTTGTGAGCGCTTCATCGTATGCGCTCTCTAATTTTGAATAGACATATTTTAATTGATACCACAATCCTTTTAGCCGACTAGTCGAATCCAATTTCTTGGACAAGCTCTGCAGAAGGCGGTTTCGCAGAGAAGGAAATTCACCTACCATAACGGAATCACGCTTTATTAAAGCCAACAACTCCTCACGCATGGCATCAATCGTGTGCATCGTGTGGGTGTTGCCGTCCAAATAGGATTCTATGTCATGTACTAACTCACAGATTCCATTCAGGATATTTACAGATTTGTACTGGTATGTATCGAAGGTCTTGCTTTCCGTAAGTTCCTTCCAGATTTGATAAAATAGGAGATGCTCTTCTTTTAACCCGCTGCCAATCAGCTTTTCGTTATTTGTTCCCTTTAACATAGCGGAATCTCCTTGACTTTTTTTTGAAAGTGCAGTATCATTCAAATATATAAAGCATATACTTTGGATATAAGAGACACGTTTGGCTCTGTTTTGAGACGCAAGTCCGCAGATCCTCACCTGTCTCTTTTTTTACAGTATAGCATCGTAGTTTAAATTCGTCGAGGAAAAGTTAGTCCCGAACTATGGTCGCCGATCCAAAAGACTTGATTGAAAACGTTCTGTCTTTATTTGTCTCGTAGACTCCAGCCACTCTACGCGGAAAAAATACGCATCGCTCGGCTATGGAAAACCTCCAACTATGCAGGGGAAATATAGGGTAGTAGAATAAACGTAAGCTTCAATAATTCTAACAGCGTAAAAAATCTCCATCTTGGCGCGAATGCACTGAGGTGGAGATTAACCATTATTGAGGAACATGGCATTCTTGTGGGGTGTTGGCTGGAAGAAGTTTTTCAGCCCAGAACTAGTCAGCTTGGCTCAGCACCGGTGTACTCGGCAAAACCCAAAGTAGGTATCTGTGCGGATCAAGTTTGTTCTCATTTGCCGTTTCAATCAAGCTGTAGATTACCGCGATAGATTGTGCGTCTGCCGGCGTATTGGCAAAGAGCCAGTTCTTCCGGCACATCACGAACGGTTTTATGCCGCGCTCAGCACGGTTATTGCTCAACTCCAGACGGCCATCCTCCAGATAACATACTAGGTATGTCTACTGCTCCAGCGTGTTATGGATCGTCCTGCCCATCGCGGATTTCGGCGCTATTTTTGCCTGCATCTCATTATCGCAAATCACTGGGAGATTTGGCGCTTACTTATCTTGCGCATTTTTCATTGATTAAACGCATTGAAAGGTAGTATATATGAAAAGGGCTTGCAGTAAATGGAACGGCAAGCCCTTTTCACGGGACACAATATCCCCCGATTTCATGTGAGTAAACACAGTTGGATAACACAGCGGTCGAGGAACCGATAACAAATTGGCAATTTGGCTTTTATATTGTGGAATTAGTCTGAGCCATTACCATCGAGCAGCTCTTAGCTGGTGCCGTTTTTTACCACTCGGACTTTGGGCATAACGATAGCTCCGACGCAAAACAGGGTAGAGTCTTTTAGCCTTTTTTGAAGAGCCCTTAGTTGTTGCCTCTTCTCTATTACTCGACCTACGATGTTATGCTAAAGGCGATTTCTAAGCTTTTTCAGCGCCCGATTCTTGCATTGATTTACTGCCTGCTTTGTAATTCCCAATTTCTCTGACACCTCCGTCGCTGTATGTCCTTGTAGTACGATTAACTGGACGCAGAACCATTCTTTGTTTGTCAATTCTCTTCTCAAGAAATCCATCATTTCAATGTCGTTGGAAAACTTCGGTATGGTAGGGTCATAGCTGGCCCGTTCGAGTTCAGCATCATCTTCGTATGATGCCTCACAATTGACAACCGCACATCTTTTCTGGGATACGTAAATGTATTTGTGGTACAGGGATCTACCGATATAGCTTATTAGCACATAATCGTTCGGGGCATCCAGCTTGTCCAATCGAATGTTATGTACCAACTCTATGAGTGCAAGTACAAGCTCCGAAGCGATGTCCTCATCATGATTCATCATTCTGGAGTACTTACGCACAACAGGTTGAAACATATCTACGATTTCAAGCATTGCAACGTCATCATAGTTCTTTGCCTTCTTGATTAAATCCTCCAATTTTCCCAACTGAAGCAACTCCTTTTTTGGAAAGGAGCTGTCTTCAGTTAGAAAGTAAACATGTCAAGGGATTTTTTATATTTTAGAGTTTCTCCCTGACAACAAATTGCAACATAGCAGTCCTATTATCAAGGTGGAAACTATACCAAAAAGTCTTTTGGACTTCAACGTATCACCGCCTATTCGCAATCTTTATGTCACAGAACAGCCATTAGTCACACGGGGTATACCCCGTGTGACTTGCATATGCAAGTCACATTTTCTTTCGTTACCTATACGTCTTTGTAAGGCTCACAGGAGTTATCTCTACATTGTTGATCTCAGCATACACTTTAAGCGTATAGGTGTTACCTTTTGCCACGCTTGCAGTTTTACTAAAATCGATGAATCCTTCTCCGCTAACTGTCCAGTCTTCAATTTTTACACTACCACGCCACAGTTCAATTTCTAGATATATATCATCCATATAATTGTCGGCAGTAACTAACACCTCACAAGTAGCTTTCGTTCCAGAAAAGGACAAGCTCGGAAGTACGGCAGGTGCCCGACTCTGTACAGCATACGCAGGAATAGTGAGCATGAGGATTAGAACACTCACCATAGCAAGAATGCGTTTCTTCATAAAATCACCTCCTTTCTATCTCGTACACTAATACGATGAAAGGAGGCGATTTTGGACTCTCAACTCAAAAATGTTTCAAATCATTTTTCATAAAGACTTTCAGCAAGGTTCACCAAGTCTTCTTTTTCCAAATATGCAGAGATATAGAAAGCACAGTTGTTCGAATCTATCCACATAAGAACATTGGCAGCTCTCTCATCTCCAGAGATTATAAAATCTGCTGCATATCCATTGACAACAGCATCATCAACCGTAGCCGTCGGCGCAATTACATAAATGTCTGTCTCATTGGGATCATAAACGCAATTAAATTAGAGCATTTGCCCCGCTTCATTTTTATAAAGCCTAGTTATCCGAGACCCCGTATCTTTCTCGTACAACTTCACATATCCATTTGGCAACCATGTGAATTCGTACTCATAGGGTTCATTCTGAATATCAGTCTCATCATTAAACCGATAAACAAAGAACTCTTCATAGACTTCCTTTACCCAGCCAACGAAAGCTGCTCTTGCCTCCGCGTCAACAGCAATCCATACACCTCCTGTAATGAGGATTGCAAGCACAATTGATGCTATGCGCTTCGTGGCGTGATAAAAAACAGGATGATCCGCTTTTCGCTTTAGTTTTTTTATCTTCTTTTCAAATTGTAGAGAGAATTCATGTTGGTTCTCAGGAGTATATCCACGTTCAAGATAGGACACATAAATTTCACAGGATCTGGCGGCAGCTGCACACAGCATTTCTTCCGTAATCATAAAATACCACCGTCTTCCAAATAAAGTTCCTCTAGCTTTTTCTTCGCACGCTGATCGATTTTTTGTGCCCACACTAATGATATGTCGAGTGCCTTCGCAATTTCTCGTAGGGAGTAGCCTTGCTTATACTTCATCCAAATCACCATGCGCTGCTGCTCAGGCAGCTTTAAAATACACTCCGTCAGCAAATCCTCACGTTCATTTTCTGTGACAGGACTGTTTTTCAACTCGTCATCGTACATCACAACAGGATGCTTGCCTCTGACACGGAATACATCCGTCACCCTGTTGTCAAACATAGTTACGATAAGCTGCTTGGTTTTTGGACTCACAGGCTCAATGTTTTTAATATTTTCAGCAATCTTAACAAATACATGGTGGACTACATCCTCAGCATCTTGTTCATGCTGCATTCGTTTGTAAGCCACATAGTACATTATGGAGACTGAGGAAGAAACGGAGGACGAGGAATGAACTTTACCAACAGCCCCTATGAAAAGATGATGAAAGAGATCCCCCGCCCGGGCCGTGGCGGCGCTGACCGCTGTGCAGGATGCCGCCACTTGAAAGAGTGCGGCAACAGAAAAGACCGTTGCCGCAAGAAGTTTCGACCCTCGGGCCAAGTTGGCCCGAAGTCCTGATGTGCCGGGAACTGACCCGTGACGAGCGAAAGGGTATCCGAAAACTGGTCACGGAGATGTGCGCCAATTATGACCGGGAATATAGCCGCTGTTGTATCGGCATTTTTCAAAGAGCAACACCTGCCGCTTTGACCGGCAGGGAGAAGAGTATTTGATCCCTTCACTTAAGTACCCGCCACAGACGCATTTCTACAAAAAGAATTTTCAATTCTTCAGAAGTTTTTTTAATTTCCTCAGAATACACCGTTCCTGATAGCTGACGCTCTGCTGCGTTACGCCAAGGTGTCGGGCGATTTCCGCCTGGCTGAAATCGCACCAGTACCGCAAATGAAGGAGAAGCCTCTCATCGTTTGGCAGTCGTTCTACCGCGCAGCGTAGATTTTCCAACTCGATTTCATGAAGCAAGGTCTCCTCCGGAGAAGGCTCCTGTTGAGCAAATTGGTGCTCCTCTAAGAGGTGTTCGTAGGAAAGCTCTCTCTGCGGCCAGATCACGGTTTCCATTGTCCTTTTGTTCGTTCGAGTGCGATTTACCTTCAAATCGTACTCCAGATACTCCTGCTTTCGGTCGCATTGTTTCAGGAACTTCAAAATGTCCGGGCGCTCCTTCAGGCAGGGGTACATGGTCAAGTAGTCGGGATGGTATGCATCTCGCTTCTTCATATTTGAACCCTCCGTATTCTGAAAATTTTGAAAAAATGGCAAAATTTCAGAAACGGTGGTCCGCGGCAGCGACGATTGCTTTGCAACCGTTGCCAAACAAGAAAAAGGCAAGCGTACAGCTGCGGCTGTACGCTTGCCTTTTTATCAATAAAATGATGAATCGCCGTGCAGATGAAATATACTTTGCAAGAATAGAACTTTACTTCTAATTCTTCTTCGTATTTGTCCCCTTTACCCGGCGCATCCTTCCAGACTGAAAAGCCATATAGGACTCCAAACGCCGGGTCCTTTTTTTACGGAACCTCCCGAGGTTTCCCTTTGTCCATAATAATACCTCGCTATTTCTACGAGTGATTAGAACCACAATTCTAATATCTTGAAGCTAAACAGCATTCATCAGAAGTGTGGTTCCAATTAGAATGAAAACAATAGGAAGGGTGAAGGTATGCACGATATTTGCAATCTTTTTGGAGTTGCCCTGAACAGGGCACGGCATGAGCTTGGCCTGACACAAGTTGAACTGGCCGAAAAGCTCGGGACGACGGATCGCAGCATTTCCCTTAGAGCGCGGAAAGACCAATCCAAAGCTGGATACGGTCGCACATTTTTCACGCTCTTTAGGAATTAGCATCGATGCTCTGGTTGGGATCGTGCCGAAAGGCGATGTCCCATCCTGCGTCAGGACGTTCTTTGCAGGGATGAGCACCGAGGAAGCGGCTAAATACATACGGCTCTGTAAGGATGCCGACGAGCTCACAAAGGAATAGTAGCGGCATAAATTAGGCGGCGGTAAGCAGATCGTGCTTATCGCCGCCTTTGATACTACAGAGACGGCAGATGGTCGTTACTTGTGGTATCTGCATTAAAAGATATCCCATGATTCGCTTACTTGTTCGGCGAGATCACGGTTTGACTGGTTGCATAGATATGGGAGATGATAAAGTCTTTCTGTGCAATAAGAGACTGATAGGACTCTGCCAGTACAGGATCTGATGCGCTATACTCGACATCACTCGGTGTCCTGAACAGGTAGGTATCCTTTTCTGTTTTCCCTGCGGCTACGTGCAATGCTGACAAGATAGGATATCACGACGACCAGATAGACCAGTACCGAGCCGAGGCCGCGCGCTTCACGGATATAGGCGCCCCAGAGCATGAGAACACAGTATTGTCTGGCCGACGCATTGATGTTGTAGTCACCCATAGTGGCTAAGAAGATGAGCGCGGACAAAAGCGCATAGGCGGTCGTAAACGGCACAAGATAGTATTTTTTGCAATACAGCGTCAACCAGAGTAGAATGAACGTGACCACGGTGCAGGCGTGACTCTGGAGAAACAGCAGCGTTCCGATTCGCGAGTTATTTGCAAGGAGCACAAGGCTGTAAGAGGTACCATCTCCGGTTTCTTTCATCCAAAAGCCACCAGATGTCATGTTCTGTTGTAGCCATGTAATCAGGGGCGATTCGTCGGCTGGATTGATGACCGCCAGTTGCGAACGGAGCGCAAGCGCGAAGAAAATCGGAACTAGAATCGCAATGAAGAGTGCGGCAAACAGAAGTTTTTTGCGCGCTTGCATAATGCCTGACAATTGCATATTTGGGATTCTCCTCTCTGTAAAGTCATTTTGTTTTATCAACAGCATCAGTACATAGCTTCTTCGTAAAAATGATCTATTTATCCATACTTAGCCGTTTCATTATCAACGATCTGACTGTTGAACGTCACCTAGCCGGTAACAACAATGGGCGGAGACTTCTTTCGCTTCAACGCTTTTAGGTAATGCTGCATTTGTATTCTTCTCCATATAATCGCTGCTTTTGAGATAGCATGAGCTAAAGGGCTTACTGGAACCGGTAGCCTTGCGTGGTCAGCGCACTGAGGTAGGCCAGATATATTTCGCGCTGATCAAAATAGATAAGCTCACTATCATTAAGTTCTTATGTGAGATTTTGCCTTGCTCCCACGACCGATTTAGCGCAAGCGCTCCAACAAGCCAACATACAGCCGCTATAATGAAAAAAGCGGATTCAGCTTTTCGCCATATATATTGATTTTCACAAGGAAATATAGACCTACGTTGATTAGCTGCAATAATCCGAAAAGTTTCATTGTATTTGTGAGATACCGTTACCGTACTCATAGGCAGGGAGGGTCTCTCACATTGCCCCCTTTCAAAATGTATTAAACAGATGACTACAGTAACTCAAACAGTCTTTGCTTTTTCACAAATACCGTTTTTCAAAAGTGCATACGATACCAGTACCATTTTCCAAGAATTTTTCCGTGTGCTCGAAGTTATCTCCGTCAGATTTATGCCAACTCCAACCGCCGCCTTTGATACTACAGAGGCGGTAAATGGTCGTTACCTGTGGCATCTGCATTTAAAAGATTAGTGATAGGTTATTTACGTTTTGGAACGAAGGATACGCAAAATAGCACTATCATGATCGCTGCATAAAATTTATAAAACGCGATCATCTCAGCAACTCCTACTTCGAAATTCCCGATATAGAATACGCTGCCTGCCTCCGGATGTGTTAGGGCATAACCGATAAATGCTATAGCTATAAGTAACATCACCGTTGCAATAACTCTGCAATTTCGCTGCCAGATTACATTTTCCTTACTTTTTTTCACAATAGTCGGAGCCATCCGGCGTGTACTCGTCGTACTCGGTTTGGCCGCCTGCGGCGGGGAAGGCGTCGTCGATGCCGGTCGTTTCACCGTCAAACATCGCGCTATAGAGCGCAAACGCCTGCCTGTAAAGTGTTTGCTGTTCCGCCGTCAGGAAATCCGGCGCGGCGCGAAGCCGCGCAGCATCATCCAGCGGAATGTCGGTATCGGTCAAATAATACTCCGCGGGCTTCGATTGATCGGATGTATCCGGCTTTGCTGTGCAGCCTGCAAGCAGCAGGAGCAATACCGCAAGCGCGGTGGGAAATAGACGTTTCATCATGGCGCTTGTCCTCTTGATGTTAGATTTGAGCATGGCCCTTGCACTTTTTATTCGGGGATATATACTTCCGCAGGACGTCCGTGCCATAGATTCTCCCAGCCGGAGGTCCCGTCCTGATAATAAATGGTGACATTTTCGGTGGAATCAAATACATAATTGGCTTGCTGCGGTGCATCGCCCTTGAAGTAGACCGCACGCAAGTTTGGACAGTCGCAAAAAGCACAGTTGCGCAGGAGTGTAACGCTGGAAGGGATCGTCACCGTCTCCAACGAAGTGCAGCCGTAAAAGGCGTTGTCCTGAATTTCCGTCACACCATCCGAAATCACCACAGCGGTTATGCTCGTGCAGCCTTCAAACGCTCCGGTCGTACCCGTGACGTTTCCAATCGCGGAAACAGTTTTTCCGTCGATCTGTGAGGGAATCACAATATCTGTTTCAGTACCGATATACCGGCTAATGGTAACTGTGCCATCCTCGTTTTCCGTTATCTCAAAGTTTGCGGCGTCGGTGACAGATCCCTGCGGAGATTCGCCGCTGGCTTTGTTCTCCTGCACATCGGTTGTCATTTCTCTATTTTCTATTGGAGTGGACGGCTGGTCATCGGCTTCCAGCGTGCTCTGTGTGCTGCTGCATGAACTTAATGTCATAAGGAGAGCGGTACTTACGGCGATGACCGAAAGTCTCGAAATTTGGCGCATGATAAAAGGCCTCCTGCATATTCTGAAATAAAAAATTAAGGTGATGGAATGTAGAGAGATCCCGGCAGCACTATCGGAGTGAGCTTTGAAAGATCGAAGCTGTCAGCCAGTTCTTCAAGCAGATCCCGCGTCAAGCCGTCGGCACTTCCCGCCAAAATAATGATGGTCATAAAGCTGTCCGGCAAATCAGTCAGAATCAGTGCTCTGCCAGGGCCGAGCGCCAATGTGGCCGATATGCCGCGTGATGTTTGATACTGCCATTCCTGATAACTCATTGCATCGATAACATTGAGTGTAAGGATTTGCTCATTGCACGCAATGTAAGCGGACTATGAGATTTTGACCTGTTCTGCGACGGAGACAAGCTCGTCCGGCGAGAGCTTGAAGCTCCGAAAGTTGATGAGCCAACCGTTTTCTTCATCAATCTGAAAGATGTAGGCCTCTGTACCGGTTTCTCCCGCGCATTCCTGGTCCTCACCCCAGTAAAGCGTAGCATCCTTACCGTAAAGCGTGATGGACTTTGACTCTGCATCGTCAGCAATTTCAAAGCCTCCTACTAAGCCGTCTCTAATGGCCACGACGGTGATTGAAATGATCTCACCGTTGTTGCCGAAAAATGTGGCGCCACTGGCAAAATCGGCCCGGTAGCAGCCTCCCGGATCAAGACGATAGGTCTCTTCCAGCGCCGAGTAGTCGATTTTACCGGCGATATAGGATCCGGCTGGCTCCTCTCCCTCGACACGGAACGTGGCGTGGTCGGAGAAGATTTCAACCAGGACATTCAGCGTGTTCTCACGAAGCGATGGCGAGAACGCCAGCGCCGACGTGAACAAAAGCACGGAGATGAGGGCCGCGACGAGGACGATTCGCAGTACGCAGGAAGGCTTGCGCTTTTTGGACCGTTCATAGGTCAGCGCCTCTTCGATGAACTCATCGTCGATCCCATTCATTGCGCTGGAGAATTTCTGAGCCAATGTCAACAAGCCAAAACACCCCTTTCTGCAAGATGCGTTTGTAATTGCTTACGGATTCGGGAAAGCCGGACAGAGACATTCTTTTCCGTCAGACCGGTTCGAGCCGCAATTTCTGCATAGCTGTCGGAGAACCAGTAGCGCCGCAGGAAGATCACGCGGTTTTCCTGTGACAAGTCCCTGAGAAAGTCTTCAATGATCGCAATCAACTCTTTTTCCTCAAGAGAGTCCTCGACCAAAGCTGAGGAAGAAAGGCAATTTTCCAATTCCTCCATTGTCGAGTCGTAATTGCTGTTTCGCTTGAGAGCTGTATTGGCCCGATAACGCATGATAGAAATATTCCGAACGATCTTGCAGACAAAGACGGACAGCGGATTGGGCCTGTGCGGAGGGATCGCGTTCCAAACGCCGAGATAGGCATCATTCACGCATTCCTCCGCGTCCTGTTGATCCTTCAAAATGCTACGGGAAAGATTGTGGCAGGTCGCCCCATATTTGCCGTCCAGCGCTTCGATTGCAAGCTCGGAACGTGCAAAGAACAAATCAATGATCTTGATATCATCCACAAGGAATCACACCCTTCTATTTATTACCTTGCAAATTGGGGTGAAATACTACATCAAAGCAAGAATTTTTATCGGGAATTTTGGAAGATTCCCTGTTCTCCGCTGTCGTATTGCTGTCCCAACATAAAAAGCAATACGACCAGCAAGATCTCATTTCTTTACCCAGACCGGTTTTCGTTCCATTCTATAACAGATGTGCGGGGATATCAAACCCTTGAAGGATTTCGAAATATCTATAGTGTACGTGTATGGTTTGGCACGGAAAACAACCTATAATTTACATTGATGTACCACTTGAAGAGGAGAATGTTTTGCACATAGCTGAAAATATTTATTTGGCTAACTTGTCGAAAAATGAATGGCGCGTTATTCCTTGTAAGAATGTGTTCTCTTTTTACATCTATATATCAGTCGTTAAAAGAATTATTGACTTATCCCATCAGCTCCTTTAGTATGGCTATTGATAAAACAAAATGATTTTGCAGTGGAGGCATTCTCATGGAAAGAAACGGAATAGACAAACTCAAAAAAGCCTGCATAATACTCCCGTTGGTCGTTGCGGTCATATTCAATTCCAGTGTTGCGGCTATTGATCGTGAGAACAATTCTAAACTGAGCTGCGGAATAGATTCCTATTATGTGAAAGATATGATAGCTCAAGACGATCATATATGGCTTCTTTTGCATGATAGCTCGATAGGCAAAGATGCAGTAGCCTGTATAAATGAAAAGACGCTTGAATTGCAGGCATGCTATCGAAGCGGCGAAGATTTAGAAGATGAGATGATCATTCAGAATATGTCTGTCCAACCAAATGGTTCAGTTTGGCTTGACCTATTCTATCCGAAGAATCCAAAGGGTTCGCAATACAGTCTTTTTATTCTTCAAGACAATGTTAATGTAGCTGCGGCCAGTAATGTTGTCCTCTGCGAAAATGTTGCCTTATGGGGAAATGGAGGTTCGCTGTGTTACTGGGATAGTGATGAGATCGTCAAATCTGTGGACATTCCTGCTGGCACAGAGCCTTATGCGATTTCGGCATTGAATGGCAGGCCATGTTTTGTAGATGCCTATACTGGCAAGGTATTCCTTTTGAATGAACACGGAAAATGGATCAATCAGTACAGTATCCCAGTTAGCGATAATAAGGTTTTGCCCCAAGAATTTGTGAACTTTTACGCTTCCATGACAAGCTGCGGTAACGAGGTGTACTTGTCGTATCTTGTCGGCCCGGAAAAGAGCAATAGTCTGAACAGAGGCGGCCTTGTGAGGCTCAGCGACGGAAAAAGGCTGGGAGACACTGCCGGTTTGATCGTTCATGCCAAGAAGCAAAATGATGATTCTGTGCAGCTTTATATGACCAACGGTTTCTCCGACAATTCCAAGCTGAAAGAGTACCAACAGCTGTCTATTAAATCAGACACAATCACCGAAGCAAGGGCTTTCCAACAAGACGGCGACAATACGGCTATATATTTGCCGGCAGAGTGGCAGTATAGGGACAACCTCGGCCGTCTATGGGGATGGTCAGAGACAATTCGGAATAGCATTACCTGCATTGATACGGATAGCCTTACAGATACCGACAGCAAGTTCAGTGCGTCTACCGACTATTATGGCTTCCTGGACGCGGATGAGTCAGCATGGTATGGAAGTCAGCAACAGGGCGTTATAAAGTCAGTTGTCCAGTTGGGCATTATGAACGGATATACTGACGGTACATTTCACCCTATAGGCAATATCACACTGAGCGAAGCAATTAAAATGGCTGCTGTTGTCCATGCCACATGTAATAACCAGACAATCTCTTTTTCAGCATCAGATGGTGGTAAATGGTATGATGCCTATCTGAACTATTGTGTAAAAAATCGAATTGTCTCGAGCGACGAATATTCCAGCCTCGATGCTTACGCAACACGAGCGCAAATAGCACATATTTTCGCGAAAGCAACATCTGATTTTGCCGTTATCAACGACATTGACTATGATTATATTCCTGACGTAAGCGAACGAAGCGAATACGCTGATGAGATACTTGCTCTTTACAGAGCAGGCATCTTGACCGGAGATGAAAGAACCAGAGCATTCAGACCATCTGACACCATTACACGTGCTGAAGCAGCTGCAATAATCTCGAGAGTAGCTTTGCCTACGACGCGAATCAAAATCGTTTAAAATGGGAAATGAAAAATTCTGTAGCCGTAATATTTCGATGCGATGCAGCCGTAGTTACGTGCGAGGTCGCCCTTGGTGTCGAGCGCCAAATAGCTCATGCCGCAGGCGCAGGCGTATTCGAGATTCGGGTATAGGAAAAATGCCGTCTTGCCCACGCCGGAGGCGCCAATCATCAGACAGTGGACGTCATCACTGTCCACCAGCGCCCGGATATCTCGCTGCTCCTCAATCATCTTTTTGACTTTTGAGAGAGCCTTTGATTTTTTCTTCGTCTTCCGCTTTCCCTCCACAGGACGTCGCAGCTTTTCCAGCAGCTTGCGAGAGGTTTTCAGCAGGAATCCTCCCTCGCTTTTATGGTTTCTGCCGCCGACGCTGCCGAGGACGAGTCCCTGTTCCGTAGGCAACTCCTCTCCCTTGCGCCAGCGGCGGGGACGGAACGGTACCGTCCGGTATGTTTTGCTGATCTCCCTGGGCGTTGCCCACCGGGCTGTGCCGTGCTGACCGTCGCCAACGGTTTTGCTCTTGAAATTGTTGAGAGAATAATTCTTGGAGAGGAAGGACACCACGAGCAAGAATGCCAGCAGTCCGCCGCCAAGCAAAATCAGGGGCCATACATTTTCGTTCATGTGTCTTTCTCCTTCTTCTCGAATTTAGCGCAGAGATCGTCATTCCAATCCTTGCGCACCGGGTAGAGCCGCTCCACATCCAAGCCCATGTCCTCCAGCGTATCCGTCATACGGTCGCAGGCGTCTTTGCCCGCATCATCGTTGTCGAGGCACAGATACACCATGTCCAGCTTTGGATTCTGCCGCAGCCGTTCCAGCACTGGCTGAATAGAAATTCCGCAGCAGGCAACATAGCTGTGTTCCTGCCAGCCGTATGGATAGAGGGTAATGTGGGACAGAAGGTCGATGGGCGCCTCGAACACATAGAGGGACTTGTCGGTCCCGCCTTTGTGGAAGCAATGCTCACTTGCGCTGCCCTCGATGTTCATGCGGAACACCTGTCCCTCGCTGTTGGTACTGCGGATGTGCGCGTGCTTGGCCTCACCGCTGCCATCCAGTCCCACGAAAACGCAGTTGTGATGCTTGTCCTCGTAGAGCAGCTTTTCATGTACGAAGGCGAAAATAACCTCGCGGTTGATGTGGCGCTGACGCATAAGGTAGGCATACATACGCCGCATGGTTCCGTAAGGCTCCGGCAGCGCGAAGGCCTTTGAAACTTCATTCACAGGCTTTGCCTGTTCATATGTTTTTCTGTTCTTTCTGCTCAGCAAAAGCAAAACCGCCTCCTGATAAGGGAGACGGTAATAGCGCTGGACGAAGCTGACGGCGTAGCCGCCGACGCGCGCGGAGTGGTCGAACCATTTGTTGCCCCGCACGGTGATGCTGGGATCGTTGGGAGTACGGAACTCCCGGCCAGAGCGCACGGGTCGCTCCCCCTGAGCGCGCAGCAGCGACACGAGATCCGTGTTCTGCGCCCGCGTCTTTTCCTCCGGCGTGAAATAGATAAATTGGCTCATGATGTTTCCTTTCAGGTCATTGCTCTTTCTGTTGACAATATGTGTTTTATCACATATAATGAGTTGTGGAGAAAGCGTGGTGAATGTATGGACTACACTGTGGAATACTACGAGAAGGATGATGGCAGCAGACCTGCTGAAGAATTCATTCTCTCGCAGGATAATAAAATGCAGGCAAAAATATTCGCTGCATTGGAATTGCTCGAAAGCAAAGGCCCCGCCTTACGCGAGCCATATTCAAAGGTGCTGGATGACGGAATTTTTGAAGTGCGTGCAAAGCAAGGTACGGATATCAGCAGGGTGCTTTACTTTTTCGTGGTGGGACGCAGAGTGATCCTCACCAATGGCTTTGTAAAAAAGACGATGAAAACCCCGCCGCGCGAGATAGAACGTGCCAAGCGGTATCGCGCAGACTTTAATCAAAAAAAGGAGGCATGATTTATGGGGAAGAATTTTCGTGAGACTTTGAACGAAAGAATGCAGGACCCTGCGTTCCGTGCGGAGTGGGATGCGCAGGAACCGGAACGTCAGATCATGCGCGCCATTGTTGAAGGCCGTGAGGAAAGCGGTATGACGCAAAAGCAGCTTTCCGACATTACCGGCATTACGCAGGCTGACATCAGTAGACTGGAAAGCGGAACGGCCAATCCCTCTCTGCGGACGCTCAAGCGTCTTGCCGCAGGCATGGGAATGGCGCTCAAGCTGGAATTCGTTCCGACGCAAACACAAATCTGACTTCAAAAAAAGCTGCCGCAATTCGAATTGCGGCAGCTTTTTTTATCTGAATGTCTGCTCCTCATGGTCGTCCGGCTTGTGCCCCATTGCCAGACGCTTGCGCTGCAATTCCTGCCGGCGCTTGCGGTCGATCTGCAAGCCGCGGTGGATCTGGTCGATCTTGCTGTTGTCCTCGAAGATCCTGCTCATGTGGTGCAGCATCCGCACGACGGTGTCTCTCACCGTGGGGGCATGGTAATCCGCTCCTGCCGGTGCGCTCTCTTTTTGCTGATCAGGGTGAACTGACTGCTGAGAAAAAGCCGGAGCATCTTCAACCGCAGGCGGCGTGGTGCCATCAGAAGCGGCAGCATCAGCGGAGGTGGGATCTTCTGGTGCGGCACTCGCCGCCCGGTCAGATTTGGGCTGCGCCGACGCGAGAGATGCCGTGACCTCAGAGTTCTTTGGCGCGGCTTCTGCGGCATCCTTTTTGATGATAGGTCCTTCCTGCGCGGAAGGTGTTCTCCGCGTGTCCGCGTACCGCTGCCGCTCCGCTATCCATTGCAGTGTTTCCTGAATGACCATATTGCGGACGCTCCGGAACTCCTTTTGCTGGGAGAGCGGCAGACGCTTGCGCGGCCGCTGATCGTAGTCCAAGCACACCTGCTCGTAGAGCGTCTGCCACGTTTCATAGGCGGCAGATACCCGCTCGTCCTTCGCCAGCTCCTCCACGATGGTGTCTATGATGGCCTTGACCCTTGGCGGCAGGTAGCCGTAGACCTTTCGGCCCTTGACCGTCAGTAGGCGCTCTGCCAACTCCTCGGTGAGCTGCTCCAGACGCGGGTTATCCGACGTGCCATGCTCCAGCTGTGCGATGCACTCCACCATTGCCTTGCGGGTCTGTGCCTGCAACTCCTGCCGCGCGGTATCCTTTTGCTGGTAGATGTGCATCCGATCCGCGTGGTAGATCCTTCTGGCGAAGACGGATTTCATTTCCCGGATACCCTCTTTGGTGAGGTAGCCCTCCTTTGGATCTGCGGAGAAGATGATCATGTGGATATGCACCTGATTTGGCTTCTGGTGGAACGCAGCATACCAACGCAGGTTTTCCGGTCGGATCTTATACGCCTTTGCGATATCGCAGATGGAGGCGTTCACCAGAGCCTGCCAGTTTTCCGCGCTGTCGTAGCCAAGCCGCTCCGCGTCCTCACGGCGCAGCGCCACCACCGGTGTCCATACATTTCCGGTGTGCTCCGCCACCTCCCGTACCGCCTGCGCGAGATTTTGTACCTTACCGTGAGCATCCCACAGCCCGTGCTCACCGTCCTTCTGGACGCCGGGGCGATGGGAGATGTAGTCGATAAAATTTTCCTTTTGCTCCAGCGCCTCCATGTAGTCTTCCTGCACCTGCTGGATGAACGCGGAGGCGCTGCCCTGGGTGGGGTGATCCAGATATTCCTCGTACTCAATGAGTTCCCAGCAGGAGGGAAAGGACTTCAGCAGCCGTGCGATGAATTCCTGCTGCTTTTTTGTGGCGGGGAGTGTACTGCGCTCATCCGCCAGTAGCTCCACGCCGGGACGGGTGGCGACGTAGCGGGTGCGCTGGGCCAGCTTCGCGGCGTTCTGTCCGCCCTTGAGGTAGGGCGAAATCAGTACGATCCGGGCCATGTGTCATCCGGCTCTATGCGCCGCTGGCTCCGCACCGCGTTTTCAAAACTCACCTGACCATTGGTGCGCTTCACCTCATCCACGGCGTAGGCCCGCAGTTCCCGCGTGTGAATAGGGTCGGTACGGAAGTGGGCGGCGATGGTGTGGCAGAGCATATTCAGCTCCACCGCGCACTTGAAGAGGATCGTCCGCAGACGGTTGTTGTTGTCGTCCAGCGTACCCTGAATAGCGGTGAGGATGGCTTGGGAGATGTAGGCGGTGTTGTCCTCCGTGCCGAGATAGCCCATGTAGAAGCGCAGGGCCTTTTCTACGAATTCATTGCGGCTGCGGCAGTTATCAGCTTTCAGCCAGCTGTCCATGCGGTCGATCATGTCGGGCGGGAGCCAGAATGTCGTTTTCTTTTTCACTTTTTCTTCCATCGGTGTTCTCCTTTCCTTGCCGTCGGTCAAAAGGGGCGCGAGTGCCGGAAACACCGTGCCTTTTTGGAAACCAGACTGCGGTTTTTCTGAAATGTGCTGAAATAGACTGCGCTTTGGAAAGCGCGAAAAAGCCCCGCACTGCGGGGCTTTGTGGGCGGGCCGCGGTCGCTTGCGACTGCGGCCCTTTATCTTGTTCCACTATCGAACGGGTAAATAAGGGGCGAAAACCTCCGGAACAGGGCATGGTCAGGAGGAAAAACACCCTCTCCAAAGGCTCATTTCTCCATCGCCGGAGCAGTATTCACAAGGCTCTCTCACACATCGCCCACAAACGCCGCAACACTCGCTTCAATGGGCTTTGGCGGGTACACACTCCACCCCAGCCCTTAAACGCGCACACAGCGGCACACAGGGCGAACGGTGCGGGGAAACGGGGAGCCGCCCTGCGCGGCACATTTGAAAGCACAAAAATCTGCGCAAAACGCTTTCAAATTCGGGACGAAGAAAAACCGCGGGAGCAGAATAACAGCCGCCAAACTGCGGCTGCCTGCCAAGGGCGGGTTGACGCAGTTCGGCGGCGCCGCGGGCCCGCAGGCACGCGCAG
>OLZW01000810.1_pt1 | contig 25406 bp, 20 predicted proteins | sample 1674281 | NCBI WGS metagenome assembly OLZW01 (sample SAMEA103958157, study PRJEB25191) | human gut metagenome | biome: human-associated habitat [ENVO:00009003]; feature: intestine environment [ENVO:2100002]; material: feces | place: Germany | collected 2013/2015
AAAGAAACCTAAGAAATAAAGAAAAGAGAAAATGAGAATCGCTTTAGATAAATTCATAAAAAAAAGAATCCTATTACTGATATAATATATAATAATAGAAGAGAAAGCAGTAAAACCACTTATCATTCCAAATGTATATTTATCATAAGGTGAAACTGTAGAATAAGAAATATTGAACATTATTTTCCAAGTCTGTTCGGGGACTAAAATATTTACAATGTTCAATAGCAATACTCCTGCCTGCACTTGGAATAAACAACTTAAAACGGGAAGTTTTTGTTTCTTTGGTGCTATACCATTAATACTATGATTTAAATAAAATATGAAACTTCCAATTATAAGCCAAATAAAAGGTTCATAATCTGATGATATATGTACAATCCCTGTTTGAAGTTTTAGCAAGTACATAAAACCACCCATAAATGCGACTAAGAAAGAACAGAAGCTAATAAGTCCTTTATATTTTTCGATATTTCTAAGAAAGAGAAAATAAATACAGAAAAAACCGAAGAACAAACATTCTTCTCGAAACAAGACAATTGTCAAGTCTGATGGTATATCATGGATTCCCATGTAAGAGTGAATTACATCCCATGAGAAAAATATCCAGGGAAAACCAGTGAAACATGCTATGGCACATAACCACAACATACACACAAGAATTTTCTTTTTAATTTTTATGTTCATAATATGAATATTTTATTCCGTAAAAGTCTAAATCCGACATAAAAGATTGGCAATTCAAAGAGTCACAAAGACAATTTAATCCTATTTTTGTTTTACCTTCTAAAATGTATTGAGTAGTAATAACAGCAGGTAATGCAGTATATAATAAATTATTTTTTGTATATAAATAGTAAAAGGTATCTATCTTTCTTTCTGGCTCTATTTTAGAAACTTGACAAATTACACTTCCCCACTTATTCTCTTTCTTAACGAGACGTTGATAATCATCTTGCAACATAAGTGTTGCTTTATTTAAATTATGTTTATAAAAGATCTTTATAAACATAAACTTCCCCATTGAGATATAGTCATTTAGCATAATGAATGTTGATATCTTTCTTATTTGTTTTAAAGAAGTAGCCAATTGAGTTAATTGTTCGTCAAATGATGGCATACATATTTTTTTATGTCCAATGAAAGGAAAAAATTTGTGATGTGTATATCGAAAAGGAGACACCTGTATTTCCTTTCCATGAGAATAAACATAGGAACGTGTTTTTCCCATAGATGATGCTGCCAGATCATAAGTTGAACTATATGACCAATTATCAACAGCACCATAATAGATATTAAAATTAGTATTTTCTGGGCTGTTTAAATGAGTCTCTATAATAGTTTTAGAAAATACGCCTGAAATACCAGGCATCCAACCAACACCTATAATAAAGCAAAGTTTCTGAGCTTCAATGCTTTTTTCATATGGTTTTAATAAATCACGCAAAATGCCATATCCTCCTATATCGATGTAGTGGCAATTATTTCTTAATGCATGTAAGGCAATCTTGTCATTTATTTTAAATGAAGGTCCAACAGCATTAATAACCAACAAACATTGAGAACAAAAATTATCCAATTCTACATCATTGTTATAGTTCATTTGGTTATACTTAAGTCGCTCACTATTATAAAATGTAGACATAGATATTTCTTTTATGGATCTCCTACCACCAATTAAAACATGGAAGTGAGTTTGTAGTTGTAATAAATATTTAACTATAATAGAACCAATTGTTCCAGTTCCACCTATTATTCCTATATATTTATTATAAACCATAATACTATTCCTCTATAGATATATTTATGTTGTTGTTTTTTAATATTTCGTTTAACATGTGCAGATTGATATTTATGTCTTCAAAAGTAAAGATGCCAGGCATAATTGGTATACATCCTTTTATTATCGAGAGCACAATTACCGCACAAAATACTCCTGTTAATCTAAATGAGGAATCTGAGTGCAATAAACATTTTACAATAGAATTTTGATTTCTTACATAAGTACATACTATCACAGATTTCTCGTTTTTCTCATTTTTCTCCAATTGCCCCTGTTGTTTATTGACCATTTTACAAATCAATTTTCTAATAAAAGAGCTCTTTCTTAGTAAGGGAACTATGCCCATAGGAAGATTTTGCAGATGAAAAGCACAATCAAAATTTTGTAGTTCTTCAAATCGACTAGCTCGTTGTATAGTCCTTATTTCAGGACTAGAAAAGAATATTAATGGCATATTGGAATGAAAACGATCAAAAGTAAAAGTTCTATCTGAATGATATTTAGTTGGTTTTATTCTTCGGATTTCCCTTTCTGAAAGGAGCATCAGGTCATCTTTAAAACCCTCAAACATATTGATTATTGAAGCTGTTCCAGAAACAACACCTGCTCCAAAATAGATTCTCAATTCGGCTTCTAAAACAGTTTTTTTTAATTGTTCTGCAGCATATTCTAGCATGAAAGTTGTCAACCCTGGACATAATCCCATTCCTGTAAAAATTGTTCCCCGAAAATTTGTTATGTTCTCATTTTTTATTTCTAGTACACGTCCACTATGTCCATAGTCATCATTAATATCAACACATATTACGTGATTTCTTAAACAAATTGTATAAATATCTGTTCCTACACATGAAAAAGGACCAAGTGCCAAAATTATAATATCAAATTGTTTAATAACAGATTCTATATTTTGGGTATCATGTATGTCCATTTTTATGAACTTTACTTTCTTCTCTGATATCTTATGAATACCTCTTGATGCTATAAATAATTCACAAATATCATGATAATGTAGCAAGTAATCTGTAATAAATTGTCCCGCAATCCCTGTGCCACCAATTACTAAAACTTTCTTTTTAGACATAAATTTCTATCTTTTTTTAAGCTTATCCAACAAATTATATAATACAGAGTGATCCCCAAACTAAAAATGCCTGGTAGTAAGCATTCGGTCTTGGGAATTATCCAAGTGACAATAGATAAAATAATTGTTAGTATAACAGGGTTCACAACTATAGACCATCGAGGAACTATAGCTTTGGATGAAAAGTTACTAAATCCAACAATCAGCCAGGTCACTGGAAGTAGAATAAACATAAAGGGGAAAAAAGGTATATTAGATCCTGTTAATAATTGCCAATCTATATTTGTTTGCATTATCATTTTTGATGTACCAATACTATATATTATGGCATAGCTGTAATGATAAAACCCCAACATCAATAAAGAATAAGATATACAGAATGTATTAATAAGCGCAAGCTTTTTATTAACTTTACACATTGTTGTGTATATGAAGTATGTCCCTAATATCCAAAAAGGAAAAGTAAAAATACATCCAAAAGATGATAAATTTAAAATAGTTTCTTCTAAAGAAAGTAGTCTTGAAACAAAATAATCTGTTTCAACAGTTTTCATCTGTACTAGATAGTCGCAGGTTGTGATAAATAAACCTGAGATTACACTTATAATGATTATACAGTCATAATTACGATTGTTCATTCCATAAAAATTAAAAAGCTGCCGGAATCTTTTAGCTTCCGGCAGTCTTTATTTATTTTAAATATTGAATTTTGAAGGGATTACCTTCTGTTTTTATCTTTAAAGGTTCATACTTATCTTCTTTATAGTTGTAAAGATAATAACCTGTTCCTTGAGTAGAAGCCATCCCGAACACCATATAGTCTCCTGCTTTACATTGACTACATGACCAACCCGTAGTTCCGTCAAAGTTCATTTTTTTGACAGTTTTATTATAAACATCTATTTCAAATGTTTGCATTGATTTGTCATTTACATAATCAGGTGGATTACTAACATATCCCGGAACATTGAAATATCCATATAGCTTACCATTTCCTGTATATGTTTTGCTATAAATATAATTTGCTTTATTACCCTTTATGTCCGGTATACTAATTGTTTCTATTGGGAAATAGTATGACTGATCAAAGTCTGTTTCTCCTTTCTTTATACGCAAGAAACCTTCTGTACAGTTTGCAAAATATCCGAAGCCTCCTACACAATAAATATAAAGATCGCCTTTTTCATCAATGAAAGGATCACCTGAATACTCATAAGCGGTTGCCATTGTAGCTCTATTATCAGATATCATTTTAATAGGCTTGTCTGTCTTTGTATCAATCAAAAGTACATAAGCTCCAGTATTAGGGTTAAACTGGGACTTATCTTGAGCTAATCCTACATATAAAATACCATCTCTAATAACCGAAGCACCAGGTTCAGGATTTTTATCACCACTTTCTTTCCCAATTGCATATTCAGATAAATCTATTTCACCTGTTTTTTGCATTGTCGTAGGATTTATTATATACAATTTTCCCAATCCTACGCATGATATATAAGCTTTTTCTTCTGAATCAAATGTAAGGAATGCAGGAAGAGAACCGGAAGGGAGAATCATCGTTTCTTTTTCTTGAATTAGCAAACCATTCTCGACTCTGTACTTATATAAACGGGCATTCATCGATTCTAAGACATAAATGTTACCCCCATAAGTAAAAAGAAAAGATTCTTTTGCAAAGACCAAAGAATTTTGTGTACTTGTCTGTTCTACATTTAAATCTTTAAATAGACTAACATAAGCATTATCACCCACCGTGACACTATGAACAAAACTCATATCGTCTTCTTCATCTGTTGGAAACGGATCATCTTTACTACATGAAATAAAACTTAAAAAGGTCGCTAATAGCGACAATAAAAACCATTGATTTTTCATTTTTTTTATTTTTTTAGTTAAAATAATTATTTATAATATTACAAACTCATCGCTCCCCCTGAAGATTCATCACCAAACCAATTAAATCGTAATTTAATTTTAAAAGTACGACCTTGTAAAGGCTTTTTAAATTCCATATAGCTCTCCTTGTTGAATATATTTTCAACTTCAAACCCTAATGATACTTTATTTTTCCAAATAGATTGCTGGAATCCTGCCGTAAAAAGATGACTACGAGGAATTAACCATTTCTTTCGCTGTTCTGGTAAGTTACTCATTTGCCAACTCCAATCAAAATCATGAACGTAAGATGCGTCTATATAGATTCTAGATATTTCATGTTTCCCAAGTAATCCCTCTGTATGATACTCTAAACCATAGTTAAAATAAAAACGAGGAATATTGGGTACCTGTTTATCATAAGTCGGGTTTTTCACACTTTGGTCATTAGTAGTCCATTTTAGCTTATCCCGAATATCTTGATAGGTTAAGTTAAAATAACTATAAAGCTGTGGAGTCACATCTATTTTTAAATCAAAATCTCCCCCCATGATCTGAGTCTTACCCAAATTCGTATAAATCATTCGTATATCAGCAGGAAATAAACTTATCATATCTGTTATATACATATAATATAAATTTGTCTCTAACTGAAAACGACTTAACCCCATAAAATTACTTTTATCCATGATTAACCCTAAATTTATATTATTACTTATTTCGGGATTTAAATCAACTGAAGGCTTTACTGTCACTCCGTCTCCAAACAATTCTTCCGTATCAGGAAGCCTCACGTTATGTGATAAGGAAAATTTACCTCTCACCCCTTTGAAAAATTCATAACTGATTCCTTCACTTATTCCATAGTAAAAATTGTTTATTTTTGTTTTTTTCGGTTCTTTCTTAACACTTTCAGATTCATCTACAATTTTATCACTTGTTCTATATATTCCAGAATTTAAATAGTATAGACTGAACATTAAAGAGTTTTGAAGTTTGTTATTACGTGAAGAATACTCATGTGCTAACCCCAAAGTATTTCCCTTCATATTACTGGGAAAACCACTAGGGTCAAAACCAACATATTCTGCTGTATAATCATCCTTAGGTCTATACCTTGAATATGTGAATTGATTGTTAAGATTAAAGGTATGTTGCTTTAACTTGTATTTTAAATTCAATTTATGTCTGATTTCAAATTGTTTGTCATCTGAATAGTTTAATAAATTATCATCAGTTTCTCCCATTGTATTTGTTATGGTTCCATCCCATTGCCGTTTTGTTCTAGCGGTATCAACCAAATGCGTATGAATGATTGGAGTTACTAGACCTGACTTGAATTCAAGGTTTTTAAATAAGAAATTCTTCTTCTCTAAAGTTAAAGTAGGCATAATGTTTGTCCCATGTGTATGAGAAAAACGTGAATCAAAATCTAAGGCCTGAATTCCCTTTTTATTGTTATAAAAAGCACATTCTAATTCAATCTTATCAAACCAGAATTTTGTAAATGTTAAACCTACATTATACATTGTGGACCTATAATAATCATTATTTCTTATTACTTCTTGGTAGGCACTTGAAGGTAAATTTGTTTCAAAAACAGGATAAGTCATTTTATAATTATTATCCGATTTATTATGAAAAAAACCTCCTCCAATTTGAATCCCTGGTTTTTCAAACATTTTTTTTACACTGACTAACGTTTTGGAAGTACCAAATGAAGCAAACTCCTGAGTAAAGCCTACCAAGTCACACTCGTCCTCTCTTGTAACAACATTAATCGCTCCTCCCAGACCATCACTGCCATATTCAGCAGGAACTATTCCTTTATATATCTCAATATATTTAATGGCATCAATAGGTATGTCGTTTATATCAAATGAACCATCGGGGCTATTTAAAGGAAAACCATCTATATAAATAGCTACTCTTTTTCCTTCCAGACCATGTATGGACATTTTAGAAGAGCTACCCAAACCTCCGGATTTTCTAACTTTGATTCCAGAAGTACGAGTAAGTACTTCTTCAATTCCAGTTGAACGACCTCTTAATTTTGCTCCATCAACAACCGTTACAGCCATAGGACTTTTACGTATATGATTTATTTCTGCCTGCTGTGAGGATGCTTTTACCACGACCTCATTCAACACTTCTGTACTTTCTTCCAAAAAGAAATTTTTAGTTGTATTTCTATTTACAGTAACAGACTGTTTTATTGTTTTGTATCCGATAAAAGAAACCTCTACAAGATACGTTCCGTTTTGAGGTAATTTTATTCTGTATAACCCATTATCATTTGCATTATCTCCAACCTGATTTTTTCGTATATATACAGAAGCTCCTACAACAGGTTCATTTGTCTTTTTATCTACGATTCGACCAGAAAGAAAAACTTGTGCCCAAGATATCATAGGGAAACAACATATTCCCATAATGACTAAAATTGTTTTTACTTTTCTACACAACATAGGTTTATAATAAAATTTTTTTTTAACATGCATATTATAGTTACATTGGAAGCTTTAGATACATTTATCGTGTCAATATCAATCCAATTGCATAATTTACTATATGCTGTATAATATGCCTTTAGAATAGCTTCTTTACGTGAAAAAATGTCAATAGGAGAAAATTCTTTCTTATCTATACACGCTATCTCTTGGGGTGTACAAAAAAGAGAATATTCCTTTTTTGATAATATCGTCGTTTGATCTTCAATATCTACTCCAATACCCTTATACCTCTTTTTCTTTCCAACAGCAGCAACTGCTATTGCATCTTTATGAGATATAGAACCAACTATGTCAAATGGCCATATTGGTTCACCATCTCTTCCTTTTAAAATGGGAACTATTTCCTTTTGTAAAGTCTGTAAGGCACGATGTGCGGCACAACGTCCCAAAATATAAGTTTTAAGACGTATTTCAGACCATTCTCTTTTAATGAATATTTTTTCCTCATTAAAGAGATTATCTGAAGTAGCAAAAGGACTATCTTCCACAATTTCTACTGCTATATCGGAAAAGGGTAATACAAGCATATTTATACATGCAATTCTATATAATTCATTATCAACTTAGCTAATTCCGCATGATATTTTGTAATAAGAACATGCCCTCCTGGCAATTGGTGGAAAGAAACTTTCTGAAAGTAATTATTCCATAGATGTTGATTGTTTCGAATTGTAGGCTCATCCTCTCTACCGACGATGGAACATAATGGGGTTTTCAATTTACAATCAAGAAACTTGTAATTTACCATTGCTACAGTATTCATTCTCAACTCATGCAAATATTCATGTTTTTCTTCATCTGATAAAGTTGCGATCAATTCTTCATTCAACAGATCTTTTGCACGTGAATAATCCAAAAGGGCATTATCGTCATTTGAAAAGAATTGCATTAAGTCATCACGCAATGTAGGAGGAGTTCCACCAATCATTATAATACCCTGTATCGGAATATTTTCTTGTTCAAATCGTTTACAGATATCATAAGCAATATAGCAACTGTAAGAATATCCCATGATAAACAAAGGAATCTCTTTATCAGCCTCTTTCAGTTCATTGGCTAATAGCGCACCAACTTCTTCTACAGAGGACTTTATCTCACGTCCATCTCCATGTCCCGGATATTGTACTGTATATAAGTTGATTTCTCCGGTAAAATCCCCAGAAAATGTACTATACATACCAGGGGTTCCTGCTGCATATGGAAGACATATAAGTTTTGCATATGGAGTAGAAACCTTTTTCATACAAATGAGATTCTCAACTTTATTATTCTCTATTTCTTGTTCAAGCAGTTCGGCTATCGTAGGTTTATCGAATAAATCTTTTAATTTGATGTTGGTTAATCCGACCTCCTTTAATTCTTTTATTAACCTTACAGATCGGATAGAGTCGCCTCCTATATCCCAGAAATTATCAAATACACCTACCTCTGGTATCCCTAATACCTTTTCCCAGATTAAGGTTATTTGTTTTTCCCTTTCATTCCTTGGACCTACAATATCCCTTTTAACAAAATTTTGTTTCTGATTCGCAATATTGGGTAATTGCTTCTTGTCTGTTTTTCCATTGGCAGAAATTGGAATCTGCTCTATTCTAGCCATTGCGGAAGGTAACATATAGTGAGGTATCTTCATTTGCAGAACAGACATTATATCCTTGTATTCTAAATCACAATTATTTGCTGTAACATAAAAAGCTACAACTACAGGCTGTTTGTTTACATCATATTGAATCTCTGCACAAGCCTCTGTAATACCTGATACTTTTAATAAAGCATTCTCTATTTCTCCTAATTCAATTCTATACCCTCTGACATTTACTTGAAAATCTTTACGTCCTACAAATACAATATCGCCAGTTACAGTCATCTTTACAACGTCTCCTGTATTATATACAATTCCTTCATGAGTAATAGGATTATTGATAAATACAGATTTCGTTTTCTCTTCTTTATTCAAATAACCACATGACACTCCCTCGCCTCCAATATAAAGGATACCAGGAACTTCTGGTAGTGTATATTCTAAATTATCATTTAATACATATACTTGTGTATTATAAATCGGTTTCCCTATTGGAACTATATTTAAATGACATTTGCCGTCTTCTTCAATCGGGATAGGATAAAAAGTGGAAGCCACCGTTGTTTCTGTAGGGCCGTATTCATTAATAAATTTGTGCAAAGGATAATTTTCTAACCACCTGTTTATATCCGAAACATTGATAATTTCAGCACCCAGCATAATAGTCATATTGGGTGATAGGTTTACAGGTCTCTCCAAAAATCCCAACATATTTACCAACATTGAAAAATGAGAGGGAGTTACATTCAAAAAATTGATTTTTTCTTCATCTATAAAATACAGAAGTTTCTCTATATCTTTAGTTGCATTATCGGAAAGAATGTGTAAAGAAGCTCCGGCAATGAAAGGTAGCCAATTAGAAGTAACAGTCATATCAAAGGAATACGATGTTATTAAAGCAAACCTGTTATTACAGTTTACATTAAACGCTTCTTTCTCATAATTCAAAAAATTGGATACATTTCTATGCCTAAGCATTGTACCTTTAGGTTGTCCTGTTGAACCAGAAGTATAAATCATATAAATCAAATCATCAGGAGTATTACAAGGTACTATATTATCCATAGATTGACTATTTATATCATTTACGGTGTATCGACGATATGTATCAGGTAAAGGAATAGAATCATCATCAAGTAACACACAATGTTTAATGTTGGGGGTATATGAACTATTAATATTGTCTACATGTATTCCTTGAGTTACAAGAACTTCTGCTCCACAGTCATTTATCATATACTGTATTCTATCCGAAGGATAAGAAGGGTCAATTGGCACATACGCCCCACCTGCTAAAAGAATTCCAAGTTGTACTATAGGCAAATCAAGCGTTCTGTTCAGTAATAAAGCAACCTTAGAATTTCGTACCACTCCAAGAGAACGTAAGAAATGCGCCATCTGATTAGCTTTTTTCCAAAACTCTGTATAAGTTAAAGAAACTCCTTGATAAGAGATCGCCTCTCTATTAGGATACAAATCTACAGTATTACTGATCTGTTCATATATTGTTTTAAGAGGATAAGCATGTTCTGTTTTATTTGTTTGCTCCAATAATTTTATATAGAAGAGAGGGAGTATATTTGAACATGAACGCTCTTCGTATCCCTTAGTGTTTGTATCATCTACCAATTGGTTAAGCATAGACGTGAATTGTTCAGAAAGTAGTTGTATGTATTCCGCATCAAATAGCTCACGAACATAATTCCAATCAAAACACCATTTATTTTCCCATGTATACATAACAAGGTCTATATAAGTACCAGGTGCACCTGTCTGTACTTTAGGCGCACCAATTGTCAAATATCTAGATGAATGACTGATACCTTTGGGAAGCATATTGATAGAATTACTAAAAATAATTGCACTCAAAGAGCTTTGTTTTAAGCCTTCCTGTTCTGCGATTTTTCTGGACAATTCTATTGAAGATATTGGATACTCAAGCATGGTTCGTACAAATTGTTCTATCTTACGTGCAATAGAAACAATCGGTTCTTGTGGAGATGTTTGGATACGGACAGGGAAAATATCAAGAAAACTACCTATTATATTTTTTGCATTAGGTAAATGCTGTTCCCTGTTAAATACAGGCATGTTGATAATGAGATCATTTTGTCCAGACCACAAATTCATCAGTTTAAAATAGCATGCCATAAGTAAGGAATTAAGGCATATACCAGAAGTATGAGAACTGATTTCAAGAACTTTATTCATCAATAAAGAATCCAATTCCGTATGTAAGGTATTAAAATGGACTTTATTTATTAAAGATGGCTGACATTTCGTGGGAATAGATATTTTCTCTGGTAAATCTTTAAACACCTTTAGGGCAAAATCCATTGCATTCTGATATCGCTTTGTTTGCCTTCTGAATCTCTCCACAAAAACATAGTCAGAAAAAGTTAGACCTTTTTCTTGTTCAACAGTTATTTCTTTACCAGCGATAAACTGATCATAAGTTGATGTTAATTCTTGAAGGAATTGAAAAAAGCTGAAACCATCAATTATCTGGTGATCAATATGTATAATTAATTCATGTTCATCTTCCCCTGTTTTATAAATATTACAATAGAATAAAGGATACTCTTTAAGGTCAAATCTGTGATCATGATCTTTTTCGTCCTTTTGTAAAAAGAATGTTTCCTGTTGTTCTTTGTTCATTGAAGTTATATCTTCATAAGAACTTTTAAATGTCGGATATTCAGGAAGAGTTATCATCTCAGGTTTATCCGACTCTTCGGAAAGAATAGAATGTAACAATGGATGACAGTTAATAATGTGATTTAACGTCTTGTCCCAACATGCTGGATCAAAAAAACCTTTCAATTGTGTCCGACAAATGATATAACAACTTAATCCTGTCGGTTCATTACGGATAAAACTTTTACTGTGATAGAATAATGTTTCTTGGAAATCCATTAACGGAAAAGAATACCCCTCTGGAGTTGCATAGCGTTCCTTAATGGTTTGTGCTATATCTCGTATACAAGTTTTATCTTTTATATCATCTAATGTTATTTTATCAAAAACTTCAGTTAAGCGCTTCATCATTTGATATACAGCGGCAAAAGAAGTCACTTTAGTTATAATATTTTCTGTATATTGTATTTCTAAAGAGGGAATTCCTATTTCTTCGCTGATAAACTCTCGAACTAACAGTTCATATTCATTTAAAGGAGATTGAAGTTCTTTTAATAAATATTGTTCAAGATAATGTTTTTGAGAGACTAAGGTCGGATATTTATAGAAGAAACTATTTTCTAATTTAATATTTAACAGTTCTTCAAGTTTAGAAACAGCCATCATACTGCGTATTGAGTCTCCTCCTAAAGAAAAGAAGTTATCTTCTATATGAATGAGGTTTGTTTTTAAAACTTCTGACCATATTTTTTTGAGAACCAATAAATAATCCATATTATGAGATTCTTTGTTTAGTTTTACAATTGATTTATTATACTGTCCTTGCTCAAAATACTTTGCCATAGATCGACGTTTTATTTTAGAGCTAGAAGTTCTGAGTATTTCTCCTTTTTTTATCTTTATAGAGTATTCTGGAGCAAATCCAACTTTGTCTGCTAGAAATGCGTTACATTCATTTATTAATTGTCTTATTTGTTCTTCCGACATTTTTCTTGATAATACAAAGAAATGAAGTACAATTTCACGATTTTCTGTAGAAGAATAAAAAGATGTAAATACAGTTTTTTCAATTGAAAGACCAAATTTCTCTAAGACACAATTTTCTAAATCAAAAGGATGAAAGTTTTGTCCATTTACTATAATTGTTTCCTTTTTTCGACCTACTATATAAAGAATATTGTTATAATCAAAAAAGCCCAAATCTCCTGTACTTAACCAACCGTCTTTTAATACTTCATCTGTTGATTGTATGTCATTATAATAACCAGACATGACACAAGCGCCTTTTACTTGAATCTCTCCTAAATTTAAATTATTTTGAGGAATACCGTCTTTAACAATGCGTACTTGTAAGCCTGGTAATATTCTACCTGCACTAACAAATTCACAAAAATCTTGTTGTTTATCGACTAATTTGATAATCCCTTCATAGAACGCCTCTCTATTTATTCTTATATTTTTATTTCCATAACCCGGTAAACAGGAAGAAACAATCAATGTTGTTTCAGCCATTCCATATGAAGGGCGGAATGCATTTCGATTAAACCCAAGTTGAAAAAGGGGGGATAATCGGACGTATAAATTAGATGGAACCATTTCTGCTCCAATTGAAAGAGTCTTCACTTGAGATAAATCCAATTCTTTTATGTCATTAGATTGTTCTAACTTTTGAATTAACAAATCCAATCCTGAAGGTGTCGTACCGCCACAAATACTTACTTGATATTCGGAAATTTTCTTTAGAAAAATCAAAGGATCTCTTAAAAAGGAAAAAGGCTCTATTTTTATTTCTGTAATTTGGTTATACAAACAAACCAAATGATTTCCAAATAGACCATAATCATGAAAATATGGCATCCAGTGAATCAAAGTATCTTCAGTTGTAATTTCATCCGCAAGAGTTTTTATTTTCAAATTAGTTAAAATATTGTTAAAACTAAGCATGACTCCTTTGGGTGCCCCTGTACTTCCTGATGAAAACTGAATAACACATAAATCTTTACTATCTCTTTTAGGTATGTGTAAAGAATAATCTTGCAACAAATCCAATTGTTTCATAATATCTTCAACACACACAGCTTTATGAAATGAAGATTTATAATATTCAAATAGATTAATATCATTTGTTATAAGTGTAACTACACCTAATATATCAATTGCATTCTTTAGGCGTTCAAAAGCAATAGAGTTCTTATTACTGAATTGTACAGAAGGCATTAAAACGGGTATACAACCTGCCATAACACATCCCCAAAATAATAATATAAAATTTTCGGATTTTTCAACAGAGATTATTATCTTACTGACAGGCTTTACTTGATAGTAAGATTTTAAAATAAAAGCTATTTTTCTAGATTTTTCTCGTAACTCTGAATAAGTTAGAAAAAGATCACATTGACTATTATTTACAATAACAATTCCTTTTGTCGGCACTTTATGTGCTGCTTCTTCCAACAATTCATATAGGTTTTCCATCTTGCTTTATTTTTTGCCCGCAAAGTTCGTTTGTTTAGCTAAATCCATCAATACCAATTATTAGGTATTTTTAATAAATTGTTGTATGCATATAATATTACTTAAATTATATATTTCTATTTATTGTGTGTAGCTATCGTATTAGTAGTCAGTTGATATTAATTTATATTAGATTGTTATACATAATCATTTATGATAAGGAAATATTACCTACAAAGGGGTATTATATGTATTTTTACCTTCCTATTTTTTGTAAAATGATAAGTTCTTTATATCTCATAAATAACTATTGCTTCTTTATTAAGACCTAGAAATCATCACATTTAATATATTACTGATACGCAATGCTCTAAAAATATTTAGTTATTTACTATAACAGTCAATGTATATTTCAGGTATACCTGATAATCTTCCATTATCATCTGGTCTATTACTGCCAACGGAACGTCCTTGTTATCCCGGAATCATTTGAAGCTGCCGAGTGCGGTATGGTAGTTCTTGGCCGTACCGATGTGATTTAATTGGCAGAGTCGCTCGATGAGATTCTCCATGAATATAAAAAGGGTATTTTCTTTTTCGGTGCACCGGAACTCCATAATTATATCTTCAGATGAATAACCTCGTCGTAGCAGATCGAATCTTTCAATAATCCTGTTCAGCTTTTCCAAATTCTCCTCCAGTTTTCGGATTATTGTCTGAATAACGGTTATCCGTTCGCCAGCCGGTGCCGAAACAGGTCTTGACTGTTTATCATCCCATTCATGAGAGAACACCTTATAACCGGTTGTGATTTGCCTGACGACACGGCGGTGAGTTACAAAATAAACGATAGTGCCCGGACGGCCTTCGACTGTTGACGGGCGGAATTTCACCTTTACTGTTGTCATACTTATATTTATTTAATTGGTAATGTTTCATTCTCGTCTTAACTTGCGGCATATAAAAATGGTCAACGTGACACAGACAACGAGAAAAGCAGCGGTACAGCCGAGTACTTCCCACAGCAATATGCTATGTATAAGACGAGCGTTCGCGGCGCAGGTACAAACGAAAGCCGCCGCGAGGGAGATGATTGCCTCTACCATACACCAGAAAGCGGTTGCGGAGATAAGCACACGGTCATTCGCCGAGAGGCGTCCGGCTAGCCTTGCGCATTCCCGTTCCATCCTGTCGGCCATCTTCCGGCAGATTTTCTCTCCCTCCTGTTCAAGCGTCTTTCTCGCTTCCTCGCCGAGTGTGACCGTGCTTGCCCCACGCAGGGAAGAAACAGCCCCGTCCATTTTGGGCAGGGCTTCCGAAAGTCTGTTTTCGAGCTTTTCCACGTTGGCACTAAGAATGCGGACAGCTTCATAATTGTTTTTCAGCGCATCGATTATGCGGTCTTGCTCCTGCATTTTTTCGGCAGTCGGAAGTGCCCCGTCTATTTCCGAGAAATCGAATTTTTTATTCATAGGCTGTTATCTTTTTCGTCCTGTCTTCGGTTTCTTTCCGATTACCCTTGCCGCTTCACGGGCGCACCGGCGTGCCCATTCCCGTTCGTCCTCGTCCTCGCGTCTTCCCCAAGGCAGGTCGTTGGAACTGCCGCCACCACCTCCCGAAGGAACCGCCGGAGTATCGAGCATCCCGACGAAAAGTGCCGCAGCCATGTCCGTGAGGTCACGGCTGTTGGCTGTCTCCCGGTAGTCGAACTCGTCATTGAATACGTCCAACGCTTCATCGGGAATGAAGAACCGGCGGCTTTCCCCGTCGATGTCGATATGGTACGGGCTGGTACCGGGACGATAGCCGGTGTATTGCGGAACCGGTGTCGTTCCTTGTGCGTGAACCGGAATCGTCCGGGGTGTAGTCGGTATAGATTTCCCTGCGGCGGGCTGTGTCGAAACAGTCCTTGTCTTGGGAGCCGCGTGCAGCTTTTTCCACGTGCTTTCAAGTTTGGTCGCCATGAGGTTGCGCCCCCTGCCGAGTTCGGAAGCCTTGTATCTGGCGTTGCCTTTCTTCAGCACGTAACCGCGCAATATCTTCTTGTTGTCGCGCAGCTCCCAAAACTCATATCCCTTGCTCCGGAGTCTGGCCACGTACTCGTCCCATGACCAGCTTTCCATGGATTGCAGGGTTTCCATGCAGTCCCGGTTCACCTGCCCGATGTTCGTCTCACGTACTTCGGCGGCAGTCGTCCAGCCCCGTTTCAGGGCCACACGCTCGGCTGCCCGCTGTGCCCGCAGGTGTATGTCATGGTCGTTGTTGATATTCCCCCGTTCGTCGATACGGCAGAACGCACCGTGAAGGTGGGGAATGCCGCTCTTGGATTCCAGATGCAGCCACACCGTGCCCTTGCTGCCTTTGAGGGCGGTTTTCGGGGAATAGGTCTTGCCGTTCTTGTCAAGCAGTTCGATGTTGTCGAACTCATCCGTGAAGTCGTCCCACAACCTTTGCCAGTCGTCGATGGTAAAGTCTTTGGTGTGTTCCGGCGCAGGGCTGACCTCGATGCGGATGACGGAATTTTTGACCCGTTTGGACTTCTCCAGCGTCAGCCGCATAGAATCCCATATACCCGTGGCATCCAGACCGGGCGGCAGCAGATTGTCCCCCACGTGGAAGATGCGTTCGGGATGTTTCTTGTTCCTCGATTCTCCCGTGATGTACCTGATGTCATTTATCCCGTGGGAGATGGATTTCGCTTTCCCTATCATGGCTCGTCCTCCCTGTCTTCACCGTTCCTTGTCCCGTCGGGCAGGCGGTTGGAAAACCGTACCTTGTCGAGCACGTCCGTGACACGCTCGGCCAGCCTGCCGAGTTCCTTGAGCCATTCGAGCATGAAAGGGTAACTGTTAAACATCTGTCTGCGCTTTTCGGGGTTCATGCCACGGAGCGCGGACGTGTAGTTCACGAGGTCGCTGCGGCATCCTATAAGGGTCTCCATGACCGCCTCCTGCCTTGCCGTCAGCCTCGCTTTCGGCCTGTAGTTGAAAGCTCTTGCCAGCACGTAGCTGCTGACGGTCATGCCGCACTCGGCGGCAAGGCGGCGGATGTACTGTTTCTGTTCCACGGTGACTTTGGCTCCGATGTATTCGGTGCGGCTGCCGCCGGACGGAAATGATGTGTCTTGCTTATTGTCTTCTGTCATAACTGTTGTTTTATAAGGGTTAAGCGGTGCGAGCCTGCGAGCGCCGCCACCGGCGAACTGCCAGTGAGCCGCGAGAGCGCCAAGGGATGACTGACCGAAGGGAGGTGATACCTTGGCATATCTCGAAACTGAAAGACGTTTTCACCTCTCCTGCGGCGTGCCTCCGCTGCCGGATAAAATGCCATTCAAAGGCCGTTCAGATGCCGTTCGAATACCATTCAGGGCGGGATTGCAAAGGTTTACGACGTGGAAGTTCTGAAAGTCCGTCCATTCCTCGACACAGGTCATGGAAGCGACGGAAGCGGTTTTGGAAGCGTCCACCGCTATCATGCCCAGCTTTTCCATCGTTGCAAGGAGATTGCGGATTCTTTTTCTCCCTATGTTCCATTCCTCCGCGAGTCTGGTTTCCGAGAACTGGAACTGTCCGGGCTGCAATTCCTGCGGCCTGCGGAATGAATCGCCCCTGCCGGGGGACAGTCGCATCCGTGAGAGCAGGTCATAAAAAAGAGTATGGTTGCCGATTGTATTGCCGTCGTCATCTTTCGTTGTCCCTCCGAGCCATTCGATTGCCTCTGCGGTAAAGTGGATGCGGACTGTACGGAAGCCCTGCGGCTTTTTGAAAAGGGATGTTTCCTTGTTCCTCTTGTTTTCTTGCATAATTCAATAAAAAATAAGGGAATGGAGTATCGGAAAACCTACAACAGTTTCAATGAGATAGTGCGTGCGGGAGTTTCCTTGTCCGTCCGATACCCCGTTCCGGTTTTGACATCAGTTCCGGTTCACGTTGGCGGCGGGTTGGGATTGCAGGTGTCCCCGTGCGTCCTCCACCGCCTTGAAGTCGGAAGAGATTTTCATCAGCACGATGCTGACGCGGCAGAGCTGGCCGATGTCAACGAAATCCTTGACGGCTTCCAACAGTTTTTGCGCACGTTCCTGACGGTGTTTCATCACGGCCTCGTTACTTGTTCCGTTTTCTTTGGCAAGCCCGTGATTGAGAAAGCGGTTGACAGCCAACATGTCCGTCGCCTCAATCGTTGCGGTATCGCCGTTGCCCGTCCCGTAACCGACCATTACCCGTATGGAATCGGCCTCGTAGGGGGAACAGCCGCGAAGAAAGTCCAGAATGGTCTGTACCTTCGCGCTGATTACGGGTCTGCTCTCTTTCTTTCTCTGTTCCTTGTTCGGGGATTCCTGAACCGTGGCATTCCTGATACCCGGTTCCATGTTCTTTGAATTGTCCATAACTGCATTGTTCTAAAAAAGGTTGATGAATCATTTGTTTTTCTCATGTGTTACCAGATAGTGGGATGCCTCGCTGTCGATCTCGACCTGCGATTTCACCCGTACCCGTTTCAGCCATGCGTCGAGGTCTTCCTTGGCGAAGAAGCACAGCTTGCCGCCCGGCTTGTAGTAAGGGATTGCGCGGCGCATCATCATCTTGTAGAGATAGCTTGGCTTCAGTCCGAGGTAACGGGCTGCTTCCGTGGTGGTCATCAAATTACGTTCACTTTCCATATACGTTCATTTTTATTGTTACTTGTACTTTCGTAGAATCGGAATCTGCTGTTTTTTCAGACTTTTCCTTTCTTCTGTTTCCGATGCAAAGTTAAGTTTGCTCCAAGGTGGGCCAATGGGGGACGAATGGGGAAAGTGCATGAAAAGAAAATGCGCCATACCGTTGTGTATGAACGGTATAGCGCATAGCTATAATGGGAAGATACCGGGCTGAATGGGGAAACGACGGGCGGTTATGGGGTACCTTTCAGCCGTCTTGCGTTTTCAACGGCCTTGTCGATGGATTTGCGGAAATCTTGATTCTCTTTGGTGGCAGCATTGTTGCAAACATCGCTGCGGTGCTTGTCGTAGTAGGATTTGGATATGCCGCAGCGTTTCAGGAACTCTTCCGACCAGAGTTTCCCGCGCTCTCGCGGCCTGATGGTACGGGCGATGGAAAACACCATGTAACAGATGCGAAGGTTCTCTTTCGGGCGCACGATGACCTCCCGTTCGGTGGGTTTCAGGTTCAGGAAGTTCACGAAGTCGCTGCCCGACAGATACTCGAACTGGTAGTCGTTGCACACCTCGTAAATGAACAGGCACAGGGCGAGGTCAACGGTATCCATCCATGCGGTGGTCTCTTGCAGCAGGCCTGCACGGTTCATGGGTTGCCCTCCTTCACGCGTCTGATGTCGGAGATGATGCTTCCGGCGATTCCTTGCAGACGCTCCACCAGCACGTCGAGGAATACCGGTTTGAAGCACCAGACACAGAAATTCCGGTCACGCTCCTGCTGCCATTCCTTATATGATAGGTTTGCGTGTGCATGAGCTTGGTCATATTTTGCCTTTGCTACTCCGCACTCCGTGTCGAGCGACCTGTATTCTTCCGAATCCAGAGGCAGGAAATCCAACCGGTTACTCATTGCCGAATACTCGCGCCAAAGTTCTGTGGCGGCTGTTTTCGCTTCCTCGTACCGGTGTTCAAAGGGGCTTAGATATTCCTCGAAAAGGGCTTCAAAGTTCACTGTCTGCAACGGTGTCCTGTCGAGTGAAAGGTATTTGTTCGTTTCCGAAAGAAGGGAAGAAGAAAAGTCCAGAAGTTGTCCGGGGTTCTCCTTTACCAGACAGGCTGCCTCCTTGACAAGAAGGTTCGTGTCGTTGAAATCCTGATAGAACAGGGACGGCGGCAAGGCCTGTTCAAAAGACAAGACGCCTTGTCCGTAAGTTGCAAGAAGCGTGTTCACTTCGTGCAACCGTTGTGTTATTTGCCGTATCATCATAATCGTCAGGAATTGAAAAGGTCGTCCATCGTCACCTCGCTGTGGACGATGCTTCTGTTCTTGCCATTGGCCACACCATACGTCGTGATAAAGGTATGAACCAGTGTCTTGTTGGTCTTGGTAAGTTCCCTGAACAAACCGGAACGGTCACGCAACCGGCGTTCGTATTCGGGCTTGATACGGTATGTGTCCATGCAGAATTTCATCTCGCACAGGTGTATGATCCGGTCAGCCCGCTCTATTATCATGTCTATTTGTCCGCCGGGCATTCCTTCCTCCTTATTGGGCTTGACCTGCCATGTGGACAAGGATGTAGCCATGCCCCTTATTCCCAAAGCCGACTTGATCTGTTTATGATGTCTCATGCAGACAAGCTCGAAACTGCTACCCATCCAGTCGAATACATTTCCGGAATCAAGATGATTGCTCCACCATTCATCATCGTGTGAGAGGTTGTCGGCAAGGAACTTGAAATAGAACAGCGAAAAGAAATCCGTAAGCCTGTAAACGGCTCCGCGACGTTTGTTGCCGTACTGAAGCCATTTCTCTATCATATCGGACCTTTCAAGGTTTTTTATCGCCTTGGTTATGTTGCTGCTCTTCGATGATAGTGACTGGAATATGTCCTTGCTTGTCATTCCCGATTCGTGTTCGCTGAGTAGTTGTACGATTGACGTGTACAGGTCGGCATTGTCGAAAAGGGCGTTGTATAGCTCCTCGAACTCCAGTTTCAAAAGTGCGCCTTCATTGAAAAACAGCCGGTCTATATTCTGGGAAAGGCTCAACGCGGGGTCAAGAAGGCTGTAATAAAACGGAACACCGCCAAGCACCATGTATGTCTGGGTAAGCTGGTAACGATCCCATTCGATGCCTCTGGTAGCGAGATACCGCTCCGTCTCATTCAGGGTGAACGGGGACAGATGCAGGTTACACGTCACTCTGGCATGGAGGCCTCCCTTGTTGGCGACAATCTTGTCTTTCATCCATGAGGTCGCGGACCCCGTGGCGATAAGCATGATGTTCCGCTGTGACATGGCCCAGCCGTTCCAGAAGTTTTCAAGGGCCGACACGAATATGGATTTTCCCGAATCCATCCAAGGCATTTCATCTATGAACACAATCCGTTTACGGTCAGCGGGCAGGGACGACAGGTATTCTTCAAGGGCATAAAAGGCTTCATCCCAGTTGCTTAAATGGGAGAACTTTTTTCCCGAATAACTGTTGAGCACATTCAGGAAGTTGTTCAACTGTCTGCGGGTGGTCATTCCATGCGCACCGACATATTTGAAATCAAACTCCCGGTCGAAAAATTCTTCAATCAGGAATGTCTTTCCGATACGCCGCCTGCCGTAGACTATGACCAGCTCCGATCTGTCCGAGTTCAGGCATCTTTCCAGTTCCGCGTGTTCTTTGTCGCGGCCAATAAGTTTATCCATACTTTCATGTTTTGATGCAAAATTACGCATTTGGAATTGCCCAAGCAAATTTTAGAACCACTTATTTGATATTATCTATGAAATATTACGCTGTAAATTCAGATATAAGGTTTTGTGAGGTTTATGAACTGCGTCCATAAATCTGAAATTATCTATCCAAATCAAGAAGATAAGTTCAGGTTTATGTATCTGATAAACAGATATGCCGAGTTTTGACCTCTTCGGATTGAAATCTGGCCGGAAAGGTCAAAATTCGGCAATTATTCAAATAAGGCTGAAAACGGTGGTAATGGAGTACAACGCAGGATGTCAGCCAAATACGTTATCAACCAGATTCACCGCTTCAACTTTCTTGCTGTCAACGATTTTCGCGTAAATCTGCGTAGTCTTTACGTTGGCATGGCCGAGCAGCTTGCTCGTGGTATAAAGATCCGCACCGAGGGTAAGCATCATTGTGGCGAACGTGTGGCGGCTCGTGTGATAGGTGATTTTTTTATTGATTCCTGCCGTTGCCATCCATTTGGCCAGTACCTTGTTGATATTGGGTTCTGCCGGGAGTCCGGCAAAGACATGCAGCCCGTCTTCCGCACCGTTCCTTTCAGGCAGCCAACGGACGGCATGGCGGGAAAGAGGCAAGTAAATCGGTGTGGTAGTTTTTTGCATCACGGTTGACATCCGGTATTGTTCCCCGTCCTGAACAATATCTTTCCATCGTAAGGCATAAACATCGCTCAACCTCAAACCGCAGTAACAGGCGAAAAGGTAGGCACGTTTCACGTCTTCGCGGGGGCATTCCGTGTCAATCAGAACTTTTATTTCGTCAATGGTCAGGTATTCCCGTTTGGATTCCGGCACCTTGATACGTTCTGTGGCTGCAAGTGTCATTATCGGGTTCTCCGGGATAACCTCGGCACGGACGGCGGCGTTGAGTGCGGTGGAGAAATAACCCACGTAGTCCGCTGCACTCTTGGGTGAAAGCGGCTTGTCCCACCGGGTCTTGTAGGTGTGCTGAATCCAGTCGATGAAACCCAGACACCAGTCCTTGTCAATCTCTCTCATCTTCACCTTTTTCTTGTAAAGGGGAAGTAACCGGCAGACTGTTCGTAACAGTTTCAGTCCTCTCGCGCCTTTTCGTTCCTGTTCGGCAAGATAGGCTTCCATCCAGTCGTCCAGTAGCATTTTGGAACGGACGGATGTCTTTTTCAGTCCGGCCTTCGAGTGAGTCAGTTCGATGATGCGTTTTGATTTGATGGCCTCTACCGCCGCTTTTGTGGCCCGGTTCTGCTCCTTGACCATAGGATTGATTTCGGGCAACAGGTACAGTTTCAAGAACTCGTAACTGCGTTTTCCGTCAACATAGATGTCGAGATAATAGGATTCCGAACCGTCGGCGAGCTTCTTCGTGCGCACCTTTACCGGTTCCTTGAGTCTGGTCGATTTCTTTGTTGTTGCCATATATAATAATGTATTTAGAATGCGTCGTCAACCAAGGTGATTGCATCGTCCTTTTTCTTGTCTACTATTTTTGCATAAACCTGTGTGGCACGCACGGAACGGTGGCCGAGGATTTTGGAAACGGTATAGATGTCCGCTCCGAGCGTCAGCAGCAGCACCGCACATGAATGACGTGCCGTGTGGAATGTCACGTTCTTCTTTACGCCTGCCTTATCAGCCCAGTTCTTGAGACTGACACAAAGGTTGCTTGTATTGGGCAGCCCTCCAAAGACAAGGCCATCCGGTGTACAGCCATTACGTTCCGGCAACCATTTTACCGCTTGGGACGAAAGGGGGATATAAACGGGATTGGTGGTCTTTGTCATTACTACCGACACGAGCCATTGCCCGCCTGATATGGAAATGTCACGCCAACGCAATTTCCGTATGTCACTGATACGAAGTCCGCAAAAACAGGAAAACAGGTATGCCTGCCGTACCTGCTCGTTAAAAAATGGCGTGGCTATCATTTTCTTTATCTCCTCGATGGTCAGAAAATCCCGTTTGCTTTCGGGAACTTTGATTTTCTCGGTCATCTCCAGTTTGTACCAAGGATTTGATTCAATCAGTCTCTCACGTACAGCCTCGTTCAAAGCGGTACGCAAAGTGGTATAATAGGAATGAGCCGTCTTGGGAGTAATCTGTTTTCCCCATGCGGTCTTGCAGGAAGAACGAAGCCAGTCGATATAATCAATGTAAAACTGTCTGTCCACATCACAGAGCCTGACATCTGCACGGAATTTCAGCAAGTTTTTACGGGCGTTGTCGATTCCGTTCAGGTCGCGTGCTTCCCGGTGTTCGTGGTTCTTGCGGACAATGGTCATCCAGTCGGACAGCAGCATATCGGAAGATTTGCTTTCCGGTACTGTTCCCACCTTCGCATTGAGCAGGGCTTCTGTCCGTTCTCGCTGAATATCTTCCGCCTTGCGGAGTGTCTGCGCATTTTGCCGCCTTGCTTTGGCAGATGTTTCCGGCATGAGGTAGAGTTGCAGAAACTCGTACTCATGCCCGCCGTCTACACTACGGTCAAGAAACAGGGATAAACGTCCGTCCGCCAGTTTACGGTGACGTAACTTGAACGGAGATTTCTCTATTAATGATTTCTTTTTTCTTCCCATTGTATATCAATGATTTATATCCATATACAAAGGTAACAAATAATCCGGATATAAGTATCGTTTTAGGTAACAAAAATGTCGAATAATAGAGATTTTTAAGGAATACAACAGAAATCATCATTAGTTAATAATACATTGATAATCAGTATTTATATAGATTTTATCTGTTTTTATTTTCCCTTCGTTTCAATACATTGGCTAATGGGCAACGATTTACTGCCAACAAATCCTGTTGGGAATGCTGACGATTTTCGGACCGATACAGTGGGCGTTCAGTATCCTGCCGAAATGGGAAGGTGCTTGGGCGAAGTGGCTGACACGCTATCTGACGGTGCATTTCTACGGGGCGATGCTCTACTTCGTGGGCTTCTATGTGCTGCTGCTTTTTGACATTGTATTATGTATCCAAATCGAGAACCTGACGGCGATAACCGCCAGCGAGCAGACGATGGCCGCCTACCTGCAAAACTCGTTCTTCTCGGCAGGCTACCTGATGGCGGCTTCGATTGTAGCCCTCAAGTGCCTGAACCTTGTTCCGGACTTGGCGGCATGGATGATACCGGAGGGCGACACGGCATTCTCTACCCGAAACTTCGGCGAGGGCGTGGCACAGCAGGCGAAGATGACGGCAACCGGAGGGTTGGGCGGCATCATGAGATAATCCGCAAAAGATAATATAAACCCAATAAAAATCATAACAACATGAAATTGCAAGAGAAAATCAAAAGTTGGTGCAAGGATGAGAAATTCATGTCCTTTGCACAGGAACGAGCGAGAAAAGAGGTTTGCGAGGTGGCGGAAAACCACCGCATCGACCCGCAGTATGAAGAACTGGACGAAGCCTTCGAGTACGACGACCGGTACATCGCCCCCTTGGTGACGTACCTGACGTACAAGCTGCGTCTTGCCCTGCTGCAGCGGAACGCAGGTAAGCGCAAAAGAGGAATCTGGTGGGTGCTTGTCCACGTGGAGATGCAGGGCTATTACGTGGAGATATTCTCGGCGGAGTTCGAGAATCTTTTGACGGAACTTCGGGATGCGGTCATACCCATGCTGCACACGGAATATGTACAGATGTTGAACGGTAAAAGGGAATAACCGATGGTCATCAAGAATTTGGAAAACAAAATAAGACTGGTGGGCATCATCTGTACCGCTTTTCTCGTGGGATGTGTCATCATCAGCTTGTCAAGTATCTGGACAGCCCGGACGATGGTCTCGGATGCGCAGAAGAAGGTGTATGTGTTGGACGGCAACGTGCCTATCCTCGTGAACCGCACGACAATGGACGAAACGCTTGACGTGGAAGCCAAAAGCCATGTGGAAATGTTCCACCATTATTTTTTCACGTTACCGCCGGATGACAAATACATCCGCTATACGATGGAAAAAGCGATGTATCTGGTGGATGAGACGGGGTTGGCACAATACAACACGCTCAAGGAAAAGGGTTTCTACTCCAACATTTTGGGTACGAGTTCGGTGTTCTCCATCTATTGTGAC
>OLZW01000849.1_pt1 | contig 24654 bp, 18 predicted proteins | sample 1674281 | NCBI WGS metagenome assembly OLZW01 (sample SAMEA103958157, study PRJEB25191) | human gut metagenome | biome: human-associated habitat [ENVO:00009003]; feature: intestine environment [ENVO:2100002]; material: feces | place: Germany | collected 2013/2015
TGGTCGGCATGCTCTGCCTAAACCCGAAAAATCATCGTGACTAAACCCGCAACAATTAATTGAACACAAACAGGCGATATCATGGGCCGCCTCGCATGGCGGCACGGACGGTCTCGTGCACCGTTCCGGCCATGGCGCGCGGTGCATCGGCCTTGTGTACACCACCAGGGTCGGGGAATTCGGCATGCTTCCCTCGGCCGGCACGGTCGGCGACTCGTACGACAACGCCATGGCCGAGAGCGCCGACGGCGCGTACAGGACCGAGCTCGTCTGGCGACGCAAGCCCTTCCAGGATTTGAGGGACCTGGAATTGGCGACGTTCCGGTGGGTCTCGTGGTGGAACTCGAAGCGTCTGCACCGGTCCTTGGGCTACAGGACACCGGAACGGACCGAAACCGGGTATTATGCAAACCAAGCGGCGCAAGCCGCTCCACTATAAGGGCGGAACAAAAATCAGGCCATATCAATGAGAGCCGTGTACTCGCTTTGCGCCAATGGGGCATGGCTGCATTATATGGAAGTGGAGACGTTTCCGATTTGACGTTATGGCCAGTGGATTTTCGAATTGGTGCGATTTGGTTCCTGTTGGCATTATTCTGGGCACGTCTTTTACTGCATTTTTTTGCGAAACTTCCTTATACCTTCATTTGGGTGATTGCTTGTTTCCTTGTCGGTTATGGTTCGTCTCGCTATGTGTGGTTGCCATGGAGCATTCAAGCGGGAATGTGCGCAGTCGCGTTTCTTTATCTTGGCTATCTTGCTAAAAAATACGATGTGCTTGATTTCGTGAGGCGCGTCCCTTATATCTGGATTATCGCTTTTTTTAATTTGGATAATCGATATTGTATTTTTTGATGGCATGAGTATGGCTATGAATAGTTATGGCCCGCATCCAATTCTAGCTGTAGTCGGCAGTATCGCGGGAACTTTATGCGTCATTGGGATTTCTCAATTGTTCGATAAGGTCGCGGTATTAGGAGATACATTTAGCAGAATCGGACAGGCAAGTTTGGCTATCTTATGTGCGCATCTTATTGAAGATGATGTGCTACTGCAATCTTGGCAATCATATCTTGACATGTTGCGGACACTCTTTCCACAGGTTCCGCTGGTCTTATTGAGTTTCATTGTTCGACTACCAATTGATTTCGCTGGTGCTGCCTTGCTCCATTATGTTCCAAAAATCAATGAATGGTTCTATCCGCAATTGGCAAAGCAGCATCAATTGAATCGGGCTGGTATCGTGCATAAACGTGCGTTTCCGTTGGAGAAATGACGTTTTTTGTTTCTCTTCAAGGGCTGAATGCAGTCTAGAAATCATGACTTCGATGAAATTTGCGAACATCTTGTTGGAGACGAATCCTCGCTCCGTTGCATACCCAGTTTTGTACTGCCGTTCCAATCAGCCTGTCGTCTTCGACAAGTTGATCCACGAATGGAAAATGTATGACGCTGGAACGTTCGATTTCAGTACTTATTTCAATTCTTTGTCGGTCATGAAACTGAAGCGCTATACCCGTGCGACGGGATTTACTCTGCATCTTGAGCTTAAGGGTGCCGCTTGCGAAGTGCTGCAGACTATGGGCGATGCCTTCGCGCATGATCCTATTCCGGTTGAAGGAGCTTCTAAGAAGCTGGAAGCGTCTACCAATTGGCAGACTGTTGATTTGCCTTTGACCGTCACTGACGACATGGTAATCGTCGGCTTCATCATAAAGACCGAAGGAACTGTTTCCATTAGGAACAGCTATTACGAGCTTGACGTTGATGGCGAGCTGAACGATGTTGAGTTGGTTCTGTCCACCACTACTTTCAAGAAGGAAGCGTTCATTGAACGCAACATTGATTTAGTCAAGAACCAGATTATCGGTTCCAACGATTCCATCGCAGATCATTTCCACATGTATGTGATGGATAATGGCCGGACTTTGGATGCGGAAAAACTGAGCGGAGATCGCGTCCAGATTATTCCGAACGATAATGTCGGTGGTGCCGGTGGTTTCACCCGTGGCATGATCACTGCTATGGAGCAGAATCCGAAGGCCACGAATATCCTTCTTATGGACGATGATGTTGCTGTTTCTCCGGAGAGCATCAAGCGTACCTATAATCTGCTTCGTATCCTCAAGCCTGAGCATCGTGAGGACATGATTAGCGGCGCCATGCTCAATTATGAAATCGGCGAAGACCAGTGGGAAGATATCGGCAATATGCCCCAGCAAGGCACCTTCGCTGGCTGCAAGCCGCCGCTGCGTTTGACGCTGTTCGAAGACCTCATCTATAACGAGATGTACACGCCTACCAAGTGGCAGCGGAACAATATGTATGCTGCTTGGTGGTACTGCTGCATTCCGATTTCCGTAATCGAAAAGAATGGACTGCCTTTGCCGGTGTTTGTCCGTTGCGACGATGCTGAATATGGCATTCGTTGCAAGACTGGTTTTATCACCATGAATAGCCTCTGCGTATGGCATATGTCATTCTTCGAGCGTTATAACGCGGCTGTGGAACGGTACCAGACCACGCGTAACACCATGATTGCTCAAGCAACATGTGGAATGGCTCCTGGTGCTGACTTTATGCGTGAACTGCATAATAATATTCGCCTCGAACTGAAGAAATTCGGTTATGCAAATGCGGAGCTGTGCCTGGACGCATTCGAAGATTTCCTGAAAGGTCCATCCTTCATCAAGAAGCCGGGACAGGCTGAATAAAGCTTCATGGCTGCAAACCGCAACAAGGAGCAGCTCGTTGATTTCGCTACACTTCAGGCTCAGGCTAATCAAGATCCTGAACTTGCGGGCTTTGATATCAAAGAAATCGACAGGCAGCTTATTGAAGGGGACAAGCCACACAGCTTGCCTGAACGTCTGGAAGACCTGATTACTGATAACAATCAGCGTTATATCAAGAAGGACGGTACTGGATATGCGGTGATTCCGTTGCAGGGATGGCTGTATCCTGCCGGTGCGATTCGTGGCAAGCACAAGCTGGTGGTTTTGGATTGGTACAACCGCAAGGGCACGATTCGTGCCAAGGACGTGAAGCGCTACCAGCAGATCAAGAAGTGCTATGCTCGGGATCTAAAATACTACAAGGCGAACATCGAACGCATTCGAAAGGAATACGCTGAGGCGCGTTCGGAGTTGACGTCTTTGGAGTATTGGAAGAACTACCTCAAGATGGAGTAAATCAAAACCATCTAGGATTCTAAGCCGCATGCGCTCACAAGGGGCGTATGCGGTATTATTTTGCTTTGTTACTGGTTTCCATCGTAGAAGAGGAACGGGATTATGACATCTCTGGCAAGACGACTGCGTGAAAGGCTGTTCTGGCCGTCGGAGCGGTCTATGCAAAAGTTGATGGGCCGAATCGATTCCTTGGAACATGAGAATGCCCAGTTGCGTGATAGTTTGAAGGCACAAGAATCGGTTTTATTTGAAATTCGTGACTGGATGCATGGAATCGGCGAGGAATCCTGCAGGGTTGTTCATGAGGTTCAGCGTGCTCAGATTGCAGAAAGATCCAAAGAAGACATCCGTTTTTGGGCGCAGTATCGTGATCCCGGGGAGACCGATTTGGAGACGCGGAAAAGGTTTTTCCTCAATTTGCCCAAGGCGGAGGGGGATCTTAGGCTTCTGCAATCCGCTTTAAACCGAATGCTATGCGATTTTGCGGAGATTTGCCGGCAAAATGGAATAAATCAGTATTGGCTTGTCGGAGGTACGCTGCTCGGTGCGGTGAGACATCATGGGTTCATTCCTTGGGATGATGACCTTGATTTGGGCATCATGCGTGATGATCTGACTCGTCTTCAGGAAGTGCTTACTAATAATTCAAAGTACAAGATCACCGTAATCTGGGATCGTATCGTCCATTGCAGGCAGATTCGATTCGCTCCTCGAGACACAAGAATTCCAGGGTTCATTGATTTGTTCCCCTTCGATTGGGTATCTTCGCCGAACCACGACACTTTCTTAAAAGTTCAGGAATACCGGAAAGCCGCGATTGAAACAGCCGAAGCGGATATGGTTGTCCGTGAAGCCTGGGACAGAAACGTTTATATTCCAACGGAATCAGTGGCTGGGAAGCATATTGCGGATGCTTTCGATACGCAGCTTGACAGAATGCGCAGGGACGGCGTGGTCTGTTCGCATGAAGCAGCGGCAGGCATTGTCCGCGCGTATGACAATATGGACCATCCAAGCGGTTTTGAATGGATAAGTAGTCTTGACGAGTTCTGTCCGCTGGATGTTCAAACTTTCGAAGGGGAGCAGTACCCTGTGCCGGCCAACTATATGTATTTGCTGACTCATGCTTATGGCAACATCTTCGCGTTGCCTAATGATATCGGTTTACATTTCGAACATGTCGATAAGAAAGCGCTTGTCCAAGTTGACGAACAGACTGTTCGCGAATATGTGAATCGATAAGATTTAGCAGAACAACGGAGTGATGGGATGGAATCTGTTAAGAACGTTGCAATCGTAGTAGCTGGCGGATCGGGAACCAGGATGGGGCAGGACATCCCGAAGCAGTTTATTAATGTATTCGATAAGCCAGTGCTTATCTATACATTGGAAAGCTTCCAGCGGCATCCTGATATTGACGCGATTGAGGTGGTATGCATTGAAGGCTGGGAAACCATGGTGGAAGCATACTCGAAGCAATTCAATATCGACAAGCTTAAGTGGATTGTGCGGGGCGGCGCAAGCGTTCAGGAATCCATCAGAAACGGTGTGGAATTCCTTGCCGACAAAATCAGTGAGGAAGACAATGTCATCATTCATGATGGCATTCGGCCTTTGATTGATGCTGATGTTCTGACTGATGTAATCGATGTTTGTAATCGATATGGCAATGCGGTGACTTCTTTGCCGTATAACGAGCAAATTTTCGTGATTAGCCAAGAAGACGCTTCGACTACGAAACAATATGTGCCTAGGGAACAATTGCGCCGCGTCTCAACACCGCAAGCTTACCGTTATGGGAAATTGCTGGATGCATATCGTAAGGCGTTCCGCGAGAATATTGGAATTCACGGTTCTAGCTATACGAATACCATGATGGTGGATCTTGGTGAGACCTTGCATTTTGCCAAAGGGTCGGATAAGAATATCAAGCTCACTACCAAAGGCGACTTGGAACTGTTCAAGGCATACATCACCGCAGATGAAGATACTTGGCTGAAATAAGGCGAGGGAGGTACTTTTGCCCAGTCGATTTGACTCTTCACTTTATCAGCAGGATATTGAGTATTGTGCCAATCTTCCCTTGCAATGGGACAAACTGGCGGATAAAACTATTGCGATTTCTGGCGCAACAGGGATGATCGGGACTTTTTTAATTGATGTCTTGATGAAAAAGAACGAAGACCCGAAGTTTAATTGCCAGATTATTGCGATTGGACGCAATAAGAGTCGCGCACGGAGTAGATTCCCATATTTTGATGAGGCTCATTTCCATTTTGAGCAGCTGGATGTGTCGATACCAGGTGTTCGTCCCAATCGTCCGGCTGATGTTGTCATTCATCTTGCCAGCACAACACATCCCAGAGCATATGCCTCCGAACCAGTGTCAACGATTACCTCAAATGTGACTGGTTTGCAGAACCTTCTCGAGTACTCATTGGTGGGCGGAAACGATCATCGTGATGGCAGATTCGTTTTTGCCTCATCCGTGGAAATTTATGGAAAGAACCGCGGCGATGCGGAGCGCTTTGATGAACAGTATTGCGGCTATATCGATCCGAATACGCTTCGTGCTGGCTACCCAGAGGCCAAGCGTCTGGGCGAAGCTCTTTGCCAAGCTTATTCCGAACAGCATGGAATTGATTTTGTCATTCCCCGCATAGCTCGAACTTATGGCCCGACTCTGCATAAGGATGACAGCAAGGCGCTTTCTCAATTCATCCACAAAGGGTTAATGAAGGAAGACATTATTCTGAAAAGCGAAGGAACGCAGCTGTTTTCCTACGCATATGTCGCTGATACAGTTGCTGGTCTGCTGTATTGCCTACTTGAGGGTGAAAGCCGAAGCGCATACAATATCGCAGCACCTATTTCCGATTGCCGGTTAAAGGATTTGGCTTCCTTGGTAGCTTCAAAGTGTGGTGTGAATGTCCATTTTGAACTCCCCGATTCCTTGGAGACAAAAGGGTACTCTACTGCGACGGTTGCTTTGATGGATGGACATAAATTGCAGACTTTAGGCTGGAATATGAAATATTCGATTGAAGAAGGAATCGGACGAACATTAAGCATCATGCGCAACGATTGATGTAATAATATTTCGGGCATTCGGCAACGCTCGATGACTAAGGGACATCCACTGATAGGATACAACTTGTGAAACAGTTGGTGAAAAAGATACGGGACAGATACGGATATGCATGGACCGTCCTGCAAGGTTTGGTAAAGACGGATTTCAAACTTCGTTATCAAGGATCTTTCCTTGGCATCGCATGGTCGGTGCTTAAGCCCCTGATGATGTTTTGCGTAATGTATGTGGTATTCGGTAAATTCCTGCGCATGTCGGATGGTACTTCCACATACCCGGTCGTGCTGTTGCTAGGAATTAGCTCTTGGCAATTCGTTACCGAATCGACGAATGTCGGACTTCGATCCGTGGTGGATCGAGGGGATTTGCTCCGCAAGATTCATTTCCCGAACTATATCGTTGTGGTTTCGGCTACTGTCGGTGCACTTATCAGTTATGCGATCAATCTTGTTGTTGTTTTGATTTTCGCCATTATCGCAAGAGTCCATTTCACTTGGCGAGTGGTGCTGCTTCCTCTAAGCATCATCGAGCTTTACGCAATGACGCTTGCCGTCACATTGCTCATGGCCACTATGTACGTGTATTTCCGTGATATCGCCCATATCTGGGATGTTCTTCAGCAGTTGATTTTCTATGGCATGCCAATTATCTACCCGTTAACATATGTGACCAATCGCGGTGGACTTTTGGCTGATATCGCCCGTTTGGAGCTTATCAATCCATTCGCTCAGGCGATTCAGGACATTCGGCATAATTTCATTGCACCAGAGACTCAACCGACCGTTTGGAATCAGTTCAACAATTGGGGAATCCGTCTGCTGCCAATTGCTCTGACCGTTGTTTTGTTGTGGCTGGGCGTGGTGTTATTCCGCCGTAATAGTCGCAAATTCGCGGAGGTTATGTGATGTCCGAAGAGAAAAGCGTCAAAAAAATCGATTATTCCAAAAATCCAGTTGTATTGTCTGCGAGCCATGTCTCCAAATGCTTCAAATTGCCGACGGAGCAGGCCACTGGTCTTAAACAGGCGTTCATCAATTGGACTAGAGGAATCAAAGGCTATAAGAAGCAGCAGGTTCTTAAGGACATCAGCTTTGAAGTTCACCAAGGTGAGTTTTTCGGCATTGTCGGTCGAAATGGTGGTGGCAAATCAACCCTGCTTAAGCTGATTTCGCAAATTTATTATCCGGAAAGCGGTTCCATTACTGTTTCCGGCAAATTGGTTCCATTCATCGAACTGGGCGTGGGATTCAATCCTGAACTTACCGGCCGAGAGAACGTGTATCTAAATGGCTCTCTTCTGGGATTCACACATGAAGAAGTCGACGCGATGTATGACGATATCGTCGAATTCGCCGAGCTTGAAGAGTTCATGGATCAAAAGCTGAAGAATTACTCTTCTGGTATGCAGGTCCGCCTTGCTTTTTCTGTTGCGATTAAAGCACAAGGGGATATTCTGGTCCTCGATGAGGTCCTTGCCGTTGGCGATGAGGCATTCCAACGTAAATGCGATGACTTCTTTACGGAAATCAAAAAGGATCCGACTAAGACGGTTATTCTCGTGACTCACGATATGAATTCCGTCAAGAAGTATTGTTCTAGGGCAATGATGATTGCCGATGGCGAAGTGGAAGCCATCGGCGATCCGGAGACCGTATCACAACAATACACGCTTGCCAATCTCGAAGCGGAAGAGAAAGCCGAACGTAAGCGTCAAGAAGAACGCGGAGGCTACCCGAATGGTCTTAACGAGCGATGCCCGCTGTTGAAAACTATTGCCGTTTCCCCCAAAGTCTGCACCAGTGCGGATATGTTCAGGTTTGATGTTGAATACCAATATGATGAGCCGGGAGATTTTTACCTCGCCATTGCGTTGCATGACATTCGCCGTGGCGGAATCACTTACGATACCGGTTCAAAAGTGTTGAAGATGGATAAACATGGCCATCAGGTTGTGCATTTTGAGATGCCTCTCAATCTGTTTAATAATGGCGAGTTCCGTCTGATTACATCGCTTCGCACTCCTAGCCCAACTAATCCAAAAGCAACCGATGCTGTGGGCGTCGCCCTTGATGACAATGCATGCAGTTTCGTGATTCGCGATGACCGAAACCGTGAATACGCATTGCTAAGTGACCGTGCTCTTACGATTAAACGTGTCTAATAGTTTTGGTTGCATTCGGAAATGAACTTGTCTATTCTTGGAGGCAATACCGTTCCTTCAAGAATGGACAAGAAGATGAGAAAAAGAAATAAAGCATCTCACTGCATTATTGGGAGCAATATCTCTGGTGGTTCCATTTGGAACTCAGATGGCGACTGGTGCTGAAACGAATTATCCAGATATGGAAGTCGGGGTATTTTGGAACAGCGACTCGGATCGTTCTGATACCGTGTACATGTCATACAATGGTTCCGACTTCCAGCAAATCAGCACCGCATATAAGACTGATGGTAACGGTAGCTCGCATGTTTCTGGAAAACCGAGCTACGTCAATGCCATTCATGATCCGAGTATTACGTATAAAGATGGGACGTTTTGGATTCTTGGCGGCTATGTGCAAAAGCAACAGAATCTGGGATGGCGTTTTACCCCGATGATGGGGTATTCCAAGGATTTGGTGAATTGGAGCTATCCTAATAGCGGTAGCCAGACGAATCTTGCTCCCTCTGTAAAGCCTTATACTAATGGGCTTGCGGATGGACAATTTGATTCCGCTGGAACAGATGGATTTGTGGATAGCCATGGCGATATGTGGATTGTGACCACGCTTGGATACTATGGCGCTTTTCATGGAAATGCGCAGAAGGATTATATGTATCCGTATATCGTTAAGGTATCTGGCCTACAACCTGGTGGTGATCCGTCAGTTAATCCTGGTGCCCAGCCTAAATTGAATTATGGTAATTTAAATCCCATTAAATTGCCTGATACAAGCACTAGTAATTGGCTTGATCCTTCTCTATTTGAAAAAGATGGTACCTATTATCTCAGCATTAAGAAAAATGGGGTCACCAATCAGATTTATTCTATTCATGATTTGAATCAAGCCGGGAACGTCAATGCATGGCATTTGGTAAATTCCAATGTGGTCACTGGGTATGAAGGACCATCGTTAACGTACTATAACGGGCAATACTTTTTCTATACTGATAAACTTAAAGATTATCCGTATGGCAAAGCCGATGGCACTGCGGGTACTTTCGTTACTCAGTCATCAAACCTGAATAGCGGTTGGCATGGTACGCGTCGAATCACTACAACTAATGTTGATGGACGTAGCATTCCTAATCGGCACGGAACTGTGATAACCGTGACGGATCCTGTTGCAAAAAATATTGTTTGGAATGCAAGGATTCGTGCAGGTTATGGAGCATATCGGCCTGGAACAAATGGTTGGGTCACGGAGAACGGGAAGCGCTACTGGTATGACAATGGTGTGAAGGCGGTCTCTAAAGAGGTGTATGACCCAGCAAGTGATGCTTGGTATTGGTTCGATAAGGATGGATCCCTTGCGGTGAATAAAGATGTCTATATTCCGTCGGGGAACAAATGGGTTAGGTATGATAACAATGGCCATATGATTAAGGGTGAGGATTACCGCTACGGAGGCTGGTATTACTTCAACCCCACCACAGGAGCCATGACTAAAGGCATGCAATACGTGCCCTCGAACGGCGGAAAATGGGTGTACTACGATTGGACGACCGGCAAGATGGCTCATGGCGAACAATATGTGAACTATGATGCGCAGCATACAGGTTGGTATTTGTTTGATCGATATACAGGCGCCATGTTTCACGGGGATACTTATGTTCGTTCCAACGGTGGAAAATGGGTCAGATATGATTTCACCACAGGAAAAATGGTCAAAGGTCTAAACCGTCATGATAATTCCTGGTATTACTTTGATTCAACTACGGGGGCGATGTAGAAAGGCCGTGTCTGGGTTCCTGAATGGAAATCTTGGCATTGGTTTGATCCAACTACAGGAAGAGGATGAGTTGAGATAGACTGGTTTTGGCGCAATGCAAATTGTGTCAAAACCAGTTTTTATTTTATAAAGGGACCTAATTTGCCTCAACATTATTCCGGTGAACGTCGACAATATCGCAGAGAACTAAGACTATCTGTTCCTAGTTGTATTTCTCTACTATATTGGATTGGTTCTATCGTAATTGGAAGCGTGATTATTTTTTGGGGAAAATATCATTGTTTTAATGATGGGGCGGCGCACTGGGCGCGTATTCTGCAATTACGGTCAGGTGAAATAATACCTTCTTTTTCTAAAGAATATCCAGAATGGATTGTTTATTCTGAACATGGGAAAATAATTACTTTTAATAATACTGCTGTCAATTCTCCTTTTGTCTATTTTCCAAGTCTAATTTTTCGTGGCGATTTTCGCATTTCGAGCATAGCGACATTGATATGCGCGGCCAGCCTTATTGCCGTAGCAATACGTATTGCTGGATGTTATGCTAATATCATTCTGGCGATAGCAGTACTTCCTACTACTTTTTTCGGGATGATATTCCCAACTGCCGATGCTATAACTAATAGTTTTTCTTTATTGTTCATAGCTGTTGTGTTGTGTCTGTATCAGCGAGATGGTGCGTTGCATTTCAGGCATATTGTTTTGCTCTGTGTTCTGAGCATTATGTTGGGGCAGGTGAAGATTACATGCTCGATTATTGTTTTATTTGTATTTTTCCTTTTACCTAAAACAACCGATAAAAAGATGAAAGTATCTCTATCGCTTCCCGTGCTATGTGCTTTTACGTCTATGTGGTTGTGGCGTATGAAGACTTCGCATATAGCGGTTGCACCGAATCGTGTTTCCTTGCAGGAGACTCGCGATTTTGAGATGCAGTTGATGCTTTCTCCTTGGAAAATATTTTCTTTGCTTGGACGTGTACTGTTTGAACCTTTAGATTTTGATTATGAAAAAATTGACGGTCAATTAGTAAATCCGAGAAGAAATCTTCAGTTTTTTACTGGAACCGAAACGGTCCAATTGCCTTTAATTGTTATGGCTCCGGTACTGATTGCCATTATGATGTTGCTGATTGTTCATACTTCATATAAGCGTATGTGCGGATATCAGATTGCAATTGTATTGGCGATTCCTGTTCTGTATTTTGTCCTGTCATGCGTAGCTATGGCAGTTACCTGGAGCGGAACGGTGGATGGTTGCGTGTCGGGTATGCAGAGTAGATATTTGATACCGGTTTTACCGTTATTTGCTTTGTTGTTTCCGGGTTTAATTGGCTTTGAGAATGTCAATTTAAAGAAATATAGAATGTCTGTATTTTTGTTAACATTATTTTCATATATAGGTATTTTAATTTCATATTTGGTTCAATGGAATTAAAAATAAGGGATATGATACTGTATTTAAACTTGGCATCATATCCCTTTAAAAGGCTGTTTTAAATTATTATTTAGCGTACCAGTGAGGCACTTTATTGCCATTGCGGCATTCGCAGATTATTGGCGTGCCGTCAGCATCGTTCTTTTGCTGTCCGTGTTCGGATTTCTTGCAATATTGTCCGCGGATGTTTTTCCCTCCAGTATTACCGTTAGTGCCAGGATTGGCATTGTTGTTTGAAGCCTTACTGACAAAACGGCCAGTGACGGAATCAAAAGTTGCATATGAATTCCATTCGGGAACCCATGCGCGCCCGTGTGCCATTGCGCCAGTGGTCTGGTCGAAATAGTAATAAGCACCATCTTGGTAGTGTAATCCCTTGACCATCTTTCCGGTTATCCGGTCATAGCGTACCCATTTTCCACCGTTGGAACGAATATAAGTATCTCCATGGAACATGGCACCGGTATATTGATCGAACAAGTACCAGCCCGTATGGCTGCTGTCGTAATTCACGAAGGCCTCACCATGGGCCATTTTGCCGGTTGTCCAGTCATAATATACCCATTTGCCTCCATTGGAATGGATATATTTCATGCCTTTGGACATTGCGCCGGTTGTTTGGTCGAAGTAATACCAACCGCCGTATCGGTAATCTTCGCCTTTGACCATATGGCCATCCCCGTCATACCTGACCCATTTATTTCCGGAAGAGAGATACACGTCTTTGTCGTGTGCCATTGTTCCATCGGCATCGAGCCAATACCAAGCATCGCTGCCTGGATCATAGATCTCTTTTGAACGCGCCATAATGCCGGAATCAAACCAGTAGTATTCGCCGTCTTGAGTTACCCAACCGGTGTAGTCAGACTCTGGCGCCGACACGGTTTCTTCCGCGCTAGCTGGAGCAATTGGCAAAATCGTCATTGAAAGAGCCATGGTTGCGGCAATGGTTCCATGAATAAGTTTGCTCTTAGAAATCATATCCATCATCTCCCTCTTGTTGTTATGGATAAGATACTTAAATTTTAGACCTAAAGTAATTGCGACAGGGGTTATTGTGATGGTACATCTGAACCGATGTCGTGCGTAACGGTGTGGACGATTGTTTAAAGTGCAATGTAGCCACTACGATTAGTGGATGAACGGAGAAAATGGCGATAGGAGAAGACGCATGGGACAAGAGGTCTCTATGGATACTGAGCGAATAGACTCGTGGGAAACGGTGATGCGCGTTGTGTATCCGGTCAAAGATGCTGAACAGACCCTCCCTCTGTATGCGATTGACTGGACTCGCCCGCATGTGGCGGAAACCACTCTGGATTCGCGTATCGACATGCGTCGTCTGGAATTCAGCTCCATGAACCAGTCCACATTGCAACGCATGTTACGGAATGCGGGATCCTCTAACGGGGTTTCCTGCGATTCATTCGAAATTACGGGACGTACTTCCGTAACACTACGAGATCATGGTCACATGTCCGGATGCACGTTCTTCAACGCGTTCCCTGCATCGTATTGGCGTCGTTGGACTGGTGTGAAGACCGTGCGCTTCGCAGTGTCCGTTCAAGGAAACGCCAAGATCAACGTCTTCCGGTCGACGGGTCGAGGCCTGATTTATCCGGTAGCGGAGCGGATTGTCCATGCTGCGGATACCTCGGCTTCCGTATGCGTGGATGTGCCTATGACCGGGCTCATGGACGGTGGTTACTTCTGGTTCGACGCGGAATCGCTAGGTGGGCCAGTCGTTATTTCCAATGCGACATGGTCTGTTCCGCGTGAAGCGCGCACAGCCAAGCATGGCACTTCCATGTCCATCGCCATTACCACATTCAATCGTGCCTCGTACTGCATGAACCAATTGCGCGCCATCGCAGGAGCGCCGGCACTGCGTAAGCGACTGGATACCGTGTACTGCACGGATCAAGGCAACGATCTGGTCAAAAATCAAGAAGGCTTTGCCGAAGTATCCGCCGACCTTGGAAAGCAGCTTACGTATATTCAGCAAGCCAATTTAGGTGGTTCCGGCGGCTTCTCTCGAGGTATGTACGAAACGGCGAAAGCTGGGAACAGCGATTTCGTGTTGCTGCTGGATGATGACGCCATCAGTGAGCCTGAATCGATTCTTCGTTCCATCCAGTTCTCCGACTATACGATCCGTCCGGTTCTTGTCGGCGGCGGCATGCTTCATCTTGATAATCGCACCATGCTTTATACGCAAGGCGAGAGGATTAATCCGCAGCGAATGTGGATGTATCCGTCCAAGAGCATGGGGTACAATCACGACTTCTCTATGGAACCGCTTCGTGACTCTCCGGATCGTCACCAACGCATCGATGAGGATTTCAACGGCTGGTGGATGTGTTTGATTCCGATTGCCGTGGTCAAGAAAATCGGCCTCTCGATGCCGGTGTTCATCAAGTTCGACGACATCGAATACGGTCTGCGTGCCAAGAAAGCCGGTTTTCCGACGGTCTGTCTGCCGGGCGTTGCCGTGTGGCATCAGGCATGGCATGACAAGGATCCCGCTCGTTCTTGGGAGGAATATTTCACCGAGCGTAATCGTTGGCTTGCCGCATTGCTGACATACCCTGATAAGGCGCCTCGTATGCTGATGGAAACCATGTATGGCGATGCCAGCTTGGGGCTTCGTTTTGTGTATTCGGCCATGGCATTGCACCATATGGCGTTACGGGACATTCTTCGTGGCCCGCAGTACCTCGTGGATTGCTTGCCGACGAAGCTTGGGGAAGTTCGTGAACTGCGCGCGAAATATCCTGATGCTCAGGCTCAGGATAGTTTTGAAGCGTTCCCAGAGCCTGCGGGCGAGGTCGAGCCGCCGAAGAACCATCCTTCGACCATGAAGAGCCGGTATAAGGCCGCGGTTGGTCTGATTGTCAAGAGTTTCATCAAAAACGTCAATCCAGATAAGGCCGTTCAGCCTGATGCTGCCATCCCGGCACGGGATGCCGCTTGGACTTGGCTTGCTTTCGACCATGTCAATTCAGCGTTGGTGACCACACCAGACGGTAATGGTGTGGCATGGTTGAAACGAGACAACAAGCGTTTCCGCAAGAGCATGCTTGAAGGCTATCGGCTTACTCGCCGGATTGAGAAGAATTGGAAGCGCTTGGCTGTCCAGTATCAATCCTATGGGATTGCTTCCATGGAAACATGGGCGCATATTTTCGGAGACAAGTAAACTTTCCTGATTCATAGGCTCGCATGAGAGTAATATGAGCATGAAAATGTACATTGCTTTTGTGCGATTATTGTTTGGAAGGTTGTTTTGTTATGACTGATGCGGTGGAGTATCCCGATCTGGTGGTCGTGGGCGCGGGCCTGTTCGGCCTGACCGTGGCCCAGCAGGCCGTCGAGCACCTGGGCGTGAGGGTCGAGATCATCGACGTGCGCGACCATATCGGCGGCAACGCGTACAGCTACATGGACGAGGAGACCGGCGCGGAGATCCACAAGTACGGCGCGCACCTGTTCCACACGTCCAACAAGAGGGTCTGGGACTATGTGAACCGTTTCACAAGCTTCACGGACTACGTGCACCGCGTGTACGCCACGCACGACGGCGAGGTGTATCCCCTGCCGATCAACCTCGGGACCATCAACCAGTTCTTCCACGCGCGTTACACGCCGGCCGAGGCGAAGGCCCTGGTCGAGAGCCAGGCCGGCGAATTGGCGGGCACGGACCCGAAGAACCTCAACGACAAGGGCATTTCGCTGATCGGCCGCCCGCTGTACGAGGCGTTCATCAAGAACTACACGGGCAAGCAGTGGCAGACCGATCCGAAGGACCTGCCCGCGGGCATCATCAACCGCCTGCCGGTGCGCTTCAACTACGACAACCGGTATTTCAGGGACACGTGGGAGGGCCTGCCCACGGACGGGTACACCGCCTGGATGGAGCGCATGATCGACGATCCGCGCATCCACGTGACCCTCAGGACCGACTTCTTCGACGAGTCCCAGCCGTACAACAGGAAGGCGTTGGCCGCGGCGGGCGTGCCGGTGGTGTACACGGGTCCGGTGGACCGCTACTTCGACTACTCGCTGGGCGAGCTGAAGTGGCGCACGGTGGACTTCAGGGAGGTGCGTTACGACGAGGGCGACCATTTCGGATGCCCGGTGATGAACTTCTCGGACGCGGACGTGCCGTACACGCGCGCGATCGAGTTCAAGAACTTCAACCCGGAGCGCCGCGATGCCCAGAACCCGGACAAGACCGTGGTGTGGGAGGAGTACAGCCGTTTCGCCGAGCGCGGCGACGAACCGTACTACCCGGTGAACACGGACGCGGACAAGGCCCTGTACGCGCGGTACGAGGCCAAGGCCGCGGCCGAGCCGAACACCGTGTTCGGCGGCCGCTTGGGCACCTACAAGTACTATGACATGCACCAGGTGATCGACACCGCCCTGACCGCCTACGAGGAGCAGGTCGCACCGCTGCTGAAGAAGTAGATCGTCGTTTCGCCAGAGGATTAACGATTGAGCCTGAAACCGACTGAATATTGCTGAGGCAATAGCCGGTTTCAGGCTTTTGTGTTTTTGGAAGCCAAATTTCCTGGGGTGCTTAAGGCTCGCCACGAGGAGTACAGTTGTCTGTAACGCACAATGTGGCGCGTAAGACGAGGGGCGCATCTCGCAAGTGGGGTGCGATGCAGTTGAAGGAGTGCATGTCATGACTGATCCGAATGTCAATCCGAACGGCCAGGTGCCGTGGCAGCAAGCTGACGCCAATCCGACTGAGCCGTTAAATGCGATGACGGCGGAAACGGGAACCGCCGCCAACAATGCTCCGACCCAAGCAATCGCAGCGGGCGAGCAGCCCACTCAAGCGTTCACTCCTGTTGAACAGCCTACGCAGGCGTTTACACCTGCCGAGCAGCCCACCCAGCCTTTTGCGCCGGCCAATCAGCCGGTACCGCCTACGCAGGCTTTGCCACCAGTGACTCCTGCCGCTGCGCCCGCGCCCGCACCGGCAGCGCCCGCGCCTGCGCCCGCACCGGCAGCACCCAATTCGCCCTATCCGGGGGCGGCTCCGGCAGGCGGATCGGTTCCTCCGGTCTACGGCAGCGTCAGTGCTCCGGTATATCCGGGCGGCGGGGCCGTGCCTCCGCAAACGCCCTATAACCCGTATATGCAAGGCGGCCAACCGAACGGCCAGCCGGGATGGTCTGGTTCTTACGGCAGTGTGCCGCCTGAAGCGAACCAGAAGTACAACGGTCTGGCTATTGCCGGTTTTATCTGCTCGTTCCTTGTCTCACTCCTCGGTCTGATCCTGAGCATCGTGGGCCTCAATCAGATTAAGAAACAGGGCGGCAAGGGCAAGGGCTTGGCCATCGCCGGCATCATCATCAGTGCGGCGGGCATGGTGATACAGGTAATACTGGTCATCGCGCTGATCGTCGGCGGTGCCTCGTATGCCAGCAAGGCTATAGATGAGGCGAAAACCGATTCCTTCTATAGTCAGTCCTCTTCGGGCAACGGTGATAGCAGCGATAAGAGCAAAGCTCAAGATAATCTTGACGATGCGCTGGACGACACGTTGGGCGAAACCCATGACGATCTAACCGACGGCGATTATGGGCTGTACGATTCGATTCAGGATTTCGTCGACTCTTTGGAATTCAAGGACTCCATTGAATCCGAAGCGGATACGTTTGCAGACACCGGCATCACCTTCAACTACCGTGTCGACGGTGACACCTTGGTGTACGAGTACGTGCTCGACGACAGCTATGCCTCGCTAGGCGATACCGCCGCTTCCTCACTGGATGCTATGGACAGCACCTATCAATCCACCGCGAATCTGCTGGGCTCGATGTGCAAGACCTCCAGCGGCAAGGCATCATTGCGCGTCATCATGCACACGCAAAGCGGCCAGTCGCTGTATGACAAAACCTGGACCGAAAAGTAGCAATCCCAGCGAACGTGCGTTTTGGTCGATTGAAGGCCGGTCTGCTTGCTCCTTGGACGGATGCTTCTGCGGAAGGAACCGCCAAGGAGTAGGCTTACAGGCATGAGACTCGCACGTTTTTCTTTGAATGATTCGCCGCGCTACGCCTTCGTGCAGAAGGACGAAACGGACGGCAAGGACTACCTCATCGAACTGGACGGCCATCCGCTGGCCGGCGACCAGGTCAAGCCCACCGGCACTCGTTACCCGGTCGACGGCGATGGCATCCGTCTGCTCTCCCCGGTCATCCCCTCCAAGGTTTACGGTCTGGCCAAGAACTATGAGGCCCACGCCCAGTTCATGCACGAGGCCGGCCACTCCGAAATCGCCCACGCGCCGGAAGACATGGTGATCTTCACCAAGCCGTCCACCTCGGTAATCGGCCCCGACGACCCGATTGTGTACCCGGCCTGCTCCAAGGACATGAACTTCGAGCCGGAAGTGGCCGTGGTGATGGGCCGTATCGCCAAGAACGTGACCGTCGAGAACGCGATGGATTACGTGCTCGGCTTCACCTGCGTCAATGATGTGACGTTGCGCGATCTGCAGGGCATCGACCCCACGTGGACGCGCGCCAAGGGCTTCGATACCTCCTGTCCGCTTGGCCCGTGGATCGTGATGCGTGACGACCTCGACTGGAAGGACGCCAAGATTTCCTTCACGCTGAACGGCGAGGATGTGCCGATGGCGTCTGGCACCACCGCGAACCTGATTCACGGCATCCCCGAGCAGATTGCCGCCATTTCGTCGTTCTCCACGCTGCTGCCTGGCGACGTCATCATGACCGGCACCCCGAACGCCTCCGGCCACCTCGACCCAGGCGACGAGACCATCGTGCACGTCGAAGGCATCGGTGATCTGCGCAACGTAATCGTTCGGGCGTGACTCGTTCTGGCTCCCCTCTCTGAGGGGAACCGTCCAGGCGGAGAAGCTGACTGAGGGAACCAAGAACGCGCCTTACGCTCCCGGCAGAAGTGCGTGCAGGGCGGTCATCACCACCAGGCTGATGATGGCCGTCACTGTCAGCGAGAAGCCGGCGAGTTTGGCGTTGCCGGTCAGCGAATCGGTGAACTTAGTTGAGAAAATCGTGATCGGGGCGAAGGAGCCCAGCACGATGATCTCGCGAATCCTCATGTCAAACTGCCGACCGCGCCGAGACGCCGGGACAGTTCCGTGCCGGCAAGCCGCAGCTTGGTCTTAAGCGACCGCTCCTGTTCGGGGCGCAGCGATCCGCTCACGAAAGTGAGAGCCAGCCCGGCGATGGGAAAGTCGTTGTAGTCGCGCACAGCGACGGCGTATGAATCAAAGCCGGGCGTCACGTCTCCGTGTTCCTCGGCAAAACCGGTGCGTTGGGTTTCGGCGAGCGTTGCCTCCAGCTCCTTGGGCGATTTGGGGCCGATGCCGGTGCGGTCGGTGAACGCCTGACGATTGGGATATAGCGCGCGGACCTGATTGCGGGGGAGTGCGGACAGAATGGCCCGCCCGGTGGCGGTCAGGTGACTGGGTAGGCGCACGCCCACGCCTGACACTAGCGGCGGGCGATGCGCGGCGCGCTCCTCAATCACATAAATGATTTCGTTGCCGTGCAGCACGGCCAGATGTCCGTTTTCGCCGGTCTCGTCAACAAGACGCGCCAACACCGGATGCGCGACCTGCGATACACGATGTTGGCGAGAATAGGCCGATCCCAGCTCGAAAGTCTTGAGTCCGATGCCGTACGCGCGCTGCTCGGCAAGGCGGGTGACCAGTCCGTGACGCTCCAAAATCTCCAACAATTGGTACACCGTGGAGCGCGGAATGCCGAGTTCGCGAGCGAGCGTGGCGGCTTGCGTCTGACCATTGCTCGCGATGAACTCGAGGATGTCGAGCGTACGGTCGGCCGCCGGAGCCAGCGAGACACGTGGCGCGGATGATGATGTCTGATGTTCCCGTTCTGATGGCTTCACCTGCGCCCGCTTGACGGTACGTGGCTCGGTGAAGGCGTATTGCTGCGAGGCATGGCTCATATTTCCATCACCTTACATGTCTGAGATTTCAGACACAAGATGGACGAAGTGGCTTATGGCGGGCATCCGACTGAGGTGAAATGGCCAAGGTTTGATTACTCGGGGAGCGATTGGTCGCGTTTGCGTCGCCTGCTGTTGATGGGCAGGTGCGGTGAGCGAATGCGGGCAGTCGCGGATCCCCGGCGAAGCATGTGCCGCATATGTCGTATATGCGGAATGCGGCACATATATAGAAAGGTATGAGCATGGCAGAGCAGACGGTCACCGTAGGTGTTGGAGCGCTGAGCATCGAGGACGTTATCGCCGTAGCGCGCGGCGGTGCCAAAGTGGCGATTTCGGACGAATCGAAGCATGAGATGGCGCTGAGTCGCGCGGTTATCGATCATTTGGCCGACGACACCGTGCCGCATTACGGTATCTCCACCGGATTCGGCGCGCTCGCCTCCACCTCCATCCCCAAGGAACAGCGTGCGCAGCTGCAGAAAAGTCTGATTCGCTCGCATGCCGCCGGTGCCGGACCGGAAGTGGAGCGTGAGGTGGTGCGCGGCCTGCTGGTGCTGCGCCTGAGCACCCTGTGCACCGGACGCACCGGTGTGCGCCCGGAAACCGCGCAGGTCTACGCCGATATGCTGAACGCCGGCATCACCCCGGTGGTCTACGAATACGGTTCACTCGGATGCTCCGGTGATTTGGCGCCGCTCGCAGCCTGTGCTTTGGTGGCGATGGGTGAAGGCGAGGCCCGCAACGCTGACGGCCTCAAGATCGGCGGCGGCGAAGCGCTGCGTGCGGCCGGCATCACGCCCGTCGATTTGAAAGAGAAGGAAGGGCTGGCGCTGGTCAACGGCACCGACGGCATGCTCGGCATGTTGTGTATGGCCATCACCGATCTGCGCCTGCTGCTCAAGACCGCGGATGTCGCCGCCGCGATGAGCATGGAAGGCATGCTCGGCAACGACCGCGTATTCGCCGCCGACTTGCAGGCGCTGCGCCCGCATCGCGGCCAAGGCGATTCCGCTGCGAACATCGCCCGCATGCTCAAGGACTCCGGTCTGATTGAGGCCGGCCGCCCGGGCTCCACCGTGCGTGTGCAGGACGCCTACTCGCTGCGCTGCACCCCGCAGGTGCACGGCGCCGCCCGCGACACCGTGGAATACGCGGCCTCCGTGGCGGGCGTGGAACTCGCCTCCGCCATCGATAACCCGTGCGTCACGCTGGACGGCCGTGTGGAGTCCAACGGCAACTTCCATGGCGCGCCGCTGGCCTATGTGCTCGATTTCCTGGCGATCCCGACCGCCGACGTAGCCTCTATCTCCGAGCGTCGTACCGACCGCTTCCTTGACGTGGCGCGCAACCGCGGCCTGCCGGCGTTCCTGGCTGGTGACCCGGGCGTGGACTCCGGTTTCATGATCGCCCAGTACACCGCCGCCGGCATCGTCTCCGAAATGAAGCGCAACGCCGTGCCCGCCTCGGTCGATTCGATTCCGAGCTCCGCCATGCAGGAAGATCACGTGTCGATGGGCTGGGCCGCCGCCCGCAAGCTGCGCCGGTCGATTCCGGCCTTTGCGCGCGTGCTGGCCGTGGAACTGCTGTGCTCCTGCCGCTCCTTCGACTTCCGCAAGCCGTACCGTCCGGGTGCGGCGGGCGCCGCCGTATACCGCGTGGTGCGCCAGTACGCCAACGAAATCGGCCCCGACGTACGCGATACCTGGACCACCCCGCAGATTGAGGGCGTGGCCGAGGCGATTCTCTCCGGCGAAGTCCTCGCCGCCGCCGAATCCGCCGTCGGCGCACTGAAGTAGCGGCTGCCCAAGCTTCCTCATCAGAGGGGGCTACTAGTCACCCTCCCCACCAAAATCCAAAACTTGAGTCATATGCACTCAAGTTTTGGGAATAGAATGGGTTCCAGGTCGGTTGACCATATCAGACAACGACAAGCTGCGGTCTGTCGCAACGCTCGCAGGGCTTTCGAAGCCCGCGAGCCGCACTGCGCAGACCGCATGATATGGAGGAATACGATATGGAACAGAAGTTCACCACTATGGCCCAAGAAGCCGTCGGCGACGCGATTCAGAGTGCGTCCGCCGCAGGAAACGCGCAGGTCGAGACCCTGCACGTCATGGATGCGCTGCTGCGCCAGGAAAACGGCGTGGCGCGCTCTCTGATCGAGGCCGCGGGCGGGGACCCGCAGGCCATCGGCGCGGCGGTGCGCAACGCTTTGGTCGCGCTGCCGAGCGCATCCGGATCCAGCACCTCGCAGCCACAGGCCAGCCGCCAGCTGACCGCCGCCATCGCCCAGGCTGAGAAGGAAATGCAGCAGATGGGCGACGAATACGTCTCCACCGAACATCTGCTTATCGGCATCGCGGCCAGCAAGCCGAACCAGTCGGCCGAAATCTTGGAGAAGAACGGCGTCACCGCAGCCTCCCTGCGCAAGGCCGTACCCGGCGTGCGTGGTGGCGCGAAGGTCACCAGCCCGGACGCGGAAGGCTCGTACAAGGCCCTAGAGAAGTACTCCACCGACCTGACGGCCGCCGCCAAGGAAGGCAAGCTGGACCCGGTCATCGGACGTGACCAGGAAATCCGCCGCGTGATTCAGATCCTCTCCCGTCGTACCAAGAACAACCCGGTGCTGATCGGCGAGCCCGGCGTCGGCAAGACCGCCGTCGTGGAAGGCCTGGCCCAGCGTATCGTGGCGGGCGACGTGCCCACCACCCTGCAAGGCAAGAAGCTCATCTCCCTTGACCTAGGCTCCATGGTGGCCGGTTCGAAGTACCGTGGCGAGTTCGAGGAGCGCCTGAAGAGCGTCCTGAACGAAATCAAGAATGCGGATGGTCAGATCATCACCTTCATCGACGAGATCCACACCATCGTCGGCGCGGGTGCGGCCGAAGGCTCGATGGACGCCGGCAATATGTTGAAGCCCATGCTGGCCCGTGGCGAGCTGCGCCTGATCGGCGCGACCACGCTGGACGAGTACCGCGAGAACATCGAAAAGGATCCGGCATTGGAACGCCGTTTCCAACAGGTGTTCGTGGGCGAGCCGAGCGTGGAAGACACCATCGCCATCCTGCGTGGCCTGAAGCAGCGTTACGAGGCGCACCATAAGGTAACGATCGGCGACGACGCGCTGGTCGCCGCCGCGACCCTCTCGAACCGGTACATCTCAGGCCGTCAGCTGCCGGACAAGGCCATCGACCTGGTCGATGAGGCGGCCGCTCACCTGCGTATGGAGCTCGACTCCTCGCCTGAGGAGATCGATGAACTGCAGCGCAAGGTGACCCGTCTTGAAATGGAGGAAATGCAGCTCAAGAAGGCCGAGGATCCTGCATCCAAGGAGCGTCTGGGCAAGCTGCAAGCCGAACTCGCGGACACCCGTGAGAAGCTCAGCGGCCTCAAGGCGCGTTGGGATGCGGAACAGGCCGGCCACAACAAGGTCGGCGACCTGCGTGCCAAGCTCGATGACCTGCGCGTGCAGGCGGATAAGTATACCCGTGAAGGCAACTTGGCGGAGGCCTCGAAGATTCTGTACGGAGAGATTCCGTCCATTCAGAAGGAACTCGCCGCCGCGGAAAGCGCGGATGCCGAATCTGCCGATGCCGGCGCGGCCAACCCGGCCGATGAGCCGATGGTCCCGGACCGTGTGGACGCCGACTCGGTGGCCGAGATCGTCTCCGACTGGACCGGCATTCCCGTCGGCCGCCTGATGCAGGGCGAAAACGAGAAGCTGCTGCACATGGAGGACTACCTCGGCAAGCGTGTGATCGGCCAGAAGGAAGCCATCGCCGCCGTGTCCGACGCGGTGCGCCGTTCGCGTGCCGGCATCTCCGACCCGAACCGTCCGACCGGATCGTTCCTGTTCCTCGGCCCCACCGGCGTGGGCAAGACCGAACTGGCCAAGGCGCTCGCCGACTTCCTATTCGATGACGAGAAGGCCATGGTGCGCATCGACATGAGCGAATACATGGAGAAGGCCTCCGTGTCCCGCCTGATCGGCGCCGCGCCGGGCTACATCGGCTACGAAGAGGGTGGCCAGCTTACCGAAGCCGTGCGTCGCCGTCCGTATTCGGTGGTGCTGTTCGACGAGGTGGAGAAGGCCAATCCGGAAGTCTTCGACGTGCTGCTGCAGGTGCTTGACGACGGTCGCCTGACCGACGGCCAGGGCCGCGTGGTGAGCTTCAAGAACGCGATCATCATTATGACGAGCAACATTGGCTCGCAGACGATTCGCGATTTTGCGGCCGACGCGCAGGAAGAGGCCAAGGAACAGGGCGCCACGATGGGCGATTTGGTTCAAGATATGATGCAGGCCGATGCCGCCGGCTTTGCGAAGAAGATGGCGGAATTCCAGGCCGCAATGCAGGAGAACCTGCGTGCGACCTTCAGGCCCGAGTTCCTGAATCGTATCGATGACGTTATTACGTTCAAGCCGCTTTCGTCTGAGAACATCGAGAGCATTGTTGCTCTGCAGATCAAGGACGTGCAGACTCGCTTGGCCGATCGTCGTATCGAACTCGAAGTGAAACCCGCCGCCATCGAATCGCTTGCCATCGACGGTTTCGATCCGGTGTATGGCGCGCGTCCGTTGAAGCGTTTGGTGCAGCGTGAGGTTGTCGATCGCGTGGCGAATGAGATTGTTGCCGGTCGTGTGATGGAGGGCTCGAAGGTTACCATCGACTCTGATATCGTCGACGGCTACACCTGCAAGGTTGAAAACCCGCAGGCCGCGGCCGACGAACACGGACAGGCCGCTGCCGGCGAACAGACCTATGAGGTTCCCGCTGAGTAAAGCGATGTGTTGTGCGGCGTGGGCGAGGAATCCCACAGCGTAACGAGGCTCAGCGTGGAGCTCGGGTCGTGAGGCTTGCGGCGCAATACGTGAAGCGCGGTGGCGTTGCGCGTGTCGGCTGGCTCGAGAAAATCGACCATGGCGTCTGGGGCGCACCGTTCACTCAAGCAATAGGCGGAAATGCTCCGCTCGAGAAATCGAGCGGAGCATTTTTTTTATAACGAAGTCGAGGATTGCTTGTTT
>OLZW01000859.1_pt1 | contig 24476 bp, 18 predicted proteins | sample 1674281 | NCBI WGS metagenome assembly OLZW01 (sample SAMEA103958157, study PRJEB25191) | human gut metagenome | biome: human-associated habitat [ENVO:00009003]; feature: intestine environment [ENVO:2100002]; material: feces | place: Germany | collected 2013/2015
TCCATATATCGGATATGCAAAGTCTGCTGAGATTGCAAAGAAATCACTAAAAACAGGAATTTCTGTAAAAGAGCTGGTATTAGAAGAAGGTCTGTTAAAGGAAGAAGAATTAAAAGAGATCTTAAAACCAGAAAAAATGACACAGCCTATGAGAGAAAAAGTGATGAAAGCAGTATCATAAATACAATTAGAATACAAAAAAGAATGAAAAGTAAGAAGAGGCTTTGGAGAAATTCAGAGCTTCTTTTATTGCAATATCCTCTCGTACAAGATATAATACATAAATAGAACATAAGTACGATTGGAGGATGGAAAGAATGATAATAATTCTATGCTTAGACAACAACAACGGTATGATGTTTAATGATCGAAGGCAGAGTCAGGATCGAGGCTTGCGAGAGTATATTGCGGAGATGACTAAAGGGGAGAAGGTCTATATGAATGCATATACAGAGAAGTTGTATGAAGAGATCAACGATCCGGTTGTTTGTGAAGATTTCTTACACAAGGCAGGAAAAGGGGAGACTTGTATTGTAGAGAATCTTCCATTAAAACCAGTGATAGATCAGATCGAAGAGATCGTGATCTTCCGCTGGAATAAAGTTTATCCGTCCGATCAGGTACTGGATGTGGATCTTGAGAAATGGAAACTTGCAGAAGAAGAACAGATTGAAGGTTCCACTCACGAGATCACAAAACAGATCTATCTTCCAAAACAATAAGCTAGATCAGAAAAGAATATAACAAGAGGAGAAACAGTTGATGATGAGAGTAACGAAGAAATTATATGCCCTGCTGATCGCAGGAATGATGGCGGTATCATTGGCAGGATGCCAGAGTACAGGCAATAGCAGTAATAGCGGAAACGCACAGAGTGAACAAAGCAGCAAAGGAAGTACAAATTCTTCCACCAAATCTGTATCATCTGACAATATTCCGGATTTTTCAGGGAATATGACGGTTGCTGTTGATAATAATAATCCAGATTTTACATCCAAAGATCTGACAACAAAATCCTACGAGTCTTACAGCAGACTTGACTCTGAAGGAAGATGTCAGGTGGCGGAAGCGTGTGTTGGAAAAGATATCATGCCAAAAGGAAAACGCGGAGCGATCGGTATGGTAAAACCAACCGGATGGCATACAGCAAAATACAATAACGTTGATGGGAAATATCTATATAACCGTTGTCATTTGATCGCTTACCAGCTGACCGGTGAGAATGCCAATAACAAGAACCTGATCACAGGAACAAGATCTTTTAACGTGGATGGAATGTTACCATATGAAGAGATGGTCGGTGACTATGTCCGTGAGACAGGCAATCATGTATTATACAGAGTTACACCAGTCTTTGACGGAGATGACCTGGTAGCCAAAGGGGTACAGATGGAAGCGATGTCTGTGGAAGATAAGGGCGAAGATATTAAGTTTAATGTTTTTGTATATAATGTACAGGATGGAGTGAAGATTGATTACGAGACAGGAGACAGTGAAGCAGACAGCAGCATGCAGGTAACAACAGAGAATTCAAAAGCAAGCCAGAAATATCACACAAACCAGAATTCATCTAATAACAGCAAAAACTACAGCAGTAACAAAAATACAACAGCAGCAAAAACAAATACAAAAACAACTGCTTCACAGAAGATCCGTGGAAACAGCAGATCAAAGGTATACCACTGCCCAGGTCAAAGAGATTATGACCGTATGGGAACATCAAAATATTTAGTCACATTTAAGAGTGAGAAAGAAGCAAAGGCAGCGGGATATCATAAGGCACAAAGATAAAAGGAAGAGTTAATGATCCATAAAGACAGACAGGAGGTATTCATATGAGTTTAAATGCAACACCAAGAGGAGACAGAATTCACATCGCATTATTCGGGAAACGAAATGCCGGGAAGTCAAGCATTATCAATGCTATGACGAATCAGGAATTAGCGATCGTATCCGATGTCAAAGGAACAACGACAGATCCTGTATACAAGGCAATGGAACTTCTGCCATTAGGACCAGTAGTTATGATCGATACCCCGGGACTTGATGATGAAGGAGAATTAGGGGAAAAGCGAGTCAAGAAAGCAAAAGAAGTCTTGGGCAAGGCAGATATCGCCCTTGTGATCATGGATGCTACAGCTGGTATGACAGAGTTTGAAGAAGATATGATACGTTTGATCGAAGACCGGAAGATTCCTTATCTGAAAGTCTACAATAAGATGGATCTTTCCAATGCCCAAGAATGGAAAGAAGACAAATCCTGCTTTGTCAGTGCAAAGGATAAAAAAGGGATCTGGGAGTTAAAAGAAGAGATCGGGAAACTGGTTCCAACGGATGATGACACGCTAAAGATCGTTGGAGATTTGGTTTGTCCGAATGATTTTGTGATCTTAGTCGTACCGATCGACAGTGCAGCACCGAAAGGCAGACTGATCCTTCCACAGCAGCAGACGATCCGTGACCTTTTAGAAGCAGGAGCAGCCTCTATTGTTGTAAGAGAAACGGAATTAGAAAAGACATTAGAAGAGATCGGCAAGAAACCAGCATTGGTCATTACAGACTCTCAGGCATTTGGCGAAGTCTCAAAGATTGTGCCAGAAGATGTCAAACTGACTTCATTTTCGATTCTGTTTGCAAGATATAAAGGTGATCTGGAAGAAGAAGTCAGAGGAGTGAAAGCCTTGGAACATTTAGAAGAAGGGGCGAAGATCTTGATCGCGGAAGGATGCACTCATCACAGACAGTGCGATGACATCGGAACGGTGAAGATCCCAAGATGGTTAAAACAATATACAGGTAAGGATTTTGATATCCATACAAGCAGTGGAAACTCTTTCCCTGAAGATCTGGATACTTATGATCTGGTCATTCATTGTGGCGGATGTACTTTAAATAGAAGAGAGATGAAAAACCGTATCGCAAGAGTCAAAGATGCAGGTGTTCCGATCGTGAACTATGGAATCTTTATCGCGGCAACGCAGGGAATCTTAAAGAGAACCTTAGAGCCATTTGAGGAAGCCAGCAGGATCTTAAATGAGATTTAAAGCGGATTGTTTCAAAAAATCAACATAAATTAACGAAAATCAATAAGACTGCTTCTTTACAAAGAAAGATAAGTTTTGTAGAATAGAAAGATAGAATTAAAACCAAATGGGAGGAAATCATGAGCAAAGTAAGAACAAGATTTGCACCAAGCCCTACAGGGCGTATGCATGTAGGTAACTTAAGAACAGCCCTTTATGCATATCTGATCGCACGTCATGCAGGCGGAGATTTTATTTTAAGAATTGAAGATACAGACCAGGAAAGACAGGTAGAAGGGGCAGAAGAGATTATCTACAATACCCTTAAGAAAGCCGGAATGAACCACGATGAAGGACCAGACATCGATGGTGGAGTCGGACCATATGTTCAGAGTGAGAGACAGGCACAGGGGCTTTATTTAAAATATGCAAAAGAACTGATCGACAAGGGAGAAGCATATTACTGTTTCTGTGATCAGGAGAGATTAGACACACTGAAAGTAAAATCAGGAGATGTTGTGATCAGTCATTATGACAAACATTGCTTAAACTTATCCAAAGAAGAAGTTCAGGCGAAATTAGACGCAGGAGTACCATATGTTATCCGTCAGAATAACCCAACAGAAGGAACAACATCTTTCGTTGATGAGATTTACGGAGAGATCACAGTGGATAATATCGAATTAGATGATATGATCCTGATCAAATCGGATGGATATCCAACATACAACTTCGCAAACGTAGTTGATGACCATTTAATGGGAATCACACATGTAGTTCGTGGTAATGAATACTTATCATCTACACCAAAGTACAATCGTTTATATGATGCATTCGGATGGGAAAAACCAGTATACATTCATTGTCCACTGATCACAGACGAAGAACATCACAAATTGAGTAAGAGAAAAGGTCATTCTTCCTTCGAAGATCTGATCGAGCAGGGATTCTTGCCAGAGACGATCGTAAACTTCGTTGCATTACTTGGATGGAGTCCAGGAGGAGAACAGGAAATCTTCTCATTAAAAGAATTAGAAGAGATCTTTGATTACAAACATATGTCTAAGACACCAGCGGTCTTTGATATGAACAAGATCAAATGGATGAATGGTGAATATATCAAAGCCATGGACTTTGACCGTTTCAAAGAACTTGCTATGCCATATGTAACAGAGACAATTCACAGAGAGATGGATTTTGATAAGATTCTTTCTATGGTGAAGACAAGAATTGAGTTATTTACAGAGATTCCGGGACACATTGACTTCTTCGAAGCAGTTCCAGAATATGATGTAGAGATGTACAAACATAAGAAGATGAAGACAACACCTGAGACTTCATTAACCGTATTAAAAGAGATCTATCCAGTGATCGAAGCACAGGAAGATTTTACAAATGATGCATTATATGAGATGTTAGTATCTTTTGCAAAAGGACATGAGTACAAGAATGGTTATGTGATGTGGCCAGTTCGTACAGCAGTTTCTGGAAAGCAGATGACACCAGGTGGAGCAACAGAATTAATGGAACTTCTGGGAAAAGAAGAATCATTAAAGAGAATCAATGATGCGATCGCGAAACTGGAGGCAGCACTTGCATAGCCAGCTGAGCAAGGCACAGAAAGAAGCAGTGATGCACAAAGATGGACCGATGATGGTACTTGCAGGACCAGGTTCAGGGAAGACACTTGTGATCACAAAGAGAATTCAATATTTGATATCGCACTATCAGATCCCACCGCAGCGGATTCTGGTCATTACATTTACCAGAGCAGCAGCGAATGAGATGAAAGAGCGGTTTTGGCGGCTGGCAGGGGAAACCCTGCCGGTTTCTTTTGGAACCTTTCATTCTGTGTTTTTTACGATTTTAAAATATGCTTATCACTATAGTGCAGATAATATTCTGCCGGAACATAAAAAATATGACTTTATCCGTGAGATCATCACAGATCATGAGCTGGAGATTGATGATGAAGCAGATTTTATGCGTCAGATCATACAAGAGATCAGCTTAGTCAAAGGGCAGATGATCCCTCTTGCCTATTATCACAGTGGGTGCTGTGGGGATGAAGTGTTTAAAGAAATTTACCGGGCATATGAAGAAAAACTGCATGAGAACCGTTGGATCGATTTTGATGATATTTTGGTTTATACGTATGAGTTGTTAAAAGAGCGTGAGGATATCAGAAAAGCATGGCAGCAGAAGTTTCCATATATTTTGATCGATGAGTTTCAGGATATCAATAAGATTCAGTATGAGATCGTCAAGATGTTAGCAGGAGAGACAAAGAACCTCTTTATCGTAGGAGATGATGATCAGTCTATTTATAAGTTTCGAGGTGCAAGACCAGAACTGATGTTAAATTTTCCAAAGGATTTTGAGAATACCAGACATGTGATCTTAAACCGAAACTATCGTTGCGGGGAAGAAATCGTACAGGTTGCGGAAGATATCATTTCTTATAATACAAAACGTTTTGAAAAGAAGATGCAGGCAAGAGAAGATGCTGCAAGTATGGTTGAGGTCCGTACATTTAAAGATCACTATGAGGAGAATAAGCATATCATTTACACGATCAAGGAAGAGATGGCAAAGAAGACACCGTTATCCCAGATCGCGATCCTTTATCGGACCAATCAGGGACCAAGACAGCTGATCGCTGCATTGATGGCATACAATATCCCATTTTATATGCAGGATGCAGTACCGAATCTGTTTGATCACTGGATTTCCAAAAATATCATAGATTATATGCACCTTGCAATGGGAGATCGCAAAAGAAGCACATTTTTAAGAGTCATGAACCGCCCCAAGCGTTATATCAGCAGGGAATATCTGACCGAATCACAAGTGTCATTTGATGATCTGTTAGAGAAGGTCAAAGATAAACCATGGCTTTATGAATATGTAGAAGATTTTAAGGAAGATCTTCGGATCATGAAGAATATGACTCCGTTGATGGCGATCAATTATATCCGGAAATCCGTGGGATATAATGCGTATTTAGCAGAATATGCAAGATTTCGCAAGATTCAGGAAGAAGAATTTACGCAAGTATTAGAAGAACTTCAGGAGAGCGCAAAAGGCTATGATACATATGAGGCATGGTTTGATCATATCAAAGAATACACCGAAGAATTAAACCGCCAGTCAAAAGAGAATCAGAAAGAAAAAGAAGGAGTTGTGGTCAGCACGATGCACAGCACCAAAGGATTGGAATTTGAACGTGTCTTTTTGCCAGATGTCAATGAAGACGTGATCCCACATAAGAAGTCCATGAAAGAAGAAGACGTGGAAGAAGAAAGACGTTTGTTTTACGTTGGAGTTACAAGAGCCAAGAAATATCTGCACATCTTGTCAGTAAAGAAACTTTATAACAAAGACAGCAGGCCGTCAAGGTTCGTAGAAGAACTAAGAAGCCGTCAGGAGAAAAGAGGTGTTTTGCATGGAAAATAGAGCGATGCCAAGAGCAGGCGAATTTTATATGCATTTTAAAGGAAAACTTTATCAGATCGTTACGGTTGCAATACATACAGAGACAGAAGAACCATTGGTGGTCTATCAGGCAATGTATGGAACGTTTAAGACATATGCAAGACCACTTGCGATGTTCTTAAGTGAAGTCGATCATGAAAAATACCCAGATGTGCAACAGATATACCGTTTTCGGAAAGTAGAACTGTGTGAAAATTCAGAAGCAGAACTGGTTGATGAAGTGACAGCACAGGAAAATGAATGTGATGAGACAGAAGAAACAGCAGACATTGAACCACTGTTGAAATTCTTAGATGAAACAGATCTTCATGAGCGCCTGAATATTTTATTACAGTATAGAGATCAGATCACAGAAACGATGCTGGAATCCATGGGTATGGCAATGGATTGTGTCCTGAATGGAAAAACTCTGGAAGAAAAGTATTATGAACTTGACAAAGTGATCCGAACAAAACTTCAATATGAAAAAAAGCCCCGCATATAAGATGCAAGGGCTTTTTTATTAATATCATATTATTCTTCGTCTTCTAAGATCTCATCTAAGACAGCAGTGACTGTCTCATATTCTTCGTCTGTTTCAATGTTGTCAAGACTGAAAGTATCAGGATCTTCAGGGTCTTCGTTGTAACGATATAAAAGTAAAGCCCCTTCTTCGTCATCACTTTCTAAGTCTTCAACAGTGATCAATGCGATATATTCCTGATCATCTAATTCTTCTACAGAGAATAAAGCGATCACGGCACAGTCTTGTTCAGTTCCATCTTCTAATTCTAAATGGAGCACAGGAGTTTCTTCTTCAATGATATTATCTACTTCGTTAAATTCACTCATTTTGATACCTCTTTTCTTAGTCTTTTCTCCACTATACTAAAGGATCATAAAAAAAGCAAGAAAAGGATAAAAAAAGATCACTTTGTCTAAGAATTGACAAGAAAAAACAGGTATGATACGATACGAACTAATGGAGGTAAAACAATGGAAGAATATAAGTTTTTGCTGGATATCGCAATCATTCTGGCAATGACCAAGTCTTTTAGTCTTGTGTCGAAGAAGTTTAACATGCCGCCAGTCGTTGGAGCATTGATCGCGGGAATCATTTTAGGACCAGTGGTCCTTAATGTAGTGAGTCCTTCAGATTCAGTTTTAAATCTGGCTGAAGTAGGTGTAGTTGTTTTAATGTTTCAGGCAGGTCTTGAGACAGATATTGATGAGTTGAAGAAGAGTGGAATTCCCGCATTCGTCATTGCGTTATGTGGAGTATTGATCCCACTTATCATGGGAGCTGTTTTATCCGTTATATATGGAAATAATATCATGGAATCGATCTTTATTGGAGTGATCCTAACAGCAACTTCAGTAAGTATCACAGTAGAAGCATTACAGGATATGGGACATTTAAAAGGAAGAGTCGGAACAGCAATCCTTGGGGCAGCGATCATTGATGATATCTTGGGAATCGTTTTATTATCAATTATGACAAGCCTTGGGGGAGCATCTGGATTCCATATTCAGGCAATCCTTAAGATCTTGATCCAGATGGCAGCATTCTTTGCGATTTCTATTATCGGTGGAGTTGGGATCAAGAAGTTCTTTGAGTGGCTTTCTACTTATAAGAATCCAGAGATTGAACGTCATAGAAGAAGAGTTCCGGTGTTTGCACTTGCATTTTGCTTAGCACTTGCATTTCTTGCAGAAGTGTTTGGAATCGCTGATATCACAGGTGCATATCTTGCAGGGATCATTTTATGCAGGCTCCCAGAACGATTTTATATATATAACAAGATTGAAGTTTTATCGTATATGCTGATCACACCAGTATTCTTTGCAAGTATCGGTCTGAATGTAAACATTCATGGAATGACACAGACGTTGATCATCTTTACGATCATTTTATGTGTGATCGCAGTGATCTCGAAGATCGCGGGATGCGGTTTTGGAGCATTGTTGTGCAAATATACGAAGAGAGAATCTGTACAGATCGGAGCAGGAATGGTATGCCGAGGTGAAGTTGCACTGATCGTTGCACAGAAAGGAATTTCTGTTGGATTATTATCAGAAATTTTCTTTGCACCAGTAGTCATCATGGTTCTCGTCACAACACTCTTATCACCGATCATTTTAAAAATGTTATTTGCAAAATAAGACGTGAGGGTCAAAAGTAAAATATTTACGATACAGATAAAACAATAGAAAAGAGGCTTTAATATGATAGACACAGTCGTATCTGTAAAACTTCCGATCGGAGAGATGCTAAGGATCAAAAGAAATCGTCTGATGCCGGATGTGGTGACTGGAGAGGAGAAGAGAATCTGTCTGGTGTCTGGAATCTACGGAGATGAGCTTGGCGGACAGTATATCTGCGGAGAGATCATTCGCCGGATCAAGGCAGAATTTGAGAATCTGACAGGTATTGTCGATGTGTATCCAGCGGTCAATCCATTAGGACTGGATGCACGAACAAGAGCAGTACCAATCTCAGATATCGATTACAGCAGTGCATTTCCAGGAGACATCAATGGAGGTCTGGAAGATTATACAGCAGCTAAATTGATCGAAGATATCAAAGGAGCATCCTGTTGCATTGATATTCATTCTAGTAATATCTTTTTGCAGGAAGTTCCTCAAGTACGTTTAAATAACGATTACGATGAGACATTACTTCATCTGTCAAAATATATGAATACGGATCTTGTCTGGATCCATCCTTCTCAGACAGTGAATGAAGGAAGTTTAGCTTTCACTTTAAACCAGATGGGAATCCCAACTATGGTTACGGAATCCGGTGCAGCATTTCGTATCCGTTACGAGTACTGCCGCCAGATCATAGATGGAATTTTTTCGGTGATGGCAGAACTTGGTATCTGGAAGGGAAAGGTTCAAGGCAAAACAAAGGTTCCGTTTATCCACGAAGACCAGATCTTTTATTTAAATTGTGAATCCAGTGGATTGTTTGTTTCTTACAAGCGATTAAAGGATCCGGTAAAGAAAGGTGAGATCATAGGGATCGTACAGAATCCTTTAATGGGAGCAACGGAAGAAGAAGTGGTTGCCCCAACCGATGGTATTTTGATGACATTAAGAGAACATCCAAGTGTAACGGAAGGGTCCTTGGTAGCCAGAGTGATCGGAGGGAATGCACTATGAAAAAAGAAATCATATATTCCTCAGGAAATTACTTAAGAGATGAGTTTAAGATCGAAGGATATCTCTTTGGAAAACAAAGTGAAGGATCAGAACCAGCGGCATGTATTGTCGGAGCAATGCGTGGAAATGAATATCAGCAGTTATATATTTGTTCTCAGTTAGTCAAACGTTTAAAAGAACTGGAGAACAGTGGTGCGATCGTTGGAGATAATCAGATTCTGGTCATTCCATGTGTGAATAATTTTTCAATGAATGTCGGAATGAAATACTGGGTATCTGATAACAGTGATATCAACCGTCAGTTTCCTGGGAATTTTGACGGGGAACCAACAAGCCGTCTGGCAGCACATTTATTTGAACGGGTTAAAGGATTCCGCTATGGAATCCATTTTGCATCATTTTTCAGAAGCGGGGATTTTGTGCCACATGTGCGAATGCCTGCAACAGGAAAAGAAAGCACCAGCCTTGCAAGTCTGTTCGGGCTGCCTTATGTATTAACAAGCAAACAACGAAATTTTGATAAAAAGACATTAACTTATAACTGGCAGATCAATGGGACGGATGCATTTTCGGTATATTCTGGGGAAACAGATAATATCGATGTGAATCTGGCCAGGAAGGCTGTATCTGCCGTGCTTCGCTTCTTGACTCGAATGGGTATTTTAAAATATAATTGCCATAACGGGTATATTGCGAGTATTATAGAAGAAGAGGATCTTGTATCCGTCAAAGCAAGTGCTCCGGGATTCCTAAGACGTTTTGTGACGATCAATGAGGAAGTTAACCGAGGTCAGTTGCTTGGTGAAGTCATTAATCCATATAATGGAGAGATTTTATCAGAGATCCGTTCAACGGCAGATGGGATCATATTCTATGCCGAGGATCAGCCAACGATTTTGGAAAATGCATCTGCATTTCAGGTGATTAAGAAACTACATGAATAAATGGGAGGAAATCATGGGAGAAGTTAGAAGAGTCTATGTTGAAAAGAAAAAAGACTACGCAGTAAAAGCAAAAGAGCTGCATGCATCATTGAAGCAGTATCTTGGACTGGATGTCGAATCTGTTCGTGTCCTTGTCCGCTATGACATCGAGAATCTATCCGATGCAAGTTATGAAAAAGCACTGGTTACAGTATTTAGTGAACCACCAGTTGACGACGTGTATGAAGAGACATTACCACTTGCCGATGGGGAAATATCTTTCAGCGTTGAGTTTCTGCCAGGTCAGTTCGATCAGAGAGCAGATTCTGCACAGCAGTGTGTGAAACTGTTGAATGAGGACGAAGATGCCCTGATCAGAAGTGCAACAACTTATGTTGTAAAAGGTGACTTAACTGACGAACAGTTAGAAGCAGTCAAAGAATATTGCATCAACCCAGTTGACTCAAGAGAGGCAGCTGCAGACAAACCAGAGACATTAGTGATGGATTTTGAAGAACCAGCAGATGTTAAGATTCTGGATGGATTCAAAGATATGGAAGAAGACAAATTTAAAGAATTATATGATTCTTTAAATCTTGCTATGACATTCAAAGATTTCCTTCATATCCAGAATTATTATAAAGGAGAAGAAAAGAGAGATCCTTCCATGACAGAGATCCGTGTACTGGATACTTATTGGTCAGATCACTGTCGTCATACAACATTCTCCACAGAACTTACAAGCATTGGATTCCAGGATGGATTTTATCGTGCACCATTAGAAGAAGCATATTATTCTTACATGGATGACTTTGAAGAGATGTACAAAGACCGTGATGACAAATATGTCTGCTTAATGGATATGGCATTAATGGCGATGAAACGTCTTAAAAAAGATGGAATTCTTGACAATATGGAAGAAAGTGATGAGATCAACGCCTGCAGCATTGTTGTACCAGTAGAAATTGATGGTAAGGAAGAAGAATGGCTGATCAGTTTCAAGAATGAGACACATAACCATCCAACAGAGATCGAACCATTTGGTGGAGCGGCAACATGTCTTGGAGGAGCGATCCGTGACCCATTATCAGGACGTTCTTATGTATATCAGGCAATGCGTGTTACAGGTGCTGCTGATCCAACAGTCCCATTAAAAGACACATTAAAAGGTAAATTACCACAGTATAAGATTGTAAATGAAGCTGCGAATGGATACAGTTCTTATGGAAACCAGATCGGTCTTGCAACAGGATATGTTAATGAAGTATATCATCCAGACTATGTTGCAAAACGTATGGAGATCGGTGCCGTTATGGGTGCAGCACCTAGAAAGAACGTGATCAGAGAGAACTCTGACCCAGGAGATATCATCATCTTATTAGGTGGAAGAACAGGGCGTGACGGTTGTGGAGGAGCAACAGGATCATCTAAAGTTCATACAGAAGAATCTATCGAGACATGTGGAGCTGAAGTTCAGAAAGGTAATCCACCAACAGAACGTAAGATCCAGAGATTATTCAGAAGAGAAGAAGTCAGCCGTCTGATCAAGAAATGTAATGACTTTGGTGCAGGTGGAGTTTCCGTAGCGATCGGAGAACTTGCAGATGGTCTGGTTGTAGATCTTGATAAAGTACCTAAGAAATATGCAGGACTTGATGGAACAGAATTAGCGATTTCTGAATCTCAGGAACGTATGGCTGTTGTTGTAGATCCAAAAGACGTAGATCAGTTCCTTGCATACTCTGCAGAAGAGAACTTAGAGGCTGTAGAAGTTGCTGTTGTAACAGAAGATCCAAGATTAGTACTGAAATGGAGAGGAAAAGAGATCGTTAATATCTCAAGAGCTTTCCTTGATACAAACGGAGCACATCAGGAAACAGAAGTATTTGTAGAGATCCCTCACCGTGTAGAATCTTACTTTAACCGCAAAGACGAGACAGGTACATTTGAAGAAGTGTGCAAGAATACATTATCTGATCTTAATGTATGTTCACAGAAAGGTCTCGTAGAGAGATTCGACAGCTCTATCGGAGCAGCAACAGTTACAATGCCATATGGTGGAAAATACCAGATGACACCAATTCAGACAATGGTCGCAAAACTTCCAGTATTGAAAGGAGAATGCGATACAGTCACAATGATGAGTTATGGATTTGATCCATATCTGTCCAAATGGAGTCCATTCCATGGAGCAGTTTATGCGATCACAGAATCTATCGCGAAGATCGTGGCTTCTGGTGGAGATTATAGAAATATCCGCCTGACATTCCAGGAATACTTTAAACGTCTTGGAGAAGACAAGACACGCTGGGGACAGCCGGTTGCAGCACTGCTTGGTGCATATCAGGCACAGATGGGATTTGGACTTGCATCAATCGGTGGAAAGGACAGTATGTCTGGAACATTCAATGATATTGATGTACCACCAACACTGGTATCTTTTGCAGTCGATGTAGCGAAGACAACAGATGTTATCACACCAGAACTTAAGAGAGCAGGAAACCGTCTGATCCGTATCTGTATCCCAACAGATGCATACAATCTTCCAATATATTCTGAAGTGAAGAAAGTATACCAACGTATTACAAAACTGATCAAAGATGGAATTATCAAATCTGCATATGCAATTGGCGGCGGAGGAGCCTTAGAAGCAGTTGCCAAGATGGCATTTGGTAATAAATTAGGTGTGATCTTTGATGAAGAAGTAGAATTAAAAGACTTAACAGATCCTAAGTTTGGATCATTTGTTGTTGAAATGAGCACAAGAGATGTTCATAAACTTGCGATTCCAGGATTAATGTTAGGTGAGGTTACAGACAAACATGAATTTGTATTTGGTGACGAAGTTGTAACATTAGAAGAAGCGATTGATACATGGAAGAAACCATTAGAGAAAGTATTCCCAACAAGATCTGAAGGAGATCAGAGCATCGTTGATACAACAAGACACTATACAAAAGGAAATATTTACGTATGCAAGAATAAAGTTGCAAAACCAAATGTATTTATTCCAGTATTCCCAGGAACAAACTGTGAATATGATTCAGCGAAAGCATTTGAACGTGCAGGAGCGAACGTGATCACAAAGGTATTTAAGAACTTAGATGCACAGGGAATCCGTGATTCAGTGGAAGTTTTTGAAAAAGCGATCAAAGAATCCCAGATCATCATGTTCCCAGGTGGATTCAGTGCCGGTGATGAACCAGATGGATCTGCAAAATTCTTTGCAACAGCATTTAGAAATGAAAAATTAAAAGAAGCAGTCATGGATCTGTTAAATAACCGTGATGGACTGGCACTTGGTATCTGTAACGGATTCCAGGCCCTGATCAAATTAGGACTTGTTCCAGAAGGTAAGATCGTAGAACAGAATGCGAAATCACCTACATTGACAACAAACCGCATTGGTCGTCATATTTCTAAGGTTGCTTATACAAGAATTGCTTCTAATCTGTCACCATGGTTTAACAATGTACATGTAGATGATATCTTCAGTATACCAGTATCTCATGGAGAAGGACGATTCGTAGCAGATGAAGATGTGATCCAGAAACTGTTTGAAAATGGACAGGTAGCAACACAGTATGTTGACCTCAATGGTGATCCTACAATGAATGAAGAATTCAATCCAAATGGTTCTTACCATGCGATTGAAGGTATCACAAGTCCAGACGGAAGAGTCCTTGGTAAGATGGGACATTCAGAACGTCGTGACAGCTATGTAGGAATCAATATTTACGGACAGAAAGATCAGAAGATCTTCGAATCCGGAGTAGAATATTTCAAATAAGAGTACAAAAAAAGAACCTTGCAAGAAAAAGCAAGGTTCTTTTTTTACTGCTCTTTTGGAATGATATGAATTGTTTCCATACGGTTTTTGTCAACGGAAACAACTTTAAAAAGAAAATGTTCATCTTCTGCAGTTTCGCCCTCTGAAGGCAGATGATCAAGCAGTTCGATGATATATCCGCCAAGAGAATCATAATCCTCAGAATCAAGGTCTACGTCAAGCAGATCATCAAGATCATCAAGCTTTAAAGAAGCGGATACCATATAAGATCCATCGGATAATTTTTTGAAAGTTTCTTCCTCAGAATCATCATATTCATCACGCAGTTCTCCAAAAATCTCTTCAACGATATCTTCTAGAGTAATAAGACCTGCAGTCACTCCATATTCATCCAAAACAATGGAGAAACTAACAGATTTTTCACGCATCTGTGCAAGAAGGCTTGATACTTTCTGAGTTTCATACGTAAAGAACGGCTTACGCAGAACATCTTTCAAATGAAAGATCTCGCCTCTGTGCTGGCTGCGGTAGAAATAAACATCCTTAAAATAAACAATACCAACAACATGATCTTTACTTCCTTCATAAACAGGAAGTCTAGAATAACCGGCCTCGCGGAAAATATCAAGAACTTCATCATAAGAAGCATCTACAGACACAAAAGTTACATCAATTCGCGGGATCATAATATCCTTGGCAAGAGATTCCTTAAAATCAAAAACGTTGTTTAACATATCTTTCTCAGATTCTTCGATAACGCCTTCTTCGTGGCTGACATCAACGATCGTACGAAGTTCACGTTCAGTCATGATACGTTTGGATTGTTTCGAGTCGATCCGCAAGATGATAAGGATCGCTGTAGAAAGTTTGTTGATAATGTAAACAACCGGTGTCAGTAATTTTGTGATCAGATAAATGCTGGAAGCATAGCTTAGAGCAAGTTTTGTATTATTGATCGTTGCAAAAGTCTTTGGTGTGATCTCACCAAAGATCAATACAAGTACTGTGATCACAGCAGTTGCGATTCCGGCTCCCATGCTTCCAAAGATACGAATAGCGATCGTTGTAGTAAGGGATGTTAATGAAATATTCACAAGGTTATTTCCGACTAAGACGCTGGAAAGCATCTGGCTTGGATTCTCGATCAATTTTAAAACAATAGCAGCTTTTTTATTGCCATCTTCTGCCATGGCACGCATACTATGTGGATTGACGGTTGTAAGCGCTGTTTCTGCAGATGAAAAATAAGCAGAAAGCAGTAATAAAATGATAATTGCGATTATCTGTAATATCATACTGGGGTCCAATGAAAATTCCTCCTAAAATAAATATCTGTTCATTTTTATACAGTTCTTTTCATTGTACGCAAGAAATATGTACATGTCAAGTTAGTCCTTGCCAACCATGGAAGAATATGGTATACCTATTTTTAGGAGGATTGTCATATGAGGTACTATTATGATTATAGTTTTCCAATCGGTAATTTAACGATTGAGGAAGATGGGCATGGCATTTGCGGGATATATTTTGGGACGAAGATATTAGAAGGCGAGAAGAAGAATACAGAATTGATCAGGGAAGCAGCACTGCAATTATCACAGTATTTTGATGGACGGAGAAAGAAGTTTGACCTGAAACTTTCTTATCATGGAACAGAATTTCAGATCAAAGTATGGAAAGCATTGGAGAAGATTCCATATGGGGAAACTTACACTTACAAAGACATTGCGGAATCAGTAGGGATTCCAAAAGGATGTCGAGCTGTTGGCATGGCGAATAACAGGAATCCGATCGTGATCGTTGTTCCATGTCACAGAGTGATCGGAATGAACGGTTCACTGACAGGATATGCAGGTGGTCTGGAAATGAAAGAATACCTGTTAGATCTTGAAAAGCGTAATCAAAAATTAAAGGAAAGATATTGACAAAGATTCTCAGTTGAGATATGATACATAGGCACATTTTGCCGGAAGCACATCCGGTATGATCTTATAGATATTTCCGTGAGGGAGTAGTTAGCAGAGAATCTGTGACAGTATCAACATAATGATGAACGACATCTGGTGCTGTCTTAATTAACGAGACTCACAGACGATAAGCTTTTGTTTATAACAAGGCTTTCGTCTGTGGGTCTTTTTCATATCATAGGAAATTCCGATGGAATCCCCTATGATATGAAAAACTTACGATATGGAGGACGTTTTTATGGATTTACTTACGTTATTAACACTGGCTGTTGGATTGGCGATGGATGCATTTGCTGTTTCTATCTGCAAAGGACTGGCGATGAGAGAAAAAGTTTTGAAAAAAGGGATCATTGTTGGTTTATGGTTTGGAGGATTTCAGGCACTGATGCCAACAATCGGATTTTTCCTTGGAACACAGTTTAAAGACCAGATCACATCGATCGACCATTGGATCGCATTTGTGCTTCTTGGGCTGATCGGAATCAATATGGTCAAAGAAGCGTTATCAAATGATGAAGAACAGGCAGATGATTCGATCGCAGTGAAAGAAATGTTCATGCTTGCTGTTGCGACAAGTATCGATGCATTAGCAGTTGGGATCACATTTGCCTTTTTAAATGTGCATATTGTATCCGCAGCGTTGATGATTGGAGTCTGTACTTTCTTGATTTCATTTGTAGGAGTAAAGATCGGAAATATTTTTGGAACAAAATATAAATCCAAGGCAGAGCTCGCAGGTGGCATAATACTGATACTTTTGGGATTTAAGATTCTGTTTGAGCATCTTCATATTCTCTAAAATGAAAAATTAGCTCTTTCTTTTTTATGAAAAAGAGTGTAATATAATAAAGGCAATGGCACAAGATATAGTGCTGATTAGTAGAACGACAACAAGATTTTGTGCCAGAAAATGGAAACACACAGAATCTTGTAATTTTATATAAATGAGGGAGAAACTATGAATGGTGATGTAAAAACAAAGATTATCAAGAGAAACGGTGAGGAGGTAACCTTTGATCTCAATAAGATCATCAATGCGATCACGAAGGCGAATGAAGAGGTAACAAAGATCCATCAGATGAATCAGTATCAGATCATGGCGATCGCAGAGAAGGTTGCAGATCAGGTAGCAAACTCTTCTCATGCGGTGAATGTAGAAGACATCCAGAATATGGTCGAGACAGGGATCATGGAGATGAGAGGATATGAAGTTGCCCAGAAGTATGTAAGATATCGTTTTAAGAGAGAACTGAGAAGAAAATCAAATACGACCGATGATGGAATTCTTTCTTTACTTGATAATATTAATGAGGAAGTAAACCAGGAGAATTCGAATAAGAACCCAGTGATCAATTCTACGCAGAGAGATTATATGGCAGGAGAAGTCAGCAAAGACTTAAGTAAACGTGTCCTTCTGCCAAATGAGATCATTCGTGCTCATGAAGAAGGAATCATCCATTTTCATGATTCTGACTATTTTGCACAGAGAGAACATAACTGTGATCTGATCAACTTGGAAGATATGCTTCAGAATGGAACGGTGATCAGTGAGACATTGATCGAGAAACCACATTCATTTTTTACAGCATGTAATGTGACAACACAGATCGTTGCTCAGGTTGCAAGCAACCAGTATGGAGGACAGTCTTTTACATTAGCACATTTAGCACCATTTGTAGACATCAGTCGAAAGAAGCTGCGTAAGAATGTCGTGAAGGAACGTAAAGTGATCGGAGAATCTATGGATGATGCGATCATCGACAAGATTACAGAGATGCGTCTGTATGATGAGATCAAACAGGGAATCCAGACGATTCAGTATCAGCTGGTAACTTTAATGACATGTAATGGACAGGCGCCATTTGTCACAGTCTTTATGTATCTTGACGAAGTACCAGAAGGACAGACAAGAGACGATCTGGCTCTTGTGATCGAAGAAGTCCTGAAACAGAGAATTCAGGGTGTTAAGAATGAAAAAGGAGTCTGGATCACTCCAGCCTTTCCAAAACTTATTTATGCATTAGATGATGATAACATCACACCAGATTCCAAGTATTGGCATCTGACAGAATTAGCTGCAAAATGTACAGCAAAACGCATGGTTCCAGACTATATCTCAGCGAAAGTGATGAGAGAACTGAAGAATGGTGAAGTATATCCTTGCATGGGATGCAGATCATTCTTAACGGTCGAAGATTCCCAGAGAAATGCAGATGGAAGCCATAAGTTCTATGGAAGATTTAATCAGGGTGTTGTAACGATCAACTTGGTTGATGTCGCATGCAGTTCTAATGGAGATATGGACAAATTCTGGGACATCTTAGAAGAGAGACTGGAATTGTGCCACAGAGCATTAAGATGTCGCCATGAGAGATTAAAGGGAGCGGTATCTGATGTTGCGCCGATCCTTTGGCAACATGGAGCGCTTGCGAGACTGAAGAAAGGCGAGAAGATCGATAAGTTATTATACGATGGATATTCCACGATTTCCCTTGGATATGCAGGACTTTATGAGATGTGTGTCCGTATGACAGGCAAGTCTCATACATCCGATGAAGGAAAAGAATTTGCATTAAAAGTTATGCAGAAATTAAATGATAAATGTAATGAATGGAAGGCAGCAGAGAACATCAGCTATTCTGTATACGGAACACCAATGGAATCAACAACTTACAAGTTTGCAAAATGCTTACAGAAACGTTTTGGTATCATTCCGGGAGTTACAGATAAGAACTACATCACAAACAGCTATCATGTTCATGTAACAGAAGAGATCGATGCATTCAGCAAACTGGCATTTGAGTCAGAATTCCAGAAATTATCTCCAGGCGGAGCGATCAGCTACATTGAAGTACCAAACATGCAGGATAATATTCCAGCCGTCTTATCCGTGATGAAATTTATTTACGATAACATCATGTATGCAGAGTTAAATACAAAGAGTGATTACTGTGAATGTTGTGGATACGACGGAGAGATTCAGATCAAAGAAGATGAATCAGGAAAACTGATCTGGGAATGTCCAAACTGTGGAAATACAGATCAGGATCATATGTTTGTTGCAAGACGTACTTGTGGATATATCGGAACACAGTTCTGGAATCAGGGACGTACACAGGAGATCAAGGATCGAGTCCTTCATTTATAAAACACGATGACAGAGGAGATCATATGCACTACGGAGAAATTAAAAAATGTGATATTGCGAATGGACCAGGAGTCAGAGTCAGCTTATTCGTATCAGGCTGCCGAAATCATTGTCCAGGATGCTTTAATAAGGAGACATGGGACTTTTGTTATGGAAAGCCATTTACGACGGAGACAAAAGATCATATCATGGAATTGTTAAAGCCAGATTATATTGAAGGTTTTTCGCTTCTTGGAGGGGAACCCTTTGAACCGGAGAATCAGGAAGAACTGGTTAGATTATTAAAAGAGATCAAAGAAAATTATCCAAAGAAGAATATCTGGTGCTATACAGGATATACTTATGACAAGGATTTGCTCGAAGGTGGTAAAGTATACACACCGTTTACGGAAGAGATGTTATCTTATATTGATACGCTGGTTGATGGACAGTTTATCGAATCCCAGAAAGATATCACATTAAAATTCCGAGGAAGTGCAAATCAAAGAATTTTAGATCTGAATGAAAAATAGACGAAAGAGATGTAGTTTTTTACACTGCATCTTTTTCTTTATCATCTGGAAGAGAAGCTCTTGACAGACTGTGCTTTATATTATAGTCTATGTATAACAAAATATCATAGATAAGTTGTAAATTTCGAAAGAGGAAAGAAGGGTTGCACAATGATACTGGAGATTGATTTCAATAGTGACGAGGCAATCTATGTACAGTTAAGAAATCAGATCATTATGGGAATCGCATGTGCAGAATTTGCTGATGGAGAATCACTTCCATCTGTCCGTCAGTTAGCACAGGTGCTTGGAGTGAACATGCACACGGTGAACAAAGCCTATGCGATCTTAAGAGAAGAAGGATACCTGAAACTAGACCGAAGAAAAGGTGCAGTCATAAGTGTTGAAACTTTGGAAAAACAGCAGGAATTAGCAAGCATTCAGGATAATTTAAGGATGTTAGTTGCAGAAGCTGTCTGTAAAGGAGTTACAGAAGACGAGATGAACCGGTTGATTCATGATATGTACCAGAAATTAGACAGAAAGTAATAACAGGAGGAATTATGAACCGATTACCATTTACAAAATATGCCTCCAAAGCATTGAATGAAGGACGAGAGATTGCTGGATATCTTGGATTTAAAGATGTCAGCAGTATTTTTGTTCTGCTAGGACTTTATGGGGCAGACGGATCTCTTGCAAGTGAAGTGCTCAAGATGCACGGAGTGACAAGAGAATTAATAGAAGAAGCGATCAAAGAGAAGTCAAAGATGCCAAAAGACCGAAGAAGAACGGTAATGGATACTCCGAAAACAGAATACCTGTTAGAAATTGCAGGAGAACTTGCAATGAAATACGGGTGTGAAGCGATCGGATCAGAACATATCTTGATGGCGATGATCAAAGATGGAGATAATGAAGCATTCCGTTTTCTGGAAGATCATAAGATTTCATCCGAAGGAATCTATACAGATATTTTAGTTACTGCAGGAATTGATTTCAGAAGTGCGAAGAATGAATATAATGAAGCGATCTCTGATGGCGGTGATATGGAAGATGGAGCAGGAGAATATATGCTGCTTCAGTATAGTACAGATCTGACAGAGAAAGCAATGCTTGGGAAGCTTGATCCGATGATCGGGCGTGAAAGTGAGATGGAACGTCTGATGCAGATCCTTTGCAGAAGGACAAAGAATAATCCATGTCTGATCGGTGATCCAGGGGTTGGTAAAACAGCGATCGTTGAAGGCCTTGCACAAAGGATCGCCGAAGGCAATATGCCAAGAATTCTTAAGAATAAGAGGATTTTGTCCTTAGACCTTACGAAAGTGATCGCTGGAACGAAATTCCGTGGAGAATTTGAAGAACGAATGAAACGTATCGTAACCGAAGCAACACAGGATGATTCTATTATTTTGTTTATCGATGAGATTCATACGATCATTGGAGCTGGAGGTTCTGAGGGAGCTATGGATGCATCTAATATCTTAAAACCAGCATTGGCAAGAGGAGATTTTCAGCTGATCGGTGCGACAACGAGTGAAGAATATACAAAATATTTTGAAAAAGATGCAGCATTAGTTCGAAGATTCCAACCAGTCAGAGTGAAAGAACCAACCGTAGAAGAAACGATCACGATCTTAAAAGGAATCAAACATCGTTTTGAAGATTATCATAGGATCCTGGTATCAGAAGATGTGGCAGAGGCGATCGCCTCTCTTTCTGATCGATATATCAGTGATCGTTTTCTGCCAGATAAAGCCATCGATCTGTTAGATGAAGCCTGTGCAAGGAAACGAATGGAACAGCTTGGAAGTCATGCAGGTTTTAAGAAAGAACGCAAGGAGATCAGGGAGATCATAGAGAAGATCGAAGCAGCGCTTTCTGATGGAGATATTACAGAAGCAAGAGAGCTTAAGAAAGAGAAGAACAAACTTGAGAAATCTCTGGAACGTAAGATGAAGAGAAATCAGAAGAAGCAAAATGAGATTCCAGAATTGACAACAGAGGATGCCGCAGAAGTCGTTTCTTTATGGACACAGATTCCAGTAACACAGCTTACAAAGGGAGATATGGAACGATTAAGACATTTAGAGAAAGAACTTCACAAACATGTGATCGGGCAAGATGAAGCGGTCAATGCAGTTGCCAAAGCTGTGAAGAGAAGCAGAGTCGGTCTTAAGAGTCCAAACCGTCCGATCGGATCATTCTTATTTTTAGGGCCAACAGGAGTTGGTAAGACAGAGCTGTCAAAGACATTAGCAAAAGCTTTATTTGGAAGAGAAGAAGATCTGATCCGTGTGGATATGTCTGAATATATGGAGAAGCACAGTGTATCAAAGATCATCGGATCTCCTCCAGGATATGTTGGATTTGGAGAAGGCGGACAGCTGAGTGAACAGATTCGAAGACATCCTTACTCTGTCCTTCTTTTTGATGAGATCGAAAAAGCTCATCCTGATGTATTTAATATCCTGCTTCAGGTATTAGATGACGGACATATTACAGATTCCAATGGAAGAAAAGTCGACTTTAAGAATACTGTTATCATTATGACTTCCAATGCAGGTGCAAACCGTATCATTGCACCAAAACATTTAGGATTTTCTATGGATGATACAGATAAAGCCAAGACTCATGAACGTATGAAAAAGGGTGTTATGGAAGAAGTGAAACAGATCTTTCGCCCAGAGTTTTTAAATCGAATTGATGAGACGATCGTATTTGCCGTCCTTACAAAGGAAGAAGTTAAGAAGATCGCAAAATTATTTATGGATGAATTGAGAGCCCGTTTATTAAGCGAACATCAGATCACATTAAAGATCACATCTGGTGCGATGGATCTGTTAGCAGATAAGGGATATGATGAGAATTATGGGGCAAGACCATTAAGAAGGATCATCCAGAATGAGATTGAAGATGCCATGGCAGAAGAATATCTGGATGGCAAGTTTGTCCAGGGAGATACCGTTGCACTTGAAATGGATGAAAATCATATTAAATTTGTTAGAAAATAATAAAGACTCTGGTCATGCGGCCTATTTTCATGTATAATAGGATGGCAGGCAGTTTTACCTGAATTATGAACAAGTGATAAACATACACAGAGATGTATGTGACTGGAGGATAAGGACATGACAGTTGTTGAAGAATTAATTCGTGTTGAGAACGAAAATGGCTTAAGCTTTGGTGATTATACACTGAATGCCAAGAAGAAGGTCTCTGATTTCGAGTTTCATGGTGATATGTACAAGGTGAAGACATACCGTGACATTACGAAGCTTGAGAAGAACGAATTATTTGTATATGAATCTGTACCGGGAACATCTGTATTCGATTTCGAAGAAACGGATGTCAGAACGGAATTTGAAGTCGAAGGCTTTGAAGATACGCAGATTACACTGGAACTGGAAGCTGAACAGGAATATGAAGTTTTTGTGGATGATGTGAATATCGGACGCATGACAACGAATCTTGGTGGCAAGCTTGTATTGAGTGTTGAACTGGGATCTGCACAGAAGCATGTGAAGGTTGTCAGAGTGTAGATAGCGGAGAGAAGGAAGATTCTTCGCAATAGACCATTCATTAAGTGAACAAAAGATACTGCAGATGACACAATGCGTGAAGTTGCAGTATCTTTTCGTTTTTTTGAGATGATAGAGACTCAGAATGGGTTGTGAGTACAGAAAGTTTTGGATAAGAAGTAGGGTTATAGGAAGCGGGAGTAGTTAAATGGCTAAGAGCAAGAATATATTTTTTTGTCAGGAATGCGGATACGAATCAGCTAAATGGCTGGGACAGTGTCCCGCCTGCCGGGCCTGGAATACACTGGTGGAAGAACCAGTGGCAAAGATGGCACCGGCTGCAGGAAAAGGACGGATGTCTGCTGAGAGAGGAGCGGGTATGGCTGCGGCTAAACCCGCTCTTCTTTCAGAGATACGTCTGGAAAAGGAAGACAGGATCAGCACTGGCTTTAAAGAACTGGACCGGGTACTGGGAGATGGCATTGTAGCAGGATCCCTGGTACTAGTAGGCGGTGATCCGGGTATTGGAAAATCTACGCTGCTGCTGCAGGTATGCCGCCATCTGGCAGCTGCAGGTCAGAGAGTGCTTTATATCTCTGGTGAGGAATCTTTAAAGCAGATAAAAATGCGTGCAAACCGCATTGGGACTGTGACGGGAGAGCTGCGCTTTTTAAGTGAGACTAATTTAGAGCGCATTGAGGCTGTGATCGACCAGGAAAAGCCTCAGATCGTAGTGATCGACTCTATTCAGACCATGTATCGGGAAGAGATCACTTCTGCACCGGGAAGTGTAAGTCAGGTGCGTGAATCCACCGGTATTCTTATGCAGATCGCAAAAAGCCGGGGGATCGCTATTTTCGTGGTAGGACATGTGACAAAAGAAGGAGTTGTAGCAGGTCCAAGGGTGCTGGAACATATGGTAGATACAGTCCTTTATTTTGAAGGGGACAGAAATGCTGTGTATCGTATCC